>ERZ791893.30-NODE-30-length-155185-cov-10.999040_pt1 | contig 155185 bp, 157 predicted proteins | sample MGYA00510154_ERZ791893 | MGnify/ENA primary metagenome ERZ791893 (study PRJEB30046, sample SAMN00792068) | human gut metagenome | study: EMG produced TPA metagenomics assembly of the A metagenome-wide association study of gut microbiota in type 2...
TGCCGCGTTTCTTATACCCTGCCAAGGGCTACGGGGATATTTCGCTAAATTTCAAGTTACACTAACTCGATTTGCCGGCATAGCAAGATTATGTTATATTAAGTTTATCTTAGAGAAATGAGAGAAAGTAATGGCTGGAATTGAAAAAGTGATTTTCATGAATATGTGTATGGTCTATGATAAAGAAGGTAATGTGGTGGCGCTGGACAAGGTGGGGAAGAATTATTCGGGAACGACATTTCCCGGAGGGCATGTGGAGCCGGGTGAGACTTTCAAAGAATCGGTGATCAGAGAAATCTATGAGGAGACCGGACTGACGATCCAAAATCCCAGACTGACCGGCATTTATCACTGGATGACAGGGGATATAAGGAATGTGGGATTTTTATATAAAACGTCGGAATATGAAGGAAAATTGATCTCATCCGAGGAGGGAAAGGTCTACTGGATCTCCGGAGAACAGTTTTTGAAGAAGCCGCTGGCGCCCGGTATGGAGCAGGTGTGGCAGATGATGCATGATGAGAATGCACAGGAATGTTTGCAGACATTGACGGAAGAAGGCATTGTATCAAAGATCCAGTAGGATATTTCGGAGGCAGGAGGCCCGTGAAAACGGAAAGCATCACAAAGGAAACCCGGTAGGAGGAAAATAAAATGATCAACAAATTACATATGGCAATGATCGAACTTTACCATGGAGATGCAAAGCGCATTCAGCATTTTTGCAAGGTACACAGCTATGCGAAGCTGATTGCGGAAATGGAGAATGTGGATGCTAAGACCTTATTTATTTTGGAGACGGCAGCACTGACTCATGATATCGGCATCCATCTGTGTGAAGAAAAATACGGAAACTGTAACGGAAAATTACAGGAAAAAGAAGGCCCGGCCATTGCTGAAAAGCTGCTGTCAGATCTTGGTTTTTCCGGAGAAGTTTCTGAGCGGGTACAGTATCTGATTGCCCATCATCATACCTACAACAATATAGACGGCATTGATTATCAGATTCTGGTGGAAGCGGATTTCCTTGTAAACATGTGTGAGGACGAACTGTCTGAAGAAGCCTTGCAGAACGCATATCGGAATATTTTCCGGACGGAAACTGGGAAAAAGATCTGCAGAGAGATGTATGATATAGCATGACTTTTTTGCGAATGAAAAGATCGCCGGAGAGCTTGACATGACGAAAGGAGCATTATACCGCCATTACAAGAGTAAAAGAGATATTTTTGACTGCATTGTAGAGTGGATGGAGCAGGGAGACAGCGAGCAGGCTGCGAGTATGACATGCCGGAAGATGATAAAGAGAGTATGCCGGATCAGTACAAGACAGTGTCTTTGGAGGAATTTGTCGAATATAGCAAGTCTATGTTTGCATACTGGACGGAGGATGATTTCGCATCCGTGATCAGCAGCATGGCACAGGAATGGATAGAAAGGCGATGATCCGGAAGTGCTTATTTACAAAAAGAGATGATGATACAATAAAAAAACAATTGAAAAATAAGAAAACAGCTTGCAAAACAAATGGTACAGTGCTACTATAACCACGAAAAAAACAAGTTGGAGGTGAATTTCATGGACAGTTGCGATGGTTATGGGCGAAGTAGAAAACACGGTGCTTTTTCCTGCGAGCAGGGTACAGCTGTCTGTGGAAAGTGACGGCCGTATTTTGATTTGTTGTGCATAGAGATTTATGCAGAGGAAGCATCGTGTGATGCTTCTTTTGTTTTGCCCTTTACGTTGCATTGAAGAATGAAAACGAGAAAGGAGACTTAGACTATGAACAAGAAATATTCCGAACTGGCAGAATTATTCCGTAGCGAGAAAACGGATGAGGAAATCCTGGATTTCCTGTTGAATTTCCATAAGAACGATATCGCCGATATGCTGGCGGGGATGACAGAGGAAGAACGGAAACGTCTGTATCATCTGTTGGGAGCGCAGAAGACCGCGGATGTTTTCAAATATATTGAGGATCCCCGGAAATATATCAAAGAACTGACCGTGGAGAGCGCCGCAAGAGTGATCTCCGAAATGGATTCCGATGACGCCGTTGACCTGTTGGAGAATCTGGACCCGGAGGAGAAGGAACAGATCGTCCGGATGCTGGACGAGGACGCAAAAAAAGATGTAAAGATGCTGCTGTCCTATGATGAGGAAGAGATCGGCAGCTGCATGACGACGAACTACATCTGTATCCCGGAGAACCTGACCATCAGGCAGGCTATGAGCGAGCTGGTGAAGCAGGCAGGAGAAAACGACAATATCATGACCATCTACGTGGTAGATGAAAAGGGTGTTTTTGCCGGAGCCATCGATCTGAAGGATCTGATCCGGGCAAGAGAAAATACACATCTGGAAGATCTGGTGTTGAAATCTTATCCTTATGTGACCGATCATGAGAAAATCGATGATTGTATGGACAGGATCCTGGATTATGCGGAGGACTCGATTCCCGTATTGTCAGAAGATAAGAAAATCCTCGGTGTCATCACATCCGAAGACCTGATCGAAATGGTAGACAATGAGATGGGCGAGGACTATGCAAAGTTAGCAGGTCTGACCGCAGAAGAGGATCTGAAGGAGCCCACACTTCAAAGCATGAAAAAGCGACTGCCCTGGCTGATCATCCTGTTGTTCTTGGGCATGGGAGTGTCGTCGGTGGTAGGTTTATTCGAAAATGTGGTGGCGGTATTGCCTGTCGTGATCTGCTTCCAGTCACTGGTACTGGATATGGCGGGAAATGTGGGAACCCAGTCTCTGGCAGTGACCATCCGTGTGTTGATGGATGAAAATCTGGCGGGAAAACAGAAGTTTCAGCTGGTAGTCAAGGAAGTTAAGACCGGTTCCTTAAACGGAGCACTGCTGGGCATTATGGCATTACTTTGTCTCGGTGTCTATGTGCATCTGTTCAAAGGATATACCTGGATGGGAGCCTTCGGCATCTCCGGCTGTGTGGGAGTATCCCTGCTGGTGGCAATGGCAATCTCTAGTGCCGTAGGTACGGTGATCCCCATGTTTTTCCATAAGATCAAGGTAGACCCTGCAGTGGCATCCGGTCCCCTGATCACTACGGTAAATGATCTGGTGGCAGTGCTGAGCTATTATGGTCTGGCGTGGCTGCTTCTGATCCGATAGCAACAGAGGTGAGCTCTCATGGTGGCTATGCTTTTTAACATAGTCACTTTTAGTATTGGGAGATATATGTAGCAGGAAAGACTGAATTTATGCCGCATAGATATCAAGGTCAGGAAGCTGTATTTTCGGAAGAAGGTGTCGTCGCAGGAATAAGATTGCTGTAATAAGCGGTCTTTCCGGATAACACATCATCATAGAAGTTCTGCTTCCAGTCGATATAGTCCACGGCTTCCTGCAACCGCTGCATGGAGGTCAGCAGGGCTTCTTTTTTCCGGAAGAGGATCTCTTTTCTGGCGGGAATGGTGGCTTCTCCTTCCAGACATAAATGCAGATACTCCTTCATTTCGGCGATGGAAAGACCACAGTTTCTGAGGCATCCGAGGCTCTGGATCCATTTGATATCGTGGTCGTCGAAGACGCGGTAATTACGGCTGTCACGTTTCACGTTGGGAACCAGTCCCTCCTTGCAGTAAAATTTTAAGTTTTCATAGGTCATGCCGGTCAGGGCACAGGCTTCTTTCATGGAATACATAAAATGCCTCCTTTTTTGCAAATAAATAAAAAGTATTGACCGGTAGTTACTACCGTGTGATAAAATCATAGCGTAAGACAGCAGGACTGTCAATGTGGAAAGGAATAAAAAACACCTATGAATCATTCAGGAATTTTAAAGAATAAGCTGTTTTTGTACCTCACGGAGTTCTTCGCCGGTATGTCCGTTATGGCGGTGGAACTGGGAGCCAGCAGACTTCTGGCACCGTATTTCAGTTCTTCCCAGATCGTATGGACCATTGTCATCGGCACCATCATGATCGCCATGGCACTGGGCAATATCTACGGCGGTAAGAGCGCAGACAAGTCCCCGAACCCGGATAAGCTCTACAGCAGGATACTGATCGCGGCCATCTGGATCGCACTTATCCCCGTGGTGGGAAAATATATTATCCTCGGAATCTCAGCACTGCTGATCTTTACCGTCAGCAACAATTTCCTCATCATTGCAGCATTTGCAGCCTGCATGGTGATCTTCGTGTTCCCCTTATTTTTACTGGGAACCGTGACCCCTTCTCTGGTAAAATATTCCGTGGACAGTCTCGATGACAGCGGACAGACTGTTGGAACTCTAGGGGCATTTAATACCGTGGGAAGCATCATCGGAACCTTCGTACCGACTTTCGTGACCATACCGGCGGTGGGAACCTCCATTACGTTTCTGATCTTTTCCGGTATTCTGATCATTTTGTCTGTGATTTATTTTATCTGCCAGCATACAGGAAAGAAAAAGATCGTGGCATCAGTGTTGATTTTTATTTTGTGCTGTGGTCTGGGATATTCGGATTCCTTTGCTTTTTGGCAGAAGGATCTGACTTACGAAGGCGAGTCCATCTACAATTATCTGCAGGTGTCGGAGACGGACAGACAGGTGGTTCTGTCCACCAACGTGCTGTTCGGTGTCCAGTCCCTCTATATGAAAGAGGGCGGACTGACCGGTATGTACTATGACTATGCCATGGCGGCTCCCCTCATGGTGCCGGACAAACCGGTAGAGGATATGAATGTGCTGATCCTCGGCATGGGAACCGGAACCTATGCGACCCAGTGCCGGAAATACTTCGGTGATATGAATATCGAGGGCGTGGAGATCGATGAAAAAATCACAGAGCTCTCCCGCGAATACTTTTCCCTGCCGGAAGATGTGAAGGTGACCACCTATGACGGCAGGGCTTTTTTGCAGGCGGTGGAGACCACCTATGATGTCATCATGGTGGATGCCTATCAGGACATCACCATTCCTTTCCAGATGTCTTCTGTGGAATTCTTCACGATGGTCAAAGATCATCTGAAGGACGGCGGTGTCATGGTAGTCAACATGAACATGCACGGCAACAAGGAAGGGGACATCAACCAGTACCTTGCCGACACCATTGCCAACGTATTTGACAATGTCTATTCTGTAGACGTGGCAGGTTCCACCAACCGCGAACTGTTTGCTTCCCAGCACAGTGATATGATAGAAGTATTATCCGATCATGTGGAGAATTTGTCAGATGCGGGACTGCAGAACATGATGCGGCGGGTAGCGGACAACAGCGTGGCTTACGCAGCCGGAGATTACCTCATGACCGATGACAAGGCGCCTGTAGAACTTCTTGGCATGCAGGTCATCGATCAGCTGATTCAGGAAGAAGTAGCGTATTACAAGGATATTTATGAGGAACAGGGGATCAGCGGATTGCTGGAACACCTGTAAATCGGCAGATTTACAAATAGAGTTTGAAATAACATAAAGGGTAAGAATACGACGGTGGAGTCAACAGGCTTCACCGTTTTTTCTTAAAAAAATATAAAAACCATTGACCGGTAGCTACTACCGACTGCTAGAATCATACTATAAAATGTAACAATGTTGATCGCAGGAGGAAAACGACCTTTTCAATAGAAGGAGGTAACAGAAATGATGTACAATCCCCAGTTGGATACCTTCATTTGTGTGGTGGAAGCAGGCAGTTTCAGCAAGGCAGCGGACAAATTGTATATTTCCCCTCCGGCAGTGATCAAGCAGATCAATTCGCTGGAAAACAATCTTGGGGTACAGCTTTTTGCCAGAACCCACAGAGGTCTTGTGGTGACAGCTGCGGGAGAATCACTTTATCAGGATGCCAAATATATGGTAAATTACAGCAAGGAAGCCATAGAGAGAGCGAGGGAAGCCGGGAATGATGAAGATGATGTGATCCGGGTGGGGATTTCCCCCATGACACCACCGCAGGTATTTGTGGAACTTTGGCCCAGGATCCAGGAGCAGTATCCCAAGGTCAAGTTTAAACTGGTTCCCTTTGAGAATACCCCGGAGAATGCCAGAGAGATCCTTGCAAATCTGGGACAGAATATAGACGTGATCGCTGGAATCTTTGATGATGCTATGCTTGAATTGCGTAAGTGTAACGGTGTAGAACTGTCCAGAGAACCTTTTTGAGTGGCGGTAGCCCTGCATCACAGACTTGCCGGGAAAAAGGTGCTGACTCCGGAGAACCTGAAGGGAGAACGGCTCCTTATGATGCGGAAAGGCTGGAGCTGTCATGTGGATGCACTCAGAGCAGAACTGACAGAGAAATATCCGGAGATCACCATCGCAGATTTTGATTTCTACAACGTTGATATTTTCAACCGCTGTGAGAACAGTAATGACATGCTGCTTGCCATCAAAAGCTGGGAGAGCGTACATCTGCTCATGAAGATCCTTCCGGTGGAATGGGATTATAAGATGCCTTACGGACTCCTGTATGCGAAGGAGCCGTCCGAAAAGGTGGAAAAATTAGTAAGAACGGTGGAAGGAATTACAAAATGAACAAAAATCTGAAAATCAGGCTGTTTACCGATTCCGGGATGACGCTTGCCCTGTTACTGCTGATGTCCTATCAGCTGGTGGGAGAAAAAGCCCATGAGTGGATCGGCATGGCAATGTTTTTGTTAGTCATAGGGCACCATGTCCTGAACAGAAGATGGACGGGAAACATTACAAAGGGAAAATATACGGCTCACAGAATCTTGCAGACCGTGATCGTGGCATTGCTGGCCCTGACGATGATTGGGTCTATGGTGAGCGGCATACTGTTGTCCAACTATATTTTCCGGTTTGTCCGGATCGAAGGGGTGGCTAACATGGCAAGGAACATCCATATTCTCTGTGCATACTGGGGATTTCTGCTGATGGCGGTGCATCTGGGACTCCATTGGAACATGATGCTCAGAATTCTGGAAAGAGCACTTCCCATGAAGGGCATCGCTAAAATCCTGGGACTGCTGATCGCAGTTTACGGAGGCTATGCTTTTTACAAAAGGGAGATTGTGAACTATCTGTTTTTGAGAAGCCATTTTGTATTCTTTGGGCCGGAGGAAAGCCTTGGGGTATTTTTACTTGATTACATTTACATAGCGATGATGGGAATGATCGTGTTTATTACCTATTATGGTTGCAGATTGGCGGAAAGAATAAAAGCAAAAAAGTAATAGAATGAGGGAAAACGGAGGGAAAATATGATTTAGATTGCGATTGTTGATGACGAAAAAGAAGTGACGCAACTGTTAAATCATTTTATTGACCGATGCATGACAGTATATTATTTACTGCTCTTTGGAATCTATTATGCACCGCGTTCTGTGCCGAGGGAGATTATCGTAGTGCAGATAGTGTATTATACAATAGCGTTCTGCATGACATTAGCGGGGATCGGCGGATATACCACGCAGCATCTGGTATATTGCATCGTGCGGATCACACTGTACCTTTTCCCGGAAAATATTCCCGGAGTGTGGAGACATGCGCTTCCTTATATAATCGTTGCCTGATCAATGATATATTGAAGCGGGAAGTGCAGATAACAGAGAACCGCTTATTGCTGGAGCGGGTTAAAAATGAAACCGGAATGTACCGGACGATTTCAGAAAATTATGATAAACAGAAAAAAAGAGAACATGAGTATAAAAACCAGCTTGCACTCATTGCAGCGTTAGCCAGTGAAAACAGAGTAGACGAGATCAGTCATTATCTGAAGCAATACAATCTTGAAATCATGCAGCACACAGATTTCATTGATACAAATAATGTAATTGTGAATGCAATTTTAAACTCAAAGTATCAGGAGACAAGGGAAAAAGGCATTGTATTTGTTGTTAAGGTAAATGACCTGTCAAATCTGAAAATCAGGGATGAGGATATTGTTCTGATATTGTCAAATTTATTGAATAATGCGATAGAAGCATGTGAGCAGTGTGAAAAACCAATCATAAAAATGAAATTTGTAAAAGAAGAACATCAGATTATCTTGTCTGTTGCAAATACATTTTCAGGCAACCCGGTAATCGTGGGGAAAAGATACATAACAACAAAAACGAAGGAAGCAGACAGACATGGGATCGGATTGGAAAATATAAAGGAAACCGTTGGAAAATATGACGGTTCCTGCGTGATAAAACATGATGAAAACAATTTTAAGGTTGCAATTTTAATACATAATCAGGAAAAGTAGATGCGATTTATAGTTGTATCTACTTTTTTATTTCCAATTCTGCTTTAAAATTTCCAATTCTGCAATAGATATACAGAATTAGACAGGAAATGACGAAAAAAAGATTAATAGCTTTTATGGAGGATAATTTTATGAATGTAACTGGAGTAGGAAGCATGACAGTTCCAAGGAAGAGAAGAACTGGTAAGAAATGCTAACAGTGAGGGGAACTATAATACACTGGAGGATATAAGAATTATGAGAAAAAATAAAATTGCAGGTATGGTAACAGCACTTGTTTTAACGGCAGCTATGCTGACCGGATGCGGATCAGCAACTGGTAACGGTAATGCCGGTCGGGGTGTCCAGGCATCAACAAGTGCAGCAACACAGACAACAGAAAGCAGTGTGGCAGCTACAGAGTCTGCTACAGCAGAGACTGTTGCAACACAGGAAACCGCAGCAGAGACACAGACCGGTGATACTACTGCAGAATCAGAATCCGGCAAGATACTTGTAGTATATTATTCTGCAAGCGGTACCACAAAGCGCGTGGCAACAGCCATTGCAGATGCCACAGGAGCAGATCTGTATGAGATCACTCCGGTAGAGCCCTATACCAGTGATGACCTGAACTGGACTAACAGCTCCAGCCGGGTATCCAGAGAGCATGATGATGAGAGCCTTCGGGATATTGCACTGACAGAGATTACTCCCACAGACTGGGATTCTTATGATACCGTTTTGATCGGCTATCCGATCTGGTGGGGAATCGCAGCATGGCCGGTAGACAATTTTGTCAAAGGCAATGACTTTACGGGAAAGACCGTGATTCCGTTCTGCACCTCCTCATCTTCCGGACTGGGTGACAGTGGCAACCTTTTGGAAGAGATGGCAGGTACCGGTGACTGGCAGGAAGGCCACAGATTTAGCTCCGGTGCATCCGATGCAGATGCGGCAGACTGGGTGGCTTCTCTGAATCTGAATGAATAAGGAAACGAGGAAAGCACAACAATGAAAGTATTGTTGATCAATGGCAGCCCCCACAGAGAGGGATGCACCTACACCGCATTGTGCGAGGTGTCCAGAGCATTAAATGATAACGGAGTGGATACGGACATTTTCTGGATTGGTAATAAAGCATTGAGTGGCTGTATTGCCTGTAAAAAATGTCAGGGCACAGGGAAATGTGTGTTCAATGATTCTGTCAATGAATTTCTGGAGATCGCCGGGGATTATGACGGATTTGTATTCGGAACTCCCGTTCACTGGGCAGGTGCCACAGGCGCCATGACTTCTTTTATGGACAGAGCCTTTTATGCGGATCTGAATGGCGGTGGCAGACGCTTCCGGCTGAAACCGGCAGCGGCCGTGATCTCAGCCAGAAGAGCGGGAACTACGGCGACCTGGGATCAGATGAATAAGTATTTTGGCCTCATGCAGATGCCCATCGTCACTTCTCAGTACTGGAACATGGTACACGGGGCCTGCCCGGAAGACGTGCGCCGGGATCTGGAGGGATTGCAGACCATGCGGACCCTGGGGAACAATATGGCATTTTTCATCAACTGCAAGAACCTGGGACTGAAAATGGGATTGAGATTGCCCGACACGGAAGCTCCCGTGCATACGAATTTTATAAGATCCTGATTATGAATTCAGGGAAAAAGGAATCTTGAAACCATACGGCGGAGAGATTCCTTTTGCTGTAATAATTGCTTGTAAAACCTCCCGGATTGTGTCAAACTGATAGTTGTGACAGGAATGGATTTTGAGAAAAAGTTTCAAAATAAGGAGTAATCATGGCTGAGATATTATTGGGTTCCCATGTGGGAATGTCGGGAAAAGAGATGTTTTTAGGCTCTGTGAAGGAGGCGGAAAGCTACGGTGCCAACGTGCTGATGGTCTACACCGGGGCACCCCAGAACACGAGACGCAAGGAAATCGGAGAGCTGAGAATTGATGAGGGGCTTGCCTATGCCGAAAAAGCAGGTATCCGTGAAATCGTCATTCATGCTCCCTATATTATTAATTTAGGCAACATGGAGAAGCCGGAAATGTTTGACTTCGGAGTGGGATTTCTGGCAAGGGAAGTAAAGCGCACCGCCGCTTTTCATAGTAAGGTACTGGTACTGCATCCGGGATCTTCCTTAAGCGCCGGAGTGGAAGCCTCTGTAGAGCAGATCGCAAAGGGACTGAATCTGGTGCTTGACGCAGATGACAGCGAGGTCAACATTGCACTGGAGACCATGGCCGGTAAGGGCAGTGAGGTCGGCAGAACTTTTGAAGAATTGCGGATGATTTATGATAAAGTGGATCGAAAAGACAGACTGCGGGTATGCTTTGACACCTGCCATGTGAACGATGCCGGATATGATCTGGTGAATGATTACGAAGGTGTGCTTGCGCAGTTTGACAAGATTCTGGGATTGGACCAGATCGCAGTGATCCATGTGAACGACAGCCTGAATCCCTTAGGAGCCCACAAGGACCGCCATGCCAATATCGGACAGGGTACCATCGGCTATGAGACCCTGCACCGGATCGTCCATGACGACCGGTTTACCGCCGTGCCCAAAATCTTAGAGACACCTTGGCTGTGTGCTGAGGGCGGAGACAAGAAGACGATCCCACCGTATAAGCAGGAGATCGTATGGCTGAAAGCCTGATAAATATAGAAGTAAGAGGGCAGACGATTGAAAAAAAGGATTATCGCAGCAGTAGCGGTATTTGGACTTTTGGGCGGAATATTATATTTTGCGTATGCACAGACAGCGGCGCAGAACAATGTGAAGCATTTCACAGCTTTTTTTGCTGTGGAGGGAGAAGCCATTGACCAGAATAATGATATGAAAAAAGAAATCGCACGCCTGACAGGTGCGGATTGTGAAGAAGTGTGGCTGGTGGGACAGTCCAAGGAAAGTGCCTTGAACAGTTATATTGTGAGTGGGGAATATCCGGATTTTATTTCCGGAGATACCAGTCTTTATGAGGCAGGGGCATTACTTCCTTTAGATGAATACTGGGAGAATTATCCCAATATCAAAAATTACCTGACGGAAGAACAGTGGGAGAGATTCCGCAGACCGGACGGTCATATCTATTGGATCCCACAGTTTGGTGTGACCCATGGCGAAGATGTGGAGGTGACCCACTCAGGTGAAGCCTTCTGGATTCAGACCAGAGTGCTGAAATGGGCGGGGTATCCGGAGATTCATACTGTGGATGAATATTTTGATCTCATCGAGCGCTATGTGGCAGCGAACCCGGTAATGGAGGATGGAACACCGAACATTCCGTTTACGATTTTGTGTGATGGCTGGCGGTATTTTTGTCTGGAAAATATACCGCAGTTTCTGGATGGTTATCCCAATGACGGAAGCTGTATTGTAGACCCGGATACGTTACAGGTGATTGATTATAATACCACGGATACTGCCAAATGGTACTTTAAAAAGCTGAATGAGGAATATCATAAAGGTATTCTTGGTGCAGAAGTATTTACAGAGACCTATGAGGACTATCTGGCAAAATTATCCACAGGGGCAGTCTGCGGGATGCCGGATCAGTGGTGGCAGTTCTATTATTCGATTCAAATTGCCTATGATGAGCAGGGGCTCAGAGAACAGGGCTGCGATTATGTTCCACTTCCGATTACCAGAGAGGAAGGAATCGCCAATCAATGGCATGTAACGCGCTCTGCAGAGCTGGACAGCTCTACAGGCTTATCCATTACGGTATCCTGCGAGGATATTGACGGAGCTTTGCAGTTTGTCAGTAATCTGCTGGAACCGGAGATCATTAAACTGCGATTCTGGGGCGAAGAGGGAGTCGACTATAGCGTGGATGAGAACGGATTGTTCTACCTGACTGAGGAGCAGGCGAAGCGATGGATGACTTCGGAGGAAAAGAGAAAACACTTTTGTTTTTATTCTTATTTTCCCAGAGTGGAAGGAAAGCTTCCCGATGGAGTCAATGCGTTTTCACTGGAATATCAGACAACGGAATTTTATAAAAATCAACCGGAAGATATTCAGGAATGTTTTTCTGCTTACGGCGTGACAAATTATGTGGATATGATCGGCAACAATGAGTCTCCCGGGGCATGGTATCCCATGTACAGTTATACCACATCCCTGTCGTCTAATTCTCCTGCGGGACAGATCCGGGATCAGATGGAAGCGGTGAAACACAAATGGCTTCCCCAGGTGATCATGGCAGAAGATTTTGAGACTGCGTGGGAGCAATATATGGAAGCATATGATTCCTGTAATCCTGAGATTTATTATCAGATGTTGCAGCTTGAGGTGGAAAAAAGAGTAAAAGGATAAGTTTTTCACAAAAAAGTATAAAAAACAAATAGAAAAATACCTCTCAATTCCTTTAAACTAAAGAAAAGGATTGGGGGTATTTTTTTATGAACGAGAAGAGAAACGGAGCTTTGGACAGATATCCAATAGAAAAAAAGAGAGCAGGAAGACCATCTGTTACAGTGAAAGAAGACGGCGCAGTCATTTTTTATCTGTATGCACCGGCAGCAAAAATAGTACAGGCTGCCGGACTTGGGGGATATTTTACAAATAAGAAAATAAATCTGATGCCCGATGGGCAGGGCGGATTTTTTGCGGAAGTTCAAGATTTTCACTGGGGGATGCATTATTATTTCTGGTATGTGGACGGTGTCCGGATCTGCAATCCGTACGCCGGAATTTCTTATGGATGTTTTGCTGCGATTAATACTTTTGAGGTGCAGGAGAAGAATGTGGATTTCTATTTTGCAAAGGATATTCCTCATGGTACGGTCAGCATCTGTAAATACGTTTCGAAGGTGAGCAGCCACCTGAAGGAATGTTATGTCTATATACCTTATGGATATGAAGAAGGAGATGAAAGATATCCGGTATTGTACCTGCAGCATGGCGTAGGAGAGAACGAGACCGGATGGATCTGGCAGGGGAAGACGAACTTTATCATGGACTATCTGATCGCAGAGGGAAAGTGCGAGAAAATGATCGTGGTCATGAGCAGTGGCTATGCCTTCAAAGATGGAGAAAAACCTGTATTTTACCCTGGGAATTTTGAGAGTGAACTGATCCACAACATTATTCCTTATATTGAAAATAATTTCCGGGTGAGAAAGGGAAGAGATTACCGGGCGATGGCGGGACTTTCCCTGGGATCGGCGCAGACTACGGATATTGTGGCAAAAAATATGAAGTTATTTTCTGCTGCCGGTGTATTTTCCGGAGTTGCTATTCATGAGATGGAACGGATCTGCGACAGCAAGGAAACATTGGATGTCGTATTTATGTCCTGTGGATGCTATGAGGATCAGATCAGAACGGGAATGAAGCAGATAGAACAAAAGTTTGAAAATGCAGGAAAATATTGCATTTCCAAAGTATATGAGGGATATCACGAATGGCATGTCTGGAGGAAAAGCCTGTATGATTTTGTGCCGCTGCTATTCCGGAAAAAGGGTGTGGAGACGGATGATATCCCCGGAGAAAAAACTGCCAGAATCACAAGGCAGAGACTCCGGATGCAGACCATGGAAGAGCAGATGCTGATGTTCGATCCGGTATACCGCCAGATCCGCTTTGAGACTGATGAAGCAGGGAGGCCTGCAGGAAAATACCCGGACATCCCTCACGGAATCTGCATTACGGAACAGGGAAGGGCAGTCGTATGCTTCGAGGCACCGGAGGCAGTCTCGGTAGAAGCCGCCCTGGACGGAAAAGAATTCCTAAAACTCAGGAAAGATCAGGAAAGACAAGGATATTGGACAGGGGAAATCCACAACATCACGCCGGGATACCATAATGTGTATTTCAGGGCGAATGGTACGGATGTAATCAACCCGGATGCTCCGGTGGGATACTCGGGAGACAGGGCTGTGAACTATCTGGAAATGCCAGATCCGGAGTTCCCGCTGACAGAACTTGTGGACACAGTGCATGGTCAGCTACATATACATTATGATTACCTTACACAAGAAGAAAAGGTGAGTACGATTTATGTATATACGCCAGCATACTTTGAAAGAGCGGAAAAAGAACGGAGAGTGATGCTCTTAAAAGCGCTTCCCACAGAGACTGCGTCTTGTTTCCTGCACCAGGGGAAAATACCGAACATTATGGAGTATTTTCTGGCAGCAGGAAAAGCCGTAGAGACTATATTGGTGATGACCGATGCCGAAGAGACACCGGAACGGATGCAAAACATTATAAAGAAATATATTCCGGATGGACAAAAAGCAAAAGCAATTGTCATGGAACGAAGCGACGGAGAAGATTGGAATTCCTTCCGGAGACGATTTGCAGCCTGCCGGATATAAAATTATTACCTGCATTTCCTATATTTTCCCGGGTGTTTGTGCAAGGAGAGCCGGACTATAATAGAACTGATAAAAGTTCGGGAGGGATAGAAATGACAGGACCGGCAGCACCGAAGGATCCGGAAAAGGCAAGACCTTTTTTCTATATATTAAAAGACAAAGATATTTTTGGAGAACGGCAAAAGGACGGAACCGGAATCCAGTTTATCTATGAAAGCGACGGACGGCTGATCAACAGTGCACAGATCACGGGAAATGTTACGGATAAGGAAGAACTGACACTTCTGGAGACAGTAGAGGGATTTGGCAGACTGGTACATAGTATCGGCGTAAGCGTGGAGACGGACCGGCCGGAAGAAACCGCAGAATTTGTATTTCAGATGTATGGGAAAAAGGACCTGTACGGAGGTGGAACGAATCTTACGACTTCTCTTAAGTGTGACGGCATGGAACATAGAATCTATCTGTCGGATTACAGGTGGACAGAGGATGATCATGTGCCGGGACAGATTAAAATTCTGTTTGCAGCGCCGGAGCGGATGGGAAAAGTCAGTGTAAGACTCTTCCTAAATGACGGATACGAAGCACCTCCGGAGGAAGAGGATCTGGTTATAGATATGTATTCGGAAGAATACTGCGGCATGATCAGCCGCTCTCTGTTGCAGCTGGGGAATCCTTATCGTATCCGTAAGGCTATTGAAAAATCTAAGGCAGGAAAAGAGGTAACGCTTGCCTATATCGGTGGATCTATCACGCAGGGAGCCGGAGCTATACCAATCCATACGGAATGCTATGCATATAAGTCCTTTCAACTGTTTCAGAATCGTTTTTCGACGCAGAACAATGTCAGGTTTATCAAAGCCGGAGTCGGCGGAACACCTTCAGAACTGGGAATGATCCGGTTTGACCGGGATGTGCTCAGGGAAGGGGAACGACCGGATATTGTGGTTATTGAATTTGCAGTAAACGATGAGGGAGATGAGACAAAGGGTGTCTGTTATGAAAGCCTGGTGCGGAAAGTGTTGAAACTGCCATGGAAGCCGGCAGTGGTTCTCCTGTTTTCGGTATTTGCAAATGATTGGAATTTACAGGAGCGATTAAGGCCGGTGGGGGATCTTTATGATCTTCCCATGGTGAGCATCCTCAATGCGGTCACTCCACAGTTTTCATTAAAGTGCGGCGAGGGAAGAATTTTATCTAAAAATCAGTTCTTTTATGATATGTTTCATCCCAATAATACCGGACATACCATTATGGCGGACTGCCTGCAATATCTGTTTGAGCGTTGTGATGCAGCAGAACCTGCAAGAGTTGGGACTTTTGTGGAAGGAATGACGGAGGAACAGATCCTGTCGGAAAAGCTTTCTGGACCGGCAGTGATCGGTGCTGATTTTGAAAGAATTTTTTTGCTTGATAAGAAGAACCGTTATGTAGGAGCCAAAATCCGGACGGGTAGTTTTACTTCCACAGATATAGAATTGCAGAGTGTGGAAATGGACGGAAGCCTTACACAGACACCGGAATTTCCGTATAACTGGATGTATGATGGAAGCAGACCGCAGATGCCGGGATTTGAAATGGAGATTACCTGCAAGTCACTGTTTCTTATATTTAAGGATTCCGGAGAAATGGATGTGGGGAAGGCCGATGTATTTGTAAATGATGTATATTGTATGACGGCGGATCCCCATAAGAACAATTGGCTGCATTGTAATGCTGTATTACTGTTTTGGGAGACAGAAAGCAGATCCCATAAAGTACGGATTACAGTGACAGAGGAAGACCGGAATAAAAAATTTACAATCTTAGGATTTGGATACACAATATAGAACAGAGTGAGGAAAACAAAATGGTTACAGCAAAGAACCCAATTTTATCCGGTTTCTATCCGGATCCATCCATATGCAGGGCAGGAGAGGACTATTACATTGTGAATTCCAGTTTTGTGTATGCACCGGGAGTTCCAATTTTCCACAGCAGAGATCTGGCGCACTGGGAGCAGATCGGGAATATTCTTGACAGACCGGAACAACTTCCGGTGAAGGGAAGTGAAATATCACAGGGGATTTATGCACCAACGATCCGCTTCCATGATGGACTGTTTTACATGATCACTACCAATGTAAGCTACGGAGGCAATTTCATTGTAACGGCAAAAGATCCAGCAGGACCATGGTCGGATCCTTATTATCTCGGCGAAGATGCTCCGGGGATCGATCCCAGTCTTTTCTTCGATGATGACGGGAAATGCTATTACTGTGGTACACGACCGAATCCGGAAGGAGTCCGCTATAACGGGGACTGGGAAATCTGGGTGCAGGAACTGGATCTTCGGCAGATGAAGCTTGTGGGAGAAAGCATGGCAATCTGGAAAGGGGCTGTAAAAGGAGTTATCTGGCCGGAGGGACCGCACCTTTATAAGATCGGCGGTTACTATTATCTGATGCATGCAGAAGGAGGAACCGGACCGGAGCACAGCATCAGCATTGCAAGAAGTAAAAAGCTGTTCCAGTGGTTCGAGGGCTGCCCCAGAAACCCGATCTTCACCCACAGGAATCTGGGGAAAAACTATCCTGTGATCTACGCAGGACACGGAGATCTGGTGGAGGATGGTAAGGGGAACTGGTACGTGGTAATGCTGGCATCCAGACCTTGTGAAGGACACAGCAGCATGGGAAGAGAGACTTTTCTGGCGAAAGTCACATGGGAAAATGGATGGCCGGTGATTGCAGAAGGCGTCGGGCATCTGGAAGATACATTGGAACTGCCCACAAAGGAATACCGTTTTCCAGAGGAAGTAAGCAGTACTTCCGATCATATCAGTTTCTGGGAGAAAAAACCGGACAACCGGCTGGTAAGTGTAGAAGAAATCTGTGAAGAAAACTATTCGCTGAGTCACCGTCCGGGGATGCTGCGGCTCTATACAAAAAAGGAAAAAATATCTGACTGCAATCATTGTTCCTATTTCGGAATCCGTCAGAAAAATTATGCATTCTATGCAGAGACTGGGATGGAATTTGAACCGAAGCAGGAATGTGAGACAGCGGGAATGGTGTTGTACCAGAATCATGAAAATCATCTGCGCATGGAGATCCGGAAAAGGGCTGACGAGAATTATTTTGTTGTGACAGCCCGTATCCATGGGGAAGAGAGAATCCTTACCGAAAAGCCGGCAGGAGAAGGTAGACAATTCTTTAAAATACGAATGCATTGCGACAGGCAGAAGGCACGGATATGGCTTTTCAGGGATGGCAGGGAGAGTCTGATTGCTGAGGATATCAGTCTGCTTCCTTATACCACGGAGGAAGCAGGGGGATTTGTGGGATGTACGATAGGAATGTACGCATCTGCCAATGGACAGGACAGCAGTAACTATGCTGATTTTGCCTGGTTTGTGCAGAATGCCATATAAAAATGCATTGCGGGCAGATCATAAATGTCCTATAATAAAGAAGAGCAGGCTACAGAAACGTCTGCTCTTTTTCACATAAATGAGGAGAGGATCTTATGGGGAAGGCATTACATAAGCTGGGTCTTTGGATGGATGATTTCACCATCAAAAAAAAGTTTTATATTTTCTATGTTGTCTGTGTGTTGATTCCCCTGATTGTAACAGACAGTGTTGTGTTCCTGACGACTGCAAAATTTGACAGAGAGCGCAGGGAGCATGAGATGTCTAATATTACCAGTGCGGTGGAATACAGTCTGAGCAGTATGATCGGAAATGCCGGGGAGATAGGCAACAGTATTTATACCAATCGCGATTTTGAAGATTTCTTATCCAAAAGATACACTAATTCTGCAGAATATGTGGCGGCATATCAGAATTTCCTGAGCGGGACGTTATTGGAAAATGCACTGGGAATGAACAGTATGATATTTACCCTGTATACGGATAACGACACCATTGTAAACGGAGGAAGAGTCAATACGCTGGATAAGCTTAGGAATACAGAGAGTTATCTGCGGCTGAATGAAGAAGCGAAAAGCAAAGGGCTCTTTTTTGTCTATGATGACAGCAGTTCCAAAATCACAAGGGAACGGCGCATCATTTATCTACAGCGGCTGGATTTCTATGATGCAGAGACAGAAAAGTATTTAAAAATCGAGTTTGATTATGGCAGTATGGTGCGCACCATTAAAAACATGAACTATGATAATGAGGTTCTGATCTGTGAAGGAGATCGGATCCTTCTTTCCAATGGACAATACGGCAGCTACGGCAGTGAGTTTCAGCGGCTGGATAACGCAACAATGAGAGAAGCCTATGAACATACCATCAGTCTGTATGGTACGGAACTTACGATTTATGTAAAGCCGGTAGAGAACAGTTTTCTTACAAGCATCCGGAACGAACTTCCCATCATATTGCTGCTCCTTGCGGTGAATGTTATTTTTCCCTTCTGGTTCGTTCAGATCTTCAACCGTTCCTTTACAAAAAGGATTACAGAACTGAGCAAGGTATTTAAATCAGTGGACAGTGATCATCTTATTCCAATGCCCTGTGAAGAAGGTAAAGATGAGATCAGCAGTATGATACGCAATTATAATCGCATGGTGGAACGTACCAATGGACTGATCGAGACTGTATATAAGAATAAAATCCATGAGCAGGAGATGCTGGTGGGAAGAAAAAATGCGGAACTTCTGGCATTACACAGCCAGATCAATCCTCACTTTTTGTTTAATGTACTGGAAAGCATCCGGATGCACAGCATTTTGAAAAAAGAAAACGAGACAGCCGACATGGTGTCCAAACTGGCGGTGATGCAGAGACAGTATGTGGAATGGGGCAATGATTCCGTGAGTATCTTCCAGGAGATTGAATTTGTGAAAGCTTATCTGGCGCTTCAAAAGTATCGTTTCGGAGAACGGCTGAATTATGACATTGAAGTAGACAGAGAATGTGAAAACTTCAAGATACCCAAGCTTACGATTGTAACCTTTGTAGAAAATGCCTGTGTGCATGGCATTGAAAGCAAATCCAGCCCGGGATGGATATTTGTAAGGATAGGCCGTCAGGAAGAAGGGCTGGAGATAGAAATTGAAGATACCGGAAGCGGTATGGCGGAGGCCAAACTTACAGAGCTACAGAACAACATGTGCAATGCCAGCATTGAGATGCTCAAGGGCGGCGGAAGAGTAGGGATTATCAACGCCTGTGTCAGATTGAAAATGGTAACGGAAAACAGAGTGGAATTCCGTGTAGAAGGAGAAGAAGGAGTGGGAACCACGGTTACGATACGGATTCCCTGTTTGCAGGAGGGTAAAACAGATGCTGAAAGTATTGCTGGTAGATGACGAGCCGTTTATTTTACAGGGATTGAAACTTTTAGTAGATTGGGAGAAGGAAGGCTTTCGGATTGCGGGAACAGCAGCAAATGGGATGGAAGCACTGGCTTTTTTGAAGAAGGAAAAGGTAGATTTGGTTATTGCCGATATTAAAATGCCTCAGATGACAGGACTGGAACTGCTGGAACACATCCGTAAAGAGAAAATTTCAGATGCCTATTTTGTTATACTGAGCGGATATGCGGAATTTAGTTTTGCACAACAGGCAATGCAGAATGACTGCACGGATTATCTGCTAAAGCCGGTAGACAGCGAGATTCTGTGCAAAGTACTGAATAAGGTACTTGCTCTGCGCAACAGAGAGGAGCTGGATCATGAAAAGAACCGGAAGCTGGAGCAGGCTTATCTGGCAAGACATATGATTGCATTGATCCAAGGGAAGTTTGATGACCTGAATGTCAGATATATACATGAACACATGCGATGTGGAACCGGTGTGCGTTATGTGGAGATCCAGACGGAAGGATCCTATGATGATGAGGGAACGACAGATCGAGAAATGCGGACATTACAGAGGCGGCTGTATGAATACAGCAGGGAATATCTGAAAGAAGATGCAGATCTGAGTGTGTTTGATGTTTCTGTCAATGAAAAAATCTACGATATCGGACTGATTTTGTTTGATTATGTTCCGGAAAAAAGTGGGATGGATGTAAAACGGTATCTGGAACGATTCCGGGAATATCTTGCATCAAATTTACAGACAAATGTGGTGATGCTGGCAGGAAAAAAAGTGCAGGATATCAGCAGCATAGCAAAGTCTTACGGCAATACCTGTATGCTTCGTTCTTTTCAGGGGTTTCGGACAAAGAAGGATATCTATTTCTATGAGGAGGAGGTCCAGGTATCTCCGGAAGGACTGATCCTGTGTAAGCAGAGCCTGGATGGCCTGCTGAAGGCAATCGAACAGAACAATCATCTGGAAATCCGGGAGGCGGTGGCTTTCTTTTATGAAGAAATGTGTAAACGCGGTATTTGCGGGGAGACGATGACCCTGAATATTAATTATCTGTTGTTTCAGCTGATCCACTTAGCCTGTGAACAGGATGATGACGTGAACCAGGAGGAAATCTTAAGGGTCATCAGTGAGAGCAGCTTTGAGACCGGGGTAAAGCGCGGAAGTAAGGCACATCTGACCAGATTTGCCTGCGAATATGCGGATTATCTGTCACAGCTGCGGAAGAATGTATCCAGAGGAATTCTGGGTATGGTGGAAAAAGAGATCCGGGAAAATTACGCTTCAAATATTACACTGAAAAGCCTGAGTGAGAAATATTATGTCAACAGTGCTTATCTGGGTCAGCTTTTCCGGAAAAAGTACGGACAATCCTTTAAAGACTACCTGAACAATTACCGGATGGAGCAGGCTGCGGATGCCCTGCTGCGTACCGATAAAAAGATCGTTCAGATCGCAGAAGATGTGGGCTACCATGATCTGGATTATTTTACGAACCGTTTTATTCAGATCAAGGGCTGCACTCCCGCAAGATTCCGTAAAAAGATGCAACAGGGAGAGTAAGAGAATAAAAGACAGGGGAAATTACAGAACCACCTATAATTTCCCCTGTCTTTTGCTATAGTTCCTCTGATTGTTAGTTCCTCTCAAAAAGGTAAAATAGATTTATCGAAAGGGAGGTAGTTACAACATGAACAAAAAGAGACTTGTAAGCATGTTACTTGTGTCAGCAATGACAGCGGCACTGTTCACCGGATGTGGCAGTGACGGCAACCAGACATCCGGAGATGGTACAACGAGCGCAGGAACCAACAGTACCACAGAAGAAGCAGGTATCAAAGAGTTCACCGCATTTTTTGGGGTAGCGGGATCTGAGATCAATGACGACAATGAAGTGCAGCAGCTGATCGCAGAGAAGGTAGGCGCCAAAGTAAAAGAGACCTGGCTGACCGGACAGACTGCAGATGAAGCTGTGGGTACCATGATCGCCGGTGGTGAGTATCCGGACTTCATTGAGGGACAGACTGGAACCACACAGCTGTATGAGGCAGGAGCATTGGTAGCACTGGATGATTATCTGGATGATTATCCTAATATCAAGAATCTGTTTACTGATCTGGAGTGGGAGAAGCTTCGTCAGGAAGACGGCCACATTTACTGGATCCCGCAGTTCAGCTGCATCAAGAACGAAGAGAAGGTATGTGCACATAATGATGAAGCATTCTGGATTCAGGCAAGAGTTCTGAAATGGGCAGACTATCCCGAGATCCGGACCATGGATCAGTATTTTGATCTGATCGAAGCGTATAATGCAGCAAATCCTACTATGGAAGACGGAACAGCCAATATTCCTTATACCATTCTCTGTGATGATTGGAGATACTTCTGTCTGGAGAACGCACCTCAGTTCTTGGATGGTTATCCCAATGACGGAAGCTGTATGGTAGATCCTGAGACGCTGACGGTACTGGATTACAACACTTCCGATACCGCAGTAAAGTATTTTAGAAAATTAAATGAAGAATACAAGAAAGGCATTGTAGACCCCGAGTCCTTTACCCAGTCTTATGATGAGTATATTTCCAAGCTTTCTACAGGACGTGTCCTGGGTATGATCGATCAGTGGTGGGATTTCGCTTACACAGCAGGCGATGCCATCAAGCAGGCAGGACTGGATGCACAGGGATGCGACTATATTCCACTGCCTATAACAATTGATGAAAGTGTAAAAAACCAGTGGCATAATGCCGGTGGTGCATTCAATTCCGGAAGCGGACTTGCAATTACTGTAAGCTGTAAGGATGTTCCCGGCGCACTGAAGCTGATCAATGATCTGCTGGATCAGGATATCCATAACCTTCGTTTCTGGGGTGTGGAAGGTGTTGACTATGAAGTAGATGAGAACGGTGAATTCTACAGAACACCGGAGCAGAGAATGCAGGCTTCCGATACAGAGTATAAGGCATCCCATATGTGCTCTTATTCCTATTTCCCTCAGTACAACGGAACCAGTGATGATGGTATCAATGCAAACAAGCCAGATGGCCAGGCGAGGGAATTCTTCGATGGATTAAACGACGATGTGAAAGAAGCATTCCAGGCATATGGCGTCGAGACTTATGTGGAAATGCTGGGCACTAACGAAGCCCCCGGTGAATGGTATCCTATGTGGTCCTTCTCCAATAACTTCAATACCAGCACACCCGGTGGTATGGCATGGACCAAGATCGGTGAAGTAAAGCATGAGCAGCTTCCTCAGGTAGTTATGGCAGCTGATTTCGACAAAGCATGGGCAGATTATATGGATGCATATAATGCCTGCAAGCCGGAAGATTTTATCAGTGAATTACAGGCAGAACTGGACAGCAGAATGGAACTGGCAGCAAAGTTCAAATAAAAACATATAAATGAAATTTGAGAATGGGCAGATGCAGGTAAAATTTCATCTGCCCGTTTTTTAAGGAGCGAGGATATGTCGTTAACGAGAACAAAATCGAAACAAAAAGTAAAACAAACCAGAACACCTATCACATGGAAAGAAATCAAAAGGCAAAAAGTTCTGCTTTTCTGGGCAGGAGTAATGATGATCTATGGAGTGATTTTTTACTATCTTCCCTTAGCCGGATGGGCGATGGCATTTCAGAATTATAAGCCGCAGCTGGGAATCCTGCACTCCGAATTCGTGGGACTTCAGAAGTTTCGGATGTTATTCTCGGATGTGACATTCCTTCGGGTCATTCGTAACACATTGGCCATGGGTGTGATCAACCTTGTGGCAACTTTCGTTACCGCAATTGTATTTGCTATTCTATTGAATGAGATCAAGAGTAGGGGCGGAAAAAAGACAGTGCAGACGATATCTTATCTTCCACATTTCCTTTCCTGGATCATCGTAACCGGTATCCTGCATGATATGTTGTCCGGTACCGGAATTGTAAATGAAGTATTGGTAAATCTGCATGTGATCAGCCAGCCGATCAATTTCTTTGCCCATCCCGGGTATTTCTGGCCGATCGTAGCATTTGCAAATGTCTGGAAGGAGACAGGATGGAATGCCATTATCTATCTGGCGGCCATCACATCCATTGATCCTTCCCTGTATGAAGCTGCTGCCATTGATGGCGCAGGAAGATGGAATAAAATCAAATACGTTACCCTTCCGGGAATCAAACCGACCATCGTAATTTTACTGCTGATGAATGTGGGGAATGTATTAAATGCAGGATTTGAAATTCAGTATCTGTTAGGAAACGGATTGGTACAGAAGTTCTCCCAGACGATTGATATTTATGTATTGAAATGGGGTATCAGCCAGGGAGATTATGCAATAGGTACAGCCGCAGGTATCTTCAAGAGCCTGGTAAGTATCATCCTGATCGTTCTGGCCAATCAGATTGCAAAACATAATGGTGAAGAGCAGTTATTCTAAAACAGAAAGAGATGGTAATTACAATGATAGATACACAATATAAGATCAAGTCCAAAAAATTCGACATTTTTCCGTTCATAAACAGTGTCATCATGATCCTGTTTGTGATCATAACATTATATCCGGTGCTGAATACCTTGGCAATCTCTTTGAATGACGGTACGGATGCCCTGCGGGGAGGAATCTACCTGTGGCCGAGAAAATTCACCTGGAAAAACTATACGACGGTTTTACATAAAGATAATCTGATCACAGGCGCTTATATCACAGTAGCCAGAACCCTGATCGGAACCCTGCTGTCTTTGGCAGCCAATGCAATCCTTGCTTTTATTGTCAGCCGCAAAAGATTCCTGTTCCAGAGAGAGGTTTCCCTGTTCTGGGTCATCACCATGTATGTAAACGGTGGACTGATCCCAACATTCCTCTTATATAAGGGGCTGGGGCTTACCAACAGCTTCTGGGTATATGTGATCCCCGGAATGGTAAGTGCGTTTAATATGCTGGTGATCCGTACTTATATGAACGGAATTCCTGACAGCCTGGAAGAATCCGCACAGCTGGACGGTGCCGGTTACAGCACTATTTTTCTTAAGATCTATTCTCCGCTGTGTAAGCCGGTTTATGCCACAGTAGCCCTGTTTGTGGCGGTAGGCCAGTGGAACTCTTGGTTTGATGCCATGCTTTACAATCGCATGAGCAGTAATCTGACCACATTGCAGTATGAATTGATGAAGCTGTTATCCTCCGTAACCAATCAGGGAACTTCAGCGGAGGCAATGAAGAATGCCGCAGGAACCGTAACACCGACTTCCGTGCGTGCAGCGGCAACGATCATTACCATGCTGCCCATTATCTGTATTTATCCTTTCTTACAGAAGTACTTTGTAGCAGGACTTACTTTGGGTGGCGTCAAAGAATAAAAATCGGAGAACGAGCAAATGGCAGGAGCATATCAGACTGGTATTTATCGAAATGTATTGAAAGAGTGCGGATATGAAGAGACCGCTATTACAGAAAGACTGGAACAGACCTTTGAAACCATATTTTACGGAACGGAGGCAGAACGTTTTTATCATGAGGCAGGCGGTGATATGGCGTATCTGGAGGATACCGGCAATCATGATGTACGCACGGAGGGAATGTCCTATGGCATGATGGTCTGCGTACAGCTAGATAAGAAAGCGGAATTTGACCGTCTCTGGAAGTGGGTGCGGACTTATATGTATATTCCGGAAGGACCCTGCCGCAACTATTTTGCCTGGTCCTGCAGCACGGATGGAACGCACAATGCGGAGGGACCGGCGCCGGACGGAGAAGAATATTTCGCCATGGCATTGTTTTTTGCATCTGCCCGTTGGGGGGACGGGGAAGGAATATTTGCTTACAGCAAAGAGGCAAAGGCAATCCTGCGGGAATGTATTCACAAAGGGGAGCCTGGACATCCGGGAGAACCTATGTGGGAGCCTTCCAATCATCTGATCAAATTTGTCACAAACATGGATTTTTCTGATCCCTCGTATCATCTGCCACATTTTTATGAACTGTTCGCAGAAAATGCGGAGGAAGGAGACCGGGAATTCTGGAAACAGGCAGCGGCAGCCAGCAGAGAATATCTGCATAAGGCATGCCACAAGGAGACCGGGCTTTCTGCAGAATATGCAGACTATGATGGGACACCCCATGCAGGACATCAGGAAATCTTCGGAAGGCATGACTGGTACTACAGCGATGCATACCGCACCATAGCCAACATTGCCATGGATCATCTCTGGTATGACAAAGATCCGTGGCAGACGGAGATTGCAAACCGGCTGCAGAAATTTTACTGTGAAGAGCAGAGAGAACACTGGGACGGTGTGTTCCTGATTGATGGAACAAGACTGGAAGAGAAGGCACTGCATCCGGTTGCCATTGTAGCAGTCAATGCACAGGCATCACTGGCAGCAGACGGTCCTCATATAAAGGAATGCGTAGACCGCTTCTGGAATACTCCGCTCCGCACCGGGGACAGACGATATTATGATAATTTCCTGTACCTGTTTGCCATGCTGGCACTTTCGGGAAATTACAGAATTTACAAATAAAGAGAGTGGCACATGATTAGCACGGACCGCAGCGGAGAAGTGGGAGTGCGTACCACGGAGCAAGTAAAGCTGTCCGTGGAACATGCCGATGTGGCAGTAATGTGCCTTGGACTGGATGCAACCATAGAGGGAGAACAGGGCGATGCCGGGAATGAATATGCCAGGAAGCGCCATAGATCTGCCAGGGGCGGAACACAACCCGAATGTGAAAGCCATCGTGGATTGTTGGTATCCGGGAGCCAGAGGTGGTAAGGTAATTGCCGAAATGCTGTTTGGAGAATTTTTCCCCTCCGGGAAACTGCCGGTGAGATTTTATCATGGAACAGAAAATCTTCCGGTGTGGAATATTAGGGATGACTATGAAAGAAGAGAAGATATACCGGCAGGAAGCAGTGGTGCCGGATCGGGGACTGCCCTTTAAGCTATTCCGCTTCGAAGGTGCAGACGGAAAATATATATGTGAGGCGCATCAACATGGCAGTGTTGAAATATTTGCCTTGCGGGAGGGAAAGGTAGATTTTTATCTCGGCGATAAAAAATATGTCCTTCCGGCAGGAAAGTTTATAATTGTGAACAGCAATGAAGTGCATTCCATTCATACATCGGGACGAAATGAGGCAATTGTTTTACAGATCCCAATGGAAAAACAGATAATGCGGTTTTCCGGTGAAAAAAAGGAAGAGGATGGAAAACTTTTTGCATTACTTGAGAAAATGTACAGACAGCAGATCAGAAAAGAGTACGGCTATGAACTGTTGATGCAGAGTATCTTTTATCAGCTGAAATATCTTCTGGCAACCGCTTATCGGATACCTGAGGAAAAGAAGGATTATTATCCGGGGAATACTCAGTCAGGACATCTTGAAAGAATTACTGGATACCTTCGGGAACATTATGCAGAAGAAATTTCACTGGAAACCCTGGCAGCAACATTTGGATATTGCCCTACTTACTTGTCGAAAATGTTCCGTCAGTATGGTAGAATCAACTATAAAGATTATCTGCGGAACATCCGGTTTGAACATGCATTGCGGGAACTGGAGGAAACGGATCTGACCATAGGCGAAATTGCATTAAAGAACGGTTTCCCCAACAGTCAGGCTTTTTCCAGACTGTTCCGGGAGAAATACGGTATTCTGCCAACAGAGTATCAGAGAAGACAAAAAGAAAATGACAGCGCAGCTTTTCTAATGATTCAGATCCAAGCAGAAAGTTCCTTACTCGGCAGATTATGATACCTGTGTGGCAGAGGCAAGATTATTAAGCCTATATAGCTAATAATCAGAAAAAACTTATGGAGGAATTTATGAACAGACAAGAGGCAGTCAGACGAGCTACTGAATTGGTGGAGCAGATGAGCGTAGAGGAACTGGCTTCACAGCTGCGCTTTGACGCAGATGAAATTCCACATCTGGATATTCCGGAGTATAACTGGTGGAATGAGGGCCTGCATGGTGTTGCAAGAGCGGGTACAGCAACTGTTTTTCCACAGGCAATCGGGCTTGGAGCAACTTTTGATGAAGAACTGCTGGAGCGGGTAGGAGTTGCCGTTTCTACGGAGGCGAGAGCCAAATATAATGAAAATGAAAAACATGAAGACCGTGATATTTATAAAGGAATTACACTTTGGTCGCCCAATGTCAATCTCTTCCGGGATCCCCGCTGGGGGCGTGGACATGAGACTTATGGAGAAGACCCGACACTGATTGCAATACTGGGTGTTGCATTTATCAAAGGTCTGCAGGGAGAGGGAGAATACCTGCGCACGGCAGCGTGTGCCAAGCATTTTGCAGTACATTCCGGCCCGGAGGAAAAACGTCACTATTTTGATGCAAAGGTTAGCATGAAAGAACTTTGGGAAACGTATCTTCCGCAGTTTGAGGCCTGTGTCAGGGAAGGAAAAGTCGAAGCGGTTATGGGCGCATACAACAGAACCAATGGTGAACCATGCTGTGCTCATAGTTATCTGATGGTGGAGGTTTTGAGAAAACAGTGGGGATTTCAGGGACATTATGTTTCAGACTGTTGGGCTATCCGTGATTTTCATGAACACCATAAGGTGACAGACAGACCGGAGGAAAGCGTCAGACTGGCTCTGGAGATGGGCTGCGATGTTAATTGCGGATGTACTTATCAGAAAATCCTGAATGCCTATGAAGAGGGGCTTATTTCCAAAGAACTACTGCAGAAATCAGCCATTCGTTTATTTACGACCAGATTCTTGCTGGGAATGTTTGATGAGACAGAATATGATCATATTCCGTATGAAGTTGTTGAATGTAGGGAACATATTGAGCTTTCCATAGAGGCAGCATGCAAGAGTGTCGTATTGTTAAAAAATGATGGCATTTTACCCTTAAATAAAAAGAAACTTAAAACAATCGGAGTCATTGGTCCCAATGCCAATTCCAGAGAAGCCCTGATCGGAAATTATCATGGGACGGCTTCAAGGTATGTTACTGTACTGGAAGGTATTCAGGACTATGTAGGCGATGATGTCAGGGTACTTTATTCAGAAGGCTGCCATTTGTTTTTAGATCAGGTAGAAAAACTGGCAAGAGAGGATGACCGTATCTCTGAGGCAATGACAGTTGCAGAACATTCGGATCTTGTTATTCTGTGTCTGGGACTGGACGAAAGTCTTGAAGGAGAAGAGGGCGATACAGGCAATGCATATGCATCCGGAGACAAGCAGGGGCTGATGCTTCCGCCTTCACAGCAGAGGCTTTTGGAAATCGTGGCAGAAATGGGAGTTCCGTTTATTGTATGTATGATGGCAGGAAGTGCTATGGATTTGAACCTGGCAGATAACAGGGCGAATGCAGTTCTTCAGACATGGTATCCGGGAGCAAGAGGTGGAAAGGCAGTTGCAGATATACTCTTTGGAGAAATATCACCTTCGGGTAAATTGCCGGTTACCATTTACCGCAATTTACAGGGGATGCCGGATTTTGATGACTATTCCATGAAGAACAGGACATATCGCTTTGTGGAAAAAGCTCCGCTTTATCCATTCGGTTATGGGCTGAATTATGCTGATACACTAGTTATGAGGGCGGAATTGACGGAAGATGTGGTATATGCACAGACGGAAGAACAGAGTGTAGGTGTTGAAGTAACCGTTGCAAATCACGGAGATGTTTTTACAGAGGATGTATTGCAGGTCTATGTACAGGTTGAGGATATCAACGAAGTGCCCAATCCTAAACTTGTCGTGTTTAAGCGCGTACAGCTTGCACCGGGAGAAGAAAAGATGGTGACACTGGAAATTCCGATGAGGGCATTTACCGTTGTAGATGAAGAAGGTAAATTTGTACATACCGGTAGGGGAGCAGATATTTATGTTGGCTTTGGACAGCCGGATGAACGGACGAAGGAACTGACCGGCAAGAAGTGTCTGAAGATTCATATATAATGATTGTAATGATATGTAGCGTTCTCATTTCGGTCAACATTTGATTAGAGGTATGCATGAAAAAATGAGTCTGTGTGACGATTAAAAATGTCATCACAGACTCATTTTTGTGATTAAGGAATTAATATTTCTTCCAGCAGGACGGCAGCATGATCACCAGCATGGGGAAGAGTTCCAGTCGTCCGGCCAGCATGTCGAACATCAGCACACATTTGGACAGAGGACTGAATAATGCAAAGTTCTGGGTGGGGCCGACCAGCTCCAGTCCGGGTCCGATATTGTTCAGGGTTGCCAGTACTGCAGTAAAGTTCGTGGTCAGATCGTATTCGTCCAGGCTGACGATCAGCAGAGAGACGAAGAGCACGATAAAATAAGCCGTCATATAGACATTGGTGGAGCGCAACGTCTCGTGAGAGAGGTTGTGCCCGTCCATCTTGATCTTCTTGACCATACGGGGATGTATCATCATGGACAGTTCCTTGCGGATCGCCTTAAAAAGGATCAGCACACGGGAGACCTTCATACCGCCGCCGGTACTGCCGGCGCAGGCACCGATCATCATAAGTAACAGCAGGATCGTCTTCGATAATTGCGGCCACATGTTAAAGTCAGTGGTGGCAAATCCGGTGGTGGTAATGATCGTTCCCACCTGGAAGAAGGAGTGCCGCAGGGTCTCTCCCAATGTTGCATAGAGAGGACGGACATTCCAGGCAATCGTCAGCGCACTGACCAGAATAATCACAAAATACCAGCGAACCTCTTCGATGGAAAAGGCTTCCTTAAACTGCTTACTGAGCAGGCAGAAATATATGGTGTAATTGACACCGCTTAAGATCATCAGTACCGTCACCGCATTCTGGATCAACGGGGAATAACCGCCGATACTGCTGTTCTTGATACCGAAGCCGCCGGTGCCGACGCTGCCGAAGGTGGTGCACAGGGAATCAAATAACGGCATGCCGCACAGACACAGGGCGATCACACCTAAGATAGTAATGGCAAGATAAATTCCATAGAGGATCTTCGCCGTATCCCGGACTCTCGGTACCAGCTTGCTGACGGAAGGCCCCGGGCTCTCCGCACGCATCAGGTTCATAGTGGAGCCACCCATCATCGGCAGGATCGCCATAATGAATACGAATACACCCATACCGCCGATCCAGTGGGTGAAGCTGCGCCAGAACAGGCTGGCATAGCTTAATGCCTCCACATCTGACAGAATACTGGAACCGGTAGTGGTGAAGCCGGAGATCGTCTCGAAGAGAGCATCAATATAAAAAGGAATCTCTCCGGTGAGAACGAAGGGAATGGCACCGAAAACAGACATGACAAACCAGCCCAGTGCAACGGCAGTGAAGCCTTCCCTGACGTACAATTCCTTAAAACGTCCTGTGTGCCTGAAACTTAACAATTTTCCTAAAATGAAACAAACAGCTGCGGTCACCAGATAGATCAGTGCCACATGATATTCTCCGTAGATCATACCCACGATCCAGGGAAGCAGTAAGAATAAAGCTTCAAATTGTAAAATAAATCCGATAATAAAACTCAATATCGCAAAATTCATGATAATGTCCTTCTATAAAATTACCCTTCAATAATATCTTTAATATCATTCAGCCGTGCATGTGTCAGTACTACGACCACATAATCGCCTACATGAAGCTCGTCCTGACCACTGGGAATAATAGCCTGTCCTCCGCGGACGATGGAACAGACCAGGATATTTTTCCGGATGTGCAGACGGTTCAGAGGTATATTGGTAACGGCAGAATCCTCTTTGATGTAGAATTCCAGTGCCTCTGCATGACCGTCTTCCAGCTTATACAGATTCTCCACATTACTGTTGAGAGATTCATTCATGGATCGTGCATATTTAATGATCATATCTGCAGTTACCAGGCGCGGATAGGAGATCGTATCCAGCTTGATATCACTTAAGACACCACTGAAGTTGATACGGTTGATCTTGGTGACTACCTTTGCGCGGGAAGTCCGTTTCGCATACAGTGACAGGAGGATATTTTCCTCATCCAGTCCGGTCAGTGCAGCAAAAGCATCCACGTTCTCCAGCCCCTCCTGTATCAGAAGACGTTCATCCGTACCGTCACCGCAGATGATGGAAGCCTTGGGCAGCAGCTCGCTCAGATGTTCGCAGCGGGCGGGATCCTGATCAATGATCTTGGTATGGATGCCGACTTCTAAAAGTCTTCTTGCCAGATAATAAGCAATGGTTCCGCCACCGACGATCATGGCAGTACGCGCCCTGCCGGCGCCGATACCGATCTTTTTGAAGAAATCATTAGCCTTGGGAGGAGTGGACACAATAGCTACCACATCGCCTTCCCGGAAGACAAAATCACCCCGGGGGATCAGCACCTGATTATCTCTGGTGACCATACATACCAGTACATCGCATTTTAAGGTGGTACGGATGTGGATCAGTTCATAATTATTTAAGAGACAGTCATGGGTCACGCGGAAATGCAGAAGCTCGATCCTTCCCTTGGAAAAAGTATCGATCTTAACTGCAGAAGGAAACTGGAAGATCCGGGCAATCTCGGCGGCACTGGACAGCTCCGGGTTGATGATCATGGCAAGCCCCAGTTCTTCCCGCAGAAAAGCAATCTCATTATTGTAGATAGGATTGCGGACACGGGCGATGGTCTTACAATGTCCCGCCTTTTTCGCAATGACACAGCACAGAAGATTCTGCTCATCGGATCCGGTCACGGCGATCAGCAGATCCGCATGGTCAATGCCGGCCTCAGACAGTGTCTGGAAGCTGACACCATTGCCCACGATGCCCATGGCATCCAGATCATCCGTGATGGAATTCACCTTTTCCTCATTGGTATCGATCACGGTGATATTGTGATTCTCACCGCCTAATTGCTCTACCAGGGTGTAGCCAACCTTGCCGCAGCCCACAATGATTATGTTCATAAAAACCTCCAAAACAAAAGTCATAAAAACAGTTATCGCTTATTATACCACACTATAGAAAAAAAGAGAAGATTGGAAGGAATATCCTGTCCACGGAGACATATATTGTAACTATTCAGAGCATTAAATATCAGCTAAGTCTTGATGAATGCCTGCATTCGCAAAGGAGAAGTTCCGAAGGAACGATTTTGCGCATGAGGTTCTGAATAGTTACGGGAGGAGAAACATGGACAGCCTGCTTCGTATTTTTCCGCAAAAGAGAAGAGCATTCTGGCAGAAGACAGCGGATAATGGGGAAAAAATCTGCGAGATCCGCCTACGTGTGGACAGGCCGGTGATCGTGGAAACATCGAGAGGAGATTATTTCTTAAATAACGGCGGGGAATGGCAGGAGCATCCTTACGGAGCGCATCTGGTGACGGAAGCGGAGATACGGGAGTTGATCGCCTGGCTGTGTCAGGATTCGGTGTATGCTTATGCCGATGAGATCAGACAGGGCTTTTTGACTGTGGAAGGCGGACACCGGATCGGATTGTGCGGACAGGCTGTGTTGGAAAATGAAACAGTGATCCGCACTCTGAAAAATATTGCGTTTATCAATATCCGGGTCGCCCATGAGATCCGGGGAGCAGCTGACGGTATCCTGCCAAAATTATATAAGAAAGGAAAATTTCAGAATACCCTGATTGTATCGCCTCCGGGATTCGGCAAAACCACTCTGCTCAGGGATCTGATCCGCCAGATTTCCGATGGTAATACGTATGGTGCGGGACTTCGGGTGGGAGTGGTGGACGAGCGCTCGGAGCTGGCGGGAAGCTATCTGGGAAGACCTCAGAATGATCTGGGGATGCGGACGGATGTGCTTGATGGCTGTCCCAAGGCCCAGGGGATGTTATTACTTTTGCGTTCCATGTCACCTCAAGTCATTGCAGTGGATGAACTGGGGGAGGAAACGGACAGGCTGGCCTTACAAAAAGCAGCGGCCTGCGGCTGCGGTCTGCTGGCCACTCTGCATGGAACGGATGAGACGGACGCAGCAAAGCGCCTGGGTGAATCCTGCCTGCGACAGATATTTGACCGCATAGTGATCTTAAAAGGAAGGGGACGGATGGAATGCAGATGCTCGGAGGATTTCTGATTCTGTTGGGATGCTTTGGAATGGGACTGTGGTATCGGCAGCAATTCTTAGGAAGATTATATACAATCCGGGAACTCATCCGCATTCTGGAACAGTGGATCAGTGAGATCCGGTACAACGGGTCAACACTTCCGGAATGCTGCCGACAGACCGGCAGACAACGGAAAGACAGGCTGGGAGAGATCTGCACCGAAGTATACCGTGAATATGCGGAGACGGAGGATGCTGGTTTTCTGGAACTGGCGGAGAAAAGCTTTCGCAGACAGCTGCGGATGCTTCCTCTGAAAAAAGAAGACATTGAAGAGTTTTTGCGTTTTGCGGAAAAAGAGGGCTATGCGGATGAAACGATGCAGATAAAAAGTATCGAATTGTCCAGACAGGGACTGGAACATACGGCGGATATGCAGCAGCGGGAAATTACACAGAAATGCAGGCTCTCCGTAGGACTGGGAGCCATGAGCGGTCTGCTGATACTGTTATTGTTAGTCTGATGCCGGTTCTGGAGACCACAGAGAGAAGAGAAAAGGACGGGGAAAGATGGGAATAGGACTGATCTTTAAAATAGCTGCGGTAGGAATCCTTGTAACGATACTCAGCCAGGTCTTAAAACACAGCGGCAGGGAGGAACATGCTTTTCTCGTCAGCCTTGCGGGACTGATCCTGGTTCTTAGCTGGATCGTTCCGTATATCTATGATCTGTTTGATACCGTACAGACTCTGTTTTCGTTTTAATAGGAGGAAATATGTCCGAGATCATTAAGATTGCATTGCTTGGAATCGCCGGAGTTCTTTTTGCCATACAATTTAGGCAACAGCGGCCGGAATATACGCTGCTGATCGGATTTGCCCTGAGTGTGCTGGTATTTTCCTATGTGCTGGGGCTGACGGGACAGTTGCTGGAGGAGTTTGCGGGATTACAGCAGTACCTCGGGGATGCAAAAGGGTATCTCGGTATTTTGATGAAAGTGGTGGGGATCACCTACCTGTGTGAATTCAGCGCCGGAATCTGCAAGGATGCCGGATTCGCAGCGGTATCGGATCAGATCGAGATTCTGGGAAAACTTTCGGTACTGTTTGCGGGACTGCCGATTCTGCTTACGGTGATCCGACAGATCTATGGTATTTTATAAGAGTGAGGGAGCAATGGATGCAATGTGGCAGGAATATGGCATGGAAGAACTGGAAAAAGGGATGCAGAAGCTGTTTCCGGCCTCCCGGATCTCCGTGGCGGAATTGATGGGACAGCTGCTGCAGGGAGATGTGCTGGGGGCAGCGGGAACCCTGTTGCAGGAAGTGATACAGGGAATGGGAGCATCTGCTGCGGGCAGGAAAAATATTCTGATCTGGCTGATCGTACTGGGAATCCTTTCTGCACTGCTGATTCATTTCGTGGAGGTTTTCGACAAACATCAGATTGCGGATTTAAGCTTTTACTTTATCTATCTGCTCATGGGAGTGATCCTGCTGCAATGTTTTTCCGGGATTCTGGGAACCGCAAGAGAGACGGTGGAAAATATCGTGTTGTTTGTAAGGCTGATGGTACCTACGTATCTTCTTGCGGTGGGAGTGGCCTCGGGGCCGGCTACAGTGGGAGCCGGGTACCAGCTGATGCTACTTCTGATCTATGGTACGGAAAAAATACTGTTGGGTGTGGTACTACCACTGATTTACTGCTATGGCCTGTTGACCATGATCAACGGGATCTGGGTGGAGGAAAAGCTGACACTTTTGACGGAACTTCTGGAAAAGGCGGTGGGCTGGATTCTCAAGGCTTCTCTGGGAGTGGTCACGGGGATCAGCGTGTTCCAGTCATTGATCACACCGGTATTGGATTCCGTGAAGACCTCCGCCGTGGAAAAGGCACTTTCGGCACTGCCGGGGATCGGAAATGCGGCAGACGGGCTTCTGGAGCTGGCGGTGGGTTCAGCCGTTGTCATCCGCAACAGCATCGGCGTACTTTTGCTGTTACTGCTTCTGGCGGCGTGTGCGGCTCCGCTTCTGGAGATTTTGTTTACTGCGTTTTTGATCAAGTGTGCGGCAGCTTTTATGGGGATCGTCAGCGATAAAAGAGTGACCAACTGTACGGATCATATGGGAAATGCAGGGATGCTTCTGTTTCGTACTGCGGGCACAGCCATGCTGTTGTTTCTGATCACATTGGCACTATTAGCTATCGGAAGCAGGGGGAGGTAAGAGGATGCAATGGTTATACCGGGTGATCGGACAGGCCGGGATCTTCCTGATCTGTGCACAGACCGTAGTGCATTTCAGACCGAAGGAGTCCTACGATAAATATTTGAAACTGTTATTATCCGTTATGCTGTTGCTGCAGTTGTTACAGCCTGTTCTGACCATGTTCGGCGGCGGAGACGGCTGGAATGCAGAAGAACAGGTGACAGGATTTATGCAAGAATTGCAGACCGTGCTGACCCGGGCCTCCGAACAGGCAGAACAGTCGCAGGAAGAGATCGGGAATACGGCAGCTGCTGTGGCGCAGGAAGCCGGGGAAGGATATGACCCGGCAAATGTGTGGGAGCAAGATTCTGCACAGGGAGCTGTTACAGGAGAAAACAGTGGGGAAGTATCGGATCAGAAGGAAACAGATAGGGAAAATGCAGAAACGGAGGGGATCCATGTGGACATTGCACCAATCCGGCTGGAATGATGGAGAAGTCTGCCGGAGAGTTAAGGAAAATGACGGTAGAAAAACCGGAGCCAGGGAAGAAAAAGAGGTGAGAAGCAATGGGTGAATTCTGGGAAAAGATCACAGGCAGCATTGGTACAGGTAACGGTGCAGGCGGTTCAGGCCCTCCGAAATGGTTCCGTCGGGACAACCTGTTGATTCTGGTATTGTTGGGTGTCCTATTGTTTATCATTGCCCTGCCGGTGAAAAAGGAGGAGCCACAGGCAGCTTCCGTTGGCACAGAGACTGCAGAACAGTACAATGCCGGAATTTTCACTTCTCCTTCGCAGACAACCGGGGAACAGGAGACGGCGGTAGATACCGAAACCCGGGCGGTGGCAGCGGGAAGCGCGGAGGAATATACCGCCTATCTGGAGGGAAAACTGAAGAAAATGCTGGAATCCGTCCGGGGACTGGGAGAGGTGGAAGTCATGATCACATTGGAATCCTCGGAGGAAAGAATTGTGGAAAAAGACATGACCGCGGATCGTTCCCAGACAGAAGAACAGGACTCCGCCGGAGGAACCCGCACCGTGAGTTCTTCCAATACCGGATACCAGACCGTCTATCAGGACGGCAGTCAGGGCACACCGTTTGTAGCGAAGACGATCACACCCAAAGTGGAGGGGGTGCTGGTGGTGGCGGAAGGAGCCGGAAAAGGCAATATGACCAGTGAAATCACGCAGATCGCACAGGCACTTTTCGGTGTGGAAGCCCACAAAGTCAAGGTGTTGGAAAAATGAGTCACAGGAAACATATCCGCACAGACGGGTACATACAATAGAGTATAAAATCAAGAAGGCAGATACAGGCCTTTGGAAAAGGGGAACGCAGTGAAAAACTTAATTAAGAAGAATCAGCTTATGATTACCGCACTTGCCATCATGATAGCCATTGCAGGTTATCTGCAGTTTGCGGGGACCAACCTGGAAAAGGAGTATCTGGCGTCGGATAATACAGAAGATCTCAGTGCAGTAGATTCCACAGACATTGTCACAGATATGGAAAGCCTGGATTCGGATGTGGAGATCGTCATGGAAGATTATCTGGATGAAGATATGCAGGTGGCAGAGGCTACGCCGGACGAAGGTGAGATTCCCGGGGAAGCAGTGTTGACCGGAACGAACGGTGTGGAGGTACTGTCTGCTGCAAGACTTTCCAAGGAGCAGACCAGAGCCCGGAATAAAGAGACCTTATTGGAGATTATCAACAGTACTGAGCTCAGCGATGCCCAGAAACAGGAAGCGGTGGACAGCATGGTGCGCATGACTGATATCGCGGAAAAGGAAGCGGCGGCCGAGGTGCTTTTGCAGGCGAAAGGTTTCAGTGAAGCTGTGGTCAGCATCAACGGGGATGCCGTGGATGTGGTGGTCAATGCCGCAGAACTGACAGATGTGCAGCGGGCACAGATTGAAGATATCGTAAAAAGAAAGACGGATATTGCGGCGGAAAATATCGTCATCAGCACCATTGCACAGTGATATTTTTGTGTACATAGGGGAAAAATTATGTTATGATACCAAGGGTCGAGAGACGACGGTGCGATGCAAGCTCGCTTGCGGGAGCATCCGGAGATTCGAGAGCCGTACCACATGAGTAAGGAGCCATTTTTCGCGGAAAAATGAGCGGATTACGAATGCGGTCCAGATTGTGAGAGTGCGAAGCACGGAACAATCTGGATGGTATCATAACTTAACCTGGAAAACTTGACAAAAGGAAGAAACAATGAAGAGAGTCTTTTTAATTGTATTGGACAGCTTCGGTATTGGCGAAATGCCGGATGCCGCAGCTTACGGTGACATCAATGTAAATACACTGGGGAGCGTGTCAAAGAGCCCTTTTTTTCATATGGAAAATATGAAAAACATGGGTTTGTTTAATATTGACGGCGAGGAAGTGGGAGAGAAAACAGACCATCCCACCGCAGCTTACGCCCGCATGACGGAGCGTTCCCGCGGAAAGGATACGACCATCGGGCACTGGGAGATCGCAGGTATCTATTCTCCCAAGCCACTGCCTACCTATCCGGACGGCTTCCCCGAGGATGTGCTGGAAGAGTTCCGGATCCGCACCGGCAGAGATGTGCTGTGCAATAAGCCGTACTCCGGCACACAGGTCATTGCGGATTACGGGGACGAGCATGTGCGCACCGGTAAACTGATCGTATATACTTCCGCAGATAGTGTGTTTCAGATCGCTGCCCATGAGGATGTGGTTCCTGTGGAGCAGTTATATGATTATTGCCGTATCGCCAGACAGATTTTACAGGGAGAACACGGCGTGGGCCGTGTCATTGCGAGACCTTTTATCGGTGAGAGCGGACATTATACCCGTACTCCCAGAAGACACGATTTTTCCCTGCTGCCTCCCGCAGTGACCATGCTGGATCAGCTGAAGGCTGCCGGTAAGGATGTCATTGCTGTGGGTAAGATCCAGGATATTTTCGTAGGCAGGGGCATTACCGAGCATGTATACACTTCCGGCAATGCGGAAGGCATTGAGCGGACACTGGAATATCTGGACAAGGATTTCGAAGGACTCTGCTTTATCAATCTGGTGGATTATGACATGCTCTACGGCCATAGAAGAGATGTGGACGGCTATGCGAAGGCACTGGCTTATTTTGATGAAAAGCTGCCGGAAATCCAGGCACACATGAAGCCGGATGATATTCTGATGATCACCGCAGACCACGGCTGTGATCCCGCTTACACAGCCACCACGGATCACACCAGAGAATATACTCCGTTTCTTATGTACGGTGCGCCTGTGATACCGGGGAATCGCGGAACCAGACCGACTTTTTCCGATATCGGAGCTACGGTATTGGATTATTTCGGAATCCAACCGGAGTTTGAAGGAAGCTCTGTTTTAAAGGCAGATCCATCATAGATAGCAGATCCCGAAGAACTGCGAAAATAGATTTTTAGAGATATAAGAGATATATTTGGAGGACTATAGTAGTGAGTAATAATTATACAGAAGAGATTAACCGCCGCCGGACGTTTGCCATTATTTCCCACCCGGATGCCGGCAAGACGACCCTGACCGAGAAGTTCCTGCTCTACGGAGGAGCCATCAACCTGGCAGGAAGCGTAAAGGGTAAGGCAACGGCCAGACATGCGGTATCCGACTGGATGCAGATTGAGAAAGACAGAGGTATTTCCGTTACCTCTTCCGTATTGCAGTTTGAATATGACGGTTACTGCATCAATATTCTGGATACCCCGGGACATCAGGATTTCTCTGAGGATACCTACCGTACCCTGATGGCAGCGGACTCCGCAGTTATGGTCATCGATGCTTCCAAGGGTGTCGAGGCCCAGACGAGAAAGCTGTTCAAGGTCTGCGTGATGCGCAAGATCCCTATTTTCACCTTCATCAACAAGATGGACCGTGAGGCAAGAGATACCTTTGAACTGCTGGATGATATCGAGAAGGAGCTTGGCATTGCCACCTGCCCCATCAACTGGCCCATCGGTTCCGGTAAGGAATTCCAGGGTGTCTACGACCGTGAGAAAAAGTGTGTGATCGCATATTCCGATACGGAGAAGGGAACGAAGGAAGGAACTTCCACCGAGATCCCCATTCAGGACGAAGAACATCTGAAGGAACTGATCGGAGAGGATGCAGCGGACAAGCTGCTTGGCGAGGTGGAACTGTTGGACGGTGCCAGCGCAGAGTTTGATCTGGAGGAAGTGCAGAAGGGTAACCTGACCCCGGTATGCTTCGGATCTGCTTTGACCAACTTCGGTGTGGAGATCTTCTTAAAGCATTTCCTGAATATGACTACCACGCCGCTGCCAAGAAAAGCAGACATCGGCATGATCAACCCGACGGAGCATGAGTTCAGTGCCTTTGTTTTCAAAATCCAGGCTAACATGAACAAGGCTCACAGAGACCGTATCGCATTCATGCGTATCTGCTCCGGTAAATTCGATGCCAACATGGAAGTGCGTCATGTGCAGGGCAATAAGGTTATGAGATTATCCCAGCCCCAGCAGATCATGGCGGATGAACGTAAGATCTTAAACGAGGCTTATGCGGGTGATATTATCGGTGTCTTCGATCCCGGCATTTTCTCCATCGGAGATACCCTGTGCATGCCCAGGGAGAAGTTCCAGTATGAAGGTATTCCGACCTTCGCACCGGAGCATTTTGCCAGAGTGCGTCAGGTGGATACCATGAAGAGAAAACAGTTCGTCAAGGGCGTAGAGCAGATCGCTCAGGAAGGTGCCATCCAGATCTTTCAGGAGTTCAATACCGGTCTGGAAGAGATCATCGTCGGTGTGGTAGGTGTGCTGCAGTTCGATGTACTGAAATACCGTCTGGAGAACGAATATAACGTGGAGATCCGTCTGGAGAACCTGCCTTATGAGCATATCCGCTGGATCGAGAATAAGGATGAGATCGACCTGGCCAAGCTGTCCGGTACTTCCGATATGAAGAAGGTCAAGGACATGAAGGGTAATCCTTTATTGCTGTTTGTGAATTCCTGGAGCATCGGCATGACTCTGGACCGTAATAAGGGACTGGTGCTGACGGAGTTCGGACGCAATTAGTAATTATATGGAAACAAAAAGTGTGTAGGGGGATAGAATGCGGAATAAGAAAAAGTTATGTGCCGGAATTCTGATGTTACTGCTTTTGACAGGATGCTCCTCACAGGAGGTTCTGCAGGAAGTACCCCAGACCATCGTGCTGCCCGAGTCACAGATAGATACCATGCCTGTGCAGGAGACGGCGGCTGCGGAAAATGACAATACAGAGAGCTTTTCCCTTTTAGAGGAGGGAGGCTCTCGTTTTGCATATGAGAGTCTGGATGCGCAGGAACAGATCTGGTATCAGGAGATCGAGCAGGCGATTGGGTCTATGGATGACACGATCAAACTGTCCACGGAACCGTTGGAACAGGGAATGGATGAACAGGACATTGACAAAGTATTTCAGTGCGTGCTGATAGATCATCCGGAGATTTTTTACACCACAGGATATACTTATACCAAATATTCCAGAGGGGAGAAAACCGTAGGAATCGACTTCGCAGGCACTTACGATCAGACGAAGGAAGAGGCCGTAGCGCGGGCGGAGGCCATTCGCAGTGTGACGGCGGAATGGCTGTCCGGTATGGAAGAGGCGGCTTCTGAGTATGATAAGGTAAAAGCGGTGTATGAGGCGGTCATCTTTTCCACAAATTATGATCTGAGTGCGGCGGATAATCAGAACATTGCCTCGGTATTCTTAGGAGGAGCCTCTGTCTGCCAGGGATATGCCAAAGCCACCCAGTATCTGTTGAATCATCTGGGGGTGATGTGCACCCTGGTGCAGGGAACGGTGGATACCGGAGAAGCTCATGCCTGGAATCTGGTACAGGTGGACGGGGACTATTATTATGTAGATACCACCTGGGGAGATGCCTCTTACCGCATGGAGAATGGCAGCGAGCAGAGGAACCTGCCGGAGATCAATTATGATTATCTGTGCGTGACTACAGAGGATCTGCTACGGACGCATCGTATCGAATCGGTGATCCCCATGCCGGAATGTACGGCGACGGAAGCAAATTATTATGTGCGGGAAGGTTCCTACTTTACTTCCTATGACCATGAACAGATGCAGGCGGTCTTCGACAGAGCTATAGAGGGCGGCAGAACGGAAGTGACGATAAAATGTGCAGATGAACTCTGTTATCAGGAAATCTGTCATGCATTGATCGATGAGCAGGAGATTTTTTCCTATATGCAGATACAGGGGAACAGCAATACCGTCACTTATGCCCAGAACGGGAAACAATTATCCTTGACTTTTTGGGTGACAAATGAATAAGGATTTGGTATACTGTAACTAATTAGTTATTATTAGGAGGATCAGCTATCATGGAAAAAGAAATAGATAAGAAGAACCTGGTATTAAGGGAAGACGAGAGCATCGGTACCGTACAGATCGCCGATGATGTAGTGGCTATGATCGCATCTTTAGCAGCTACCGAGGTAGACGGTGTCAGCGCCATGGCTGGTAATGTTACCAACGAACTCATGAGCAAGGTAGGCGTTAAGAGCCTGACCAAGGGTGTCAAAGTAGAGGTGCTGGACAAGAATGTGACCGTGGATCTGACTGTGACCATGGAGTACGGTTACAATATTCCCGCTACCTGTCAGGCAGTACAGCAGAAGGTGAAAAATGCCATTGAGAATATGACAGGACTGACCTGCTCTGATGTGAACATCCGTATTGCCGGTGTGAACATGAAGAAGGATAAATAAGAGGAATTACAGGAAGATATTATGGGAAGACACGAGCAGAGAGAACAGGTTTTCAAACTTTTATACCGCGTGGAGTTTCATGCACCGGAGGATATGCCGGAACAGATCGCATTGTTCCGCGAGAATAATGAGGAAGTTCCTTCCTGGCAGGATGCAGATGCCATTGCGGCCCGCTTTGAGAAGATCAGGGAGAAAATCCCCGAGCTTGACAGGCTGTTGAATGAGAATACCGAAGGCTGGGATACCACCCGTATGGGAAAGGTGGAGCTTGCAGTACTGCGCCTTGGTGCATATGAGCTGCGCTATGATGACGATATCCCGAATGGCGTTGCTATTAACGAGGCAATCGAGATTGCCAAAAAGTACGGACAGGAAAGCTCTGGCGGATTCGTCAATGCGATCCTTGCCAAGATCATGAAATCCGGTGAGTAGGATACAGAACGTAATCAGCGTACGACAACTGAATACTTATATCAAAAATATGTTCACGCAGGATTACTTTTTACAGATGGTATCTGTAAAGGGTGAGGTAAGCAACTGTAAATACCATCCCTCTGGACATATTTATTTTACGTTAAAGGATTCTGCCAGTGCCCTGAACTGCATTATGTTCGCCGGAGACCGGAGAGGTCTGGGATTCCGGCTGACGGAAGGGCAGCAGGTAATTGCGAAGGGCAGTGTGAGTGTATTTGAGCGTGACGGCAGATATCAGCTGTATGTGAAGGAAGTGACGCAGGACGGCGCCGGAGCCCTCTATGAAAAATACGAACAGCTAAAACGGGAACTGGCGGAAGAGGGTATGTTTGCTCCGGAGTACAAGCAGCAGATTCCGAAGTATATCCATACCCTTGGGGTAGTCACGGCAGATACCGGCGCGGCAGTCCGGGATATCATACAGATTGCCTCCAGACGGAATCCTTATGTGCAGATTATTTTGTATCCTGCGCTGGTACAGGGAGCTTCGGCGGCGCCTTCCATTGTGAACGGAATCCGTGCACTGGAGAGACAGGGCGTGGATGTCATGATCGTGGGACGTGGGGGCGGCTCCATTGAGGATCTTTGGGCATTCAACGAGAGAATGGTGGCACAGGCAGTATTCGACTGCTCTGTTCCCATTATTTCGGCGGTTGGACACGAGACGGATACCACGATCATTGATTATGTGGCGGATCTGCGGGCACCGACCCCGTCGGCAGCGGCAGAACTGGCAGTGACACAGGTCAGTGATATTGAGAATGAGATTCTGGACAGACAGGACAGGCTGTATCAGCGGATGGGACGAGTGCTTCAGCATAAGAGGCAGCAGGCGGATCAGATGGAAATGCGCCTGAAATATTTAAACCCCGCCAGCCGGATACGGGAGAAGAGGACTTACAGCATACAGCTGGAAGACCGGCTGCAGAACCGGCTGCAGGCGATCCTGCGGGAACGCAGACATAATCTGGCATTGTATATTGAGAGAATGAAAGCGGTCTCTCCTTTGGAAAAGTTAAACAGTGGTTTTTCCTATGTGGAGGATACCGATGGGAAAAATATCCGTTCCGTGACCCAGGTGGAAGCAGGGGAGCGCCTGCGGATCCGGGTGAGTGACGGCGTGATCGATACCCGGGTGGAACAGATACAGAAGGAAGAAAGACTTCCCGGATAGCATTTACCGGTATCCGGGGGGATGCAGATAGATGCGGGCAGCAGACGGAGGTGCTATTTTGGCAGGAAAAAAGAAAACAGAAGCACAGGAACCACAGAGCCTGGAAGAGAATTTTTCCGCAGTGGAAGAACTGATCGGACAGCTGGAAGCAGAGGATATTTCCCTGGAGGAGGCTTTTACCGCATACAGTAAGGGCATGAGTCTGCTGAAGCAGTGCAATGAACAGATCGACCGGGTGGAAAAACAGGTCATGAAGTTGAACGAAGAGGGCGGACTGGAACCGCTGGATCCCCAGTAAGCATACAAGTATACCGGCAGGTAGAGGAAGGTTGGCATCAGACATGGAAGAAACGTTATTCAGACAGGAATTGCAGAAGAGAACGGCAGCAATCGAAGAATTGCTTAAGGAATATCTTCCGGCGGAGGAAGGATACCAGAAGACCGTTATTGAAGCTATGAATTACAGCCTTATGGCAGGCGGAAAGCGTCTGCGTCCCATGCTGATGCAGGAGACCTATAAGATGTTCGGCGGCGACGGTGATATTATAGAGCCTTTTATGGCGGCGATCGAGATGATCCATACATATTCTCTGGTACACGATGATCTGCCGGCCATGGATAATGACGAGTACCGCAGAGGCCGCAAGACCACCTGGTCTGTGTACGGAGACGGAATGGGAGTTCTGGCAGGAGACGGACTGCTCAATTATGCCTTTGAGACTGCATTTCGTGCTTTTCCGGCATGCACATCGGGAGAACCGGTAGATCCGAATTACCCGAGAGTGGCGGCGGCACTGAATATTTTAGCCCGCAAGGCAGGAATCTATGGGATGATCGGCGGCCAGAACGCAGACATTGAAGCGGAGAAACAGGCAGAACCTCTGACCACAGAACAGATCCTGTTCATCCATGCCAACAAGACGGCAGCCCTGATCCAGTCGGCCATGACTATCGGAGCTACGCTGGCAGGGGCAGCCGATGAAGAGATTGCGGCATTGGAACTGTGTGCCTACAATGTCGGCATTGCATTCCAGATCCAGGATGACATTCTGGATGTGATAGGGGACAGCAAGGAGCTGGGAAAAGCTACCGGAAGTGATGCACAGAATCATAAGCAGACCTATGTGACTTTACACGGACTGGAAGAATCCGGCAGAGAAGTGGAACGGCTGACCGGGGAAGCGGTAGCGATTCTGGACAGCTTTTCGGGAGAACATGAATTCCTGAAGGAGCTGTTGCTGCACCTGGTCCATAGAACGAAATAGCAGAGGAAAAGCCAATGTTACTGGATAAGATCGAGAAAGCAAACGATATCAAAAAAATAGATAAATCAGACTATGGGGAACTGGCGGAGGAGATTCGGCAGTTCCTGATCGAAAAGATCAGTGTGACCGGGGGGCATCTGGGTTCGAACCTGGGAGCGGTGGAACTGACCATGGCACTTCATCTTGCTCTGAATCTCCCGGAGGACAAGATCATCTGGGATGTAGGTCATCAGTCTTATACCCACAAAATATTAACGGGCCGCAAGGACGGTTTCGATGTCTTACGCCAGTTCCATGGCATGAGTGGGTTCCCCAAGAGAAAAGAAAGTGATTATGATGCATTTGATACCGGACACAGTTCTACATCCATATCCGCAGGACTGGGACTGGTGAAGGCAAGAGATCTCAAAGGGGAGAAGACCACCATTGTATCCGTGATCGGAGACGGCTCTCTGACAGGAGGCATGGCTTACGAGGCCTTGAACAATGCAGCCAAACTGGAGACGAACTTTATTGTGGTATTAAACGACAACAATATGTCCATCTCCGAAAATGTGGGCGGTGTTTCCAAATATCTGAACAATATCCGTACGGCGACCGGCTATCTGGATCTGAAAGAGGGCATATACAACGCTCTCAAGAGAAAACCCGGTGGCGACGGTATTGTTAACAGTATCCGCCGGGCCAAGAGCAGCTTCAAACAGCTGGTGATCCCCGGGATGTTTTTTGAGGATATGGGAGTGACTTATTTAGGCCCGGTAGACGGACATGATATCGAAGGCCTGATCAAGGTCATTGAGGAAGCCAAGAGAGTCAAGGGAGCTGTACTGGTGCATGTGATTACCCAGAAGGGCAAGGGCTATGGACCGGCGGAGAAACATCCTGCCAGATTCCACGGGGCAGAGCCTTTTGACATCGAGACGGGAATTCCTTCCCATCCCCGCACCGTGGCCAATTATACGGATGTGTTTTCCACTGTTATGTGCAAGCTGGGCCAGCGGGACGAACGGGTAGTGGCTATTACGGCAGCCATGCCGGACGGCACCGGCTTAAAGCGTTTCCGGAATATGTACCCGGACCGGTTCTTTGATGTGGGAATTGCGGAGGAACATGCGGTGACCTTCGCAGCAGGACTGGCAGCAGGAGGCATGAAGCCTATTGTTGCGGTGTATTCTTCATTTTTACAGAGAGCCTACGATCAGATACTGCATGATGTGTGTATTCAGAATCTGCCGGTAGTGTTTGCTATAGATCGTGCAGGGCTGGTGGGGAGTGACGGTGAGACCCATCAGGGTATTTTTGATTATACCTATCTGTCGGGAATTCCCAATATGCATATCTGTGCGCCGAAGAACAAATGGGAATTATCGGATATGATGAAGTTTGCCGTGGCACTGGATGCGCCCATTGCGGTGCGATATCCCAGAGGAACGGCTTATGCCGGACTTGCCGAACACCGTGCCCCCATTGAACTGGGCAAGGCGGAGTGGATCGCAAGAGAGGGCGGTATCGCATTGTTTGCCGTAGGCAGTATGGTAAAGACAGCGGAGGAAGTCCAGAAGCTTCTGCATGAAAAGGGTTACAAGGCAAGTATCATCAATGCCAGATTTATCAAGCCCATTGACGAAGAGGCAGTACTTTCGGCCTGCGAAGATCATGAGATGATCGTGACCATGGAAGAAAATGTCCAAAGCGGAGGATTCGGAGAAAAGGTGTTGGATTGTCTGAATGACCACGAGAAACGGATCAAATGTGTCATGGCAGCTATTCCCGATGCTTATGTGGAACATGGAAATGTAGAGCTTTTGAAAAAGGAGATCGGATTGGATGCGGAAAGCATCACGGAGAAAATTCTGGAAAGATTATAAATAATTAGGAGACGAAGATGAAAGAACGACTGGATGTGATTCTGGTAGAGCAGGGGTATGCTCCTTCCAGAGAAAAGGCAAAAGCCATCATAATGTCCGGCAATGTCTATGTCAACGGACAGAAGGAAGACAAGGCCGGCACCGGATTTGATGTCAGCAAGATCAAACTGGAAGTCAGAAATCATACCATGAAATATGTCAGCCGCGGAGGCCTGAAGCTGGAAAAGGCAATGGAACAGTGGGGATTTCTGCTGGACGGCATGATCTGCATGGATATCGGTGCATCTACCGGAGGCTTCACGGACTGCATGCTCCAGAACGGAGCCACGAAGGTGTATTCCGTGGACGTGGGACAGGGGCAGTTAGCCTGGAAACTGCGGAATGATGAGCGGGTGGTATGCATGGAACAGACCAATTTCCGTTATGTGACCCCGGAGGATATCCCGGATGCTCTGGATTTCGCCAGCGTGGATGTGTCCTTTATTTCTCTGACCAAGATTTTGATCCCGGCGAGAAATCTGTTAAAGACCGGCGGACAGATGGTGTGTCTGATCAAGCCCCAGTTCGAGGCCGGCAGAGGCAAGGTGGGCAAGAACGGTGTGGTGAGAGAACCTCAGATCCACGAGGAAGTGATCCGCAAGATCATCGACTATGCGGACAGCATTGGTTTCGAAGTACTGCATCTGGAATATTCCCCCATCAAGGGACCGGAGGGCAATATCGAATATCTGCTGCATATCCGTAAGCCGGAGGAGATCTCCGAAGAAAAGCTGGCGCTGACCGAGCATGAAGCGGAGAGCGCCTTACAGACTATTATAGAGGAAAAGACCGGACTGTCCTATACCCCTGAATGGGATGCCGTAATCAAAGGTATCGTAGACAACTCTCATACCCTGTAACAGACAAGGAGTGCGAAGCTATGAAGCATTTTCTGATATATACCAACAAGCATAAGGATCAGAAGCTTGCGACCACGAAACGGATCCAGAATTATCTGGAAACCAAAGGCTGTACGGTGAAATTAAAGGTCAAGGAATCCGACTGGAAGGAAGAAGCGGATTCCGTGGCGGAAGAGGAAGCAACGGACATTCCGTTAGATGTGGACTGCATGATCGTATTGGGCGGCGACGGCACGGTGCTGCAGGCAGCCAGAGAGACGAAGAAGATCCTTGTCCCCATCATCGGAGTGAATCTGGGAACCGTAGGTTATATGACGGAGATCGAACTGTCTGGATTAGAGGAATCTCTGGACCGCCTGATCCGGGATGATTTTAAGAAAGAACGCAGAATGATGTTAAACGGTAAAGTCTGCTGTGCGGATGGAACCGTGTCGGAAGGCTGGGCTTTGAATGACATCGTCATTTCCCGAAGCGGATCCCTGCAGATCATAGAATTCAACATCTATGTCAACGGACAGCTTCTGAATCATTACAAGGCAGATGGAATGATCGTGACTACACCGACAGGATCCACGGGATATAATCTGTCGGCGGGCGGGCCGCTGGTGGAGCCCAAGGCGAAACTGATCACCCTGACACCGATCTGCCCCCACAGCCTGAACCAGAGAAGCATTATTCTGTCCCCGGAAGATGAGATCGTTATAGAGATTCCCGGTGGCAGAGAGGGCAAAAGCCAGACCGTGGAAGCCAATTATGACGGCAGCCACAAAGTGACCATGTGTACCGGAGACCGGATCCGTATTGTGCAGTCGGAGAAGATCACCGAGTTTATTCAGCTGAATCAGGTAAGCTTCCTGGATGTATTGCATCGGAAAATGAGAGATTCCTGACGAATTGTTGTGAGAAAGGCATGAGGTCAAGATGAAGAAAACAAGACATCGCAAGATCGTGGAGATTATAGAAAAAAGAGATGTGGAGACCCAGGAGGAACTGGCGGGCTATCTGAAGGAAGCCGGTTTTGCTGTGACACAGGCTACCGTATCCAGAGATATCAGAGAACTGAAGCTGTCCAAAGTACCCACCGGTGGCGGCAAACAGAAATACGTCATTTTAAAACAGGATGACAGTCATATGGGAGATAAATACATCCGCGTCCTCAGAGACGGTTTTATCTCCATGGACATGGCACAGAATATTCTGGTGATCAAGACCGTATCCGGCATGGCCATGGCAGTGGCGGCGGCACTGGATGCCCTGAAATTCTCCGAAGTGGTGGGATGTATCGCCGGAGATGATACGATCATGGTGGCAGTGCGGACCGTGGAAGATACCCAGATCCTTATGGACAAGATCCATCTGATGATAGAAAGGTAAGACAGGGGGAAATACATGCTTCGTAGTTTACGCGTGAAAAATCTGGCTCTTATCCGGGAGACAGAGGTAGAGTTCGGAGAAGGACTGAATATACTGACCGGTGAGACCGGTGCCGGTAAATCATTACTCATTGGATCAGTGAATCTGGCACTGGGAGGAAAGTTCGAGAAAGACATGCTCAGACGGGGAGAAGAGAACGGTCTGGTGGAACTGGTCTTCGACTGCGAGGAAGAAAGGCTGGCGGAAAAATTAAAGAGCATGGATCTGGAACCTTCGGAAGACGGAACCGTGATCCTGAGCCGAAAACTTTCCTCCGGGAAAAGCATCTGCCGTATCAATGGAGAGACCGTGACGGCAAAGCAGGTGAAGGAACTTTCGGAGCTGCTGATCGATATTCACGGACAACATGAGCACCAGTCTCTGCTAAACAAGAAAAAACATATGGAGATCCTGGATGCCTATGCGGGAGCGGAATTTGCAGAATGCGCAGGGCGGGTGGCTGCACTTTATCATGAGTGTACTGCCCTGGAGAAAAAGATCACAGAGGAAACTCTGGATGATACCTCCAGAAGCAGAGAACAGTCTCTGGCGGAATTTGAACAAAAGGAGATCGCGGATGCTTCCCTGCAGCCCGGAGAAGATGAGGAACTGGAACAGGCGTACCGCAAAATGTCCAACAGCCGAAAAATTGCGGAAAGCCTGGCGGAGAGCTATCAACTCAGTGGCAATGACGCGGAAGACGGTGCCGGGAATTCTTTGAGCAGGGCACTGCGGGCATTGCGTAGTGTGACCATGTATGATCCTGCACTGGAACAGATGGAGGAACAGTTGGCAGAGGTGGAAAGTCTTTTGTCAGATTACAATCATGATGTCTCCGAATATATGTCGGATCTGGAATTTGATGAAGAGGATTTTCGCAGTACAGAGGATCGTCTGAATACCATCAATCACCTCAAGGGAAAATACGGCAACACGATCGAAGAGATCCTGCGGTACAAAGAGGAAAAAGAAGCTTATCTGGAAAAACTGGCGGATTATGATGCCTATATGCAGAAATTGAACGCCGAGTGGGAGGAAAAACAGGCGTTACTGAAGAAAGCCTGTGAAGAACTGTCTGAGATCCGCAGAAAAAATGCAGCGGTACTGACGCAGAAATTGAAAGATGCGCTGATAGGTCTCAATTTCCTGACGGTGGAATTTGACATCGCAGTCAGACCCGGTCAGGCCATTACAGCAAAAGGCTATGATGATGTGGAATTCCTGATTTCCACCAATCCCGGAGAAAGTCTGAAACCTTTGAACCAGGTGGCCAGTGGCGGTGAACTGTCCCGGGTGATGCTGGCGATCAAAACGGTACTGGCAGGGAAAGATGCCATTGATACATTGATCTTTGATGAGATCGATACCGGTATCAGCGGCAGAACCGCATGGAAAGTAGCGGAGCAGCTGAGTATTCTGGCAGGAGCCCATCAGGTCATCTGTATCACTCATCTGCCTCAGATCGCAGCCATGGCGGATGTGCATTTCATTATTGAAAAGAGCAGTACCGATGATATGACCATTACGGACATTCACAAGGTGGCAGAAGAGGAAAGCCTGGCGGAGCTGGCAAGACTGTTAGGCAGTGATGCACTGACGGAAGCGGCGCTTTCCAATGCAAAGGAAATGAAAGAACAGGCAAACGGGTTTAAAGAAGCCAGATAAGGGAAATGCTATAGTGAAAGAAACATTGAAAAAGGATGAAGAAATACTTCATCCTTTTATTTTGTGCAAATTCAACCAAAATAAAGCACCATATTTGTGAATTAAATTGATTGATTTTGACTGAATGTGAAGATATAATAACATCATAAGAACAAGAAAGATGACAGACAGGAGGGATAGAAATGATTTGTACCGTGACCTTCAATCCGTCACTGGATTACATCGTGTCCGTGGATGACTTTCAGCTGGGGATGACGAACAGAACCTCATCAGAGCTGATTCTCCCGGGAGGAAAGGGAATCAATGTATCTATCGTACTGAAGAATCTGGGACTGGATTCCACAGCCCTGGGATATGCGGCGGGATTCACCGGAGAGGAACTGATCCGAAGATTGAACGAGTTTGGCGTAAATGCTGATTTCATCAAAATCGATCACGGAATGACCAGAATCAATCTGAAGCTGAAAAGTATTGACGGAACAGAGATCAATGGCTGTGGCCCGGATATTGATGCAAAAGCTTTGGAACAGCTGATGGAAAAGATTGACAGACTGGGAGACGGAGATGTCCTGGTATTGGCAGGAAGTATTCCTTATACCATGCCGGATGACATTTATCAGAGAATTCTGGAGAGAATTCAGGGAAGAGGTGTTCTCACCGTAGTGGATGCCACCAGAGACCTGCTGGTAAAGGTATTGCCGTATCATCCTTTTCTGGTAAAACCAAACAATCATGAATTGGGGGATATCTTCGGTGTGAAGCTCTCCACAAGGGAAGAGGTGGTTCCATACGGCAGGAAACTGCAGGAGATGGGAGCACAGAATGTACTGATCTCCATGGCAGGCGAAGGAGCAGTATTGATCGCAGCGGACGGACAGAGCATGGGAGCTCCGGCACCGAAGGGAACACTGGTCAATGGTGTGGGTGCAGGCGATTCCATGGTGGCAGGTTTCCTGACAGGATGGATGGAAAAGAAAGATTATGTACATGCGTTCCATATGGGAATTGCTGCAGGAAGCGCCAGTGCATTTTCCGAGAATCTGGCCACCAGAGAAGAAGTCTTGCAGGTATTACAGCAGGTAGAACAATAACAATGATAAATATAAAAAGAGAGGATGGGTCACAACATGAGAATTACAGATCTTTTGGACAAAAATAGTATTTCCCTGAATGCGGCACCGGCTGACAAAAAGGAAACATTGGATCTGGCAGTGGAACTGATGGCAAAAAGCGGAAAGCTGTCTGATGTGGAGAAGTATCGTGAACAGGTCTATGCAAGAGAGGAAGAGAGTACCACGGGAATCGGAGAGGGCATTGCGATCCCTCACGGAAAATGTGATGCGGTAAAAGCCCCCGGACTGGCAGCCATGGTGATCAAAAACGGTGTGGAGTATGAATCTCTGGACGGGGAACCGGTGACACTGCTGTTCCTGATTGCAGCACCGAATACAAAGGATAATGTACATCTGGATGTGCTGAGCAAACTGTCCGTGATGCTGATGGATGAAAATTTTACCACTTCCCTGAGAAACGCAAAAAGCGTAGATGAGTTTTTACAGATCATTGATGCAGCAGATGAAAGTGCCAAGAGCATTGATGACAGATTAAGTGATACCGGTATTACCACCGAGGAGAAGAAAGGCTTTAAGCTGTTGGCAGTGACCTCCTGTCCGACCGGAATCGCTCATACCTATATGGCAGCAGAAGCATTGGAAAAGGCAGCCAGAGCAGCAGACTGTCAGATCAAGATCGAGACCAGAGGCTCCGCAGGCGCAAAAAATGTACTGACTGCAGAAGAGATTGAAGCGGCGGACTGCATCATCGTGGCGGCTGATGCCAAAGTACCCATGGACCGCTTTAACGGCAAGAAAGTCATCAGCTGTCAGGTATCCGACGGTATCGGCAAGGCAGAACAGCTGGTAGAACAGGCAGTAAACGGTAATGTGGAAGTCTTCCACGGTGAGAACGGAGAGGCAAAGGCAGCCGTAACCGGTAAGGAAAGCGCAGCTCATAAGATCTATACCCAGCTGATGAACGGCGTATCCCATATGCTTCCTTTCGTAGTCGGCGGAGGTATTCTGATCGCAATTGCATTCCTGATCGACGGACTGAACGTTGATATCAATGCACTTCCCGCAGATCAGAGAAGTAACTTTGGTACGATTACTCCCATAGCCGCAATGTTCAAGAATATCGGCGGCGTGGCATTCGGTCTGATGCTTCCGGTACTGGCGGGCTTCATCGGTATGGCAATCGGCGACAGACCGGCGCTGGCGCTTGGCTTTGTAGGTGGCATGATGGCAGCCAACGGAAAGTCTGGATTCCTGGGTGCACTGGCAGCAGGTTTCCTGGCAGGCTATCTGATCCTGGGACTTCGCAAGATCTGCGATAAGCTTCCCGATGCCATTGAAAAGCTGGCACCGGTACTGATCTACCCGGTAGTGGGTATCCTGATCATGGGACTGGCAATGAATTTCGTGGTAGAACCGATCATGGGTGGCATCAATACAGGACTGAATAATTTCCTGAGTGGTATGGGTGATTCCAGTCGGATCGTACTGGGACTGATCCTGGGCGGCATGATGGCTATCGATATGGGTGGCCCCTTCAACAAGGCAGCTTATGTATTCGGAACCGCAGCAATTACCGCAGGCAACTACGATATCATGGCAGCTGTTATGATCGGAGGTATGACTCCTCCCTGTGCCATTGCACTGGCAACCCTGTTATTCAAGAATAAATTCACCAAGGAAGAGAGAGACGCAGGTCCCACCAACTTCATCATGGGCCTGGCGTTCATCACCGAAGGTGCGATTCCTTTTGCAGCATCCGATCCTCTGCATGTGCTTCCTTCCTGCATCATCGGTTCGGCACTGGCAGGCGCCCTGTCCATGGCATTCCACTGCACACTGATGGCACCTCACGGCGGAATTTTCGTATTCCCTGTAGTAGGTAACGCAGTGATGTATCTGGTGGCACTGGTGGCAGGTACGGTAGTGTCCGCACTGCTGTTGGGTGTATTGAAGAAAAAAGTAACCACATGAGCAAAAGGGAAGCTCTGAAAGAGCGGTTTTGCGAATGTGGGTGCTGAATAGTTACCGTAATATAAAAAATCAGAAAAGGAGATAAGAAAATGAAAGAATTTAAATATGTTATCACAGATCCCGAAGGTATCCATGCTCGCCCCGCAGGAGAACTGGTAAAGGCAACAAAGGAATTCCAGAGTGCCATCACTCTGACCAAGGACGGCAAGACCGGAGACTGCAAGAGAATCTTCGGCATCATGGGTCTGGCTGTTAAGGCCGGCAACGAGATCACCCTGACCTTCGACGGTGAGGATGAGGAAGCAGCTTATGCAGCTGTTACGGAATTTGTCAAAGCAAACCTCTAAGTAATCATAATATTATCGTCAGGAGAGGAGAAAAGTCATGGAAGTCTACCAGGGAAAAAGTGTATTCGGCGGAATTGCCATTGGCAGGATCAGTGTTCATAAGAAGGATGAGCAGCAGGTAAAGCGTGTGAAGATCGAGAATCCCGACCGGGAGATCGCCCGTTACAGACAGGCCAGACAAACCGCCATGGAGCAGCTGCAGAATCTGTACCAGAAAGCCTTGAAAGAAGTGGGAGAAGCCAATGCAGCTATTTTCGAGATTCATCAGATGATGCTGGAGGATGATGATTACAATGAATCCGTTGAGAACATCATTCATATGCAGCAGGTGAATGCAGAGTATGCGGTGGCTTCCACCGGAGACAATTTTGCACAGATGTTTGCCTCCATGGAGGATGACTACATGAGAGCCAGATCTGCGGATGTCAAAGACATTTCCGAGCGCGTATTAAGCGTGCTGGGTGGCAGAACGGCAGGCATGGCGGCATCGGAAGAACCCGTGATCGTTGTGGCAGACGACCTGGCACCCTCCGAGACGGTACAGTTGAACAAGGATCTGGTATTATCCTTTGTAACGTTACATGGGTCTGTGAATTCCCATACGGCGATCCTGGCCCGCACCATGAGCATTCCGGCACTGATCGGCACCGATATCCCTCTGACCGATGCCATAGATGGAAAACTTGGTATCGTGGACGGACGAAACGGCTGCATCTATGTGGATCCCGATGAAGATACTCTGTCGAAAATGCAGCAGCTAAAGCAGGAGGAGCAGGAGAAGAAAGAACTGCTCCAGACCTTAAAGGGACGTGAAAATATCACTATTGACGGTAAGAAGATCATGCTCTATGCTAATATAGGTAACAGCAAGGATCTGGCGGCCGTATTGCAGAACGATGCCGGCGGCATCGGCCTGTTCCGCAGTGAGTTTTTATATCTGGAGAGAGAAACCTTCCCTACCGAGGAAGAACAGTTTCAGATCTACCGCACTGTGGCGGAGACCATGGCGGGAAAGCCTGTGATCATCCGTACACTGGACATCGGTGCAGACAAGAAGTGCGATTACTTCGAAATGGAGCCGGAGGAAAATCCGGCCATGGGATGCCGTGCCATCCGTATCTGTCTGACCAGACCGGAGATCTTCAAGACACAGCTCCGTGCATTGTTCCGTGCCAGTGCATTTGGTAATATCTCCATTATGTATCCTATGATCATCAGCGTGGAAGAAGTCCACCGGATCAAAGAAATTGTGGCGGAGGTAAAACAGGAACTGACGGAACAGGGTGTGTCTTTCGGAGAACCAAAGCAGGGGATAATGATCGAGACACCGGCTGCCGTCATGATGAGCGCAGAGCTGGCGAAGGAAGTAGATTTCTTCAGTATCGGCACCAATGATCTGACCCAGTATACACTGGCCATCGACAGGCAGAATCCGAAGCTGGATGCATTTTACGATCCGCACCATCCAGCAGTGCTTCGCATGATACAGATGGTCGTGGAGAATGCCCACAAGGCAGGTATCTGGGCGGGCATCTGTGGAGAACTGGGAGCAGACCAGACACTGACCAGACGTTTCCTTGCAATGGGTGTGGATGAATTATCCATGTCGCCCGGAAGTATTCTTCCCGTGCGTAAGATCATACTGGAGACAGATGTGACAAAGGAAAGAGAAAATAACAATTTATGCTGACAGAACAACGTTATGAGATCATTCTGAAATTATTGGAAGAAAAAAACAGCATTACGGTGGCCGAGGTAAAAGATCTGTTAAATACGTCGGAATCCACGGTACGCCGGGATATCACAGCATTGCATAATGCCGGGAAGCTGGTGAAGGTCTTCGGCGGAGCAGTGGCATTAGACCGGACGGTGATAACACATGAACCCACGGTGGAACAGAAGGCAGAAGTCAATGTGGAAGCCAAACAGCTGGTGGCTGCCAAAGCGGCAGCACTGATCCAGCCGGAGGATTTTATCTATCTGGATGCAGGTACGACCACAGCAAGTATGCTTTCTTATCTGACAGAGAAAAGTGCCACCTTTGTGACCAATGCAGTAGCTCATGCCAAAACACTGGCAGCAGCGGGATTCCGTGTGTATCTGGTCGGCGGAGAATTGAAGGGTTCCACAGAGGCCGTGGTAGGTAATCAGGCTTTGATGAATCTGCAGAGTTATCATTTTACCAAAGGCTTTTTCGGGACCAATGGGATCAGCAGGCAGAGTGGCCTGACCACACCGGATATGAATGAGGCCATGGTGAAAAAGACTGCCATGGGACAATGCAGAGAATGTTTTATTCTGGCAGATCATTCTAAGTTCGGAAATGTCAGCTCTGTGACCTTCGGGGCGTTTCAGAGTGGAACGATTCTGACGGACGGCTGCCCGGAGGAATATAAAAGCAGCGGGAATGTGGTCATTTGTGGTTAAACTGGAGAAAACTGTAAACCGCAAATCCCGGTGATCACAGATTAAAAATAGGAATGTGACGTACACTATACCCTATACAGCAATGGCAGAAGTTCAGTGGGGGAATGTGTATGAAGCTATGGATCACGGAAACGGAAAAAGTAAAAAGGCAGGCAGGAGAAGATGCAGTCATCATTTTGCAGCTCTGGAAACAGAAGGTGCGCAGACTGCGGATCTACCGGGCCTGCCTTTGTGCTGCCCTTATCCTGGCCGGTATGGGACTCTTTGGCTACAGCTATTATCTGGTGGACAGCAGTATTCCCTCTGTTATTTATATGCGGGCGGAATCGGAGGAATCACTGGCACTGGATATTCCCGCAAAAGGTGAGATTTTAAGTGTCAGTGAACAGGGAACCAGTAATATTCCCCAAGGTGCCGTGACACTGGATCTGAGTCAGCCGGTGACTATGAAGACCGGAATGACGGACAGCCTTGAGATGCAGGTGAAGCTGTTCGGGATCCTGCCTTTTAAGCAGGTGGGGATCCGGGTGATCGAGGATCAGCAGCTGATCCCGGTAGGTGTTCCCATCGGAATCTATGTCAAGACCGAAGGGGTAATGGTCATAGGTACCGGAGAGTTCCGTTCTGTCAACGGGGAGAAGGTGGCTCCGGCGGAACATATTTTGAAAAGCGGCGATTATGTGGTGAAACTGAACGGCACGGAAGTGGCGGACAAGGATGATCTGATCACCCGGATCGAAAACGGTAATGGAGAAGCAGCGATTTTGACGATCCGGCGGGGCGAAGAATATTTTGATGTTAAAATCGATCCGGTACAGGATCAGACGAAGAAATATAAGATTGGTGTCTGGGTCAGGGACAATGCCCAGGGTGTGGGAACCATGACCTACATTGACAGTCAGGGAAATTTCGGAGCACTGGGGCATGGAATCAATGATGTGGACACCAGCAACCTGATGGAAATGAATGACGGAACCCTGTACCAGACGGAGATCATCTCCATTCAGAAGGGAACGGCCGGTCATCCGGGGGAAATGACGGGAATGATCGTCTATTCTGATGACAGGATTCTGGGGGATATTACCAGCAACAGTGTCCGGGGAATCTTCGGCAAGTGCAATGACAAAGCACTGGCAATGGGAACGGAAGAGGCGATGCCCATTGGATTAAAACAGGAGATCCGAAAGGGACCGGCGCAGATTTTGTGTACCGTAGACGGCACCACCAGATACTATGATATCGAGATCACCGACATTCATCTCGATCATGACAACGTGAACCGGGGAATCGAACTGAAAGTCACAGATTCTGACCTGATCGCCCTGACCGGAGGAATCGTCCAGGGAATGAGCGGTGCACCTATCATCCAGAACGGTAAATTTGTAGGGGCCGTCACCCATGTTCTCGTGCAGGACAGTACCAGAGGATATGGGATTTTTATTGAGAATATGCTGGAGCAATAAGGTTGCCGTCCGGCAGTTAACATGGTAAAATAAATTAAATATACATTCAAATGCAAAAATGGATTTGTAATGTGAGGAATAGGGAAAATGCGCTGACGTATGAAGAAGATGCGAAGAAATGTCTGACCGCCGGAAGGAATGCACATCTGGCGGAACCGTTCCAGATGGAGAAAGCGATCGCAGCCATTGCGGAACATTGTAAGAAATAATAATTTTGGACAGATTTTTCAGAGGATAGGGATATAGAGGAGAAAGAAAATGAGTATACAGCAGCTCAGAAATCTGACCACGCTCTGCTACATCGAGCAGGAAGGAAAATATCTGATGCTTCACCGGGTGAAGAAGGAAAATGACATTAACAAAGACAAATGGATCGGCGTGGGTGGTCATTTCGAGGCGGACGAAAGCCCGGAGGACTGTGTGCTCCGGGAAGTAAAGGAAGAGACAGGGTATACTCTGACGGCCTACCGGTTCCGGGGAATCATCACCTTTTTATACCGGGACGTCTGTGAGTATATGTGCCTGTATACGGCGGATGGATTTACGGGGGAACCGAGGGAGTGTGACGAAGGAGCGCTGGAATGGGTGGAGATCAATAAGGTGGAGGAACTGGATCTCTGGGAAGGGGACAAGATATTTTTCCGGCTGCTTCGTGAGAACCGCCCCTTTTTCTCCTTAAAACTGTCTTACGATGAGAATGGTATCCTTCTGGATGCAGTACTGGACGGTGAGCCGATAGCGACAAAGGAAGGCAGAAAAATGCCGGAGGCGGAAAGTGGGACAATGAATTGAATTTTACGGAATTTGTACGGAACTATCACATACAGTTAAACGAACAGCAGATGCAGGCGGTACAGGCTACGGAAGGTCCGGTACTGCTTCTTGCGGTTCCAGGAAGCGGTAAGACCACCGTACTGGTCAGCAGACTGGGTTATATGATCTATTGCCTGGGAATAACACCGGAGTCGATCCTGACAGTGACCTATACGGTGGCGGCAACGAATGATATGCGCAGGCGGTTTGCGGGGATGTTCGGAGAAGCGGATGCAGAGCGGCTGGAGTTTCGCACCATCAACGGCATCTCCCAGAAGGTACTGCAATATTTTGCCTACCGTACCGGGAAAACGCCTTTTCAGGTGGCAGATAAGGAAGCCTCGGCGGCCGTCAAACAGTCTTTTCTGGAAGTAACGGGGAAATACGCCACGGAAAATGATATCAAAGAGACCCAGCTGGATATCACCTATGCGAAAAATATGCGTCTGACACCGGAGAAAATCCGGGATATGGACACGGATGTGGAGAAATTCCCGGAGATATTCCGTACTTATAATGCGAAACTCAGGCAGATGCAGATGATCGATTACGATGATCAGATGATCTACGCCCTCAGAATTCTGGAACAGTATCCTGAGGTACTTGCACATTTCAGGGAGCAGTATCGGTATTTCTGTGTGGATGAAGCGCAGGATACTTCGAAAATACAGCATGATATGATCGACCTGCTGGCGGCGCAGAGCCGGAATCTGTTTATGGTGGGAGATGAAGACCAGAGTATCTACGGCTTCCGGGCAGCTTACCCGCAGGCACTTGTCTCCTTTGAGGACAGACACCCGGGAGCAGGGATCCTTCTCATGGAGACCAATTACCGTAGCAGGCAGGAGATCGTCCGGGCGGCGGATACTCTGATCCAGAAGAATAAAAACAGACATCCGAAGAAGATGACCGCGGCCAGAGAAGGTGGTGGCTGCGTTACAGAGATCAAGGCAGTATCCAGACAGGGACAGTACAATTATCTGCTGAAAGTAGCCCAGGACTGTGAACAGGAGACGGCAGTATTATACCGGAATAACGAAAGTGCACTTCCCATCATTGATCTGTTGGAACGTAAAGGATTGTCCTGCCGGGTGAAAAATTCGGATATGACCTTCTTTTCCCATCCGGTGGTCAACGATATCTGTGATTTTATTCAGTTGTCTCTGGATCCATGGGATGGGGAGGCATTTCTTCGGATCTATTACAAAATGGGAGCCGGTATCAGCAAAAAGGCGGCCATGGAGGCGGTGGATGCCAATACCAGACGACTGACACTGTTGGATACGGTGGCGGAAATGGATGAGGTATCCGTTTACACCAGAAAACAGTGCAAGGCACTGGCTACCCATCTGGACAATATGCGGTATGAGTCAGCAGGAAAAGCTATCTACCGGATCCTGAATTATATGGGATATCAGGAATTCATGGATACCCACGGGTTGGACAGTGGCAAGGCGGAGATATTAAAGGCCCTGGGAGATCAGGAGAACAGCCTGTTTGATTTCCCTGCAAGATTACAGAAGCTGCAGGAGATGATGCGAGAGGGCTACGGGGATCCGAAGAGTAATTTTATCCTGTCCACGATCCATTCCAGCAAGGGACTGGAATACACAAGAGTGTATCTGGCGGATATGCTGGCGGGAGTGATCCCTTCCCAGATTCCGGGGAGGGGCTGTGTACCGGATTCCCCGGAGGCCAATGCCTATGAGGAAGAGAGAAGGCTTTATTATGTGGGAATGACGAGAGCGAAGGAACAGCTGTATGTATTTACCTTTGGACCGAATCTGACCTCTGCTTTTTCAGGAGAAGTGTTTGAGAAAACGAAGCCGTTAAACGCTGTAAGAAAGACCGGTACGGCTGTCGGGATCAGAGGCTCGCTGCTAAAGACACCGGACAAAAAGGTGCAGAAGCTGCCGCCACGGGAAGTGGAGGCCTGCATCGCAGCCTGTGAGTCCGGACGGAAAGTACAGCATCAGAAATACGGAACCGGCAGGATTGCGTCCGTATCGGCTGACGGCATTGCCCAGATTCTGTTTGCAGGCGAAAACAGTACCAGAAAAATATCCCTTCCCATTGCGTTTTCCGGGAAGATACTTACCTTAAAATAATACATACCAGAGAGGGACAGCAATGTATACAATCGTAGTGGCAGATGACGAAGAGGAATTACGCAGAGCAATCATAAGGAAGATCGACTGGGAGAGCATCGGATTTCAAGTCGTGGGGGAAGCGGAGAACGGCATCGAAGCTTTGGAACTGGTGGAGAGGATGGAACCGGATCTGCTGCTTACGGATATCCGGATGCCTTTTGTCTCCGGAATCGAGCTGGCAAGACAGGTCAGAGAGGTACGTCCTACCACACAGATCGCCTTCTTAAGCGGCTTCGATGAATTTTCTTATGCCCAGCAGGCCATCCAGTACAATATCATCAGTTATATGTTGAAACCTATCACTATGGTGGATCTGACGGAAGAACTGAAGAAGATCAAGCTTAAGATCGACGGAATCTTTGCGGAATTTGATGCCAGAAAACATGATAATCCGGATCTGCAACAGTTTTTTCTGCCCCTTTTGCTAGATGATTATGCCAGCTTTGAGGGGCAGGACCGGGAGGAACTTTTACAGGAACAGGCGGTTGGCAACGGCTTTTTGAAGGATCGTAATAATGCCTTTCAGTATGCGGTGCTGGCCATCACGGTGGAGGATACCAACGGGAAGAACCGTACGAGACCGGAACTGGTACATTCCGTGGATATGATACTGCAAAAATATATGAAGCATTATTCTTTTGCCATGGACGGCAGGATCATTGCAGTGCTGGCGGCTACCACGTCGACCTTCGACCGGTATCTGCATATTGCCGTGGGAGAGATGGTACAGAGTACGGAACGCATTCTGAAAATGCATTGTCATATCGGTGTCAGCCGTATCAGAGAACATCTGGGAGAATGCCACGAGGCCTACAGAGGAGCTATGAGTGCATTGGGATATTGCACTCCGGGAGAGAGCGGCATCCATTATATTGCCGATGAAGAGCGGGATAACACCATGGACATGGAGCTGGCGGCGGAATGTGTTACTCAGATGGAGAATCTGATCCGTGGTGGTTCCCGAGAGGAACTGGAAAACTATCTGAAGGATGTATTCGGCAAACTGGAGGTGCAGCAGGATGCTGCCCTGAAATGCAAATTCCTGATCTTCCGGATGTCCTCGGCGCTGATCCGCATTGCCTATACGGTGACAGAAGATTCCGCCCTGCTCCAGCGTTTTGCCATGCTGGAAGGTCCGATACGGGAATCCAGGGATCGTTTCACGGCACTTTGCCTGGAAGTATGGGAACTGGTCAATGCGGGCAAGAAAAAGAGCAGCCAGATCCTGTGTGAAAAGGCCATGCAGATCATCGACAAGGAGTATGGGGATCCGTCCCTGTCTCTGGTGGGCGTCAGCAACAGCATTCATGTGAGCCCCAATTACCTGAGTGCCCTGATCAAAAAAGAGACCGGGTCAAGCTTCGTGGATCTGTTGACGAAAAAGAGGATCGAAACGGCAAGGGAACTGGTACTGGGCAGTTCCATGAAGATGCGGGAGATTGCGGAGCGCTGCGGTTACAGCGATCAGCATTATTTCAGCTACTGCTTTAAAAAGTATTGCGGGGTATCTCCCAATGCCATGCGACAGGAGAAAGAATAAGATATGAAGAAGCAAAAAACGTCTCTTTCTTTTATCATTACGACATTAGTGGTGGGACTGGTTACCCTGTTTTTGTTGTGGTCCACTTTTTACTTTTTTTCTCTTTATGTCGGAAGTATGAAACAGGCGGCACATACCAGCAGTGAACAGGCGGTGACTCAGGCTTCCAATACCATTTCTAACTACATCGGAGATATGCAGGAGATCATGAGTCTGATCGAGAAGGATCTGACAAAGAGCGGCGGAAGTACCGGGCAGACACTGGAGACTCTTTGCAGTGTCCGGTCGGATCTGGTGGCGGTCTATATCTATGATGAGCAGGGGAAGCTGGTGGATTCCCATACGGGAACTCATACTCTGAAGGAACATTATCTGAAGGATCTGTCTTATATCGAACTGGATTCCTACAGCCCCGGGGTACTCTATCTGTCGGAACCCCATGTGGAATCTCTGTTGCAGGACTATTATCCCTGGGTGGTATCGGTCTTACAGGAGATTCCCGGAGCAGACGGACAGAAGCTGCGGGTAGTCATTGATATCCGTTTCTCCAAAATATCGGATTATGTGGACGATGTGGGAATCGGACAGCATGGCTACTGCTTTATCACAGACAGTAATGGAGAGATCATCTATCATCCCCAACAGCAGCTGCTGTATTCGGGTCTTAAGACGGAAGCCACGGAGGGACTGGATCTGAGCCACAACGGTTCCTTTGAGACCGAAGAACTGATCTGTAGTGTCCTGGCGCTGGATAACTGTAACTGGAAGGTGGTGGGTGTCAGCTATATCAGTGAACTGGTGACGGCCAAAGAGATGGAACTGGTGGGAAACATCTGTGTCATGCTGACAATCATTCTGCTGACGACCATGGTGGTCAGTGTTCTGGTATCCAGACTGGTGACCAATCCGGTGCAGCGCCTGATCCGGGCTATGGAAGAGTTCGAAAAGGATGCTGCGGGATATGTTTATCAGCCTGTGGAAGGCACCACGGAGATCGAGGCACTGTCACAGTCCTACGAGCACATGGTAAGAAAGATCCAGAAACTGATGAAGCAGGTACGTCAGGAAGAGATTTCCCTGCGCAAAACGGAGTTAAAGGCTCTGCAGGCCCAGATCAATCCCCACTTCTTATATAATACGTTGGATGCCATCGGGTGGCTCTGCGAGGAAGAAAGGTGTCAGGATGCCGTGGAGATGGTCAATGCTCTGGCGAAACTGTTTCGTATCAGTATCAGCAAGGGGCACGAATTGATCCCCATTGAAAAAGAAGTAGAGCATGCCAGAAGCTATTTAAAGATCCAGAATTTCCGCTATAAGAATCAGTTTTCCTATGAGTTTCAGGTGGAAGAGGACTGTCTGCAATATTACTGTAACAAGATCACCCTGCAGCCCATTATCGAAAATGCCATCTATCACGGACTGGACCGCATGGTGGATGAAGGACGGATTCTGATCCGCATCTACAGCGAAGGGGAAGATGTGGTCTTCCGGGTGGAGGATAACGGTGTCGGTATGTCAGAGGAACAGTGTCGGTCGATCCTTCATAAGGAGCCGGGAGATAATTCTGGCATCGGCATCAAGAACGTCAACGACAGGATTAAGATTTATTTCGGAAAAGAGTACGGTCTTTCCATAGAAAGCGAACTGGATGAAGGCACTACTGTGATCATACGGATGCCAAAGGTGGAAGAAAATGCAGCGGCAGGATGGGAGAAAGTATGAGAAAACAGAAAATAAAAAAAATACTGTACCTGCTGGCTGCGGGTGTCCTGCTTCTTATGAGCATGAGTGGATGCGGAAAAGAAGCTGAGACAGGGAAAACCCAGGTGGCTATGATCGTGAAGTCCACGGAGAGCGCCTTTTTTAAAAGTGTCTTTGCGGGTGCCCGGGCGGCGGCTACGGAATACAATCTGAATGTTACGTTTAACGGCCCGGAATCGGAAGAAGATTATGTGACCCAGAATGAGATGGTGCGGCAGGCCATGGAGGACGGAGTGGATGTGATCGTTTTCTCTGCGGTGGATTACAATGCCAATGCGGAGATCATCGGTCAGGCCGCCCAGAGAGGAATTAAGATCGTTGTCATTGACAGTGATGTCAACAGCAGTATGGTAAGCTGCCGCATTGGGACCAATAACCTGCAGGCCGGTGTGAAGGCGGCGGAAGCAGCTCTGGCGGTGGGAGAAGACGAACTGTATATCGGTATCGTGAATTATGATGTGAATTCCGCCAACGGGCAGCAACGGGAACTGGGATTCCGGCAGACGGTGGAGCAGGACCCGAGAGTAAAGGATATTACCACCATCAATGTCCTTTCCACCACGGAGGATGCCAGAGCGGGAACAAAAGAGATGCTTTTGTCGGATTCCAGGATCAATGTGGTGGTGACCTTTAACGAATGGACCAGCCTCGGTGTGGGCTGGGCCATCCGGGATCTGGACCGGGGAGACAGGACGCAGGTGGTGGCGTTTGACTCCAATGTGGTCTCTGTGGGAATGTTGGAGACCGGGGAGGTGGATGCCCTGATCGTGCAGAACCCCTATGCCATGGGGTATCTGGGAGTGGAGACGGCGGCGAACCTGATCAACGGACAGACCGGCGGCCCCAGCGTGATAGACACAGCCACCACTATTGTGACCAGAGAGAACATGTACGAGCGGGAGAGCCAGAAGATATTGTTCTCTTTTGAAGAGAGAAAGTAACTATTCAGAACCCCACTCGCAAAACCGCTCTTTCAGAGCTATTCTTTTGCTCATGTGGTTACTTCGCCGAATAAGCATTACATAATTCTTACGAATGCAAGCGTTCGACGAAATTATGTAATGCTTTTCGGCTCTGAATAGTTACAAATTATGTACAGAACATGAAAAAATGTGTACAGAATAGTATAATTTTTAACCCCATGCGTAAGATTTTGTATATCTTTTCTGTACAAGATGCCATATAATTACCTCATCAAGAGATGAAACACATACATTTTCATCAAAACAAGGAGGTATTTTATATGAAAAAGTTCATGTCACTACTGTTGGTCGGCATTATGATGCTCAGCCTCGTAGCGTGCGGAAAGAGCGGCGGAGGAAAGGGAGAGTTGAATGTAGGAGTATTCTATTACACCTACAGTGATACATACATCTCCAGTGTACGTACTGCATTAGACAGCGCTCTTACCGAAGCAGGCATCAAGTTCCAGAACTACGACGGCAACAGTAACCAGACCACCCAGAACGAGCAGATCGATACCGCTATCGCACAGGGTACCAACCTTCTGATCGTCAACATCGTAACATCCGGTTCCGTAGACGCTTCCCAGGCCATCGTTGACAAGGCAAGCGCAGCAGGAATCCCCGTTATCTTCTTCAACCGTGCGGTTGAGTCCGATGAGGATGAAGGTAAGGTATTAGGCAGCTATGACAAGTGTGCATTCGTTGGAACCGATGCTCCCGAAGCAGGTCATATGCAGGGTAAGCTGGTAGGTCAGTATGTAGTAGATAACTTTGACGCTGTTGACTTAAATGGCGACGGCAAGATCAGCTACGCAATGTTCATGGGTCAGTTAGGTAACGTAGAAGCAATCTATCGTACCCAGTACGGCGTAGAAGATGCAGATGCAGTGATCACCGCAGCAGGCAAGCCCGCTCTGGAGTACTTCGATGCATCCAATACCGATAAGTATCAGGTTGACCAGGACGGTAACTGGTCCGCAACCGCAGCTAACAACTACATGACCACCAACCTGTCTCAGTACAATGAGTCCGCTGGCAACATGATCGAGCTGGTTATCTGCAACAACGACGGTATGGCTGAAGGTGTTATCTCTGCTCTGAACGACAAGGGCTACAACTTAGGCGATGGCAACTGCACCACCATTCCTGTATTCGGTGTTGATGCAACTGACGCAGCCAAGCAGCTGATCGCAGATGGCAAGATGACCGGTACCATTAAGCAGGATGCAGAAGGTATGGCAAACGGTATTGCTTACCTGGCTAAGAACATCCAGGGCGGTAAGGAACTGATGGCAGATACCGACAGCTTCAACATCTCTGAGAAGGTTAGCAACAAGATCTACATCCCTTACGCTACTTACACCGGAGAATGATCTGAATAACAAGTAAATAAAAGAAGCGGCTGCTGCATCAGGCAGCGGCCGCTCTTTATGTATAGGAGGATGCGTATGGGACAGGAAGTATTGCTTCAGATGACAGACATATGCAAGGAATTCCCCGGCGTAAAGGCACTGGATCATGTATCCCTTACCGTAAAAAAAGGAACGGTACACGCGCTCATGGGAGAGAACGGCGCCGGTAAATCCACCTTAATGAAGTGTCTGTTCGGCATTTACAGTAAGGATGCAGGCAAAATCGAGCTGGAAGGCAAGGAAGTTAATTTCAAAAATTCCAGAGAAGCACTGAACAACGGAGTGGCCATGGTTCATCAGGAACTGAACCAGGCACTGAAGAGAAACGTCATGGATAATATCTGGCTGGGCCGTTATCCCATGACAGCAGGCATTATGGTCAACGAGCACAAGATGCTGGAAGACACCAACAACATTTTTGAAGAACTGGGGATTGCCGTAGATCCCAAGAGAATCATGAGTACGATGCCGGTATCACAAAGGCAGATGGTTGAGATCGCCAAAGCGGTATCTTACAACAGTAAAATCATTGTATTCGACGAACCTACTTCATCCCTGACGGAAGAAGAAGTGGAGCATCTGTTCAAGATCATCAATATGCTTCGAGACAGAGGATGCGGTATTATCTATATTTCTCACAAGATGGCAGAGATCCTGCGGATCGCAGATGAAGTCACCGTCATGCGTGACGGTACCTGGATCGCAACAGAGCCTGCACAGAACCTGACTACAGACAAGATCATCAAACTGATGGTAGGCCGTGAACTGACCAACCAGTTCCCGCCCAAGACCAACAAGCCCGGTGAAGTGGCATTGGAAGTTGAGCATCTGACTGCAAGGTATTCTCTGCTGCAGGATGTGTCATTTAAGGCCAGAAAGGGTGAGATCGTAGGTCTGGCCGGACTGGATGGCAGCGGCAGAACAGAGACGTTAGAGAATATCTTCGGTGTGGCCACCAGAAAAGACGGTGTGATCAAATTAGATGGCAAAGAGGTCAGAAACCGCAATGCCAGAGAATCTATTAAAAACGGTTTTGCACTTCTGACGGAGGAGCGTCGTGCCACCGGTATCTTCGGAATCCTGAATATCCGGGAGAACACGGTGATCTCCAGTCTGAAGAAACATAAAAAAGCAGGATTTTATCTGAGTGATAAATCCATGGAGAAGGACACCGCATGGGCTATTGATGCCATGCATATCAAGACGCCTTCCCAGAAGACGAAGATCCGGTCACTGTCCGGTGGTAACCAGCAGAAGGTTATCCTTGGCAGATGGCTTCTCACAGAGCCGGAGGTGCTGATGCTGGATGAGCCTACCAGAGGTATCGACGTAGGTGCAAAGTACGAGATCTACCAGCTGATCATCGATCTGGCCAATAAGGGCAAAGTTGTCCTGATGGTATCTTCGGAGATGCCGGAGCTGCTGGGTGTATGTGACAGAATTCTTGTCATGAGCGGCGGTAAGCTGGCAGGAGAAGTAGATGCCAAAAATACGACACAGGAAGAGATCATGTCTCTTGCTGCAAAATATGTATAGGAGGATATGCGTATGAATCCCGGCAAAGCAATTCAGAATAAAATTAACGGCGTAAAGCAAAATTTTGCAGACTACAAGAAGCTGGACAGCAGAGACAAGAAGACCTACTGGAAAGAATTTTTCCTTAACAATGCCTTATACATCCTGCTGATCGTAGCAATCATTTACACTTACATCCAGAACTCCAATTTCCTGTCGGCGGCTTCCATTGTCAACATCATCAGCCTGTCCGCGGCGAACCTTCCCATTGCCTGTGGTATTGCAGGATGTATCGTATTGACAGGTACCGACTTGTCCGCAGGACGTGTGGTAGGACTGACCGCATGTATCACGGCATCCCTGATGCAGTCCGTGACTTATGCTACCAAGATGTTCCCGAATCTTCCGGTACTCCCGATCCCTCTGGTGATCCTGATCGTACTGTTGGTCGGCGGTATCGTAGGATGGGTCAATGGTTTCTTCGTAGCGAAGTTCCAGCTGCATCCCTTCATCGTAACTCTGGCTACCCAGTTGATCGTATATGGCTTACTGTTAATGTACATCATGATCAACGGCAATAACGGTCAGCCTCTGTCCGGTCTGGATCAGCACTTCAACGATGTGGTAAAGGGAAGCGTGATCTCCTTCAATGCCGGCGGCGCGAGAATCGCTATTCCCAACTATGTATGGCTGGCAGCTTTGATCGTTGTTATCATGTGGTTCATCTGGAACAAGACCACCTTCGGTAAGAACATGTTTGCAGTAGGTTCCAATCCCGAAGCAGCAAAGGTATCCGGTGTTAACGTAATGAGAACCACCATTTTAGTACATACACTGGCAGGTGCCATGTACGGTCTGACCGGTTTCATCGAGTCTTCCCGTATCGGTTCCAACACAGCGAATACCGGATTGAACTACGAGTGTGATGCCATTGCAGCCTGCGTTATCGGCGGTGTCTCTTTCGTAGGCGGTACCGGTAAGATCAGCGGTGTCGTACTTGGTGTATTCCTCTTAAGAATCATCTTCGTAGCACTGAACTTCCTGTCCATCAACATGAACATGCAGTACGTGATCAAGGGTCTCATCATTCTGGTTGCCTGTGCAATCGATATGAGAAAGTACCTCGTAAGAAAGTAATGACATAAGACTCAACCATAGAAAACATCCGTGACTGCTTGCAGGTAAAGGATGTTTTCTATGTTGGGAGTAAAACAATATGAGTATGAAGGACGACAGTCCGGAATACGAATATTGGTTGCAATTTCGAGAGTGCGCAGCACATAGAAATTGCTTATGATAGATTAGGAAAAGGAAAAATTATGAATCAGGAACAAGTGACAACAGAGAATACAGAAGAAAAGACAGCAGAAGTCACCACGCAGTCGGAAACGACGCAGCAGCCGGAGGAAGCAATCCGTCCGAAAGGAAAATGGTTCGGCCGCGGCATTTACGGAAGCAAGGATGTTCCCATCCGCATTCTGGACGGCCTGATCGGTGTCCTGATCGTGGTGATCGTGGGAATGATTATTTTCTTCGCGGTACGCGGTGGATTCAACATTGTGTACGATACGGACGGCGGAAGTGAAGTGGCAGCCCGGAAGGTACGCTACGGTGAATTCCTTACAGAGCCCGAGACCCCTTATAAGCCCGGCTACACCTTTGACGGGTGGTATACGGAAAAAGAAGGAGAGACAGTGCTGTGGTATTTCCAGTCGGAGAAAGTCACCGGCGATATGACTCTGACCGCTCACTGGGTTCCCGCACAGTTCACCGTGAAATTCGATTATGACGGCGGCACCGGTGCCGACGGTTCCACCGTGGAATCCAAACAGGTGACCTTCGGCGAGACCTACGGTGAACTTCCTACCCCGGTAAAAGAGGGCAGTGCCTTCGGCGGATGGGAGTACAGCGGCCAGATTATTACCGCAGACACCGTCGTCCAGATGACCGGGGAGCATGTCCTGACAGCAACATGGAACTAACCGTAGTGCTGTCATACCCCCACGAACGCCTGCGGCAAATAGAACATCCTTCCGAGGTGTCAGGTCTCCCGGTGGGAATTTTCTGACGAAAAGTGAGATATCGGTTCTAATCCGCACGGGCACGGCTCCAGTTGCCATCCATGGCAACGTCCGCCTGTCGCGAACGTCCTGTTCGCTCCACCCTGATTTTCAGCACTTTTCGAGAAAATATCACCACCGTCCGATAAACATCCTCGGAAGGACATTCTGTCCGCCGTGGGCGTGCCGCGTTTCTTATACCCTGCCAAGGGCTATGGGGATATTTCACTAACTCTCCAGTTACCAAAAGACCTCCATATGCTGCGAACAGCAGATGGAGGTCTTTTATAATAGTATAGTTTCTTAAGCTTTCTTATTGATCATGGCACGTTTCCTCATGGTCGGATCCAGAATCTTCTTACGGATACGCAGGTTGGTAGGAGTTACTTCCAACAGTTCGTCGGTATCGATGAAGTCCAGAGCCTGCTCCAGAGACAGGATTTTGGGCGGTGTCAGACGCAGAGCTTCGTCAGCGCTGGAGGAACGGGTGTTGGTCAGCTGCTTCTTCTTGCAGACATTGATCTCGATGTCCTCACTGCGTCCGGTCTGACCGATGACCATACCGGAGTATACCTTTTCACCGGGTCCGATGAAGAGAGTACCACGCTCCTGCGCATTGTACAGACCGTAGGTGATAGCTTCACCGGCTTCAAATGCGATCAGGGAACCCATCTTACGATACTGGATATCTCCCTTGTAAGGGCCGTAGTCGTCGAATACGGTGTTCAGAATACCGTTACCCTTGGTATCGGTCATGAACTCACCGCGGTAACCAATCAGTCCTCTTGCGGGGATGGAGAACTCCAGACGGGTGTAAGTGCCGCCGGAAATGGAACCCATGTTACGAAGTTCACCTTTTCTCTGACCAAGCTTCTCAATAACAGCACCGGCAAATTCATTGGGAACATCGATGTAAGCCAGCTCCATAGGTTCTAACTTCTTGCCGTTCTCATCGGTATGATACAGAACCTCAGCCTTACTTACTGCAAACTCAAAACCTTCACGACGCATATTCTCGATCAGTACGGACAAATGCAGCTCACCACGGCCGGATACCTTGAAACGGTCGGCGGACTCGGTCTCTTCCACACGTAAGGAAACATCGGTATTCAACTCACGGAACAGTCTGTCACGCAGGTGACGGCTGGTAACGAATTTACCTTCCTGACCGGCCAGAGGAGAATCGTTTACCATGAACTGCATGGCAATGGTAGGCTCACTGATCTTCTGGAAAGGAATGGGAACCACATTTTCGGGAGAGCAGAGGGTGTCACCGATGTGGATCTCACTGATGCCGGAGATCGCAACGATGGAACCGATGCCAGCTTCTTTGACTTCTACTTTATTCAGACCGTCGAACTCGTACAGCTTGCTGACCTTGGTCTTGATGATCTTGTCGGGATTGTGGTGGTTACAGATGACCACATCCTGGTTTACACGGATGGTACCGTTGTCTACTTTACCGACACCGATACGTCCTACATATTCATTATAATCAATGGTACTGATCAGTACCTGGGTAGCCGCATCCGGATCTCCTTCGGGAGCGGGGATGTAGTTTAAAATGGTCTCAAACAGAGGTTCCATATCAGTACCCATTTCGTCAGCATCCAGAGAGGCAATACCGGCCTTTGCGGAAGCATATACGAAAGGACAATCCAGCTGAGAATCATCCGCATCCAGCTCTAAAAACAGTTCCAGTACCTCGTCTACGACCTCATCGGGTCTTGCTTCGGGACGGTCGATCTTATTGATACATACGATAACGGGAAGCTTTAATTCCAGTGCTTTTCGAAGCACGAATTTGGTCTGGGGCATGGCACCCTCGAAGGCATCCACCACCAGGATAACACCGTTTACCATTTTCAGGACACGCTCTACCTCGCCGCCGAAGTCCGCATGGCCCGGGGTGTCGATGATGTTGATCTTGGTACCCTTATACATAACGGCAGTGTTCTTGGACAGAATGGTGATACCACGCTCACGCTCGATATCGTTGGAGTCCATGACACGCTCAGCAACTTCCTGATTTTCACGGAATACACCGCTTTGTTTTAACAGCTCATCCACCAGAGTGGTTTTACCGTGGTCTACGTGAGCAATGATTGCAACGTTTCTGACATCTTCTCTTTTTTGTCTCATAAAAATCCTTGCCTTTCTAAAAATGCGTGCAACTGATTCAATCTTTTTTCAAACTGTTTCAGTATAGCACTTATCATTTCCGGACGCAAGAAAAAACCGTGGAAAATCAACGCTTTTGGTGGTTTTCTATATGAAAAAGTATGGAAAAGAAATCCCTTTTGTGCGTAATTTGCCATTTTGTGCGATGAGTTTTAGTACTCAAACGATGGATTTTAGAGTATAAATAGTAGTGCAATACATAAAGATTGTTGTAGAAGAGTCAGAAGATGTAGAAGGGAGAACAAAAATGACAGATAAGGTTATTGAAAACAATCAGGTAACGGTGATGGGGGAAGTGGTAAGCAATTTTTCCTACAGCCATGAGATCTATGGGGAAGGATTCTACATGGTGGACATCAAATGTACGAGACTGAGCGACAGTTTTGACATTATACCGGTGATGGTCTCAGAAAGATTACTGGACGTGACAGCCAGCTATGTCGGAATGCTTTTGTGTGTGAACGGACAGTTTCGTTCCTACAATCGTCATGAGGAGCGCAAGAACAGACTGGTGTTGTCTGTGTTTGCCAGAGAAGTGAAATTTATTGAAGAAATGGAAGAAAGTTCGAAGACGAACCAGATTTATCTGGATGGATATATATGTAAGGAACCGGTGTATCGTAAGACACCGTTGGGAAGAGAAATAGCGGATCTGCTGCTGGCAGTAAACCGTCCGTACGGAAAATCCGATTATATTCCCTGTATCTGTTGGGGACGTAACGCCCGTTATGCGGAGCATTTCAAGGTAGGAGAGCGCTGTGCGATCTGGGGACGGATCCAGAGCCGTGAATATATGAAAAAACTGGATGAAGAGCATGTGGAGAAAAGAGTAGCTTTCGAGGTATCCGTCAGCAAACTGGAACTTCTGGAGGAGGCACAGGTGCAGGAATCCATCGTCTAACGACAAAAGATTGCAAAAAGTGACAATATATGGTATAAAAGAATGCATAGATATTAGTAACTGTGTACAGCTAGGGAGCGTCAGATACGCAGATAGACCATGAGGTGTGGAATGGCAGAAGGATGCATCTATATTTATACCGGCGATGGCAGAGGCAAATCACCGGCAGCGATTGGAAGAGCGGTACAGGCAGCGGTAGAAGGCAAGAGGGTCGTTATTATTCAGTTCCTGAAGGGAAAGGGACTGGGGGATTCCGATTTTTTACGCAGAATGGAGCCGGAGATCAAGCTGTTCCGTTTCGAGAAATCGGACGGTAATTTCGTGGAATTACCGGAGGAAAAGAAGCAGGAGGAGATCCAGAACATCCGTAACGGGATCGGCTTTGCCAAGAAAGTACTGACGACTGGAGAATGCGATCTGCTGATCCTGGACGAAGTGCTGGGACTGGTGGAGAAGGATATTATTACGGAAGATGACCTGAAGGCATTACTGGAATGCCGGGGAGATACGGATGTGATTCTGACGGGAATCACCCTGAACGATGAGATCTGTGTTCTGGCGGATGAAGTGTCCAAGATTGAAACGGTAAAATTCAAGGTCTGGGATTGACAGTCACATGGGTTGATGCTATCATAAAATTATATTTAAGAAGATAGAGGTTGCGTTTTTCAAGAGTATTTTTTCGGAGGTAACAGGTACCGATGAGGGAAGAAGAAAGGGGAACACGCCGAAAGATAAGGTATCCTGTATATGTTATCTTGGGCATACGTTTAAGAAGCGTATGACTGTCATCTCGTGAGCAGATGGGGCGCTATCAAATAAGCTTGGATAATCAGCGCCGGCGCCATTGTGCGCTGGCGTTTTGCAAATGGAGGAAGCATATGGCTATTTTTAAAGGAGCAGGCGTGGCAATCGTCACACCCATGAACGAGGACGGATCTGTCAATTATGAGAAATTCGGTGAACTGATTGAATTCCAGATCGCAAACGGCACAGATGCTATTATCGTATGCGGTACCACAGGTGAGTCATCTACCCTGACCCATGAGGAGCATCTGGATACTATCAAATACTGTGTGGACAAAGTTGCAAAGAGAATCCCCGTAGTGGCAGGTACCGGTTCCAATTGTACCGAGACTGCAGTATATCTGTCTCAGGAAGCGGAGAAATACGGCGTGGACGGCATTCTGCTGGTAAGTCCCTACTATAATAAAGCAACCCAGAAGGGACTGTATCGTCATTTCAAGACCGTTGCGGATTCTGTGAAGGTTCCCGCTATTCTGTATAACGTACCCAGCCGTACCGGCTGCAATATTCTGCCGGAGACCGTAGTGAAGCTGTGTAAGGACGTGGAGAACATCGTAGGTGTCAAGGAAGCCAGCGGCAACATCAGCCAGATCGCTCACCTGGCAGCCATCGGACAGGGCGTTGTGGATATTTATTCCGGTAATGACGACCAGATCGTACCCATTCTGGCCCTGGGCGGAGTCGGAGTTATCTCCGTACTTTCCAATGTAGCACCTACACAGACCCACGAGATCTGCCAGAAGTTCTTTGACGGAGATGTGGCAGGTAGCCGTCAGATGCAGTTAGATGCCATGGATCTGTGTAACGCACTGTTCTGTGAAGTGAACCCGATCCCTGTGAAGACCGCACTGAACATGATGGGAATGGGAGCCGGTGCGTTCCGTATGCCTCTGTGTGAAATGGAAGAGGCCAATGCCAAGAGGCTTGAAAAAGCCCTGAAGGATTATGGTGTCCTGTAGGCTGGAAAATAGAGAGCAAGAGTGGAAGAATCCCGCCTGTGAAATTTTTATCATGGGCGGGATCTTTTTTCAAAAAGTAACGATTCATAGTGCGCTTTTGCAAATGAATATGAGGGCTGCTGGATCGTTATTACAAAAATCATGATAGATGGGAGAAAAGAAAAATGGTAAAAATAATCATGCATGGATGTAACGGTAAAATGGGACAGGTGATCAGCGGACTGATCGCAGCGGACCCCGATATGGAACTGGTGGCGGGAATCGATGCCAGAGACGATGGACACAATCCCTACCCTGTATTCACAGATATTTACAAATGTGATGTGGCTGCAGATGCAATCATTGATTTCTCCGCAGCCGTGGCAGTAGACAAGCTGTTGGATTACTGCGTGGAGAAAAAGCTTCCCTGCGTGCTGTGTACCACTGGTCTGTCCGAGGCACAGCTGGCGAAAGTAGACGAAGCAGCGAAAAAGGTGGCCATCTTAAAATCCGCCAATATGTCCTTAGGTATCAACCTGATGTTAAAGCTTTTGAAAGAAGCTGCCGGAGTGCTGGCCGACGCAGGCTTCGATATGGAGATTGTGGAGAAGCACCACAATCTGAAGGTAGACGCTCCCAGCGGCACCGCACTGGCACTGGCAGATTCCATCAACGAGGAATTTAACGGTGAGTATGAATATGTCTATGACCGCAGCAACCGCAGAGAGCAGAGACCGAAGAAAGAAATTGGCATCAGCTCTGTCAGAGGCGGCACCATCGTCGGTGACCATGATGTGATCTTCGCCGGGGCAGACGAAGTTGTAACCTTCTCCCACACCGCCTACTCCAAAGCTGTCTTCGGTAAAGGCGCCGTACAGGCAGCCAAGTTCCTGGCAGGCAAGCCCGCTGGCATGTACAACATGTCTGATGTTATCAATGCAGCGATGTAATTACCTGGTAAAGTCATGAACTGACGAAGTGGATGGATGCCATGGCGATGATGTTTGTCGTAGAGTGTTGACATTTTCTTGAAAAGTGTTGAAGAACAGGGTGGAGCAAACACGATGTTTGCGACAGCCGATCCGCACTACGGATGGTGCGTGTAGGTGTGCCCGTGTTAAGTAGAACAAATGAATCACTTTTCCTAAAAAATTCACACTCGGAGACCTTACACCGAGGCATGGTATCCGTACGCTTCGTGAAGTAACATAGAAAGGTGAATTTCATGAGCGAAATGGAACAGAAGGTTCTAAAGACCCTCTCACACCAATACAAAAATATAGCGGCAGCCTCCACAGAGATCATCAACCTCCAGTCCATCCTGAACCTCCCCAAAGGTACGGAACATTTCCTGACGGATATCCACGGAGAATACGAACAGTTCAACCATGTCCTGAAAAACGGTTCCGGTTCCGTACGCCGCAAGATCGACGAGGAATTCGGCAACACCATCAGCAACAAGGACAAAAAAAGCCTGGCAACCCTGATCTATTATCCAGAGAGCAAACTGGAGATCGTGGAAAGAGAAGAGGACAATCTGGAGGACTGGTACAAAATATCCCTTCATCGTCTGGTACAGGTCATCAAACGTGTCTCTTCCAAATACACCCGATCCAAAGTCAGAAAGGCATTGCCGAAGGATTTCGCCTATGTCATCGAAGAACTGATCACGGAGAAGGAAGAAATCCAGGACAAAGAGGCATACTATAATGAGATCATCCATACTATCATCCGAATCGGCAGAGCGCCGCAGTTTATTATTGCGTTAAGCCACCTGATCCAGCGGCTGGTCATCGATCATCTGCATATCGTCGGTGATATTTACGACAGAGGTCCCGGCCCTCATATTATTATGGATACTTTGTGCGAATACCATTCCGTGGATGTCCAGTGGGGCAATCATGACATGGTGTGGATGGGCGCGGCGGCCGGAAGTCTGGCCTGTATCGCCAATGTGGTCAGAATGTCTGCCAGATACGGTAATCTCGCCACTCTGGAGGATGGCTACGGCATCAACCTGCTGCCTCTGGCTACATTTGCACTGGAAACTTATGAGAATACCAACTGCGATGCCTTTACCATCAAGTTCAATACCGATTACAATACCAAGGATCTCGGGCTGGACACCAAGATGCATAAAGCAATTGCTATCTTGCAGTTCAAGCTGGAAGGACAGCTGATTATGAGACACCCGGAGTTCCATATGGAAGACCGGATGCTGTTGCATCGGATCGATTTCGAGAAAAAGACGATCTGCGTGGACGGCAAAGAATATCCCATGAAAGACGTGGATTTCCCTACGGTGGATCCTGTACATCCTTACGAACTCACGGAGGAAGAGAGCAAGGTCATGCTGCGCCTGCAGCAGGTGTTCATGCGTTGTGAGAAACTGCAGCGCCATGTAAAATTTCTGTTTTCCAAGGGCGGCATGTACAAGATTTACAACGGCAATCTGTTGTATCACGGCTGTGTCCCCTTGAATCCGGACGGCAGTTTCATGCAGGTGGAGATCTGCGGAAAAGAGTATTGCGGAAAAGCACTGTACGACATTCTGGAATATTACGCCAGAAGAGGTTATTATGCCAAGGAAGCCAAAGAGCGCGCTCTTGGACAGGATATGATCTGGTACATCTGGGCGGGCCCCGGTTCCCCGGTGTTCGGCAAGGCAAAAATGGCTACCTTTGAGCGGTATTTCCTGAAGGATAAGGAGACTCATATAGAAGAGAAAAACAGTTACTATAAGCTGTTGGAAAATGAGGAAGTCATCGGCAGAATCTTAGAGGAATTCGGTCTGGACAAGGCCGATGCCCATATCGTCAATGGTCATGTGCCCGTGGAACAGATCCATGGGGAATCACCCATCAAATGCGGCGGTAAGCTGCTGATCATCGACGGTGGCTTTTCCAAAGCATATCAGAAAAAGACGGGAATTGCGGGATATACGCTGGTATGTAATTCCAGAGGAATGCGTCTGGTAGCCCATGAACCTTTTGAATCTACGGAAGCGGCGATCATCAAGGAATCGGATATTTTCTCGGATTCCGTGGTGGTGGAGAATTTCCCCCGCAGAAAACTGGTGGCCGATACCGATACCGGCAAGGAGATCCAGGAGAATATCTTCTATCTGGAAGAACTCCTGGAGGCTTACCGGGAAGGTACGATCATGGAAGAGGTATAACTTATCTCTGGCCGGCTCCGGTGGTGGCAGTGGTAGAATTGTTGTTACCTGCAGTATCATTACCGTTGCCTACCAGGTCGTTGGTGATATCGGAGACACCGTTTGCGGCATCGTCCACGATATTGCCTACGGTATCACCGGCTTCTCCGATGGCATTGCCTGCATTGTCCAGCATGGAATCATTTTCTCCTACGGTGTTACCGTTGCCGTTCATGTCACCCATAGTGCTGTCGGTAGCGGCAGTTCCGGTCTCTGTGGTCTGCGCCTCTGTGCTCCCCTGAGCAGCAGGAGAGGTGGACGGAGAAGGAGAGGCAGCCATGCTGCCGGAGTTATTGTTGTTCTTGTTGGTGCCACAGGCGGTCGCCATACACAGGTAGACTGTGATGATGCCCAGAACCAGTAATTTTTTCCCGATGTGGGATGTTACGTTATTTGTCTTATTTTTCATAATGTCCTCCATTTCAAGATGCCCGTCAGGGATATTCAGTCCGAACCAAAGGTGGTCGGCTTGAGGGTAGTATGTGCGGATTTTAGAAAATAATTCAAAAAAATAAAAATCATTTGGAAGAAAACGAGGAAAAAGATGGAATTTCGCCCCTGTATTGATATTCATAACGGAAAAGTAAAACAGATTGTCGGTGGGAGCTTAAAAGATCTCGGTGATCGGGCGCAGGAGAACTTTGTCTCAGAACAGGACGCTGCCTTTTATGCAAAACTGTATCAGAAAAACAGTTTAAAAGGCGGACATATTATTTTATTGAATGCCTCGGACAGCCCTTATTATGAGGCAACGAAGGAACAGGCATTGTCGGCCCTGCGTGTATATCCGGGAGGATTGCAGGTCGGAGGAGGCATCACGGCGGAGAATGCGGCAGAGTATCTGGCAGCAGGGGCCTCCCATGTGATCGTGACGTCCTATGTGTTCAGGGAGGGACGGATCGACTATGACAGACTGGACAAACTGGTCCAGTCCATCGGAAAAGAGCACCTTGTGCTGGATGTAAGCTGCAAGCGTGCGGGAGAGCAGTATCTGGTAGTGACTGACCGCTGGCAGAAGCTGACAGAAGAAGCAGTGGATGAGGCACTACTTAAAAAATTATCTGCCTATTGTGATGAATTCCTGATCCATGCAGTGGATGTGGAAGGCAAGGCCCGGGGAATTGAACAGGAACTGGTAAAGTTTATTGGAAATTATACCGGAAATCCAATCACCTATGCGGGTGGTGTTCACTCCATGGAAGATCTGTATTTGTTAAAAAAACTGGGGCAGAACCGGATGAATGTGACCATCGGGAGTGCACTGGATCTCTTCGGCGGCAGCATGAAATGGGAAGATGTACTGACAGTGTGCAGAGAAAAATAGAAAGATCCGCAGGAACTATCATGTGATAGCGCCTGCGGATCTTATTTTTCGTTTATGATTAAAGTTTGGTTACGTTAACAGCCTGAGGTCCCTTTTCTCCATCTACGATATCAAAAGAAACGGCTGCACCCTCTTCCAGGGTCTTGTAACCGTCCATTTTCAGACCGCTGTAGTGTACGAATACATCCTTGCCGGATTCATCGGAGATGAAACCATAACCCTTCTGATTGTTGAACCACTTAACTGTACCTTTGTTCATAATAGATACCTCCACAAATTCTTTGCTGTCATTTACTTTTTGCAATGTATACAACATTGTCTCAGCAAGTGCATCATAGCACAGCAGGTAGTAAAAGTAAATAGACGATTCTGTAAAATTGCACAAAAATTTATAGGTAATTCCCTTTTAAATACGAATAAATGAAGAAAATCTTGGGAAAATATTACAAAAATGTTAAGAAATGATTGCTGTAAGAGCTTTCCTGTGGTAAAATGGGTTGATATTTAGCGGAGGTGACTCTATGAAAAGACGTAAACATAAGCGAAGATTGAACCATGTGCTGATTCTTACGTCAGACGCAGCAGATGCCAATGTAAAGCAGTTCCGTGTACGTGCATGGATCGTGGAAGTCGTGGTACTTCTGTTGTGTGTATTGGTCGGCGGAGTGATCGGCTATTTTATCTACGAGGGACAGCTCTGGGAGAATGCCAGTAGACGGAGCCATGAACAGGTTATGGCACTGGAGGAAGAGAACAAGACACTGAGCGAGCAGAACAGTAAGCTGGAAGCGCAGGTGACGGAACAGGCGGAAGAGATACAGATCTTAAGCGACACCGTAAGCCAGAAGGTACAGAGTGAGAGCGAATTATCAGCAACTCTGGAAAAGCAGAGCCTTCCTACGGAATTCCCTCTGACGGGTTCTGCATCCATGGAGGAAGTAAGTGAGGGCGATCCCATGTGCATATTCCATGCATCGGTGGGAACTACGGTTGTGGCGGCGGCCAGCGGTACGGTCATTGCCATAAATGATGACGAGATCTACGGACACAGCGTGTGGGTGGATCATGGCAACGGTTATGTCACCATCTATCGGAATAAAGGAGATACCACAGTGAATGTGGGGGATTCCGTAGTACAGGGAACTACCTTGTTTGTCATCGGCGAAGATAACGCGGATCTGGGATACCAGATGCAGAAAGACGGAAGCTATATTAATCCTATGGATATGCTGGCAATCAGTGGTTGATTGCGGAAAGGTTTGGAAGATACATGTTAGGAAAAAAGAATGCAGATACAAAAATGAGCACACTGATCGGTGCCGGAGCGGAGTTGACCGGAGATTTTACATTGGACGGTTCCGCAAGAATTGACGGTAAGATTGGTGGTAACGTGACGGTGACAGGCAACCTGATCCTGGGAGCCGGAAGCATAGTCACAGGAGATGTACAGGCTGCATCTGTTCTGATCGGCGGGGAAGTGACCGGAAATATCACTGCACCGGAGAAAGCGGAACTGACAGCTTCGGCCAAAGTGCTGGGGGACATTGCCACAAAGGTGATCGTTATTGATGAACATGCCGTATTCCAGGGAAAAATCGATATGAACCAGACAGTTCCTGACAGAAAAGGTAAAGCCAGAACGGCCAAAGCGGTCCGGGCAGGACGCAAGAGTGCCAAGGCAGCCATCGCAGAAGCTCTGAAGGAAGTGGAAGAGGAAGAAAAGAGAGAAAATCAGAAGACTTCACAGACAGCAGAGACGGTGGAGAAGACAGAAACTCCAGCTGCGGAAACAACAGCAGCCAATACAAGCGAAGCATAAGAAGAATAAAAGATAAAATAAAAACAGGAGCGCCGTTTTTGAGTGCTCCTGTTTTTATTCATTAAGTTAAGAATTCTGTTCCGTTTCCTTTTTCTCCATACGTCCAAAGACCAGCTCGTAACCGTCGTTGCCGTAGTTCAGTGAACGGTTTACGCGGCTGATGGTGGCGGTGGAAGCTCCGGTCTTCTCGGCAATCTCCAGATATGTCTTGCCGTCCTTCAGCATGGCAGCCACTTCGAACCGTTGGGACAGAGACAACAGTTCGTTGACAGTACACAGATCTTCGAAGAAACTGTAGCATTCCTCACGGGACTGCAGACACAACACCGCATCAAAAAGGGAATCTACAGCGTCCGTTTTGATTTTTTTATTCATTATCGACACACCTTTCCATAGTTGTAATCAATACAACGCAACTATTAGTATTTTAGCATACTAAAGTTGTAAAGTAAAGGAGTGAAACAAAATAGTTATAAAATCTTTATAAATTCAGAGAACAGAGAAAAGGTGCAACTGTTGACATGTAGTTTTGAATACTATATAATGAATGCAAAAGAAAACAAGCGCTCGCAGAGCGAGCATTTGTTTTCTTACATTCATTAACGAGAGAACCGTCTGCGAAGCAGACAGCAGAGTGCGAAGCACGGGTTATCGAGTCAATATTTTTGGAAACTACCTCACGGAAAGGACAGCAGGAATATTATGGCAGCAACAACAGAAGAATTACTTCAGATGATCTTACAGAGTCTGGAGAAAGTAGAATATATCAAGTCGGAAGACATTCCGAATATTGATCTGTATATGGATCAGGTACTGACCTTTATGGATCGTAAGCTGCGTTCCGCAGTGCGGCCCCAGACCGAAGACCGCATCCTGACCAAGACCATGATCAACAATTATGCGAAGAATGATCTGCTGCCGCCGCCGGTGAAGAAGAAATATTCCAAAGAGCATGTGCTGCTTCTTATTTTTATCTACTATTATAAAGGGATCATTCCCATGAATGAGATCCAGACGCTGCTTAAGCCTCTTACTGACCGCTATTTTCAGAACGGACAGGTCTTTGACCTGGAGAGCGTCTACAAGGAAGTGGTGGTGCTGGAGAAGGAACAGCTGGAGGATCTGAAAAAGGATGTTGTGGAGAAATTCCGCAGAGCAGAGGATTCCTTTACCGAAGTGACCGGAGAAGAGCAGGAGTTTTTACAGAAATTTGCCCTGATCTGCCTGTTGAGCTTTGATGTCTATATGAAGAAGATGATTGTGGAACAGCTGGTAGCGGATCTGGCAGATACGATGAAAGCACAGGAACCGGAGAAGGAAGCTCATAAGAAAAAGAATTAGACCGTTTTGGAAAGTAAAAGGACAATAGAATGAAAGCAATCATGGATCTTCATACGCATACTCTGGCAGCAGGGCATGCGTATAGTACCTTATTGGAGAATATAGATGCTGCATTGGCAATGGGCTTACAGTACCTGGGAATGAGTGAGCACGGACCGACTTCCCCGGGAGGCCCGCATAATTTCTTTTTCAGTAATTATAAAGTGATTCCCAGAATATATGACAGAGAAGAGAACACCGGCCGGGTAATACCGAAGCCAGATGGAAGTCTGCGCCTGCTATGCGGCGTAGAAGCAAATATCTGCAGTACAAACGGTGAACTGGATCTGGAAGAGCGCTATCTGCAGAAAATGGATTATGCCCTTGCCAGCATTCATCCCTTTGCCTTTACTGCGGGAAGCCGCAAGGAGAATACACTGGCATCTGTCAGAGCTTTTCAGAATCCTTATGTGAAAATACTTGGGCATCCCGATGACGGCAGATTTCCGTTGGATTATGACGAACTGGTGCGAGAGGCCAGACAGGCACAGGCGGTGTTGGAAGTGAACAATTCATCCCTGAATCCCCAGTCGGCCAGACAAGGAGGCAGAGAAAATATTACAGAGCTGTTAAAGACTTGCATGAAGTATGATCAGCCTGTTATAATGGGAACGGACAGCCATATGTGCTTTGCCATCGGAGCATTTGATGATGCAGAGCAGCTGATGCGGGAACTGGAATTTCCGAAGGAACTGGTGTTGAACTATGATCCGGAGAACATCCGTAAACTGATCAACATAACATTATAGCTGATCCTGGCCGGCAAGACCGGACAAGAATTTAAGCCGCAGACGGCAGGCCCCGTAAGAGGGCAGATAGGAGAACAAATGAAAGACGCAAATTGTGGATATTGTATGAGAGGAGAACTGTTAGACAAGTTCGGTATTTTTATCTGTGATCTGAAGGTAAGCAGCCTGATCCTGTTCAAGGAGCAGAGCCATCCCGGCAGATGTATCGTGGCATATAAGGACCATGTCAGCGAGATCGTGGACATCAGCGAGGAAGAGAGAAGATTATTCTTCGAGGATGTGGCTCATGCAGCCAAAGCTATTCATGCAGCATTCCATCCCGATAAATTAAACTACGGCGCTTACGGTGACACCGGCTGCCATCTGCATATGCACCTGTGCCCGAAGTACAAGGACGGCTTCGAGTGGGGCGGAACCTTCGAGATGAACCCCGGCAAGACTCTGCTGACCGATGCGGAGTATCAGGAGATGATCGATAAGATCAAGGCAAATCTGTAATTATATGGAACGTTTTCCCTGAGGTTACATAGAATAAATATGTAATCTCAGGGAGGATGAATGATTATGAAAAGAAGGAAAGTAACGGTAGCAGTATTGTCTGTAGTGCTTGCAGCGGCTGCACTTACGGGCTGCGGCAGCGCACAGCAGACGAACGGACCAAAGAAGACCAGAGTGGTGCTCAATGAGGTAGCCCACTCTATTTTTTATGCACCGATGTATGTGGCAATCGAAGAAGGATATTTTGAAGATGCCGGGATCGATCTGGAGCTGGTGACGGGATTTGGCGCGGATAAGACCATGACGGCAGTACTGACCGGTGAGGCGGACATCGGCTTTATGGGCAGCGAGAGCACCATTTACACCTATGCCGGCGGAACGGAAGATTATGTGGTGAATTTTGCCCAGCTGACCCAGCGGGCTGGCAATTTCCTGGTGGCGAGAGAACCCATCGATGATTTTTCGTGGGATATGTTAAAAGGTACTACCGTCTTGGGCGGTAGAGCGGGCGGTATGCCGGAGATGGTATTTGAATATATTCTGGAGAAAAATAATATGGATCCGACAACGGATCTGTCCATCGACCAGAGCATTGACTTCGGTTCCACGGCAGCAGCTTTTTCCGGCGGACAGGGAGACTTTACTATTGAGTTCGAGCCGCATGCCACATTGTTGGAACAAAAGGGTGACGGTTATGTGGTGGCCTCTCTGGGTGAAGAATCCGGTTATGTTCCTTATACCTCGTTCTCAGCAAAGAAGAGTTACCTGGAAAAAAATCCCGAGACCATTCAGGCATTCACTGATGCCTTGCAAAAAGGCATGGATTACGTACAGGAGCATAGTGCGGAGGAAATTGCCAAGTGTATTGCACCCCAGTTTGCCGAGACCGAAAGTGACACATTGACAGCTATTGTTGCCAGATATCAGGAACAGGATACCTGGAAAGAGGATTTGATCTTCCATAAAGATGCCTTTGACCTGTTGCAGAATATTCTGGAGGATTCGGATGTACTGAAAGAGAGAGTACCTTACGAGGCACTGGTAACTACGGAATTCGCAGAGAAAGCAACGGCAAGATAAGCAGAATAAAATAGGATAAAAAGGGGGAGGATCAGACGTCCTCCTCCTTGATGTGTATATTTTTGATGGCCCATAATTTCAAAGCTTTGGCATTGGTACTGATCTTCTCCAGGGAATCCAGAATATCCTGAAATGCCGGGCGCTCATCCTCGGAGATGATGCCGTCTTCGGAGATGGCAATCAGGGAAGCCCGCAGGGTGTCGATATCCTTTAAGGAACCCAGTACCTTCAATGCCAGCCGGTCAAAGTCCACAATGTCGACTTCCGATACACTGCTGCGGCCCAGAGGACATTCCCTGGCACAGAAGGAATTGTTCAGCTCCGGTGTATTGTAGGCCTTGGCCATGGCCTTGACTTCCTCGGGATAGGGAACAATGGTGTCCAGTTCGATCCTGGCCAGTCTGGTACGGTCGATGCCCACCAGTTCGGCGGCTTTTTCCCGACTGCTGAAGTCCGCATTCGTCTCAGCGGCTTCGCAACGTGCGAGATAGTACATATTATCAGCGGCTTTTGTAGCTTTTTTACCCATTTTTCTTTCAACCCTTTTATATTATAGTTTAATCAAACATCTCTAGTATCACAGTTTAGTAGAAAAACGGCACATTGTAAAGGAAAAATGACGATATTTTACGAAAAGCAGTTGAGGGAATGTGTAAAATTTGCTAAAATATAAGAGATGTGAAAAAGAACAGATTTTTCATATATAAAACGGAGGTGCGGTAATGGGTTTAATCAGAGCAGCGAAAGATGCAGTCAGCAGCATGATGGCTGACCAGTGGAGAGAGTATTTCTATTGTGATTCCCTTTCCAATGATGTGCTGGTAGTAAAAGGACAGCAGCGTGTAACCAATGGACGTAACAGTAACACCAAGGGTGTGGAGAACATTATCTCCAACGGCTCTATCGTGGCAGTCAACGAAGGACAGTGTATGATCATCGTGGATCAGGGCGGAATTGTAGAGTTCTGTGCCGATGCAGGTGAATTCGTATATGATTCTTCCACCGAGCCCAGCCTGTTCTACGGAAATCTTGGTGAGAGCGTTAAGAATACATTTTCCAATATAGGGAAGCGTTTTACTTTCGGAGGTAATGCGGCAAAGGATCAGAGAATCTACTTTTTTAATATTAAGGAGATCATGAACAATCTCTTTGGTACTGCAAGCCCCATTCCTTTCCGTGTGATCGATCAGAATATCGGACTGGATCTGGATACTTCTTTGCGTTGTAACGGTGAATATTCATTCCATCTGGTAGATCCTCTGTTATTCTACAAGAATGTATGTGGTAACGTAACAGAGTCCTACACCAGAAGTGAACTGGTAGCGAAGATGAAGGCAGAACTGTTGACTGCATTGCAACCCGCACTGGCCAAGATCTCCGCAAAAGGCGTCCGTCCCAGTGAGATTCCCGCACACACTGAGGAACTGACGGAGGCTTTAAAAGATGAACTTTCCGATCTGTGGACCAAGCTTCGCGGTATCGAGATCGTTACTATCAATATCAACTCTGCAAAGATTCCCGATGAGGATGCGAAGACTATTGCTGATCTGCAGAGAACCGCAGTACTGCGCAATACCGGAATGGCTGCAGCTACCATGACTGCTGCACAGGCAGAAGCTATGAAGATGGCAGCATCTAATACTTCTACAGGACCTATGATGGCATTTGCCGGTATGAACATGGCGAATATGGTAGGTGGTATTAATGCCGGCCAACTGTACCAGATGGATGCACAGCAGAATGGTATGGGTATGCAGCAGGCACAGGCAGCACCTGTGCAGGGGCAGGCTCCTAAGATGCAGGCACCGGTACTGGGCTGGACCTGTAGCTGCGGTGCTGCGGATAACCGGGGCAAATTCTGTTCCGAGTGTGGCGCACCTAAACCCTCCGATGCAGGTTGGACCTGCAGCTGTGGTGCAGTAAACCAGGGCAAGTTCTGTTCCGAATGCGGAGCAAAGAAGCCGGACGGCGCACCGATCTATAAATGCGACAAGTGTGGCTGGGAGCCGGAAGATCCTGCACATCCTCCCAAGTTCTGCCCGGAGTGCGGTGATCCTTTTGACGAGAACGACAGAGTATAATACATACTCAGCAGAATATTTCTACAAAACAGCAGTACAGCGGATGCCTTTTGGCATCTGCTGTACTTTGCTGTAACAGTGCGGCTTTGCGAATGGCGCGCTGAACTGTTAACAGTTCAGCTATGTGGTGCAACTTTGGCACCTGCGTTCCTGAACTTATGCTATACAAACATTACAACAGAATGAAAAACAGAGAGAAACATAAATGAGCGGAAATCTGATTGCAATTATCGTCATATTGGTATTACTTCTGGTGCTTGCAGGAATCATTTATTATGCCTATTGCAACATCAGGAAAAAACTGCGGGATACCTCCCGGATGTTATTCGGAACGGACTCCATGATCGAGGGAATGAAACAGAGAGAAAAGGAAGTGGAAATGACACCGAAGTCGGTCTCTTCCGCAACCAACCTGTACATGCCGTCCATTATGCGGGATTTCCCGGAATTTCATTATGATGAGATGAAGAGCAGAGCGGAGAATGTGCTGACCTCCTATCTGCAGAGTATTACGAAACAGAATCCGGCCCTGTTGTCGGAGGGAACCAGAGAATTGAAAGAACAGCTCAGACTGCGGCTGGAAATGCTACAGAACCAGTCCCAGAAGGAGAGCTTTGAAAATATCCATATTCACAGAACGGAGATCCACCAGTACCGGAAGCAGAGGGGAAGACAGAGTATTGTCCTGCAGACGGCAGTGGAGTATTTTCATGCATTAAAAGAGAACGGAAAAGTAATAGGAGGCAGTGAAGAGCATAAAGAACAGGCCAAGTATAACGTGGAACTGGTCTATATCCAGGATCAGGATATGATCGAGAATCAGGAGGATGCCGGTCTGGGACTGAACTGTCCGAACTGTGGAGCACCGCTTCCGGGACTGGGAGCCAAGAAATGTATTTACTGTGACACGCCGATCGTGGAATACAATCTCCGTGTCTGGAATTTCAGCCGGGTGGAAGAGGTATAGAGAAAGCAAAAGAGGGTCTGCATGGAAGAAAAATGTATGGGATTGAAAAAAGAGGTTGCATTGCAGGAAAAACAGACAGGGGATGTGGACAGACAGCTGGATGAGACCACCAGAGAACTGCACCGGGAGAGGGAAAAGCTGATGGCTGTGATCCGTATGTCCGGAGATCTGATTTTCGAATATGATATTGTAAATGACAAGATGTATTATGCCGGTCCGGGAGAGGGAATTCTGTATTCCCGGCAGATCACGGAGGGGTATACAGATCAGCTGCTCAAAGAAGCCGGGAACCGGACAGAAACGGTAGAACAACAGCTGGCAGAAGCACTGCGCAGTGGCAAGCCGGATATTTATATCGAACTCTGCAAGACCGATGCGCAGGGGAAGCCCCGGTGGGTGAAGGTCATCGGACAGACTTTTTATGATGAAAAGGGAGAACCGGAGCGGGTTCTGGGAAAGGTCTGTGACATTGATGACCAGAAGAAAAAAGAGTGGGAACTGCGGGAAAAATCTCAGAAAGATTCCCTGACCGGATTGCTGAACAATTCTACCATCAAACAACAGATCGGTGCCAGGCTACAGAGCCTGAAACGCGGGCAGACTGGGTATCTGGTCGTACAGGATGTGGACAGCTTTAAGAAGATCAACGACACCAACGGCCATCTGTTTGGGGATGCGGTATTGTGTTCCTTTGCGGATGAACTCAGTAATATTTTCCCCGAGGCGTTAAAAGGCCGGATCGGTGGGGATGAATTTGTCTTCTATGTGGAGGACATGGACAGAGAACAGCTGGAGGAGAAATTAAAACAGCTGAACCGCTGCATGTCTGACCGTTATGATGATGACAAGACAGGGCTGCACATTTCCTGTAGCCTGGGCGCGGCGGTGACAGACGGCACGGTGACGGATTACAATCTGTTGTTCCAGTGGGCAGATGCAGCCCTGTATCAGGTAAAGAGCAAAGGAAAGGGTGCTTATTACCTGCTGGATGTCAAGGAAGGTGTGGCATTGCCCGGCAAGAGTTATCTGGACAGTGAAGAGAACAAGGAGGACGAGATTGCCCATAAAGAGGCACAGTTTGAGAGTGCGGAAGATTTGGTATTATTTTGCATGGATCTGTTGGAAAATGTGCCGAATCTGACCAGTGCACTAAAGGTGATCTGTGAGCGGACCTGTAGCTTTTTTGGAATTGATGACATGATCTGTGTGGAAGTCAACGAGGCTGGACCAACAATCCGTTATCAATGGAATCGTGAAGAGAAGAAAGATTTTGCCAGAAGAATCCTGAATCCCGGCGTGTTCGAATGGGACAGGATCCGGAAAAAGGCCGATGAATCCGGTGCTGTGATCTACCGGCAGTCAGAGACTCCGGATGTCTACAAGGAAGAGGCGGAGTCCGTGATGATTGTAATGTCCACGGCCGCTAAGGGATTAAAGGCCAGCGTTATTTTCTCAAATCGCCACACAGACAGAAGCTGGCAGGAAGAGAAAAATGCACTGTGCAGAATTTCTCACCAGATTTTTAACCGACTGCGCACGCTGAAGAATGCGGAGAAGGATCAGCGTGATCTGAACCGGAAACTGAATTATGATGCTCTGACCGGACTGCCGATATATAACAAGTTTGTGGATAAGCTGGAGGCCTATATGGCTGCCCACGGGAAATCAGGATTGTTTTTTGTGTCATCTGATTTTTCAAATTTCCAGTATGTGAACGAAATGTACGGTTATGAAGTGGGAGATAGGATCCTGCATGATTTTGCGATAGCCTTGCAGGAAAAGTGCCAGAACGGCGTACTGTTCTGTCGTGTAACTTCGGATCATTTCGTGGGAGTGCTGAAGGAAGATACGGTGGAGAAGGCCAGAGACAAATATCTGGAATTCACCAATACTTTTGTGCAGAAGACCAACAGCCGCTACGACCAGTGCAATCTGGTCATTGCCACGGGAATGTATGAAATCCTGGAGAATGACTGGTCGGTGTCCTCCATGATGGATAACGCCAATGAGGCCAGAAAACAGTGCAAGACCCAGAAGGTAGACAGTGCGGTGGAAATCTATACAGAGAAGATCCGTAAGAATCTGGAGAATACCAGAGAGATCGTATCTGGTATGGTAGCTGCATACAATAATAAGGAATTTCGGGCGTATCTGCAGCCGAAAGTTTCTTTGCACACCGGAAAAGTAGTGGGTGCTGAAGCACTGGTCAGATGGATCCGGGCTGACGGTTCTATGGTAATGCCGGGGAGATTTATTGATGTCTTTGAGAGAAACGGATTTGTGACCAAGGTGGATTTTGCCATTCTGGATCAGGTACTGGAATATTTGCAGGATGCTTTGGCGCAGAGAGAAGAAGTGGTGCCGATCTCGGTGAACTTTTCCAGAAGGCATAATGAATATACAGACTTCGTACCGAATATTTTAAAACGCCTGAAAGGCTACAAAGTACCCAGTGAACTTTTGGAAGTGGAAGTGACGGAATCTGTTTTCATGTCGGATCTAAATAAACTGACCAACAATCTGGAGACTCTCCGGGATAAAGGGGTAGAGATTTCAGTAGATGATTTCGGCAGCGGTTATTCATCCCTGAATCTGTTGTCCAAGGTAGCGGTGGATACGGTGAAGCTGGACAAGCAGTTCCTGGATGACACCATGAACAGCGAACGGGAAGAAACGGCATTGACAATTATCAAATATCTGACTAAAATGTTGAAGCATCTCGGCTTCAAGGTATTGGCAGAGGGGGTGGAGACGAAGGAACAGTTAGACATGCTGCGTCTGGCGGACTGTGACATCGTACAGGGCTATTTTTATGCAAAGCCTATGCCAATCGATGATTTCCGAAAGTTTTTGCAGGAATTTAATGAAAGGGATAATGCATAATTCATGAGTATTTATGATACCTTAAATAAAGAACAAAAAGAAGCGGTGCTTCATACGGAAGGACCGCTCCTTCTGTTGGCGGGCGCAGGAAGCGGCAAGACCCGTGTCCTGACCCACAGAGTGGCTTATCTGATCGATGAGATGGGAGTAAATCCATGGAACATTCTGGCCATCACTTTTACCAACAAAGCAGCCCAGGAGATGCGGGAGCGTGTGGATCAGATCGCAGGTTTCGGTGCGGATCAGGTATGGGTAGCGACATTCCATGCCACTTGCATGAGGATCCTCAGAAGACATATTGACCGGTTGGGCTATGATATGAATTTTACCATTTATGATACGGATGACCAGAAATCTGTGATAAAGCAGGTCTGCAAGCGCCTGAACATCGACACGAAGATGTACAAAGAGCGGACGCTGTTATCGGAAATTTCCTCCGCCAAGGACGAGCTGGTGGATGTGCGGGAATTTGAAGTAAAATCCGTGGGAGATTACAAGAAATCCGTGATCGCCAAGGTCTACAGAGAGTATCAGGAGACCTTGAAAAAGAGTAATGCACTGGATTTTGATGATATTATTGTAAAGACTGTGGAACTGTTCAAAAGCTGCCCGGAAGTACTTTATAATTATCAGGAACGTTTCAAATATATCATGGTGGATGAGTACCAGGATACCAATACAGCGCAGTTCGAACTGATCCGTCTGTTGGCGGACGGTTATCGCAATCTGTGTGTGGTAGGTGATGATGACCAGTCCATCTACAAATTCCGCGGTGCCAATATCCGTAATATTCTGGACTACGAGAAGGTATATCCCGATGCAAAGGTGATTAAGCTGGAACAGAACTACCGATCCACCCAGAACATCCTGGATGCGGCCAACGCGGTGATCCGTAACAACAGAGGCCGTAAGGAAAAAGCCCTCTGGACGGAAAAAGGATCAGGCAGCCGGGTACATTTCAGGCAGTTTGACAATGCCTATGAAGAGGCGGAATACATTGCGGACGATATTGCCGACAAGGTGAAAAATGACGGCATTGCCTATGCGGACTGTGCGGTGCTGTACCGTACCAATGCCCAGTCGCGACTTCTGGAAGAACGTATGGTAGTGGAGGGCATTCCCTATCATGTGGTAGGTGGAGTGAACTTCTATGCCAGACAGGAGATCCGCGATATTCTGGCATATCTGAAAACTATTGATAACGGCAGGGATGAAGTGGCTCTGCGCAGAATTATTAATGTGCCGAAAAGAAGCATCGGTGCGGCATCCTTGGAAAAGGTAGCAGACTATGCACAGATGAAGGATATTACTTTATTTGATGCATTGTGTGAAGCAGATCAGATCAAGGGACTGGGAAGAGCGGAGCCCAAGATCCGTGGATTTGTGAATCTGATCGAGGTACTTCGCAGCGGATTATCTTCGTATACATTGCCGGATCTGATCAAATCTCTGCTGGAACGGATCGATTATGCAGAATATCTGCGGGATCAGGATGAGGAATCCGCTGAGGATCGTCTGGGGAACGTAGATGAATTGATCACCAAGGCGGCCGCATATGAGGAGACTCACGACGAGCCTTCTCTGTCGGAATTTCTGGAAGAAATCATGCTGGTGGCAGACATTGACAATGTGGAGAACGGTGACAACCGGGTGCTGCTCATGACGCTGCACAGTGCCAAAGGCCTGGAATTCCCGGTGGTGTATCTCGCCGGCATGGAAGATGGATTATTCCCCAGCTTTATGACCATTGCTTCCGATGACCCGTTGGAGATCGAGGAAGAGAGAAGACTGGCTTATGTGGGAATCACCAGAGCCAAGGAGGATCTGACGCTGACATGTGCAAAGAGCAGAATGCTGCGTGGGGAGACCCAGTACAATCCGGTGAGCCGTTTTGTGAGGGAGATTCCGAAGGAATTATTGGATAATACCCTGCCGCCCAGCAGAAGATACCGGGACGATGATCTGGAAGATTTTCAGGCGAGAAGAGCCAATGAAGCAGCTCTTTGTGCCATGGGACTGGAGGCGATTGCATCTCCCCGGTCTGGATCCGGCTCGGACAGTGGTTTTGGCGGCTTCGGTAATACCGGCTTTGATCCAAGACCCAAGGCGACCTTAAAACCCCGTGTTACGGCAAAGGCGGATAAACCTTATATTTCCAAGGGCATCAGCGGACTGAACCAGCTGGCCGGACTGCAGAAGGGCACGGAGTTCAAGGCACCGGAGAAACTGGACTACGAGGTAGGTGACAGAGTGCGCCATATCAAATACGGCGAGGGCACGGTACTAAATATCGTGAGAGAACCCAGAGACTATAAAGTGACCGTGGAATTCGACCAGGCAGGGCAGAAGATTATGTATGCGTCTTTTGCAAAACTAAAGCAGTTGTAAGAAATTATAAGAATATAAGAATATAAGAATATAAGAATAAGAAATGTATTTCCTCAAATATGGTTTTTCTATAGTATTTTTGATGAAAATATGGTATCATATAAAGGAATGAAAACAAAATGCTTTGCATCCATAAATACGAATAGATGCAGGAAAGGCAGGTAAATAATATGAACAGAATTGAAAATCTGGTAGATCTTGACAAATTAAATGAGCTGAAAGTCAGCGAACTGAAGAAGCTTAACAAGCTGTTGGGTAAGGAAGTGGAAGAGAAGAAGGAGCGCAATGTCCTGGTATGGGTACTGGCGATCATTGGCGCTGTAGCAGCTGTTGCAGCTGTAGCTTATGCCGTATATCGTTTCTTCTTTGCACAGGATTATCTGGAAGACTTCGAGGATGATTTCGAAGATGAAGCAGATGACGTGGAAGAGGATGACGACGACTTCTTCGAGGATGAAGGAGAGAACTAACCCATGAAAAAAGGACAGGTATATGAAGGATCTGTTGTAAGGGTCGATTTTCCCAACAAAGGGATCGTCTGTGTGGGAGAAGAGACTGCTGTAGTCAAGAACAGCCTGCCCGGACAGAAAGTCAAGTTCTCAGTGAATAAAGTACGCAAAGGGAAGGCGGAAGGAAGGCTTTTAGAGGTGACAGAGAAGTCACCTCTGGAAACCGGACGGACGTGTTCCCTTTTTGGGTTATGCGGCGGATGTACCTATCTGTCTCTTCCCTATGAAGAACAGCTGAAAGTCAAGGAGGAACAGGTAAAACGCCTGCTGGACAGTGTGTTAAACAAGCAGGAGGAAGCCTGGGCTTTTGAGGGCATCAAGGGCAGCCCGAAGGCTTATGAATACCGTAATAAGATGGAATTTTCCTTCGGAGACGAGTACAAGGACGGACCGCTGGCGCTGGGCATGCATAAGAGAGGCAGCTTCTACGATATAGTGACCGTAGCGGACTGTGAGATCGTGGATGCGGATTACCGCCTGATCTTACAGACAGTGAGAGATTACTTTGCCCGGGAGAAGGTAAGCTTTTTCCACAGAATGAGCCATGAGGGGTACTTACGTCACCTGCTGGTACGTAAGGCATCCCGCACCGGAGAGATTCTGGTGGCACTGGTGACGACCTCCCAGAATCCCTGGCAGGGAGAGACGGCGGTGGAAGGAAGCTTGGATGTGGATGCGCTGATCACAGGATTTAAGGATCTGCTGCTTTCCCTGGAACAGGATAGGAAGCTAGCCGGAAAATTCGCAGGAATCTTACATATTACCAATGATTCCATTGCAGATGTGGTGCAGAGTGATCGTACGGAGCTGTTATACGGACAGGAGTATTTTTATGAGGAACTGTTGGGGTTGAAATTCAAGATCTCCACATTCTCCTTTTTCCAGACCAACTCTTACAGTGCGGAGGTACTGTACCAGACGGCAAGAGATTATGTGGGCGACCTGGGCGGCAGTGACAAGACTGTGTTCGACCTCTACAGCGGCACCGGTACCATCGCACAGCTCATGGCACCGGCGGCCGGAAAGGTTATCGGCGTGGAAATCGTGGAGGAAGCCGTAGAGGCAGCAAAGAAAAATGCCGCTGCCAACGGACTGGATAACTGCGAATTCATCGCCGGAGATGTACTGAAGGTTCTGGACGAAGTGGAAGAGAAGCCGGATATGATCATCCTGGATCCCCCCAGAGACGGCATCCACCCCAAGGCACTGCCGAAGATCATTGCCACTATTAGGTGTAAAACTATCATTTACATTTCATGCAAACCGACCAGTCTGGTAAGAGACTTGGAAGTTTTCCTGGCTGGCGGCTATGTGGTAGAGAAAGCCTGCGCTGTGGACCAGTTCCCCTGGACCGCAAATGTAGAAACTATCTGCAGGCTGGTATTAAAGGATGATCAACAGAAAGACCAGTAAATGGTGACATCTGTATTGAGGACTACAACTTTATCAATCAGGGTATGGATGATGCGGTGAACTTCATCCATATCCCCATTATTGAGGACGGACTGGAGACTCTGAATGGATTTCCAGGCCGTTTCTCTGATTTCGGCCGGCGTGACCTCATTGATCGTTGCGAGATTGCCTTCCAGGAAGTTCTTCTCCTGGTTCAGATCTCCGAGCCTGGCACTGATATTGTCCAGATCGATCAGTCCGGTCTGATACAGTTTCACTAACCGGTCAAGTTGACGGTTCACCTCAGCAAGTCTCTCTTCATAGATTTTTTTATCCTCTGATTTTGAGGAATCATCCGGTTGTTCACAGAGCATATCAAATCCGGGGCGATCCAAGGATAATTTCAAAATTTCATCAATAACCATTTCGTCCAACTGGTGCACCGTAAAGGGATGCAGGCGATTGGTACAGTGATCAGACTTGATCATGGCAGGGGACGTTTTCGCAACGGAGTGGCAGATGTATTTTTTCTTATTCTGAGATACTCTTCTGGCGTACATACGGGCACCGCAGTCTCCGCAGAACAGGAGACCGGTCAGAAGGTTATCAGCATAGACACCACAGGAAATCTGATAGGCATAAGTACGCTTTTGCTGCTCTTTGTTGTGCTTTAACATAGCAGCAACCATATACCAGTCAGTTTCAGAGACAAGCGGCTCATGAATTCCGGGGTAAAGTTCGTTACCAACCTTTACTTTACCCATATAAATGGGATTGCTTAAAATGCGTCGTATTGCCGTATTGCGCGACCAGTCATACAAACTGCAACCGTAGGTAGATGCCATGTGTGCAGCAATGGAACTAAAACTGGAACCGCCGAGGGACAGACGGTATACTTCCTGCACCAGTTTGGAAGTATAAGGATCCACGACAAGATCGTTCGACAGCAGCGTACCATCGGGAGCATACTGGAACTTATATCCAAGAGGACACCGGGATCCGTGGAAATGTCCCTCTCGGATCCGGGCTTGCCGTCCCATCATGGTTCGGATTTTAATGTTCTCTCGCTCCATCTGTGCGAATGCGGCCAGGATACCTACGATGCAACGACCAAAAGGGGTGGAAGTATCGAAGGACTCCATGAGAGAGATAAAGTTACAATCGTTCGCAAGGAATACGTCCTCCAACAGAATCAGAGTGTCCTTCTGAGAACGGGAGAGGCGGTCCAATTTCCACACAATCACCTTTTTGCATCGACCATGCTCCACGTCGTACATCACTTTCTTGATGGCGGGACGATCCAGGGAAGCTCCGGAAAAGCCGGGATCCACGTGGACAGCATTGATTGTATAATTATAGGCAGCACAATAGCTCCGGAGACGTTCCTCCTGCTCTGCCACGGAGTAACCTTCCTCCGCCTGCTCAGAAGTGCTGACACGAATATACAGATCTACAACATTATTAAAGTCAATAGCAGCCATAATAACCTCGTTTCAACTCATACAATCATTTGATCTTATTGCATATATCCTGAAGAAGCTTAATTATTTCACCAAAACCAAGAAACATGATTCCGCTTACAAGGCTGAATGCTTCTGGAATGATAAAATTCGTAAATGAAAACTCAGGACTCCCATGTACCTCATAAAAGGACATTGAAAAACTACTGATTGTTCCCAGTATTATTACAAGAATTCCGATTATCGTTAATGCCCTTCCGACAGAATTCTTCTTTGGAAAATTGTAGCTAGATGTTACGGTGTTCTGGGGCAAACTACTTTCAAAAGTAGCACCGCAGGTAAAGCACTTTCCGCATGCTTTTTCGTCATTGTTTAGCATGCTCTTACATTTCGGACACTGATCCATAATAAAATCCCCTTTCTCAAAAGTGTTGTGTTATTTATACCAACTTCTGAGCAGACATGACATTGTCGGCCAGAAGGAGATAACGTAAGTATAAAAACGGCAGGAGTGCGACCAAATATTACCAAGACAGGTGATAAGCATGATTTGATACAATAAAAAGGCACCCTCCCCCGGCAGGGAGCGAGGGGGCGATCATACGACAAAGATATACATATCTATTGAGGATCCTGATGTATATGCCATATGCTATAAATTTAGTTACACAATGTACGTTAATATAAATTTCCAAGGGAGTACCAGAGTGATACTGTTAATCTTTTAATCATGACACCTGCCGGGATGGGTGTATTAACTGATGGTCTTCCGGTGTTTCTTGTTCCGGGATTCTTCAAGCGCATTCACCTGACGGATAGCATCCGCATGGACCTGATAAGCGTCAGGTTGAGAAACGTAATCATGAATTTGAGTAAGCTCTCGCATACGAGCAACGGCAGTGTCTCGGCCAACGTCGTTTAATAATTGGTAATAGTCAAGAATACTGGCAAGCCTACCATCTTGATCCGCAGTGCTTTTTGTATTCATGGGAGCATCAAATCCCATTAACCACAACGGATTCACATTCAAAACATTTCCCATTCTGGTTGCGTTTTCTTCTGAAGGGATATGATCACTACTAAGGTACTGACTGATGGAGAATTTTGGCACTTCGGATGCACGAGCCAGATCAGCAGCAGATATTCCAGCTATGTTTAATGCTTTATCCAGCCTTTTGGCAGCACGCTTACGAGCCTTTGGAGTGTTGATTTCATCTCCAGGCAAATACATTTCATCAGATTTACAAACAAGCCATGCAGGATTAACACCAATAGCGTTAGCAATAGAGTGCAATACAGGGATTTTAGGGTTTACAATAGCACCGTTTTCATACCGCTGTATAGTGGATTTAGCTACACCAACCTTGAGAGCAATGTCGTCGAGTGTCATGGAGCCCCTGGCTTTTTTTATGCGTCTTCCGATTTCTATAACGTCCATGTGTTGTAATACCTCCGTTTCTTAACGTGTATTATACACTTTAATATTGCATGGCGCAATACAAAATAAAATAAATAATAAAAAAAGTTGCACTGCGCTATTGACATAAAAGTTGCACAGTGCTACAATTCATGATGAGAGGAGGGCAGACAATGATTAATACACGCAAAATTAAATCAAGAATGTGTGAACTGGGATTGACCCAAAAAGATGTTGCAAATGCATTACATATTGCGCAACCAACAGCAAATCAGAAGATTAATAATATTCGTCCTATGGATTTACAAGAAGCAGAAGATCTGTCCAAAATACTTAAAATAGATGCTATGGACTTTGCAGAGTATTTTTTTGCCTAAAAAGTTGCGCAACGCAACTTTTAATAGAAAGGAGGAAGCAGGAATGGAAAGAATCGACAGATTATATGCTCTCTTAGAGCGCAGTGACGTGGATGAGGACACCAAGGCGGCAGTTCGAGGGGCAATCTTTAAATTGGAAGGAAGGTAGAAAAAATGAAAGGCAAGGAACCAATAAAACCGCATATTACTCATGTGATGGCTGACGGCAGGGTATTGGATAGCATAGAAGGCTATGTGATTCCTTGCAGCGGACACACGGCAGTAGTCTACCGGATACTGGCAGATTGTGTGAACAGACAATTAAACAGTGAAAAGAAATAACCATAGGTATCCGTGCCCTGTACGTGGTGTATTCCCAACACCACACTTCCCCTTTTACACAATTAGCGTGTGTGTCCAGTCCTCCCCTGGCTGGGCACCACGTAGAGGGCATGGACAAGCATAATAGATCACGTTCTGTGCGTGGTGCATCTTGCTGCATCACCATATGACGGCATATCATCCACTGCTATGATGGTATGTTGCCCTCTTTCTGGTGGTACCCGGGTAGATCAGCACCGGGGCCACGCAGAGAGCGTGATCAGGAAGGATAAGTATGAGAGACATCAGTTATTTTGTCACCGAAGTTTTACGGTACAAAGATGGCCACGAATACTGGGAGGCATGTAATTTACAACTGGCTACGCAGGTCTATGAGGAAGTAAAGAAGTCAGTCCCGGAGGCTAAGTATTATAACTTTGAAGGTTTGCAGATTATTACGACAAATGATAAACAGAGGAAATCCTTATTGAGCACGATAGAACTTATGGAGGATCTCTGTAATAGCAGACTGGCCGCAATACAGAAACTGAGAAAACAGATATACGGAGGGGATGCGGATGTATAAAGATATTGTGATATCGCTTCTCGGAGCATTGCTTCTGGAACCGGTATTTAAGACAACAGAAGTAGGAGAGCAGATCGCCATGGTCATGGGTTTGGCGGCTATGCTTTTTATTTTTTGCCTTTTTTGCGAGATTCAGGCAGAAAAATGGCAGGGAAAGCGCCGGAGGGCACGGATTATGGAGCAGAAGATAGCGAAGCTGAGAGGAGGCATAACCGGTGAGAGAAGAGAGAGTACAGGAGATTATGGAGAGGTTGGAACAGACCCCGACAGAGCCATTAATGATGCTGGTTGACCATGAGGCACAGGAGGTTTTCCCATACGTGCTGCAGAAGTACCGCGGTGCACATCTGGTAATGATGAAGGGCATTCGGTACATCACAATCACCGATGATGCCATCCGGGTCATACTGGACCGCCTGCAGCGTGAGAGGGCAGATTTTAAACGCACGGTGGAGTACTACGACAGGGAGATCCAGGGCGTGGAGTACCTGCTGACAGGCAAAAAGCGGTACTACTGGTCACCGGATAATTACATAGTAGAGCCTGTCTACGCAGAGCAATAAAAAAGCCGGCATTTGGCGATGCCGGCCAGCTCACAGAGCTACTTATATAGACAAGATTATTGTAACTCTGTAAGCCAAAAAAGTCAAGAAAAATGGGGCTTTTCAAAGCCCCTGCGCACTTGATAAAGATATTAAAGTTAGGATACAGAGACATGGTTAAAAGAAAGAAAATGAGACTGAAGCATGGGGATGTACTGGATGTAGAAGAGTACCATGATGGGAACTATGGGGGAAAGGGTAAGACCAGACAGAAGAAGGAGAAGCCAACCAAGGAACAGGTGAGGCTGATCAACAGGAGGAATAAGGCGAGGCTGTGCCGGTGGCGGCTGATCCAGTACTTTGATTCGGGAGATCTGTTTATCACATGGACCTATGAGGTGGGGAACCGTCCGCCAGATATGGCAGGAGCACTGAAGGACTTTCAGGCGGCGATGGCAAAAGTACGGAAGATCTACCGGCTGAGAGGAGCACCGTTCTACTGGATCCGCAACATTGAGCGTGGAACCAAGGGAGCCTGGCATATACACCTTGTGATCAAGCAGACACCGGAGGGTGATGCGGCGGCTATCGTAACCAAGGCATGGACCAAGGGCGGCACCTATGTGGCGGAGATCTGTCACAGCAAATTTAACGGGGATGACATGGAGCAGCTGGCGAATTACCTGACCAAGAATAAGCACACAGCGGAGATCAAGGCGGACGGCACACCGGGCAAGCCAAGAATTGCGGAGTCCTCCTACAATACCAGCCGCAATATGCAGCTCCCGGAGCCGAAAGAGGACAAGCTGGTCCGGTGGAAGCCGGAGGTCAAGCCGCCAAAGGGATATTACATAGCCCGGATCCATGAGGGCATCAATCCGGTCACAGGATTTTTGTACCGGAGTTACACGCTGATCAGGTTAAAAACACAGGAGCGGAAGAAACCGCCGAACAGGGTAAGGAGGTGTTGATTTTGACAATAGAAATGTTTGTGAGTGCGACACTGCGCGGATCCGCAAAGGGAACGGGCAAGGTCATGTATACCCTGCGGACGAAGAAAAACGGTGAAAACTATGAAAAGCTGCCGGAGATCGGTAAGGCGGAGAGCACGGCCAACCGTCTGGTGTTGTGGAGCATCTGTAGGGCGCTGGAGAGACTGCCAAGTAATCGGGAAATTGTGATCTACACGGAGAACAGCTATATCGCATCCGTGATCAATCAGTGCTGGCCGGAACGGTGGGCGAGAAACGGCTGGAAGAACAGCCGTGGGAAAGAGATCAAGGATGCGGATCTGTGGAAAAAGATACTGGAAGAGGTCCGGGAAGTAGGGCACTGCATCACCGCCGTGGAAGGCAGGCACGAGTATTCTGATGCATTCAGCTACAATATGCCCAAGATAGATGTGAAATCTAACATTTTCACAAAAGTGGAATTTGAAGAGGTAACACCAGTAAGTGACAAGAGTTAGAGAGTATTTTGTTGAGTTCAACAAAATATCAAAAATAGAACATTTTGACAGGAAACCGTGACAAATTTTCACGGTTTGAAACGCTTTAGCACAAAAACGATACGTTTTTTGAAAAATTGCACCGGTGCAACCGGGAAAGGAGACACAGATGGAAAAGAAATTCGGAGTATTTGAAACCGTGGAAGAATTAAACAGGGCAGCAGCCGCCCAGAAGGCAGAGGGAGACCTGGAAGCGCTGATCAGACTGGCCACAGAGAACGGACTGGAGAAAGAGGATGCCGAGGACTACATGGACAGTGAAGATCCGGAAGATTTTCTCTGTAATGCCACGATGGCGGCCATTGCCAAGCTGAAGCTGGAAGAACAGGACTTACATCTCGAAAGCCAGTTAAAGGACTGGAAAGACTTTATCGTGCAGATGCTGACGGAGTATCCGATAGATCATGCCGATGGGGACAGGGATGCTCTGGGAAATGCCGTATTTAATCCTGCCAAGTGTCTGCTGGACGTACTGGCAGCAGGAATGAAGCTGGCATCTGAACATCGTATAAAAGTAGATAAGAGAATCATAGAGAAAGCAGGATTGCCGGAAAGAGCAGGGGACATAGGATCCATCGGCCGTGATGAGTTCAAGAAGATTGTTCTGGATTATTACATGGGAGAAAAGAAATGATTGTATACAAAGCAACGAACAATGACATGACCTGCACAATGGGACAGGGAACATTCCAGTATGAGTTGGGTGTACCGGCTACGGCAGAAAAATCAAAGTGCGGTGATACCGGTCTCCATGCCTGCGAGTACGTACTTGACTGTACCGGCTACTACTCTCTGGGACGCGGAAACAGGTTTTTCAAAGCAGCCGCAGTAGGAGATATTGCAGAGGACGGAACGAATACGCGTATCGCATGCACCAGACTGACACTGAAGAAAGAACTGGATAACCGTGACATAGCCAGGGAAGCCATGCTGTACATGCTGCACCATCCACAGAGAAATGGGTGGCAGAAAAGCGGACATATGCTGTGTGTCGCAGAACAGACAGCCGACATTAAAATACCGGATGGAATCGCAATAGCCAGAGGCAGTAGTCCAAGAGTAAGCGGATGCATCGGAGCCCACCTGGGACTGATCGCAGAACAGAACGGAAAGATTGTCGCGGCAAAACTGTTTGATGTGGACGGAAAGAACATCCTGCCAGGCATCTGGTATACACTGGACACCCTGGCAGAAGCGGAGAGGAGGCAGCAGGCATGAAGTGGAGAGAGATACTGAAAGCACCGTTGATACCACGGACAAAAAGAAGGAAGAAAGAAAACCAGATCACTTTTCAGGCGACGGACCAGTACCTGATCATGGACATCTGGAAAAATAAAGTAAATATCTGCCGACACGCCGTAGACCGGAAAACATGGGAATACGGCACCTATTACGTCGGAACAGGCAAAAAAGAGCAGACCAATCTGACAAATTGCACGGAAGGATTTGGAGGATGTTACTGGGGATCGGAACCGTGTGAGGGAGATTGGCTGGAAAAAGAACAGGCAAAAGAACTGGAGAAGTTTGTTCCGATGCATGATTACAATTGGATAAGCGATCCCTTGCGGAGGATATGCCGGATGGAAAAAGACTACAGTGCGGACAAGAGGGAACGTGCCAGAGATCGGAAAGAACAGAGAATCAGAGATCTCATGAATAAGTGTCCGAAGCCGGGACTCAGGGTATATGACTGGATCACCGAGAGACTGGTAGGAGATCTGCAGTATGCCTTTTACAACAAGCAGGACAAGACCTGCCATTGTACCGCATGCAACGGGGATTTTAAAGAAGAGGCAGCAGGCGCCCCGGTAAAACATCGTAAACAGATCAAATGTCCTCTCTGTGGCCATGACCTGACGGTGGAAAAAACAAGGGGAAGAATCCAAACAATCGGATGGCTGACGATGATCCATGACGTGGATGAAAAACAGGGAGTGGAGAGACATTTTAGGGTAACGGTGGACTGGTCCAGAACAGGAAAGAGGGATACAGAGCTGGATGAACAGATCCGCCAGATGATGCTCCGCGGAGCAAAGGATTTTATGAAAAACTATTATTACTGTGATGTGTACTGGTGCGGATGGCACGACCACAATCCGCAAAACAGACGCTGGCATACATCCTACCTGTATCCTGATACGGAAGGAATCAAAGCCGGATTGAAGGATACTGCATACGAAGCCTGGTCAGATGTCATGCCGATGCTGGCACAGATGGGGATTAAGGCATTTTACAATGGATTGTTTGTGGAAAGCAATAAGCAATTTACCGGTATCGCAGAGTATATGGCCAAGGGAAGATTTTACCGGCTCCTGGATGAACTGTCACAGTGTATTACATACTGGGGCGGGTATTCGGGGAGAACGATCGAAGTAAACGGTGAATGCATGGAAGATATCTTACTGATAGATGACAAGCAGCTGATCAACCGCCTGCGGCAGGAAAACGGCGGAATGCAGATGCTACGTTGGATGCAGTGGTCAGAACTGGAAGAAAGAAAGCTGTCGGCAGAATTTATCGCATGGACAGAAAAAAACAGAATTGATCCGGAGGACTATGATAAGTCTCTCGCCGGAGAATACATGTCACCGGAACAGCTTATGAATTACCTGAACCGGCAGAAAAAGGAATCGTATCCAGAAATGAAGATCCAGGATGTATGGAATCAGTACGAGGACTATCTGTCCATGTCACGAACGCTGGGAAAACACATGGATGATGCACTGGTACACCGCCCCAGGGAATTGAAGCGCAGGCACGATGAAGTGAATGCGGAAGTGGAACTGCACAAGGAAGAATTTGAAAGAAAAAGAAATGCGGAAATGGCAAGGAAGCAGGCGGAGGAGATGAGGGACAAGTATCCTGGATATGAGGATATCCTCTCCGAGATCAGTGAAAAGTTTGAGTATCAGAATGACACCTACTGCATCGTGGTACCGAAGAACTTTATGGAGATCACGGCTGAGGGAATGGCACTGCATCACTGCGTAGGAAATACGGAGAGATATTTTGACCGAATCGTCAGCAGAGAGACCTATATCTGTTTTCTGCGGCAACAGTCATCTCCGGAAGAGCCCTTTTATACAATAGAGGTAGAGCCGGGAGGAACGATCCGCCAGCACCGCGGAGAGTATGACGAGGAGCCGGGCATCGAAGAGGTCAAGCCGTTCCTGCGTGAGTGGCAGAAAGTGATCCGCAAGCGCATGAGTAAAAAAGACCATGAGTATGCAGCACAGAGTGAGATCCTGCGACAGAAGAACATCGAAGAGCTGAAGGCAAAGAATAATACCGTAGTCCTGAAGGGACTGGCGGAAGACCTGATGGAGGTAAATCAAATGTATTTTGAAGAAAAAGAAGAAAAACAGTGTGAAATTAATGAACTGACATTGACAGAAGGAAAGGTGTATATACTTCGTTTCCGAAACAATGAAACCATAAAATGGGCACATGTAAAGGTTGATGAGATCGGAGAAGGGACGTTAACGTTTCGGACAGGAGCCAATTATGCACCAATTACAGCATGCCAAGGCGATGTATTGGAGGTATATGCCGGAGGAGAGATCCCGAAGGTATTTGACGGCGATCCCGATGCAATAGAAAGATTGTATAGAGGAGAGATGTATTTGGAGACTGAAAAAAGATTTGCAGAAGGAGACAGATGATGGATCAGATAAGATATCAGAAATCATACCAGGAGTATAAACAGGAACTGGATGCGGTACTCACCAGAACAGCAGAGGACTTTGTACAGATCGGGTATCTGCTTAAGGTGGCAAGGGATACCAATGTACTGGCAGAGAGCGGATATGCCAATGTGACAGACTTTGCAAAAGCGGAATATGGCATAGATAAGACTCAGGTGAGCCGATTTATCAACATCAATGACCGATTTTCAGAAAACGGATACTCGGATCACCTCATACCGAATTACCAAGGATTTGGATATGCAAAGCTGACACTGATGCTGCAGATTCCGGATGAGATCAACGAAGCATTACCGCCTACATTGTCCAAAACAGAGATCCAGGCCGTCAAAGATGAGGTGGATGCGGAAAACAAGATATCCGACATCGAGGTAGAAATCGAAAAGGCAGAGGCAGCAGCCGTAACGGACAAGCCGATGATTCCGCCAGACGGCACACCGCTACAGAGAAATCTTTGGCAGCTGGGAAAGGAGCAGGAAGAACTCTTCCGAAAGCTGTGGGAAATATGCAATAAAAGCAATTATCCCAGAAGTACCGCTATCATGGATGCACTGATACCGCAGGGGGATGCGGTGTACACCGTCCGGATCCCGGGAGAGCGCAGGACACAGATCATTATAAATTCTGACGGTGCCACGATAATCAACCTGAAGACGCTGGAGCGGAGCAAGTACATACCACAGGATATCTGCTATGAAGTAGAAGAACTGCTTAATGGAGGCAGCAGTCCTGAGGAGCAGTACAAGATGCTATATTGCGAGAACATGACTCCGGAAGAATCGGAAGTTGCACCGGTGCAACCGGAGAATGAGACTCAGAAAGAGAAGAAACCGGAAAAGCGTAAGGAATCCCGTGTGACCAAGGCCGTTACGGAGAAGAAAAAGCCCAAGGAATCGGAAAAGAAGCCTGAGCAGATGACCATCCCGGGAGCCGCACCAGATCCGGCTCCGGAAGAGCCGGAAACACAGGTAAATGACACGGTTTGCGGGGATCCCGACACGGCTAATAAGGATTTTGCTACAGATCATCAGAATACCGAAACCATGGTCACGGAAGAACAGGTACCGGGGCAGACCGACATTGAAAAGGACTTTCCGCAATACTGTCCGGACACCGCTGACCAAAGGACAGCTTATCGTCAGTCCATCCGTGGCAGCGTGGAGAACCTGGTACGATATGTCGAGATGGATCTGATCGTTGCCGCCAGACAGCAGCTGTCCGATATCGCTGGTTATCTGGACCGTCTGGAAGAACTCAGCAAAGGGGGCGGACAGGATGCCGAAGATGTCGAAACAGGCACGGGCGAGGGAGTTTAATGCCGCCTCCCGGCAAATCATCAAGGAGCGGGATCTGTACCAGTGCATCTTTTGCCGTATGGGATATCACATGGAGGACGTCACCTGGTACGGACAGCAGCTACAGAGCATCATGCATTACATACCAAGATCCCACGGCGGACTCGGGATCCCTCAGAATGGAGCCCTGGGCTGCCAGAGTCACCACGAAATGCTGGATAACGGAAACAAGGGCAGACGGGATGAGATGCTGCAGATGTTTAGGCAGTACCTGCAGGACCATTACCCAGACTGGTCGGAGGGTGCTCTGGCCTATAACAAGTGGAAATAACAACGCATATTACAAATCTGTCCGGTGTAATAGAAGAATAGACCTTTTGGAGTGTACTCACAATCACTGTAAACATAGCCACGGGGCGGCCGCTGAGGCCAAGAGGCAGCAGTCGTCCGGAAAGGATAAGATAATGCGGGAATATAAAGAATGGGATGAAAATGTTCTGTTGGGATCGGCGCCTACAATCCAGAATGTACATAAAGGAGACATCATAAAAGCAATGGAAAATGACGGAGATGTCGGAAGAGGAACAGTTCCCAGGGAATATGAAGTGGTGGAGGTATATAAGAGAACTGTTTTGACCAGAGACCGGAAGACTGGCTTTCGAAGGTGTTTTTCTTACGGAGATCTGCTAACAATGAAAATAGAGCGGCAGGATCCGAAAGTTGAATCTATAAAAGAAAAACGCACACAGGAGGGCTACAACCAGAGCACAGAAGCATAGGAGGAAAAAGCGCATTGAAAAGCATTGAAAAAAAGATTCTTCCGAAGTACTTCCGAGCAGTCCGAAAAGAAGAAAAAAACTTCGAATTGAGAAAAGACGAAGACAACGTACAGCCGGGAGATGTACTGATTCTGATGGAATGGGAAAACGGGGAATATACCGGCCGGACAGAGGTACGTCGGATCCGGTATGTGCTTCGGAATGTGCCGGAATATGGGCTGATGCCGGGATATTGCATTATAGGATGGTAACAAAATTACTGACAATTAAGAAAGAGAGGAAATAACATGAGAAAACAGGAAATCAGTGAAATAAAAAAGCTTTTCACACCGGGAAACTGCTCTATCACACGGATCTGCGGATGCTATGTGGAGTGTGGTGAGAATAAAAAGACAGAATGGAACCAAGCGTTTCTGGCATTACCGGAGGATGAACTGTACAAATATTTTGAGATTCTGCGTAAAAGTCTGTCCGGCACTTTAGGGAAGAATCTGCTGAATCTGGAATTTTCGGAAAAGAGTAGAAATGAAGGCGGGCAGCAGGAGTTCCTTCTACACTTGAGGGATAGCAAATTAAGGGATGATGCTCTACTGGAGCAGTTCTATGACCGCATCATTGAATCCTATGAGTATGTGGGAAACTACCTCATTCTGCTGATTCATGATGCCTATGATATACCGGGTCGTACCCGGGATGGTATCGAGATGGAGGATGCCTCGGAAGATGTGTACGAGTACATACTTGCCTGCATTTGTCCTGTAGATCTGTCACAAACAGGATTAAGCTATAACGCAAAGGAAAATGCTTTTCAGAATCGTCTCCGAGACTGGGTGGTAGGTATGCCGGACACCGCATTCCTGTTTCCTGCATTTAATGATCGTAATGGTGATTTGGACAGAACCCTATATTATTCCAAGGATGCTAAGGAACTGAAGGAAGAATTTATTAACAAGATGCTGGGATGCCGGTTACCCCTGTCTGCGGACTGCCAGAATGAAGCCTTCCAGGCATTAGTGGAGGAAGTGTTGGGTGATATCTGCTCAGTGGAAAGTGTTAAAAATATCCATGAGAAGTTGACCAAGACCGTACAGAAACAGGAGGACAATGAGGAACCGCTGGTATTGGGCGGTGAGGAAGTAAAGACTGTTTTCGCTAGTAGCGGTGTACCCAATGACAAAATGGAATTATTTGACCAGTGTTTTGATAAAATCATCGGGAGAGATACAAAACTGCTCCTGAATAATATTTACAGTGGTCACAATTTTGAGGTGAAAACACAGGATGCGGTTATCAGAGTCAATGCCGGACGAACGGATCTCATAAAGGTAAAGGAGATTGACGGAAGGCAGCAGTTAGTCATTGATTTGCAGGGGCCTGCGGAGGTAAATGGCGTTGAAGTAAGACCTATGGACTAACTTAGGAGGTGAAGTGAGATGGTTATAAATGCAAAATGTAATGACTGCAAGGAACCAACGAAATATGTGGTTGGCTTTTTCGATGGCAAGAATGGAATCCACGGTTGCCTTTATGCTTGCCACAACGAAGAATGCACAATAAAGCAAATAAAGGAATTGTCTGCATCTAAAGAAATTCAGCAAAGAGAGAAAATACAATTTGCTAACGGTGACAAGGATATGTACGCAGGCTATATTGCAGCACTCAGAAGAGATGCGAAAGTGTCCATGTTTAAGATGGCACAGATTGCCGGATGCGATCCTGCGGAATACAGTGCGTACGAGCACGAGCGGAAAGAATTCGATCCGAAAGTGTATCAAAGATGCAAAGAGTACCTGAATACGGTGAGAAATTGAGTAAGTAACTTAGGAGACAGCAGAATGATAAAAATGATTGAATTTGATGAAGGAGTATGGGTGCCGGAAGAATGCTGCGCCATGACGAATCCGACTACAAGCGGAGGGAAAAGTGTTCCGTATGTTGTAGAGATGCCGTGTGAGGGATCAGAGTCATGTACAGGTGACTGTGGTAATTGCATAATCCAAATAATTATGAACGAATATGCGTTGTACACAGGACAAGTGACGGATCAGATTGCTGGACTTATGGATATTACTCCAATTAGCGACGCAATAGAAGAATTGAATAGCTGGCATTGCTGCCCTGTGGCAGATGAGACTTATGCAGCCGCACAAATGGGAATAAAGGCTCTTAAGAAGCAGATTCCAATGAAAGTCTGCGAGATCCATGTGGACGAATACATCTGCCCCAACTGTTTAGAGGAAAACGGATGCAATGACGCAGAAGTGAGCGATGAATACTGTCCGAAATGTGGACAGAGGTTAATAAGCTAACTTAGGATTTAGTGGAGGTAGAAAAAATGTATAAAGCAACAAATATTGATACGGACAAGGCCCTCAAAGCAATCAATGATTCAAGAGCAATACAGGAAAGAGCATCACAGCTTAGATCGGAAAAAGAAAGATCTTACATGGAGGGACTGAACAAAGGACTTGATATTGCTGAAAGTCTTTTTGAATGTTCAAATTATGAAAAATCGGCGCAGGAAGCAAATTATATAGATGGTGTCTGCGAGGTACTCTATGAACTTGGAAAAGAACTTGATATACCAACTCAGGATATAAGAGATAATATTGCATCGGTAGATGAAGCCTGCGCTCTGTTTGCAGACAGGATTCGGGAAGCAATAGCAAGAGATAAGGATCAGTAAACTGAAATATTAGAATTTAGGTTGGAGAAAGTATGAAAGATATTCCGTATGAATTTGACAGACCATTATTAAGAGCTGAAAAGGGAGATATTGTAGAAATATCTGTTACACATTTTATCGATAGTATAGTTAGGGATAAAGACATTAAAAAGTACGGGCATATTCCTAATGGCATATATTGCGCTACAATCGTAGAACCTTATAAATTAAAATGCGAAGAATATCCTGAACTAAGTGGCTGTTACAATTACTGGCGAGGCGATAAAAGAGGATGCTCTGATGGTATTTATGCCAATGAAATTGGCAAGAGCAAGAAAATATTAAATAACTAAACTGAAATTTAGTGGAGGAGAGATGATGGATTTTTGCGAAGAAATAATAGCGGAAGTACAAAACCAGTTTATGATTGACTATTTGCAGGTTAAAGATTTCTTTGACGAAGATATGGGCATCCATAAAATTACTGTCACTGATCCATTGAGAAATCGACGCAAAATTTATTGTCTGGATTCGAAGGTAATTAACGAATCATTGACGATACCGATAGAAGCTGCTACCCAGTTATCATGCCGGATAGAAAAAGACTTTAGGCCTCCGAAAAATAGAAATTAGTAGTGGAGGCAGAAATAATGGATGCAAAGAGAAAAGCAATACCAAAAAGCATTAGAATGACAGTATACCAGAAGTGCGACGGCCATTGTGCTTATTGCGGATGCGACCTGGAATACAAGGATATGCAGGTTGACCATGTGGTACCACTGAATGGTTGGAGCGAACATGGGACAGACACGGTTGACAATATGCTCCCGGCCTGCCGAAGCTGCAATCATTATAAAAGCAGATCCACACTGGAAGGTTTCCGAAAAATGGTTGCCGCCATGCCTGATACTTTAATGCGTGATAGCAATACATACAAAAATGCTGTACGTTTCGGATTGGTAATACCGAACAAAAAACCGGTTGTTTTTTACTTTGAGAAATCTACGGAGGACTGTTATGGACAATGAGATTATTTCCTTTAATTTGGCAAGGATTGAAAGAGGAAGAGAAAAGCTGTGCAAATGCGATCCACCTCATTACGAGGTTGATACGGTAAACAGGATCGTAAGTTGTCAGGATTGCGGTGCTACGGTAGATGCCTTTGATGCTCTGGTTACGCTGGCGAGGCGGTATGAGCTGGTGGAGGATGCACAGCGGAAAATGCTATCTAAAGCTAAGCTATACGGAGAAATGGCAGATGCGGAATTCAGGCGGATGCGGAGGAATAAAACATTCCGGGACATGGATGAAAATCGCAGAAAAGGTTTATATCCTATATGTCCTAAATGTTCGGAAGTGATTGATCCGGTAGATATCCGGCACTGGACAGCGCATCTGGAGTGACATGAAAATTAAACCTAAAAAATATAAATGTAAGAAAAATACGAAAAAGTTGAAAAAATAAAAATATTTCTCAAAAAATGCTTTTCTTTACGGTTTTTTTTGACATATCCATATGTAAGACAAATACGTCTTGCAAAAATATGAAAACCTTACAGGAGGAATTGCAAATGATAAGAGAAGAGTACTACAGACACGGAATGGAAGACCTGGATCCTAATTATGATGATAGCAACGCAGAAATGTATAGCTACGAGCAGGATGCGGATATCTGGGAAGATGAAATGTCAGAGGGCGTACATATTGAGAATATACACATGTATGGAGATCCGCTCTGCAAGATACCCGTAAACATGTATGATTGCTATTACATCAAGAGGGTTGCCGGGAATATGTAGTACATAGCGTACTACGGAAGTTCTGGGAGTGTCGTACATATCTGCGCGGCATTCCCGGGACATGAAAGGAGTGATAGAAAAGATAATTTTGTAAAAGTGTAATAAGTACATAATACACCGTTTGAAATTCCAGCTGCAGAGGGGCCTGCAATCGATGCCAATAAAACAGCGGTAGACCATCCGACCAAAGATATCATCTACCGCTCAACTGCTTACCAGTATCATACCATATGATTAGCTGGCAGGCAATTAGAAAATGAGGTACAGCCTATGACAAAGACAGACCTGATCAATGAAGTTGCGTATGAACTGGACAGTTTTATGACTAAGGAGCAGATTGACCGCATGAAAATCACTCTTTATGTTAAAATGCAGGATTTCGAGTTGACAGAGATCAAACAGCTGCCTATGACTATGGAGCATGACAATGAGTGGTTAATGCAGAGGTACTGTGTGGACAGCGTGGCAGCAGGACTACATGCTGGGACAATACGGAGCTATATCGGCATTATCCGTAAGTTTTTTGATCATGTCGGAAAAAATTATAAATATGTGACAGCGCAAGATATCACAGATTACCTTGCTATAAGGTCCTATCGTGATCACATCAGCCACAATTATAAATCCACAATATACCGGTACTTATGCACATTCTTCTCCTGGGCATTTAAAAAGAGACATATCCAGGACAATATCGTTGACGGTGTGGATAAAGTCAAACAGATCAAACGCAAAAAGGAACGTCTCTCTGATGAGGAGGTGGAAGATATCCGGGATATGCTACAGACACCAAAGGAGAAAGCACTTTTTGAATTGATGTTGAGTACCGGAATGCGTGTCGGAGAGATTTCAAGTCTCAATGTTGCGGACGTGGATCTGACACATAAGCGGGTAACGATATTCGGACAGAAAACAGATACCTACCGAACAGGAATGTTGACACCGATGGCGGTGAAAGCATTGAAAAACTATATCGGAGACCGTCCGGGAACAGATCCATTATTTTTGTGTGACCGTGCTCCGCACCGCAGAATGAAAAATGCAGCTATTGAAAATATGGCAAAGGGAATGGCTCTACGCGGGGGAGTGACCCGGATTAAGGCAACCGTGCACGTTTATCGGAAAACCTTTGCGAGTGTGCTGTACCGCAAGACTGGGGATGTATTGTTGGTGAGCAAATTGTTGGGACATGCAAAGCCTGATATGACGGTCCAGTATTATCTGATTGATGACATCGAGGAGATGCAGCACAAATACAATCGAGTAGCATAATAGCGTCGGTGTTGCACCGGTGCAACAATAATGACACGGAAAGGAGAGAACAGAGATGAATCGTTCACAGCGACGGGCGGCAATGAAGAACGGAAAGAGGAATAGAGCAACAATTGTTCCAAACAGGACGAAAAAACAGGAAAAAGCTGATTTTTCAGATATTCCGTTAGCAACAGTGTGCCGGAGTATTCAGCTTTTAATTGATGAACTTAAGGATCGCGGAATCAGAATTTATGATTTTGATAATAAAGATAAAGCCTTAGAGCAGATCCAGATCATCCGCGAGAAAGTATATTTTTTAGCAGCAAAGGAGGAAGAGAACGATGGAAAAGTTCAAGGAAAAACTGTCGGATGAGGCAGCAGCGCTTGATAAATATTTGAGGATGTATACCAGGTGTAAAAACAGAAAACATTCTCTGGAGCGGCGCAAAGATTCAATCATGCAGGAATTTGAAAGCCCGCTAAGATCGGTTGTATCAGACGGGATGCCGCACGGCAGCAGTTCTGGGATCGGCTGCGCAGCACTGTCATATGAACTTGATGAAATCAGAACCCGCATTGATGAGAAAATCGAGGAAATGGAAAAGAAATATGTTAGAATCAATGACGTAATAGAATTTTTACCGGAGAACTCGACGGAGCGAGCCATTTTGGAGTACAAATACATTGACAACTATAGTTGGAACAAAATCTGTAACCTTGAACATATGAGCCGCACACCGGCGACCCAATACTGGAGGAAGGGGTTATATAAGTTGTTGGAATTCGCAAAGGTGCAAGAAATAGTACGGGAATATAGGAAATCTGAGGCGGTGCAACTATAAAAGGAGGCAGGAAACATGAGGAAATTTATTGATGGAATGAAATATGTTGAGAACCACCCGAAACAGCATGAATTTTTTTATCTGGACAAAATGATCTCAGAGGCGGGATATCCGTACGCTTCCACATTCTGGGAAGAAAATTTTAACGGCGGGGATCCGGAAGAGAACATAGACTGGAATACATTTTATTTTAATATTCAGATCTGCGGCGCAGGAATGTCGTTCCCAATCATCAGCGTAGAGATCGCAGATAACGGGAAATTGAATCTTAAGGATTTTCGGAATGCGCAGGATATAGAGATCAGATCCGAAGAACAATTACGGGAACTGTGCATTGCCTATGATGGCATTACGTCAGAACAGGCTATGGAAATCATTGATGATTATTTTAGGAGCATATAAATTTTTTGAGGACCGCCGAAAGCATGCAGTCCTCAAATTTTTTTACGGTCATCATGCAGATTATTCATACATATGCTCTACAGCCTCCAGATCTTCCAGATCAGAGACAACTCCTGCATCCAGGTAGGCTACGGCTTCCGGATCCAAAGATAATTTTTTTATGCCAACGCCGGATAAAAGCGCACCTGTAATGACCAATATTAGAAAAAAATTTTTAAACATAATTTTTTTACCGTCCTTTCACTGAGCAAATCTGCGGATAGTTCCGGGAAATAGTCCCACGGGAACAGTCACCGCTTGCCTATGCTATCGCTACAAGCCTATCGTTTCGCATTGTTCGAGTGTATTCCTTGCCGCTATCGTCGGAAATGATAACGCATTTAACGCTTTTCCCACTCTTCGTAGGCTCAACACTTTTTACAGTCTCGGTGTAGCAAAAATTCCAAACCGTAATCATACCCGGCTTGAGTTCTGCCGCCGGTATAGCCTTTTGCTTTCCGTAAATTCCTTGTAATTTAACTGTAGCCATATAATCAACCATCCTTTCATCATGTGCCCTGTCTCATCGGTGCAGGTGGGGCAGCTCCTGCAGACCGCCGCACAGGCGGTTTCGACTATTGCAGATCGTCTAGGATCATTTGTATGGCAAACTCCCGGGAACATCTTTCGGCACCGTCCCACCTGTTAAACTCTATCATTTTATTGGCTTCTGCCACTGCTTCGGCTTCGTTGTACCCGCAACTCATAAGCCATTCAACTATTTTTTTCATACCTCAAAACCTCGCTTTCTTCGTTGTGGTCTGCCATCATCAGAGCCGGGCGACCATCCCACGGCTGACGCTCCGGGGCGGAGCGTTTCGGCTATGCTTCTATGGTTCTGGATCCGATAAGAAGGATCTCTTTATCGTTCCAAATTCTCAAAGTTGCTTTTTTTTCTTTGCTTCGTCTTTCGTTAAAACGTCCGGCGTGTTGTACTTCCACATATTTGACAGCCTTTTCAGTTCTTCCGGTAATGAGAAAAGTTAAACCGCTTTCGTAATATGATGAATTAACTTCAAATTTCTTCATGTTGTTTTCCTCGCTTTCCTGTGCTCCGCTTTGGTGCGGTTCGTTTGTTGTTGAGCTGATTATATTGCATGACGCCATGCAAAGTCAACAGGAAACTTTCACAAAGACGTCATGCAAATGTTGTGCATTTTGCACATGGCACCATGCAAAAAATACGGTTATAATACAATAAAAGGAGGTATATTATGGCTTACGTAGGATATAACGAGAGTAAAAAGAAATGTAATGAGAAGTATTTGGCAAAATTCGCAAGACCAACGATCAGAATGACAGAAGAGGAGAAGAAAATAATAGAAAAGGCTGCTATTAATGCGGGAAAGTCATTTAATCGTTATATGATTGATTGCGCACTGGAAAAGGCACAGTAGAAAGAGAGGTTAATATTATGAGTGAAAGGGAAAAGGCTATACAGTTACTCGAAAGAGTACCAGAAAAAAAACTGTATTATATTATCGGGATATTAGAAGGAGCACTTATTCCAGAGGTTGAGGAAGTCGATGCGGACGAGTGGGATCTGAAAATGATAAATGAAGCAAAAAGGGAAAACGATGGGGAAGAGGTTACTCTTGAGGAATTAAAGAAAGAGCTGGGGATTGTGTAATGATGTACAAAATAGTTTTTCAAAAAGCAGCTTTAAAGTTTATGAAAAAGCAGGATAAGAAAACACAGGAGCGTTTACTGAGGGCTATAAGTCAATTACCAATGGGGACAGATATAAAAAAGTTGCAAGGACTTGAAATGTACCGCATGAGAGTTGGCGATATGCGTGTGTTATATACGATTGATGATGTTGTAATGGTAATCAGCATTGAAAACATAGACAATCGAGGAGATGTATACAAACGATTATAAAGAAAAATGAATGGAAAGAGCCGATAGCAGTTATTCTGTTATCGGCTTTTATATTGCCCTGATATAACCAAGACCACAGAAGGACAGCAACGGCACAGCGGCCGCACTCCGGGACGGCTGGCCAGACGGCAGGACGGAAGCCGGTCACTCTCTACACGATAGAGGGAGAGCTGTGGAAAGCCACGACAGCGGAGCGGATCAGTGCCGGAGCATACAGAGAAAAGTGCGGCAGCAGGACTGGACGGAATCGGATAACCGGCAGGGACAAGGACAGGGACAAGGACAGGGACAAGGACAGGGACAAGGACAGGGGTGCGCAGCTTTCCAGTGGATTGGAGCAGGCTGGGCACACAAACGGGATCCGGTCGGATCTGGCCGACTGGCGAACTCTGCCAGAAGAAGCACGGGAAAAGAACATAAGCAGACGGATAGGAGAGCAGGAACGGACAGCACCCGCACACCACAGGCAGACAAGGCACCCGGCTTTCTCCTGTGCCTAAAGGGGCACGACATAACCGGCGGGAGCGTCAACGGAAGAGGAAAGGGCAACCGCAGAAGGGAGAAGGGCGGGAAACGCCCTTCCATAGAAGGAACGAGAACGGGGGAAGACCGGCCAAGAGGGGCGCAAGGTACTACTTGGTCATTGTAGAGATGCGGGGCGAGGAAGGCGCATTATTTTCGCCGATGAGAATCCAAAAAAATTTCGCATTTCGTTACGCATTGCATAAAAAATGAAAGAAAGTACAAAAGCGTACACGCAGATATGTTATTATTGTAGCATGGAAATTAATAAAAGCGGAGCCTGTTAGGGGAAGCGTTGGGAAAAGTTACAAGTAAGCAGGCTGTCAGGAGTGAGGTGTGATATGGCAGAAAGCGGAGATGACAAGGAACTGTGTAAAGTTGATGTTATTGCAAATCTGTTTGGTGTCAGCGTGAGAAGGGTTCAGCAGCTTACACAGGAAGGAATCATATCTACTACTGAGGTAAAAAGAGGTCGTAGATATGAGCTTACACCAACCGTTCAGAAATACATCAAATATCTGTCGGATAAAGCCTATGGGAAGGCACAGTCGGAGACAGAGGCAAAATTGAAAGAACAGAAGCTCAAAGCGGAGATTGCCTTAAAAGAATCCCAGGGAGAACTTCACAAATTAAGGACAGAAATTGCGGCCGGACGATACATTTCCGTTGAGGAAGTGAAATTGGATTACGGTCGTTTTTTTGTATCATTTAAGAAATTCGCAATGTCGATACCGAGTAAGCTGGCAGGGCGCTTAACCGGTTTTGTTGATCCGGTAGAAGTACGGTCAATCGAAAATGATCTTCAGAAAGAAGTGAAACGGTTATTAAGCAGCTTCGTTCTGAGTTCCGTACCTGACGATGGCAGCAAGACGGAAAAAGATAGAAGTAACTAAATATCAATGGGAAGCCCTGCAATTCCTACGCCCGCCAGAACAGCTTACTGTTTCAGAGTGGGCAGAAAAATATCGTATGCTGGATTCCAAGTCTTCTGCGATGCCGGGACCGTGGAGCAATGACATTACACCATACCTTACGGGTGTGATGGATGAGTTTAACAATTATGAGACTGAAAAGATTATATTTGTTAAGCCTACACAGATCGGTGGAACAGAAGCCCTGCAGAACATGATTGGATATATTGTTATGCAGGATCCGTCACCGACAATGATCGTGTATCCTACGGACACGCTTGCAAAGTCAGTGTCGGAAAACAGATTGCAGCCCATGTTGAAGGCAACGCCGGAAATCGCAAAGAAATTTGATGAAAATTCATCATTATTAGAGCTGCAATTTGACAGTATGTATATAAGTCTCACCGGATCGAATTCCCCCTCAGGACTTGCCAGCAAGCCTATCAGGTTTCTGATGATGGATGAGGTAGATAAATATCCAGGTGCAAGCAGTAAAGAGGCAGATCCTATAAAGCTGGCTTCGGAGCGTACCAAAACGTTCCATAACAAAAAAATATATATTACCAGTACACCGACATTAAAGACAGGTCACATCTGGAAGGAAAAAGAAGCTGCGGATATTGAAAAGCATTTCTTCGTGCCATGTCCGCATTGCGGGGAGTACATAGAATTCAAGTTTCAGAATATCCGGTTCCCGGACGATGAAGGAATGAGCTATGCTGATCGAGCGGAATTTGCCACATATGTATGCCAGGAATGTGGTTGTCTTATAACTGATAATGATAAGCACAATATGCTAAAACTCGGTGAATGGAGAATCGTACGCCACAATACGAAATATGTTCGCAATGTGGCGTTTTGGATTAATACTCTGTACAGCCCGTTTGTACGCTGGTCTGATATTGCAAAGGAATTCCTTGTATCGAAGGATGACCCGGAAGATTTACAGAACTTTGTAAATTCCTGGCTTGCAGAAGCGTGGGAGGATACAAAGTTGAAAACCAGTGCAGAACTTGTGCTGGAGAGACAGACGGAACTTCCGGCTTACGTTGTTCCACAGTGGACAAAGCTGCTTACAGCAGGTGTCGATGTGCAGGAGAATTCTCTGTATTGGTCGATCAGAGCATGGGGGGAGTTCCTGACAAGCCAGAACATAGCGCATGGACAGTCATTATCCTTCGAGGAAATAGATCGCATTATGAATATGCAGTATATGACAGAAGAGGGTGATCCGATGGTTGTGAATCTTTGTTTGATTGATTCAGGAGACCAAACGGATATCGTATATGATTTTTGTGCACTTCATTCAGATTATGCTTTGCCTGTTAAGGGATCCAGCCATGCACAGCTTAGCCATTATAAGTTAAGCATGGTAAATAAGACGGATAGTAGGGCGTATGGTATGCAGCTTGTCCTTGTGGATGGCGGCAGATATAAAGATATGATTGCCGGACGTATGCAGCGACCAAATGGAAAAGGAAGCTGGATGGTGTATTCCGGGTGTGATATGGAATACGCGACACAGGTTACTGCAGAACACAAAGTAAATGTAAAAACACCAGGCGGAACCAAACAGGTGTGGCAGAAAAAGAGTAGCCATGCCGATAATCATTATCTCGATACAGAGGTTTACGCTCTGGCCGCAGCGGATGTGATGGGCGTCAGGACGTTGCATCTTGTGGAAGAACAGCAGGTAAAGCCTGCCAGGGAAGAGCCTGAGACACCGGAAGAACAGTGGATTAAGGCAAACGAGAATTGGATTTAAGGAAGGAGATCGTTTATAGATGGCAGACAGCACAATGAACCAGATGCCGGTTACGACACAGGGTATGCTTGACAGCGTTAATTCAGCTATCATGGCTATCGCAGTCGGAGGGCAATCTTACAAGATTGGATCCAGAAGCCTTACAAGGGCGGACCTGAAACAGCTTTATCAGATAAAAAATGATCTTACCGCACAGTTGCAGCGGGAAAATGCGAGTAGCCTTCTGGATGACTGCTATGTCGCTGTCTTTTCAGGGAGGTAATTATGAACGACTGGTTAGGAAATGTGATTGCCGCGTTTTCTCCGGAAGCGGCGTACAGAAGGGAATCATACCGGCAGGCATACTTAGAACTGAAATCTTATTATGACGCAGCAGATCGCACTGGAGTCAATCAGAACTGGCGGGCTATGAATACATCTGCGGAATATACAGATCGGTATAGCCGGGACGATGTACGTGCCAGAGCGAGAGATCTGGAACGTAACAGCGATATCATGAACTCTGTTGTAGGACCATTCCGAAGAAATGTAGTTGGCGGTGGGTATCAGGTGCAGGCAAAAACGAGGGATCCTGAGCTTAACAAAGAAATTGAGAAAGCCTGGCGGAAATGGTGCAAAAAAAGAAACTGTGATGTGACGGGAACGCAGAGCTTCAACCAGATCATGAGAATGGCGGTTGAGAGGAAGAAAATTGATGGCGGTATTCTTTTTGTGAAAAGGTATACTTCAGAAGGCTTTGTTCCCTTCCAACTACAGATGATCGAAGTGGATGAACTGGATCTGACTATAATGCAGGCGCGAAACGCAGACAACAAGGTAGTAGGAGGAATCGAATACAACTCGTTTAATAAGCCGGTTGGATATTATATCAGACAGTATGACATTGATGGTTTTACACAGAGAGATCCTGTGTATGTCGAAGCCAAAGATGTCATTTTTTATTTCACGAAAAAAAGACCGTCACAGCTTCGGGAGATATCTGATATGTCTCATACGATCCAAAGGGTCCGGGATGTAAATGAGTTCATGACGGCGGTATCAGTAAAAGAACGTATTGCGGCCTGCCTTGCGGTCTTTATTAAGAAGGCGATTCCTACGTCAGGAATGGGAGGCGTAGGGCGTAGCAATAATGCAGGTAAACAGCCGGAACATATTGTTTCTTATGAAGGAAAAACCATAAGTCCTGGAATGATTAAAGAGATGAACGCTGGGGATGAAGTTCAGGTGGTTAATCCTTCCGGGCAGGGAAGTGATGCTACCAGCTACACGAAGCTACAACAGCGGCTGATCGGTGCTGGACAGGGAATCAGTTATGAAGCAAGCAGCAGGGATATGGCAGAGAGCACCTATTCTTCCACCAGACAAAGTCTTATTGAGGATAATCTTACTTATCAGGAAGACAAGGAACAGATTATAGAAATCCATGATGAAATCTATGAGACATTTATCATATCAGCAGTTCTTTGCGGAAAACTGGATATCAAAGATTTCTGGAACAACAAAGATGAATATCTGGATCATGAATGGGTGCAGGAACCGAAAGCTTGGATTGATCCTCAGAAGGAATCTAATGCGACTATGACGGCACTGCAAACCGGTCAGAAAACTTTTAAGCAGATTGCAGCGGAGAATGGACGAGACTGGAGATCACAGATTGATGATATGGCAGAAGTAATCCAATATGGACAAGAAAAAGGAATTGATATGGGAGGTATTTTGTTTGGAAAGAAGACAGAAGGACCGGCCGCTTCTTCTGAAGAGGGAGACGGAGACGAGTCAGAAAAAAAGAAATAGCGAACGGAGCGGAAGCCTTCAGCGTTATCTGACAAATTGTAGCATTACACGAATGGAAGGAGAGGGAAATGAACGAAAGTTCACCCTCTCTTTTTCGTCGGAAGAACCTTATGACAGATGGTGGGGAACAGAGATTCTTGCACATACGGAAGGAGCAATGGATCTTACCAGACTGAATTCCATTGGAGTGGTTTTGTATAACCATAACAGAGATAAGGTTCTCGGGAAAATTCTTCGGGCATGGGTGGAAAACAGCCGTGGATATGCGGAAATCGAGTTCGACCAGGATACTGAGGCGGATGTGATTTATCAGAAAGTGGCAGGCGGGACGCTGAAAGGTGTGTCCGTGGGCTACATGGTCGAGGTCTGGGAGGAAGTTGCACCGAACAAGAAGTCTAGTGATGGCCGATTCACAGGACCCTGTGACATTGCCACGAAATGGACACCGTATGAGATATCTATCGTAAGCGTTCCGGCAGATCCTACTGTCGGCGTAGGCAGATCCAAAGAATCCGGGGAGGACTCCCGGAGCGAAAAAGAGGGAGTAAGCAGCTTTTACTACAACGAAAAGCAGCTCCAGATAAATCAAAATCTTTTATAGGAGGTAAGTAGAATGAATCGTAAACAGCAGTTGATTCAGAGACAGCAGGAGCTCCTTAATACAGCAAAGGCTGCGGCAAGAGAGCTGAATGCGGAGGAACAGGCAGAGTTCGACAATATCCAGAGAGAACTTGATGCCATTGTAGCAGGTGAAGGACAGACACCCGGAGAGGAAGGGAAACGATCTGTACCGAGAGTGGATCCTGGCAAGGAAAAGGCAGCAACGGAAGCAGAGCGTCAGAGATGTGCAGAGATCACGGATCTGTGCCGGGAGTTCGATGTCAGTAAGGACGATGAACAGAAATATATTCGTGGAGGAGTATCCACTGCGGATGTAAGAAAAGCTATTTTGGATGGCATGAAGGCACACAATGCACCTATTTCTGCAAGAGGAAGTGCAGAAGTGATCGGTGATGAGCAGGACAAGTTCAGACGAGCAGCAGGAGATGCATTACTTATGCGTGCGGGTATTCCTATGGAAAAGCCGGCGGAAGGCGCAAGAGATTTGATGCACATGTCCCTGAGAGATCTGGCGATTGACTGTCTTACCAGAGAGGGTGAGACCGGAGCGAGTCGCCGCTCCTCTGACGAACTGTTCAATATGGTATGCAGACAGTTCTTCAACCCCACGGCGGCGTTTCCGGCCATTCTTGACAATGCCATCAATAAGGCATATGTCGAAGGTCATAATAAGGCAGCAGTTACTTTTGATCAGTGGACCAGAAAAGGAACCCTGAAGGATTTCAAAACCAATGATAACAATTATCTGGCTGGACCCGCAGGAGAATTTCTGGAAGTTCCCGAAGGCGGTGAACTGAAGCATGATGTGTTTGAGGATAAGAAACGTCCCACCAGAAAGTTGAAGACCTATGGCAGACAGTTCACACTTACCCGTCAGGCATTTATCAATGATGACATTGAACTGGTGACCAGTCTCCCGGCCAGATATGCGGCAGCAGCCAGAAAGACCATTAATAAGCAGTGCTATCAGATTCTGGTAAATAATCCCGCTGTATATGATGGTACGGTTCTGTTTTCCAAGAATCACGGTAACCTTGTTACAACAGGAACAGGCATTACGCAGGCATCCATGCAGGCTATGATCATGGCACTCCAGACCCAGACAAATGAGTTCGGGGAAGCTATTATTATTCGCCCTGCGGTGTTGATCGTTCCTTCCGGTATGGCGTTCGACACCTATACGTTATTCAACAGCCCTACCATCAATACTGAAGGAAACACACAGGCAGTCAACCCCTTGTATCGCTATGCCAACCAGATTCAGGTTATTGAAGACCCTACGATCAATGTACTCTGCGGAGGATTCGGTAACGTGATGCCCTGGTGGCTGGCTGGAAACAAGGATGACACCGACTTTATGGAGGTGGATTACCTGAATGGAAAGGAGATTCCCACCATCCGCAGAATGGAGACTCCCGGAACCCTTGGATTTGTATGGGACATTTACCTTGACTGGGGAATCAGCGTAATGGATTATCGTGGAGCAATCAAGAATCCCGGAACCAAGATCGACAGCCCGCTTGTATAAGAAGGAGGAGAAGCTGAATGAAAGCTACATATTGGCAGAGAAGCGAGAGCCTCGATTATGTAAATAAAACGGATAAAGTTATCGAGGCTAACAGCATTGTAGATTTAAAGACAAGAATTGCCGTAACAGGCACTTCCATCAATCCGAATGAGACAGGTTCCATTCATGTAACAGGAGTTTACAGGATTAAGAAAAAAGAGGGAGAAGCGATCACTTTTGCGGCAAATGTTTATTTCAATGATACGGATGGCATTACCGCAACAGCGGATGGTAACACGCCTGCCGGTTGTGCTGCGGAGGATGCTACCGCGGAAGCAGAATATATTCTGGTAAGACTGTTAGGTTAAATCGGGAGGATATGTTATGGCAGGAAGAGTAGCAAGGCAGCAGGAGAAAACCACTCCTGCTGTGGAAGAAGAAAAGAAGGATATTCCGGCAGAAGAGAGTCTGGAGGAAGAAATGGAAATTGCACCGGTGCAACCGACAGAAGAGATTCCAGAAGAAGAGGAGCCGGAGATCCCGGAGGATGAGGAAGAAAAGAAAGTCTGTATTGCACAGACATACATCCTCTACAACTCCACACAGTATAAGCCCGGCGATGTGCTTCCGGCAAATGATCCGGAAATGCTTGCAGCGTGGCTGGAAGCCGGGACAGCGAAGTGGTTAGATGAAACGGTAGTCAACAGCATGAAGGCACAGTCAGTAACAGCACTTGCCGGAATGTATGGAACAGCGGTTTCTTCCGACTCCGAAGACGGAGAGGAGCTGGTAGGCAGAGTTCCACATAACAGTGTCAGATATGGCAGGTAGCTTTTAAGGAGTGAGCATGACATTCAAGGATCAGATTGCAAAAGACAATCAGTATGTGTTTGCAAATAAGGATGAGTTTTGGGAGTATCACATAGTTAATGGTAAAAAAATGCTGTGTCAGGTCGATAACAACGAACTGATTGACAGGGAAAAGAGATACCAGTACAGGCGCAGCCTTTATGCAGACGGAGTGTATTTGAAAGAACTGTTGATTTATGTGAAGGCAGAGGATTTTGGTCCGCTGCCCGGTGTCGGAAGAGCAATAACTTTCGACAAAAAGTCCTATATCGTGTCGGATGCAATCAATGAATGCGGTATCTACTCGTTGTGCCTGGAGGCGAATAAAACATGATCCATTATCATGTAGAGATGCAGGGACTGACGGAGATTGAATCAGCCCTTGGAATGGCAAAGGATAAATCCAAAATGGTCCTTCGGTCGGCAATCAATAATGCGGCCAAACAGACGGAAGACAGGATGGTTACGGAAGCCAAGACAAGATATCGTTACAAAAGGGCAACGAAAGGCGATATCAGGGAAGCTAATGAGATCAAGAAGGCCAGAACCAGCAACATGGAAGCCGTGATAAAGGCTGCTGGTGCAACAAATGAACTGCTGGATTTCCGGGTTAAGCCGAGCACTTATTTTCCGGGAGGCGTAGGCGCTCCAAGAATGGTATATGCAAAGACTTTGAAAGACAGCAGCTTTAAGCCGGTTGTTTTAAAACCAGGTGCTACCGGGGATAAATACAAAGGCTTCGTAATTCAATATCAGAACGGACATAGAGCACTTGCGCAGCGTGTACCCGGGAAGAAAATGAAATCGAAACCTTGGAAGGAAGCAGTCAAATCACTATTATCTATTTCCACCCCGAAAATGGAAGAGAAGGTATATGATGAAAAGATCTCCAGTGATATGTATGATGTTTTGCAGAAAAACATTCAGGAACAGATACTGCGGTATATGAGGTAGGAGGCAGACAGTGACACCAATAAATTTGCAGGATGATCTTGTAGAAGAGCTCGGACAGTTGTTCGAGCCATTTTTATATAAAGTGCCATTAGATCTTGCGGATATAGAGGAGGATATGGAAGAGAAGTCTGAAGCCGAAAGAGAACCAAAAAGAGTTCCTCTTAACATATATTCTCAGGCATTACCGGTTCAGCAGTCAGATGCAGATAGTGAGCCGGTTCCGTACATTATCGTAAGGTTGAACAGCGGCAGTGATCCTGGAGGTAGGGAAAGCTTCAATACTGTAAAAGTAGTGCTGGTAATTGGAATATGGGACGATGACCGGGACAATCAGGGACATCGGGACGTTCTAAATATCATTGATAAAATATACGCCCGTTTCAGTAAAGATCCATACCTGAAAAACCGGGCGGTATATACCGGTGAGTTTGACTGGGTACTACAGGAGGATGGATATTTTCCATACCATTTTGGAGCCTGTAGTATGGAGTTTCATATAGCGGCAATAAGAAGGGAGGATCCACTCGCATGAGTAATAAAAAGGAAATTTCAGTGCCGGAAGTAAAAGATGATCTGTCGCTGGAAGTAGGAAGTGATACAGTTGCAGAAGAAAAACAGAAAAGCCGTGAGGCGGTAATGTATCTCGGTCCTACTATTGTAGGAGTAATCAGACATTCCACGGTATTTAAGGAGGGCGTTCTGCCTGAAAAAGTGCAGGAATGTGTAAAACAGCTTCCTATGATGGAGAAACTGTTCGTTTCCATCGGGGATATCCAGGAAGCAGTAAAAGAGATCAATAAAAACCAGAGCGTACTTCGAACAATTTACGTTCAGGTTACAAACAATTTTGTATAAGGAGGATAAGCAAATGGCTTATATACATGGAGTCAGGGTTCAGGAGAACCCTACGAATGTACCCACACCGGTATCTAACGATGCTGGAGTACCGGTTATTTTTGGTACTGCACCTGCAAATCTGGCATCCAATCCGGCGGGAGCAGTAAATAAATTATTTCTGTGTCATACTTTTGCGGAGGCAAAGGCAGCAGTCGGATATTCCGATGACTATGAGAACTATACGCTGTGTCAGGCTATGGATGCGTTCTTCAAAGCATTCGGTGTAGGTCCCATTGTTATCTGTAATGTTCTGGATCCCGAGGTACATAAAAAAGATTACAGCGAGACACTGAACGTAGTGGATGGACAGGCAGTTTCCGAGGAAAAAGGTGTATTGTTGGATAGCATTACTATCGACACATTAACTGCTGGTAAGGATTATACAGTTGAATTTAATGATGACGGTTGCCTTGTAATCACTGTTATCAAAGAATCGACCAATTCTGTCAAGGTTACCGGAAAAAAGATCGATGCGTCTATGGTTACTGAGGCTGACATTATCGGTGCCTATGATTCCGCTACTGGTGCAGAAACCGGAATGGAGCTGGTTCGCAAGGTGTATCCCACTTTCGGAGTGGTACCCGGCTTGCTGCTTGCCCCCGGCTGGTCTCATAAGCCCAGTGTTGGGCTTGCTTTGGCTGAAAAATGTAAGGATATTAACGGATTGTTCAAGTGCGAGTGTGTCGTTGATATCGATACCAACAGAGCAGCAAAGTATACGGATGCTGCAAGGATCAAGGAGGAAAGTGGATATGCATCCGAGCACATGATCGCACTGTGGCCGAAGGTCAAATATGCCGGGAAAGATATGTATTATTCTGCTATCTATGCGGCCATGACAGCCTATACGGATTGCAGCAATGACAGCGTTCCTAATTTGTCTCCTTCCAATCACGCACTTAAGATCAGTGCTACCGTAGTGGAGGACGGGACCGAGATCAATCTCGACATCAATCAGGCAAATGAGTTGAACGGGGAAGGCATTGTTACTGCGCTGAATCTGAATGGGTATAAGGCATGGGGAAACAACATGGCGGTATATCCTAATGTCACAGATCCCAAAGATCGGTGGATCCCTTGCCGCAGATTCTTTTCCTGGTGGGGCAATAGCTTTATCACCACTTACATGACGAAGGTTGATAACCCTGCAAATTACCGTCTGATCGAATCTATTGTAGATTCGGAGAATGTAAGAGGAAACAGTTTGGTATCTCAGGGCAAATGTGCCGGTATCAAGATGGTGTACAGCAAGGATGATAACCCTATCGGAAATGTACTCGATGGAAAGATCGTGTTCCGACAGTACCTCGCACCGTATACACCGGCAGAGGATATTCTCAATGTGCTGGAGTTTGATCCGGACATGATTGAAGCTGCATTAGGAGGTGAATAAAGATGGGAAATATTGCAAACGTACCTGAAATCATTAATAACTACAATGCATATAGCAATGGCAATAAGCTGATCGGCGTAACCGGAGATATGGAACTGCCATCCTTCGATGCTATCACCGAAGAGGTTTCCGGAGCCGGTGTTCTGGGAACCTACGAAACGAGCACCCCGGGTAACTATTCTTCCCTGACACAGGATGTTGTATTCAGAATTCTGGATGAAGATATTTTCAGCATTATGAATCCTAATGAACTGGTAGATCTGACTTTCCGGGCATCAGCGCAGAGCACCGTTAAGTCTACCGGAGCGTTAGATTATAAGAGTATGAGAATCGTGGAGAGAGGTCGGTTAAAGAGCTTCACTCCTGGAAAATTATCCACTGGAAAAACTATGGATGCCAAAGCGACACTGGAAGTGCTTTATATCCTCATTGAAGTGGATGGGGAGACGAAGCTGGAGTATGACAAGCTCAATTCTGTGTTTGTAGTTAATGGTAAGGATCTCTTGGAGAAAGTGAGGGCCTATAGCTGATGAGCGATAAAGAGAAGAAAATGGAAACTGTAACAGCAGCCGCTGAAAACGAAGAGGAAAGCATGCTTATTGTGTTCAAAAAACCTTATGTATTTGAACACGAAGAATATACGGAAATTGATCTTTCCTGTCTGGAAGACATTCAGGCTTCCGACATGATCGCAGTAAACAAGATTATGAAGAGAACTTCCCCCGGCATTGATGTGATGCCTGAAGTATCTATGGAGTATGCTTGCAACATTGCGGCAAGGGCAACAAAGAAACCCGTGGAATTCTTCCTGCAGCTTCGTCCGAAAGATGCTATCAAGGTAAAAAACAGAGTTCTGGGTTTTTTCTTCGGATCGGAATAAGACCAGATGATGTTCCAAGGCTAAGAAAAACAATCATTCAGTTATCAATGATAACACAGGCAGGGATAGATTACCTCTATTCGCTGCCTGTTTCTGAATTACTGGATTTGATGAAGGAGGTGACGGAGGTTGTCAACGAAAGGAAAAGAGTATCAGCTGGCAATAAGAATAGCGGGTATCGTTGATAAGTCGTTTTCTGCCAGTCTTGCATCCACGAAGGGTAGTCTGGCTCAGATTCAGACTACAATTAATGCGATAGACAGTGATTTTGTGAAACTCGATAAGGGATTTGATGGAATTGTGAGGACTGGTGAGAAGTGCTTCTCAGCTATTGCTTCTGCGGCCGGTGTGGCATCTATGGCTGTTGCTGCGGCAACCGCCGCATCAGTTTATGAAGGAAGTAAGTTCGAGTCAGCATTCGCAGGCGTCAAAAAAACCGTTGATGCAACAGCGGAAGAATATGCTGCACTTCGTCAGAACATTCTGGATATGACACGGGAAATTCCGTCCAGTGCTTCAGACATTGCCGGAGTCATGGAGATCGCCGGACAGCTGGGAATTGCTACAGAGAGTTTAACGGAATTTACGGAGACAATGATCAACCTTGGTGTATCCACAAACCTGTCTGCGGAAGAAGCTGCTACCAACCTTGCAAAATTTGCGAACATTGTGAATATGGCAGATTACGGAACGGATGGAATCAGCAACTGGGAACGTTTGGGATCCGTTGTTGTTGATCTCGGTAATAATTTTGCGACAACCGAGGCTGATATCGTTGAGATGGCTACAAGACTGGCATCGACGGGATCGTTGATAGGACTTACAGAATCACAGATCATGGCACTGGCAACGGCAATGAGTTCCGTCGGTATCCAGGCGGAGAGCGGAGGATCCACAATGGCGAAACTGCTTAAGAAAATGCAGCTTGCCGTTGAACTTAATTCGGATTCTCTGGCGGATTATGCGGCAGTCGCGGGTATGACCGGAGAACAGTTCCGGGATACATTCGAGAGTGATGCAGTAGTGGCATTATCAGCATTTATCGATGGACTAAATGATACGGAAAGAAACGGGAAATCAGCTATTGCAATACTGGATGATATGAAACTTTCAGAGATCCGGTTAAGCAATACTGTCCTCGCACTTGCCGGGGCAGATGGAGTGATGACGGATGCCATTGAGACGGCTAATAGTGCATGGGATGATCACAACGCACTGGCAATCGAAGCGGGCAAGAGGTACGAGACCGTAGAGAGTCAGGCGATTATTTTGAAGAATGCGCTTTCAGAAATCGGCATTACAGCCTACGATGATTTGCGGGATCCTCTTGTTGGAACAATCAGTCAGATCACTGAGGCAGCATGGGAACTGAATGATTATATTGGAGGAGCTGACGGAATCAGCAAATGGATAGATAACATTAATAAGACACTTCCAACATTGCAGAGAAATGCGAAGAATGCATGGAAAACTGCGGAGCCATTTTTTGATGGAGTATTGGAAGTTGGAAAATGGTGTACGAAGAATCCGGAAGCCATTACGGGTGTACTATCTGGTATTGCGAGTGCTATGCTTGCATATAAAGCGGCATCCACTACCGTTCATTCCTTAAATTCTCTTACAAACTTTATAGGCATTCTGGCGAAAGGCGGAGCTGCGGCGGATATTATGCTTGTAGTGGGAGCAATCGGCACGTTGGTCGCAATATGTGAAACCGGGCAGGCAGCTCTTAATGAACTTGCGAACGATAATCTTGCAGATCATTTTGGTGACATTGCATTATCTCTGGAAGACGTGCAGAAGGTGGCTGCGTATATTGTTGGATCAAAGGATCTTGACCGGCTCAATGAGGCTCTGGGAGCATTTGATGATATGGAGGGATTTGCCTCGGCAATGGATAATGCCGTATCAGAGATCAATAAGATGAACTGGAAAGTATCCATTGGGATGGAACTTACTGCAGATGAACAGGAGAATTATAAGACAGCCATAGATGAATATGTTCAGGCAGCAGAGGATTATGCTCTGCAAAACCAGTACGCTGTGTCATTGAACCTTTCACTGGCTTTGGATGGTGCCGATGCGGACACACTTGCAATCGGTGATAAGGTGAATGCCTTCTATCAGAGCAGCTATCAGGATATGGTTAATCTTGGGGATGAACTGAGCAAAGCAGTGAATGATGCATTTGCAGATGGAGTTCTGGATCCGAATGAGATCGAAAATCTGGCTGATATTCAGAGAAAGATGGCAGAATTACAGGAAGGTATTGCACAGGGCGAGTTCACGGCCAAATTATCTGCGATACAGCTGAAATACGATGGCTCCAATCTTACGGCAGATTCATTTAAGAATATACAGTCTGAAATTGCTACGCAGCTTGACACGTTGAATGATACCTATTTGCAATCCTATATTAAAAATATGAGTGCAAATGAGGATGCTCTGTCGCATGGAAGCATTACGCAAAGCGAATATGACGCGTTGAAACAGCAGTTAGAGTATGACTATATTCAGAAAATGGCAAATTCTACGGCACAGGCATCGCAGTTCCAGTTTGGAACGATCAGCAATCAGTATATGCCGGAATTATCCAGTTATATGACCGATGCGCTGTCAGGAGATCTGAGTTGGTTGCAGGATCAGCTTCAATATACGGAAGAGCAGTTGGCAATGATGGATTATGATCCACTGCAGGATTATTTCATGGAAACGTTCAAGAATCTGTCCAGCAATCAGGATCTCGAAGTTGTGAGAAAGGCTGTTGAGGATCTTCTGAAAGAGGCACAGCCTACGGTGGAGCGGATGCAGAAGGTCGAAGAGCAGTGCCAGGGGGCTGGTGTAGCAATACCGAAAGCAATCACAGATGGATTGAAACAGTATACATTGCTTCAGGGCGTTGTGGATGGAAATATGGATGCCTTTTATGAACTGCTGGGACAGAGTATTTCTGGAACGGAATATGAGAAAGTAATTGACCAACTGGAACAACAGGGACGAGACATTCCAGATTCCCTGCTTAAAGGACTACAGGAAAGCAATGTCATCGACGGAATGTATGCGTGGACGGATGAAAAGATCAATGAAGTTTTGTCCAAAGGCTTCACGGCCAGTGCAGATGTGGATGTAACACTGAATCCGACATACAGTTGGGCAAACAATATCGTACCGTCTCTTCAGATGGATAGATTATCAAGGTTCAGAATAGAGCAGAATGCGGATGGAGGCATTTGGGATCATCCGATATTAACCACATTTGCGGAGAGAAGCATGGAGGCGGCTATCCCTATTGATGGAAGCCAAAATGCTATCAATCTATGGGAGAAGACGGGACGCTTGCTCGGAATGGATAGTGTTCTTGACAAGGTATCGCTGGAGGGAGGCAGCAGTCCTGTGATCGAATATAATCCGGTACTGAAGTTCTACGGTGATGCCCCCAGTAAGGATGATATCGCCGATGCATTGAGTATTTCTCAGGACCAATTTGAGAGTCTTATGGAGAGATACCTGAAAGACAATGGACGTGTGTCCTTCGGGTAAGGAGTGTGCTTATGGCAAAAAAAGTATACATAACGAAGTCGGGAGACACATGGGATATGGTAGCAAAGGAAGTGTACGGTGACGAACTGTACACTTCCTTGCTTATGAGCAATAATCAGGAGCTCATTGAGTACTTTGTGTTTCCAGAGAATATTTCTATTGCACTGCCGGAAATTCCGAAAGAAGAGAGCTTGCTGCCAGATTGGAGGTCGTAGAAATGGCGCTACCACGCAACGTTAAATTACAGATCACTTATGATGGAACTGCTTCGGAGACTGTTTCTGTTACAACGGCATCTGCTGGAGCGGCTTCTTCATACACAGTCAAATCAGGAGATACACTGTGGGCAATTTCCAAGAGATTTTACGGCAGTGGAACGAAGTATCCGAAAATTTATAATGCAAATGCAGATCTGATCGAATCCACAGCAAAGGCACACGGAAAAAAGAGTTCCAGTAACGGACACTGGATCTGGCCGGGCGAGGTATTAACAATACCAGGATTATCGACCACAAGCACAACGACGAGTGTGCGTAAAACGGGATCTTCCAATCCGGGTCTGGGAGATATTATCGGGAATACAGCAACGAGCTTTTCTTATACGGATGTGGCCAGCGGGAAATCGGACAGTGCAGATATTACCATGTATGATATTAAGAAAGAATGGTTGGGAAACAGGAAACCGAGGCGTGGCGCAGGACTTGGAGCAAAAATAAAGATTAATAATTGGAATACTGAGAATACTTCGGAAGTATTTGACTGTGGTAATTTCATCGTGGATGATGTTTCTTTTTCAGGGAGACCCATAGGTTGTGTACTGAAAGTGGTAAGCGTGCCGACAGATGACAGTTTCAAAACGCTGGCCAAAACAAAAACATGGGAGAAAACAACCATAAAAGATATTGCGGCTGAGATCGCGGGAAGCGCCGGTGTGGCTCTTGTATATGAGGCGGCGGCAATACAGATCAAGGAGATGGAACAGAACAATCAGACTGATAGTGCCTTTCTGTACGCTCTGTGTGAGAAATATGGCTTGGGCATGAAAGTCTATAATCATAAAATCGTCATATTGGATATTGTTTCTTACGAAGAAAAAAAGTCTGTTGGGACAATATCGGAAACAGACTGCCTTACATGGAGTGTGAATGAGACTATAGACGGAACTTATACCGGAGTATGTCTTAACTATACGAATCCGGATTTGGATGATCCTATCAATGTAATGATGGGATCGGAAGGCAGGCTGTATGCGCTGAATGTGCAGGCAAACAGCCAGTATGATGCAGAAATTCAGGCGGCGGCAAAGGCAAATGCTGCCAACCGTAAGATACAGACAATGACCATTACGATTGACGGAAACAGAAATATCGTGGCAACGCAGTGCGTTGAAACTGCAGATTTTGGCAGTTATGACGGCAAATATTATGTGGATTCCGTAAAGCACACGATTGGAAGCAATGGATACCGGACACAACTTACACTTCATAAGGTCCAGACACCTATCAAAGTAACAGCTCCGGTGGTAGCAGCCTCTGGTGGAAAAACATATACCGTAGTATCCGGAGATACGTTGTGGGGAATTTCCAAGAAATTCTACGGAACCGGCACGAAGTACAGTGTTATTTATAATGCAAATGCGGATCTGATAGAAGCCACAGCAAAGTCACACGGCAAAAAGAGTTCCAGTAATGGGCACTGGATCTGGCCTGGAGAGACACTCACAATTCCGGAGGGATAAGATGGTTACGAGAATAGGGAAAGTGACAAAGGTATATCCGGGGGAAGGCAGGGTAAAGGTAACCTTTGAGGATAGCGGAAGCTCTTCGCTGCCTCTGGCAGTGCTCACTATGAATAAAGAATATTCCATGCCAAGCGTAGGGGACAGAGTAATTACACTTCACATGGAAAATGGAACGAGCAAAGGATTTGTTCTGGGAACATATTACGGTGGCGGAATGCAGCCCAAAGCTAATAGCGGGTATCGAAAAGACTTCACATCCGGCTGTTACGCTATCTGTATCGGCGGTTCCTACACATTGAAGGGATCTAAGATATTACTTAGTGGAAGTTGTGCTTCTGTATCTCTTGGAACCAAGGCATCTATGGTGGGATCTGAGGCAATTATGGGCAGTACCGCTTCAGATAATGAGGGTGATGAACCGGATTCTTATTTTAAAGCAACTTCTGACAATGTAGAAATCAAAGGTGCCACAGAGGTTAAGGTAGAAGCAGAAGGCGGAGCAGCGACGATAACAGCTGGTGGCGGAACAGCAGAGGTTGTAGTTGATACCGATACGACGGTCAAAGCATCCACGGTTACCATAGAGACTGATGGTAATCTGATATTTAAGTGTGCCTATGGAACGATTACGTCAGAGGAGATTATGAAGCGTTTGGAACGGATAGAGGATCAGCTTGGCATTCCGCATACGATATAGGAGGATGGCTATGGCAGTAGTAGGTAATTTAGGAAGCCTGATTACCTTTGAGGTAAGCTCAGACAAAGTCCTTACTTTTGACAAAATGAAAAGAACCGTGAAGGGCAGATGGGCTACGCATGATGCAATAGGAGGAAAAACGAAATCAGAGTTTTTGGGGGCAGGAAATGCAAGTATTACGTTGCCGATTTTTCTATCTTCTATGCATGGCGTGAGACCACGGGTAACGCTGGAGCGGATTGCAGATGCTGTCGAGAGAGGGGAATATTATCCACTTGTAATTGGCGGGAGATCGGTCGGAAGGAATAAGTGGAGAATTACCTCTGCCAGTGAAACGTGGGATACCATTATCAGAGACGGTATTCTGGTAGAGGCAAATGTAACGCTTAACCTGGAAGAATATGTGTAGGAGGCATTCATGGAAAATTATATTGTAGATTTGGACGGCGATGGCTTTTCACCGGATGAATTTGCGGACATTAAAAAGTGCCTTGAGACACTTCTTTCCGTTCGTGCGGGAAGTCAGCCGTTAGACAGAGAGTTTGGAATTGATGTGGACCATGTATTAGGCTACCCGCTTAATATAGCCAGAAATATGTTGGCACTTGAAATAATTGAAAAGGTACGCATCTACGAAGCAAGGGTAGAGGCCGATAACGTGTGGTATGAGGAAAACACAGATGGAAAACTCATCCCGCACGTTCATTTTGTGAAGGCGGAGGTATGACATGGTTACAGATAATTTCCCTGATATTTCCTTTATAGATAATTCAACGATAGAAGATGTTCTCACGCAAATGATTAGTGACTATCAGAACAAATATAAAGAGATCACTAACAAAGAGGCTGCACTTGCAAAGGCTGATCCGCACCGGCTTATTATGTATGCCTGTGCCGTTCAAATTTATCAGGCTATGCAGTATGCGGATTACGCGGGAAAGGTTAGTTTTCTGAAATATGCGCGGGGAGAATACCTTGATAACCTTGTTGCGATTCGTGGGATTCAGAGGCAGCAGGCAAAACCAGCGACGACAACATTGCAGTTTTCTATCAGTGAGCCTGTTGCATCTGTAGTAGGCATTCCGGCGGGAACCAGAGCAACAAATGGTAATAATGTGTTTTTTGCCACGGACGAATATGTGGAAATAAAAGCCGGAGAAATTTCGGTAAGTGTGTCTGCAACCTGCACGGAAGAAGGGAGCCTTGGAAATAATTTCGCAATAGGAGAGTTTGGAACAATCGTCAATTCTCTTCCGTATGTTGTTGCTGTGACAAATACGACACAGACATTCGGAGGATCTGATATTGAGGATGATGATAGCCTAAAGGAAAGAGCTTATACCATACAAAAATCATATTCTACAGCAGGACCTACGGGAGCATATGCATATTTTGTGAAACAAATTGATCAGAGCATCAGTGACGTGGTTATACGGTCGGATACTCCGGGAGTTGTAAAAGTAATATTTACTACTGAAGCCGGGATGCCGGATCCGGCTCTTATTCAGAAGGTTACAGATTCTCTGATGGATAGAGACATTCGACCACTCACGGACAAGATTGAGGTATCAGCACCAGTGTCAAAAACCTATGATGTAGAATTTACCTATTATATTTCGTCCGGTGAGAAGGCATCGGTAGCATCCATTCAGGAAAATATTGTAGCAGCAGTAAATAGTTATAATGCCTGGCAGACTGGAAAAATCGGACGAGATATCAACCCTTCATATCTTATTCAGAAGATCATGGAAGCTGGAGCAAAAAGAACCGTTATTATAGCACCGGAATTTACAGCGCTGGACAATGGTACTATTGCGAAAACCGGTACTGTGACGGTGAAGTATGGAGGGCTTGAAGATGATTAAGCTGCAGGACAGTAATATTATAGACATTCTTCCAGAAGCATTTACGAGCGATCCGAAAAATATAGCTCTTGGATATGCACTACAGGGAGCAATGAGGAGACTACTGGAATACAGTAGGACAACCAGTGTGTATGCTGCCATTGATGTAGCGGATGATGATGTGCTTGATATGCTGGCAGCAGAGCTTGATACGCAATATTATGATGTCCTTCTTGATGTTGAGGCAAAACGAAAACTTGTTAAAAATACATTGATCTGGTACGGAAAAGCGGGGACACCGGCAGCAGTTGAGGAGCTTATAACATCTGTATTTGGCGAAGGAAGAGTAGAAGAATGGTTCGATTATGGAGGAGAACCATTTTACTTTAAGGTATATACCAATGCCACATTTACAGAGGATATGATCTCTAAATTCGATAATATGCTGGAAAAGGTAAAGAATACGCGCTCCAAGCTGGAAACGGTTGTAGGTGAGAAAACATTAAGGCAGAATACTTCGGTACTTATAGGAACAGATCAAATCATTGTGGCACCTGTTATTTTTCAAGAGATTGTCAATGAAAAAACATTAAGACAGAACACGCACACACTTATAGGAGACAATCAGATTATCGTGGCACAAGCTATCTTTCAAAAATAGGGAGGAAAAGAAATGGCACAGTATAGAAATGCAGTTATGACACAAAATGGGGCGGCATTGCTTAATAAAGCGCAGGCAGGACTTTGCAAGATCAAGTTTACCAGAATGTCAACTGGTGATGGACAATATTCTGAGAGCGAGAAAGGGATTGAAGAGTTAAGAAAAATAACCAGCCTTAAATCTCATAAGCAGTCGTTTGCATTCGATTCTATAAAATATCAGGATGATACGAGCGTAGAATTGAAGGCCAGCATCACAAACCATGATGACACGCAGACATTATCAGCCGGATATTACATCAGAGAAATAGCTGTTTTTGCGCAGGAAGATGATAAAAGTGATACGGAGGTGCTGTACAGTATCGCGGTGGCAGATGTAGCAGATTTCTTACCAACTTATAATGGTAATAACCCGATACTAATAATCCAGAAATATTATGTTACAGTGGATGAATCCCGAAGTGCAATTACGGTACCTAGTCATTATGGTGAAGATTTAGATGCTGTAAAGGAGGAGTTAGAAAAAGAATGGAAAGAATATGCGAAGAATATCGACGAAGAAATGAAAAAGAGACCAGAAAAGGATGGTAAAGCAGACGAGATGACCGTAACATTCACGGAGGCAGCTAACCGGGAGAATATTGTAACCGGTGAAAAAGCCAGTACTCTTATGGGCAAGATTAAGAAGTGGCTGGCTGATCTGGCAGCAGCTGCTTTTATGCAGGTGGTCACCTCATATAGCGACTTGATGGCAGGTACTGCGTTGGATGATTACCTGATAGGAGCAGCTGCTGCGAAGGAAGGGTTTACTGAGTTAAATGGCAAGTTAAACCAAGATGCCGATTTGACTTTAGTAAATTGTGTATCGTGGAGTTCCGATAATAGCATTTCCAAAATTGGTAACAGGGTATTTGTCACAATAGGCGTACAAATTACATCTGAGCAGTCTAGCGGATCATTAATCATTACCAATATTGCAAAGACATATTACCCTAAAAATGCGTATGTTAGAGCAAATGCAACAGGTGGTACAAGCGGCAACAATCATAATATTTATATTAATAAATCTAATGGAAAGGCAGCATTAAAGATTGGATCAGAAGAGATGGAGAGTTCTTTGACTGGACTTGGTTTTAATGAGGAATTGCCATTTGAGATTAAGATGGCAGAGTCGCAGTATTCTAATTCAGAGGGAATTGAAACAGAAATACAGTTAGCTGATAGCGGTTACGGTCAAGGGCAGGTTTTAGTGAATCCGTTACATATGGCTTGTATCTATTCTGCTTTCTGTAACGAGGGAAATGTCATAAAGCCTTATTTGGTATATCAGAATGAAGCAACAGCTGAGTATTGGATTCCGGGTGCCTTTTCTAATGAGACAGCAAGCCGTGTATTGGAAGGAACAAAGAAGGTTGTGAATGATTCTAATGGAACTGGATATGCAGCCCATCGGGATGACATTCTTTTAGCAGGAAAAACAGGTACGGCAGAAATCAAGGCATCGAAGGATGATATTTCGGGTACGGAATTAGGATGGTTTGCAATTTTTACAGCAGAAGATACGGTAGAACGTCCTATATTGATTATCAGCATAGTAGAAGATGTGAAAGGTAGAGGAGGAAGTGGATATGTTGTTAAGAAAGACGGCCTGGTCCTGGAAGAGTGGTTTAGCAGTAATTAGTTTTGTACTGATGCTTAGTGTTTCAGGGTGTAGCGATGCACCCCCGGAAGAAGATACAGTTTCGGAAACAGTAATTGATATTCAAGCTATTCCAGAAGATTCTAAGGAGAACGCAGAAGAAATTATAAACATCTGTATAGATCTTTATAAGAAGGCAGCAGAAGAAAACAAGATAGCTGATTTGGAAACGATTCGTAGTATTGTAAATTGCCTTGGAGAAAATGGATATCCGGCTGTTGACAGCAGAAATCAAATTAGCATGACGGACCCAGAGAAGGTAGTGGAATTCTGCGAAAAGGTGGATGCACAGGAAGAAGCAGAAATAACAATTCTTGAAGTCAGTTATTTAGGCGGATTTGTAAAATACGATTTACACACAAAAGACGGAAATGTAGATGTGGTCAGAAGCTATTACAAGTACGAAAATGGAGATATACAAAGAGAGGTTACTGGAAGCTATCAGGCGGAGTATTGGAATTATACAGAAGAAGGTTACCTGATGTTTTCCGGTGTCTGGTTTTCAGAAGAATTGTATGTTCTTACATTGAGTGGGGCAGAGGAGCATACCGCATTGCGGGTACAGCCATTGGATGAAACATATCGGGAGTTGAGTCGGAAATATCTCCGCCCGATTGGCTTTGAACAGAATAACATGTTTATTGTGGATTGGAGCGAGGATGATTTCGGGGCTTTGAATTTCTATGATATGTATGACATTCTCTATCCAAAAGTAAATGGTCAGTATGTTCCCTATATTGCAGATGACAACCTAGCAGTAAGTGCAGTTTATCGGATTCCAAAAGAGGAATTTGAAAGCGTTATTATGAAATATTTCAATATTGATAGTGAAACGCTGCAATCCCAAACCGTCTATTATTCGGAGGATTCAACTTATGAATATAAGCCGAGAGGCTTCGAAGAAGTAGAGTACCCGGAATATCCATATTCAGAGGTAGTCGATTTTACAGAAAACAGCGATGGGACAATTACACTTACAGCTAATGTAGTATTCCCTTATGCAGGTGATTCCAAGGTATATGCTCATGAGGTTGTGGTCCGCCCGTTAGAGGACGGAGGGGTACAATATGTATCCAATCAAATTATACCTTCCGAGGATAATTATGAGGAAACATGGCATACACCACGGTTGACGTTGGAAGAATGGGAAGAATTGTACGGAGGCGAATAATGGAAGATGTAAAATGGCTGCTTAGAAGATGTGGACTTCCGATTTTGCTGCTGTTGATTTTCGTGATAGCCGGAGTGTTCTGTTGGGGAAAATTGCATGCAGAAAAGCAAAAGGTGGCAGAAGAAGTATGGGAGCCACCTATAGAAATCGAAAATAGCGAAGCAGAAACAGAAGAAGCCGAGAATGCGGAGATTTCCACAGAGTCAGCATATTGGTTTATTCCGCAAGCCAGTGATGATCTCCTTTCAGAAAAGGAGAAGGAGCAGCTGCAGAGTACGGTTTTGTCAGCAGCAGAATCGGTCAGAGAAATCTATAAGGATATTGTAATTGCAGATGCACCAAGCTACTCTTCCGGTATTAATGAATTTACCCACGAGCAGAGGAAAGCCGTGGTGGAACAATTGGGCAGAAGCGATTTGGTAAGTGTTGAAGAAGATACTGCCATGCAAAACCATGAAGTAATCGAAACATTTTATGCAGATTACTTGGATGGACGGGACTCGATGGTTACGGTATTTGAAGTATATAGAGATGGACTGATTGGAGCAGTTACCTTCATTTATCGGAAAGGTGAGCTGCAGACCTATTACATAGGAATTCGGTGGAAGGAAGGCGGTATACCAGAGATACAGGGAACTTCGGTAAGTAATGTGGCTGAGATTAAACTGACCGAAAAAGGATATTTTATCTACGCATATGAATATGTGATTGCACATGCAAGTTTGAGACAGTATTGGAGAATAGAACCGCTTCCGGAAGACTGTCGGGAATTGACGGAGAAATACATATCAGGACTAAGCTATGTGAATTACAATGTGCTTGTCACAAATTGGGACAGCAGCAATGTAGAGGACATTCTGATGCCTTGTATGTATGAAGATATTTATCGGATTTCTACGGGCGAAAATCTGAAAACTGAAGATTGGAAGATTCCGGCAGAGGAATATGAAAGGATAATGACTACTTATTTTCCGGTATCGGTAGAACAGTTGAGAGAGCATTGCGGGTATGCTGAGGGCAGCAACAGCTATGAATATGAGATGATTTATGCCAGCCCATACCCACCTTTTGGAGAGGTGGTTGACTATACAAAAAATGCGGATGGAACGATTACACTTATCGTAGATGGAGTATGGCCGGACTATAATTCTGATCTCGCTTTTCGGAATACGGTTGTGGTTCTGCCATTTGAAGACGGAACTTTCAGATACCTTTCCAATTCTATAGAACAAATTGAGTTGGAACTGCCGCCGATAGCAAGAAAGAAAGGATGATATTATGGCATTAAAGAAAAAAAGCATTCTGCTGATTATGGCATTTCTGATTGGATGCGACCTGTGTGCCTGTGGAAAAGAAGATAGCGTTGTGGGTGAATCTCTTGTGGAAGATACGGAAGAAGTATCTTCCACGGAGGAAACAAAAAGTGCCGAGGAAGAGGCTGCAGAACAATGGGAAAAGGGCTACGACCTTCCAGTAGATGAACAGGAAAGGGAAGAAGCTGAGACTGACTGTAAAAAGCTGATGGAACATTATCTTGATATTTATGAAACTGCAGATAAAGGGATAGCATCCAATGTTGTTTTGGATGATCAAACGGTTCTTGAAATGCAGAAGAAGGTAAAGGACGCAGGATATCCAATTGCTACGATGGTAACGTATTCTAACATGGGGAATTATGAAAGGGTCGATAGTTTTCTTAAAGAATGTATGGAAGGGCAAAGCGGTTCTGTAGTAATTTATGAAATCCACAACGATGGTGGACTGGGCAGAATGAAATTCATTTTTGATGGAACGGATATGTATGTTGTAAGTACAAGAGGAATCTGGAATGCTGACAACGAGCCGGGAATTTCGTACATTTCATATACGAGACTCAAGGAATGGAAATACACGGAAAAAGGATGGTTCTGCTATGAGTTGTGTGTGCCGGAGCCACCGGAAGTCAGTGAAATTGTGGATGGAAGCTGCCTGATTAGAATAAAACCTATGACAGAGGAACAGCGTGAAATGTCTGAACGTTGTGTTCGAGGTCTTGGATATCAGGGAAATAACCTTTTGTGTTCAAACTGGAATATAGAAAATCTGAATGAGTTGGATTATAACGGGATGTTTGAATATCTGTATGGAATGAAATATGGAGAAAAATTTAATTCCGAAGATTATCCAAATGGTATCCCAAAAGAAGAATTCGAAAGTCTGATTATGGAATATCTTCCGATAACAGCAGAGCAGATACGGGATTACGCAGTATTTGATGAGGAAAACCAGACCTATTATTGGGTGCGACTTGGATGCTTTAATAATGCGCCTACCTTCTTTGGGACATCTCTGCCGGAGGTTGTCGACATCAAAGAAAATGAGGATGGGACGGTTACGTTTACGGTGGAGGCAGTTTGCGACATGGTCATTTGCGATGATGCAGTCATTACCCATGAACTTACGGTAAGATTTGCAGAGGATGGCAGTTTTCAGTATTTGGGGAATGAAATCCTAAATGACGGAATTATGCAGATACCCGATTACCAATACCGGATTAAAGAATGATTTGATAATAATGGTTTTCTATGGTAATCTTACAGGTGTAAGAAAAAAGGAGGACACATGAAGAAATTAAAATTAGTTGGAATGCTGGCAGCAGTTGTATTGATAGGCGGAGTAATATCCATTTCATTCATAAATAATAACATTGCCTATAAAGTGGAAAAGGAATTATGTGAAACACCACTGCCAGAGAAAACGGAACTGATAGAGTCAATATCACGGGCAGGAAAGCTGACAGGTAACGGAAACGGGATACAATATTTTGGTGCGATTCTAATTCAGAGCGAGTTGTCCTTGAAAGAACTGGATGATTACTATTCGGATCACAGAAGCAATGAATGGGAGTATCTTGTGGAAATTCAGGAAGGACAGTCTATTGATGTGATTGACCACGAAACTCTGAATTTTGGGAAAGAAATAAATGACGCCGGATATTACATTGTATATTCATGGGAAAGCGAAAATTCTCTATTGAAAGAACTGGATATACGAGGACATTAAAAAGGGGGCTATATCAATGAAAAAATTTATGCTATGTATTATGGGCTCGCTCATTGCACTGTTTGTAGTATTTTGGTGTTGCATTTCGTATACGGTAAATTACAAGAAGATAACTTGCGATACATCCGTTTCACCAGATAAAAAATATGAAGTGATACTTCAAGCTGTTGGAGAACCGGAATGGCCTTTTGGTTCAGCAAGTGGACGGTTAGTCCTTAAAGAAGGCGAAGATAAGATATCGCAAACAGATTTTGAATTGTACAATGACGGTGCAAGCATCAGTAGCAGCTGTTGGAAGGTTACCTGGCATGAGGATTATGTAGAAATAATTCTATCAGGTGAAGAACAATTTGATGAACAAGTCATTTTATATTTCGATGGTACGAAAGAAATACAGCAATTGACAGATGTAGCAGATATTGAAGTAGAATATCCATCAGGAGAGAGATTAGATGAAAGCCGGGTTATAACTGAACAATCCTTTGATGTAGAATTGAATGATTGGGGTGAAGTACAGTTTGTATCTTATCTGCCGACTTATGAAACGCTTTGGGAAGATGTTTCATTTGTGCTGGCAAAAGACAATCAAATTATATATTATTTTCCGGAGTGTTATGAAAATAATAGTACAGAGAATGATAGTGTAGGAATGTTTGATAGTGTTGAAGCGGTTGGATTTCAGGATATAGATGGAGATGGTGCAAAGGATGTGATTGTCATCATAAACTATGTTACAGGAGCAGGACCGCAGGGAATGATGCCACGAAAGACCATTAGGATATTCAGTTCACAGGATAATGGTTTTGGCATTCAACACGATTTAATGGATGAATTAATGGAAAATATGAAAGAGGATGATATTTCTATTCCTGCGATCTGTGATTATGTGACATTAATGGAAACAAATGAAATATATGATGGATATCGTACTATATATCAACAATACTTCGCAGACGAAGGATGTGATTTTATGATATCATACGGTGCGAATGGAAATTCTAGAGTTATCTTAAATGAGAATGAGGAAATAATAGAATATCTTGTATATGATAGACTTTCGGAGAATGAAAAATGCGAATTATATGTTTTATACAGAAGTAAGAAAAACACAGATGGTTCATGGTATATCTCAGAGGCGGAGATCCTTGATATATTTGCATATAGTATGTCTACAAAAGATGTGGTCAGTAGTGGTAAAACATCATGGTCAGCGACTGGAAGTGAAGAGCATGAAATAAATTAAGATAAGCTTTTGATTTTAATTCGATTATCTACATGTGGAGTGAGGTGTTTTTATGAGAAAGTTTGTTAGAACGTATTCTCCATTTTTAGTATATTTTGTATGTGTGGCTTTGGCTTATTTTCTTTGTTTTTATTTATTTCCCAAATATAATGCGGCCTTAGCCTATTTTGGGTTTTTAATTATATATACATATATTGATATTGGGGTTTTTATTTCAGGTTTTTTTATGGAAAAAATCATTGTCAAACGCTGCATTGACATTAGCTTTTTGCTGTGCCTAATATATGCATTAATTTCTTTCGGGTTGATGCTCTTGATAGGTTCTCTGAAATACGTTTTTTATGATTATATGTATAGTAACTTTACGTTTACATTTTCAATCTTCATTGAATCATTAGGTGATAGAGATAGTTTGTTTGTTTCAATTGGGACATTTATATCTTTTTTTATTGGAGAAATTATAGAATACATCAATGATAAATCTAATTCTTGACGTATAGAACTGGATAATTGAAACGCTTTTATGCATAAAGTGAAAATAAAAAAATCGGGCAAAGGATTATACGACTATGACCTTTACCCGATTTCTTTATTTCCAGATATTCATGTCGGACAAGATAGACATGGTTATTTCAGTTGCGTTGCCTCCGGTAGCATCGCTGTCTGCACCAATGTTGGTAGCGAAAAAGTATGTATTATCTACAATTTCGATATAGCCGATAAACCATCCGTTCACATCCTGTCCATCTACACGGCCGGTTCCGGTCTTTCCGTAGAATGTTCCGGCATCGGAAGAGGAAAGGCAGACGGCATCTTTTACTGCATTGATGTTTTCAGGGGCAAAGTCGAAGCGGTTGTTCTGTAGTTTGATTAACAGTTCGACCTGCTCTACGGGGGAAATCTCCAAGGAAGATTCCATCCAATAGGTGGAAAAATCGCCGCTTATGTTTTCATTTCCATATCCAATTTCCTTGATATAATCGTAAACGGAAGCAGTACCAAGTTGTTCATCTACTGATTGGAAGTACCAGTTCACAGATGAAGCCATAGCAGACTGCAAGGTCTGATCAGCGTTCCATGCTTCAAATGGATAACTTTCTCCGTTCCATGCAATAAAGGAATCTTCCGGTGTAATGACATTTTCCTCTAAGCCGAATAAGGCATCATATATTTTGTATGTAGAATCTGGTGCAACACGCAAGGTTGCATGATCCATGTTGTGTATGCTCCAGGAGTCATTTTCTAAATCGTACAAAACAAAGCTGCCTTCGTATTCTCCAAAGTAGGAAGAAAAGTCAACATAGGAAATATTCTCAGAAGAAGTTTTCCATTGATAATGGCTGACCTCTGCTGCGTATGTAGATAAAATCGGAGCGAGACCAAGAAGCAGGACAGCGGTCAGCATGAAAGCAGTCATGCCCTTTAGTCTTTTCATAAATGTTGGCTTTTCATAAGAGGCAATATTAATAATTCTCCGTTTCATCTGCTCCATGTTTCCACCAAGGCCGGCGGCAAACGGAAAAGGAGTAAGTGAAACCTTCTCTGCAAAGTTAATCAGTGTATTGCCATAATATTCGTAAGCATCCTCTTCAAGCATTTTCAAAACGGAAGTGTCACAGGCAACCTCTCTATCATTACGCATTTCTTTCAGTGCGTACCAGACAAGAGGATTGAACCAATATACTACCCCAGCAAGATTCATCAGATAACTGGCAACAGCATCTTTGTGCTTATAGTGCTGCAGTTCGTGCAACAGCATATATCGCATATCGGATTCGTTGTAATCAGAGATCAGATGAATCGGCAGATAAATACATGGTTTCAAAAGTCCCACAATAATCGGGGATTTCAAAAATGCAGTACTGTAAACAGGGATATTTCTGTGAATTCCCATTTCCTCCAAACATCGATGATATAGGCTGCGTACTTCCGGGTTCTGAAGGGGAAGTCCAGATTTCTCCAAATTGCGTAGGCGGAGTGAGGATTTGATTACTAATATGATCATTGCAAAAATGCCTATAATCCATATCCCCAATAATATGTATCCGGCAATGGATGGTGTTTCGCTATTTACAGAAAGTGCGAAATCATTCATCCAGTCTGTATTTCCGACCGGATGAATTCCCACAGCTTCTCCCATAGCGGTTGGAGTGCCGGAAGCAGGGGAGCTTCTTAAGCTACCAAGCCACGAGAAGATTTGTGGAAATCCGATGAGACGGAACGGTATAAAGGGAACTGCAAGCAACCCAAGGAGCAGGAACCACAGATTATACTGCATCCGGCTGGACAGGTTGTTTTTGAATATCCGCTTGGCTATCAAAAGAATTCCGATGATACCGCTGATAAATACATTGCATATTAAAAAGCGTATCATAAAATTAGCCACGTTAATTTCCTCCTTTTTTTGACCTCTTGGAAAGAAGGGAACGTAGGGTGTCTATTTCTGTTTCAGACAGTCTGTCATTTTCTATATAGGCAGACAGCATGGCAGTGATATCCCCGTCATAGTATCGTTCCAGAAAAGAGTTGCTTTCCTGGCCGATGTATTCGCTTTCTTTCACGACTGGGGTATAAACAAACACTCGGCTCTGTTTTTCATAAGTCAGAACGCCTTTTGTTACGAGACGTTTGATTAAAGTCTGTATCGTCTTAGGACTCCAGCTTGTGGTCTGTAATAATTTATCTGTTATTTCATTGGTACTGATCGGCGCATGTTTCCATACGATTTTCATAACTTCAAATTCAGCTTCAGAAATCTGTGGTAAATCGCTCATTTCAAATCCCTCCTTAAATCTTACGACTGTAATAAATATATTATAGACGTTATTTATGTTGTTGTCAATTTCAGAAAAAACATATTGACTTGAAATCTTACTTGTGTAATAATTAAAATATTATAAGAGTAAGATTTGGAGATGGCAACAAAAAGAAAAGAACCAGAATCACAACGGATTAGCTGGTTCCTTTATTCGTTTGAATTACCTCTTTTATGTATGAGTGCTAAGAGGTATTCAATTGCTGGAAGAATCTCGGCTGCCTCTTGCTCATCACATTCCTGTAGCATCAATAACAGTTTTTGTTTTTTCACCCCATCCGTAGCAGTGTCAGGGTGGAAAATACGGTCTGCAGGAATGTGTAAATAAGCGATGATCTGGCACAATACTTCGAACTTGGGATTACCACGGTCGTTTTCAATATTTAGTATTGTACGCTCATCACAACCTATTTGTTCAGCTAATCTGCAGAAACTTGCCAAAACGGAAGCAGAATGTATTGCTGCCTATTATGGAGTGACGAAAAAGGAAGAAACTACATTTACAAAGATTATGGGTAACGCAGTGGCAACGGTGGAGCAGATGACAGAGTATATTAAAGCAAAGAATCCTGATGTTGCACAGTCGGTTATTGATATGATTCCGTTTTATCTTTTGGAGGGAAAGGCAGAGGGTGTCCGTGGTGATATTGCCTTTGCACAATCCTGTCTGGAAACAGGTAATTTTGGATTCTCCGGTTCTGCTGTTACGCTCGACCAGAACAATTTCTGTGGCATGGGAGTGACTTCAAATGGAATGAGAGGAAATTCCTTTGCTACACCACAGCTTGGTATCAGGGCGCAGGTTCAGCATTTGAAAGCCTATGCTTCCACAGTGGATTTGAAGAATGAATGCGTTGATCCACGCTTCAAGTATGTCGCAAGAGGCTGTGCGGAATATGTGGAGTTGCTTGGACAGAAAGAAAATCCAGATGGAAGGGGATGGGCAACAGGAGCCGGATATGGTGCAAAGATTATTACAATCTTAAATACCATGATTGGAATTAAGAGCGAGGCAACAGAAGCGAAAGAAGTTTGGTATCGTGTGCGTAAGACATGGCCGGATGCTGCCACGCAGAAGGGTGCATTCCATAGGTTGGAAAATGCCAAGAGGTGTGCGGATGAAAATGAGGGATATTCCGTATTTGATGAATCCGGTAAAGTGATTTATTCCAATGATACATTTACACCGTATCTTGTGAGAGTATCCATCGAAGATTTGAACATCCGCAGGGGTCCGGGAACAGACTATGATAAAACAGGTAAGTACACCGGAAAAGGTGCTTTCACTATTGTGGAAGAAGCAGAAGGCAAAGGTGCGAGCCTTTGGGGGCTTCTGAAATCTTATCAGAAAAATCGTGACGGATGGATTTCACTGGATTATACCGAGAGGGTTTAAAGATAAGCCGGACAGAGACAACAGGTTTCTGTCCGGTCGCTTTTTTCGGCTCCTGACAAGTTTGGACAGAGTGAAAAAAGAGTGGGTGGAAACCGTAGAATTGCTTGACTTTACAGGGGTTTAGAGTGATTTATATACTACCAAAAACGAAAGGAGTACTTATTTATATGGTGATTGCAGGAACGATAAATAGGGTGGCTTTTTACTGCAGAGTCAACCATCGTGACAGAGATTATGAAAAATATCTGGACGATGTAATGAGGCGGTTGGAAGAAGAATATGGAAAACAGAAATGGGATTTGCAGATATTCTTTGAGGAAGCCTCAGGAGCAGACCCGAACAGAAAAGAATTTAATCGTCTGAAAGCAGAAATCGCAGCAAAGAAGATTGATGTGGTGGTTACTATGAGGGCTGCCACGATTGCCCGTAACTGGGGACAGTTTATGGAGTTCATGCTGATTTGCAGTAAGAGAAATGTGGAAGTGGTGTGCATTGACAAGGTAGAGGATGCACAGGCCATTTTCCAAAGAATTCAGGAGTTTAAGAAAAGGTTTTTTGAAGGAAGTAATGTAACGTGCGAGTAAAAGTGATTAACAAACGACCAGCTTCGGTCTTACAAAAGAAAAGGGTTTGTGCTTATGCCAGAGTTTCCACAGACAGCAGAAGACAGGAAGACTCTCTTGAAAACCAGATGGAAACCTATAAGAGACTGATTACCGGAAATCCGGAATATGAATTTATCGGAGTATTTGCTGATCAGGGCATATCCGGTTATTGTGAGAACCGCCCACAGTTCCAGAGAATGATGGAAAAGGCAAGGGCAGGAGAGATTGACTTAATTATTACAAAATCCATATCGAGGTTTGCTAGAAATACCGTCACCGTTCTAAAGTTCGCAAGGGAACTGAAGGAACTAGGTGTCGGTATTTTTTTTTGAAGAACAGAACATTAACACTCTATCAGGGGACGGTGAGATGATGCTTGCCGTCCTCGCTTCTTTTGCACAGGAAGAAAGCAGAAGCATGAGTGAAAACAATAAATGGTCCATTCGGAAGAAGTTTGAGAGGGGAGAAGTGATGATTACCACATCCCGCTTCCTCGGTTATGACAAAAACGAATATGGAGATTTGATTGTGAACAGAAAGGAAGCGGAAATTGTCAGTCTGACTTTTGACCTTTATCTGCTGAATGTCGGCTCGTCAAGGATTGGGGAGCTGCTTGATTACCTGGGTGTGAAAACGGTGACGGGAACCACATGGGAAAGCGGGACTATCAATGGGATGCTTTGTAATGAAAAGTACAAAGGGGATTTTCATCTGCAGAAGTATTACACCCCTGAAAACAAAAGAAACCATACAAGGAAAAACAACGGGGAAGTGCAGAGTTATTACATTTCGGAAAATCACGAACCAATTGTATCGCCAGAGGTGTGGGAACAGGTACAGAAGGTCAGAGAGCAGAGAAAGCGTGACAGGAATATTGGACAGGACAACACAATGAAGTTCCAAAACCGCTATCCCTTAAGCGGAATGCTGATTTGCCCTTACTGCGGAAAAACACTCCGGCGCAGACAGGTTTACAAGAAGAAAATCCAATGGCTTTGCAGCACCTACATTGAAAAGGGAGTCAAGGCATGCAAAGGGATAAGAATTGATGATGCCGAATTGCAAGGCTTGAACATTACGGAACAGACAGTGATTGAGGAGGTGGTTAAAAATGGCAAGAAGCATTACTGTTATACCAGCAAAGCAGATTTCGACTGCGGAATCAGGAACAGCACAGTCAGTGCAGAAATTGAAGATGGCAGCGTACTGCCGAGTGTCAACCGACCAAGAAGAACAGTTATTAAGCTATGAGAATCAGGTCAATTATTACACAAATTATATCAGCGAGAATCCTCTCTATGAATATGCAGGGACTTATGCGGATGAAGGAATTTCGGGAACCAATACCAAAAAGAGAGATGAATTCAACCGTATGATTGCGGATTGCAGGGCGGGGAAAATAGATATGATTATTACCAAGTCCATTTCCCGATTTGCAAGAAATACGCTGGATTGTTTGAACTATGTGCGAGAGTTGAAAGATTTGGGGATAGGGATTATTTTTGAAAAGGAAAATATCAATACCCTCGATGCAAAGGGCGAAGTGCTGCTGACCATTCTTTCCTCACTGGCACAGGATGAGAGCCGGTCCATTTCAGAGAACTGCACATGGGGAATCCGCAGAAGGTTTGAAACAGGAAAACACAAAATGAGTACAAAGCGTTTTCTTGGATACGATACGGATGAAACGGGGAAGCTGGTAATCAACAGGACACAGGAGCCGATTGTAATTCGGTTGTATCAGGAATTCCTGGACGGAAAAACAACCGATCACATCAAGAGGATTTTTGAACGGGAAGGTGTGAAAAACTGGGATGGCGGTACGAAGTGGCAGTCCACAACCTTAATGAGTATGTTGGAAAATGAAAAATACAAGGGTGATGCCTTGCTGCAGAAAAGTTATACGGTGGATTTCCTTACCAAGAAACGTACACAGAACAAGGGGGAAATCCAGATGTTTTATGTGGAGGATGACCATGATGCCATCATTTCAAAGCGGATATGGGAATGTGTACAGCTTGAAATAAAACGCAGGAAAAAGTATCTGGAGGAGCATGGGACAAACTCCTATTCCCACCGGCCGGAAAGCAATCCATTTGCATCCAAGATAATTTGCGGAGACTGCAATAAGGTTTTTGCACGGAAAGGCTGGCGGAGCAGCACGGGTGTTGACCGTAAGGTATGGCAATGCAGTGAACGGTACAAGGTCAAAGGAGTCATGGGATGTGTCAACCGCCATGTGGAGGAAGAAACGCTGATAAAGGCTTATCTGATGGCTTGGAACGCATTGGTGGAGAACCGAGAGGATTTCATGGAGCAGTGGACAGAACAGCTGCAGAGCGAGAACCTATTGGAAGGTTATCGGGCAGAGAAGTTCATAGAATACACCGATGGAGCAGAACCTCTGACAGAGATGGATACGGACTTCATGCTGAAAACACTGGACCACATCAAGGTTTTTGAGGATGGAACATTGTTGGTGGTGTTTCTGGACGGAACGGAGATTGAATGTAAAAATGAAGAGGAGTAAGAAAAGATGCCGATTGGGAGTTGCGATTCCTGATCGGCTTTTTTTCTTGCTCTTTTGCAGATGGTAAAAAAACAGGTGATATGGTAAAATAAAATAGATAGCTTGAACGAAAGGGAGGATTGCATAATTTGGAGAGACATCAAGGTAGTTGGAAGGTTGAAGGAGAAGAAGAGTATAATATTGGGGAATTAGTTATAGACAATGATTATATTGAATTTTTTGTAAGAGGTAAATCTATTCCTTGGGCTTGTACTTTTATAGGTTCAAATGGAGAACATCCAATAAAAGTGTATGCTAAAGGACCTGGAGAAACAAAACATAGGTCATTAAATATGAGTATTGGATATAGAGTAGTGAAGGTCGCTATGACAAATGCAGGATTTCAAGAGGGGTTTGAAATAAACAATATTAGTGCATTCTCATTTGAAATTCCAGAACTTGTTGATTGGTTAAAAATAAATAGTGTGTCAATAGGTTTTACAGAGGCGAACGAGTTATTTGCAATTGAAGAGAAAATAGAACCTATTATTATAAAAAATGAAAATCCACATATTGAAATATCATTTGGGCCTGCATCACCGTTTATGCCACCGGAAATAAATGATAGGGTAGAATATGTGGTAAAAAACTATCCAAGAGTTCATGTGTCATATGAGGAAATGGTAACTGATGAAAGAGTGTATGCAGATATACAAATTTTAATGCGTTTCTTTGGTATGCTTATAGGGTATGTTTCTTATGCGAAAGATATTCGATTAAATATTGAGGGTAAAGACTTAAAAACATGGATATGGTTTAATGAAGATTTTTCGCATAACCTAAGGCACCTTAACGGGATAGATAGATTCAGAACGGAATATTCTCAGGTGAAAGATGAATTAGCAAATTATTTTGAAAATTGGTATACATTTTCTAATGATGATTATTTCTTTTTGCCGAGACAGATGTTCTTTAATAGTAATAGAAAAAGAGAAATATTTGCAGAGGATTTGTTTGTACAGTATGTAAAAATTTTAGAAGGTTATCATCTAAGAATATCAGGTGATGAGAAAAAAGCGGAACAATTGGGTATAGAAATTTTAGAGCAGCTAAAAGATGAAAATGTAAAGAAGGTGTTAAGTGAGCCGTTCAAAAAAGCTGGTTCATCTTATAAGCCAAAGACAGTTGCTCAATGGATACAAGGAGGATTTTTGAGCCGAATTACCCTTGAAACACGATTGAAGAAATTAGACGAAGAACACGGTTCTATAGTGGCTGGAAACACCGAGTATGTATATAAAGAATCGAATGCAGACAAATATTTTAGTGCAATCGTAAAAACAAGAAATTACTATTCACATTATAAGCCTGATCGTGATGGAGTGCTGACATTTGGACAAATGTGTAATAGTATAGATGTGTTAAAATGTTTGATTATAATGATTTTGTTTAGTCATATGGGAATGGACATCGATACTGCGAAGCAGATAATGATACACGATGATAAATTGTGGATGTATACTTCTTGTATGAAGAAGGATCAGGATATAGAGGGGTAAACACTATCCCCCTAAGTGGGGTATAAACCTTTTCGCAAAAGGTGACGGTTTCGCTATTTAGTATAAGAAGTAACTTTCACCGCATGTGGAGACGGTCTGCCTTCTGTCGAGAAAAGCCCAATAAATCAAAGGATTTCGCCATTTTGGGAATAAAATAGATGTGTGTTTCTGTTTCCATAGAGTGATGATATAACTGGAGTTTTACCCCAGGGGATAGGCTTTTGGGAATAAGAAATACACATTTTGGCGAAAGGATACTTTTTCGCAAAAGTGAAGACGTTAGGAGGAGAGCAAATGGAAAGCAACGGAACATGTTTTGTGTGTGGAGCTAAAGCATATATGCAACATTCCATGGACCCGGTCAAATATTTTTATTCATGTCCGATTTGTGGCAGATATGAGTATTATGTGCAATTTGCAGAATTAACAGAGTTCAATTTGAATCACTTGAGTTCATACCTACTGTACAATGGATTTAAGGAAAGCATGAAAGAATACAGATATTTTACTACCATGAGTAAAGAGCGCTGTGATGATTACAAGAAAAATTTTGAACATGGAGATGTTACACACGGGCATCCAGTCAGATTGGAAAATGAAAACGTAGAAAACTGGTATCCAAAAACCTTTGCTGAAAAAGTGGATAATATTTTACTTCACTTGAATTCTCGTATTAGGCACATGGGTGAATATGTTAAACTACCAAAAGAGGAAATGATCAGTTGCCTTTTTGTTGATAGATACGATTATAAAGATGGTAATCATAAAAAGAGAACTGATGATGCAATACAGGCACAGATGAATTATATGATAAAGTTTTTAGTTGATAGGAATTACATCTTATCACCACAGTCATGGAATGGTGGAGAAAATGATCGACCTATCACATTATCACCAGAAGGTTATGCCAGAGTAGATGCTATTCAGAAGAATACTGCAAATGGTAAAAATGTTTTAGTTGCCATGAAATTTGGAGATGATACAAAAAAACTCAGAGAAATGATACGCCAAGGTATAATGTCAGCTGGCTATGTAGCAATTTTTATTGATGAAGTAGAACATAATGATTTTATAACTCCAGAGTTATTAAAATACATAAGAGATAGTAAATTTGTTGTGGTAGATTTGTCGCATCAAAATAATGGAGCGTACTTTGAAGAAGGATATGCGATGGGCTTAGGAAAGCCAGTGATCCAATTATGTAAAAAGGATGTGCGGCTACATTTTGACATAGCACAAAAGAATACAATCATTTGGGAAACAGAGGAAGAAATTCCGGAAAGATTAAAAAATCGAATAATAGCAACTATTGATTAGAAGGGGTAGTTATTTTACGGGGGTAAATCTTATACCCCACTTTGAAAATATATTGCATACTTTCGCTATGCAGTATAAAATCAAAGTTCAGGGGAATGTCGAGACTGTTGTCTTACTTTCCAAGGGCGCTAAAGGTCCGGTGGACCTTTGCTCAGCGCGGACCGAAGTGGAACGGAGCTGATCAAGGTTATGACCGGTATCCGCCGCTGCGGAAAGTCGGTCATGCTGGAGCTGATTCATCCGCAGGTAGCACCTGCCCCGCAGGAATTACAGGATAAGCATT
>ERZ791893.68-NODE-68-length-109760-cov-4.484499_pt1 | contig 109760 bp, 107 predicted proteins | sample MGYA00510154_ERZ791893 | MGnify/ENA primary metagenome ERZ791893 (study PRJEB30046, sample SAMN00792068) | human gut metagenome | study: EMG produced TPA metagenomics assembly of the A metagenome-wide association study of gut microbiota in type 2...
TCCATCAAGACCTCCGGATATTACCTGAATCCACGGTATGACTGGAGCAGCAACACGAGGAAGCTCATCGGATACGAGATGCAGACCGAGGTGACCGTCTCCGATGTTGCGGTGGACCAGGTCGGCACGCTGCTCTCCAACGGTGTCGGAAACGGGGCGAATGAGATCTATTCCGTGTCTTACTATTCCAGCGGATATGATGACGCGTATGCGGAGGCGTTAAAGAAAGCAGTTGATCTTGCCCGGACGAAGGCGGAGGCACTTGCGGAGGCCAGCGGACGGACACTCGGATATGTGGTGAGTATTGAAGAGTATTCGGACAGCCAGTACGGCAGATATGTGGACGGCGGCGTGAACCTGAAAAAGGAAAGCGCTGTAATGAAGGCAGCCGGGGCAGAGGACACCGCGGCAGATATGAACGTGATGCCGGGAGAGATGGAAGTCAGCGCGAATATTAAGATCGTGTTCTCCATGGGAGACTAGGTAATTCACAGGGCATGGACCGGAAAACAGTGGACATCCGGGACCATGCCCTGTATAATATAGGGTACGACCAAGTGGCTGTCCAGTATCTTAGCAGCCGCATAAATTACTGTTCAGGCGGTAAAAGCCCACAGTTAAAAAGGAGAAAGACAATGGCAGAAAAGAAAAATCCGGTCATTACCATCGAAATGACAAACGGCGATATCATCAAAGCTGAGCTTTACCCGGACGTTGCTCCGAATACGGTAAACAACTTTTTAAGTCTTGTAAATAAGGGATTCTATAACGGACTGATCTTCCACCGCGTGATCAAGGGATTCATGATCCAGGGCGGATGCCCGGACGGCAACGGAATGGGCGGCCCGGGATACTGCATCAAGGGCGAGTTCTCCCACAACGGCTTCCAGAACGATCTGGCGCATACCGAGGGCGTTCTCTCCATGGCCCGCGCGATGAACCCGAACTCCGCAGGTTCCCAGTTCTTCATTATGCACAAAGACGCTCCGTACTTAAACGGTGAGTATGCAGCGTTCGGTCAGGTCATCGACGGTATGGACATCGTAAACAAGATCGCTGAGGTCCGCACCGATTACAGCGACCGTCCGATGAAGGAGCAGAAGATCAAATCTATCACAGCAGAGACCTTCGGCGTAGAGTATCCGGAACCGGAGAAGTGCCGATAAAAATGGCAGTTGGATTCCAGACATGGAAGAGTACTGTTTTTGAGCTGTCATGCATTCGGAAGAAGCTGCCGGAGGAGATTCGGCAGGTGTGCAGGCGGAGCAGGAACAACTGCCGCAAATATAAAAAAGGAGACATGCTATGCAGGAGACCCGTTATGCAGTTGTAGACGGTGAGAAAATTCCTGTCCTGCTCTCCGATGAAAACGAGGCTCTCCTGGCGGCAAAGGCTGCCGGGAGGGCCATTGTTGGCTTATGGAGAGAAGACACACAGGGGAATGAGTGGTGCGCGGCGGACACATTGATCGCGGATGTGGAGGATGCGGACGAAGAGTTTTTGGGGCGGATCGCGAGAAGGCATCTTGGGCTGCCGTGGGCGATCTGCGAGACGGAGCGGCTTAAGATCCGGGAGATCGCGGAAGGCGATTATGAGGAGATCGTGGAGAACCATGTGGATGCCGACCTGGATACGGTGGAGAAGGTAGCCGGTTACACAAAGCACCATTATGAGGTGTTTGAGTTTGGATTCTGGGCGGTCGAGGAAAAGAAGAGCGGAAATCTCACCGGTGTTGTGGGGTTCCGGATCCCGCAGGATGACGGCATCGGGGATGTGGATTATTATGTCCTGTCCCTGGATGATGAGAATATCCTGGATGACACGCTGGAGCTGGGCTACCATATTTTCCCGGAATACCGGAGAAAAGGATACGCGAAAGAGGCATGCCGGGCGGCGATCGAATACGCTGAGGAAGAGTTTGGAACTGTCCAGTTTATCGTCAGGATCGGGAAGGAAAACATCGTGTCAAAGAAGGTCGCGGAAAGCCTGGGATTCGTGCGGACGGAATAAAGGTTTATTGAGGAAAAAAGTCATTAATTCCGCAAGATTTCTCTTGTCAAATGGTGTATCAATCATGTATATTAAACATTGTATACAAACAACACAAATACAATTTGATGATACCAGGGTAACAAGCTTAAAGGTTCGGCTCAAGCCTGCCTGCAGGAGAAGCTTTAAATTTGTTCCTGGGAATGCGAAGCATTCCGATGGTAGGACTCGCGTGTAGAAAATATAGAAGGTGATAACATGAAAGACCATTTAGACCTCAAAGCATATGCCAAGATCAACCTTGGCCTGGATGTGGTCCGGAAGAGAGAGGATGGGTACCACGAGGTCCGCATGATCATGCAGACCGTGAACCTGTACGACCGGATCGAGATGGACCGGACCGAAGACGGCGTGATCAGGACGGAGACGAATCTCCCGTTCGTTCCGGACGGGGAGGGAAACCTTGCGTGGCGCGCGGCGAAGCTGCTTCTCGATGAAAAGGGGATCAAGGACGGCGTGACTATAAAGATCCGCAAATATATTCCTGTTGCGGCCGGCATGGCCGGAGGCAGTACCGATGCGGCAGCCGTTTTAGTCGGTGTGAACCGGATGTTTGATCTTGGATTCACGAAAAAAGAGCTTATGGAGCGGGGTGTAAAGCTCGGCGCGGATGTTCCGTACTGTATCATGCGTGGAACGGCCCTGTCGGAAGGAATCGGTGAGATCCTGACAGAGCTCCCGGCGCCTCCGCAGTGCCATCTCGTGATCGCGAAGCCGCAGATCTCCGTGTCAACGAAAGCGGTATACGGAAAACTGCGCGTGAATGAGCTTGCACCGGAGGAACACCCGGATATCGATGGCATGATGGCGGCGATCAAAAATGGTGACCTGGACGGTGTGATCGAACGTCTTGGAAATGTCCTGGAGACCGTGACGGTCCCGGATCATCCGGAGATCTCGGAAATCAAGGAAATAATGGTGGAGAACGGCGCCTGCGGCTCCCTGATGAGCGGCAGCGGGCCGACGGTATTCGGTATATACAAGGATAGGGAACTGGCAGAAAAGGCCTGTCAGGCCCTCAGGGAAGCGGACGGCGGACGTCTGACCCGTCAGGTGTACCTGACTGAATTCTACAACCGGAAGAAAGCCAGATAGAGGAGAGAGACACGATGACGAATCATTTTGAAGTAAATATGGATGAATATCTGCCATTACGGGATGTTGTGTTCAAGACCCTGCGCCAGGCAATTTTAAAAGGAGAGCTGGAGCCGGGCGAACGCCTGATGGAGATCCAGCTTGCGGAGCGGCTTGGCGTGAGCCGTACCCCGATCCGTGAGGCGATCCGTAAACTGGAGCTCGAGGGCCTGGTCCTCATGATACCGAGAAAGGGCGCGGAGGTTGCGAAGATCTCTGAGAGCAACCTGCGGGATGTTCTGGAGGTGCGCCGTTCCTTAGAGGAGCTTGCCATCGACCTTGCATGCCAGAGAATCACCGCGGAAGAGCTGGAATCATTAAATAAAGCGGAAGTTGATTTCAAGGCAGCCATCGGGAACGGGGACGCGATGCAGATCGCCCAGACTGACGAGCAGTTCCATGAGATCATCTACAACAGCACGAAGAACCAGAAGCTGGTCCAGATCTTAAACAATTTAAGAGAGCAGATGTACCGCTACCGCCTGGAATACATTAAGGACGCGGACAAGCGCCAGATCCTTATGGTGGAGCATGAACATATTTTAAAGGCACTGACGCTGCGCCATATCCAGGAGGCGAAGATGGCTGTGCGGGAACACATCGACAATCAGGAGATCACGATTCTCAAGAATCTGAAGGAGCAGGAAAATGACATTCAAAGAAAAGTACCTGGCAGGAGAAATTGAATTTGAAGCCATCGATGACTATGTGGATGAGTGGAACAACAGCGATGACGAGAGAACGCTGGCGAAATTCCTCGGTCTCAACGCGGACGAAGAGGACGCGTGGATCGATGACGGGGATGAAGCGCTGAAGGAGATGCTGGACGCAGGAAAGCAGTAGCTTTGGCATGCCCGTAGCTTAAGGTCACAGATAGGGGAAAAGGTTACGGGCAAACGTATAGGAAGAAAGGAGAAGCTTCATGACAACAGTTACACTTGGAAAGACGGGAATCACGGTAAATAAGAACGGTTTCGGCGCGCTTCCGATCCAGAGAATCACGAAGGAAGAGGCCGCAAAGCTTTTGAGAAAGGCATATGACGGCGGAATTACATATTTCGATACGGCGAGAGCATATTCTGACAGTGAGGAAAAGATCGGATATGCCTTAAGTGATGTCAGAAACCATATCTATCTGGCGACAAAGACAGCGGCAACGACGGCAGAAGGCTTCTGGAAGGATCTCGAGACCAGCCTTCGTCTTTTAAAGACGGACTGTATCGATGTATACCAGTTCCACAACCCGGCAGTCTGTCCGAAGCCGGGCGATGAATCCGGCCTCTATGACGCTGCTTTAAAGGCAAGGAAACAGGGAAAGATCCGGTTCATCAGCATCACGAATCATCGCCTTGCGGTTGCAAACGAGGCGGTGGATTCCGGTCTGTACGCGACGTTACAGTTCCCGTTCTGCTATCTCTGCAGCGAGAAGGATCTGGAGCTTGTGGAAAAGTGCAAAAAGGCAGATATGGGCTTTATTGCCATGAAGGCATTGTCCGGAGGCCTGATCAACAATTCAAGAGCCGCTTACGCGTTTCAGGCACAGTACGACAGCGTACTTCCGATCTGGGGTGTCCAGAAGGAACATGAGCTTGACGAATTTTTAAGCTATATCGACAATCCGCCGGTGATGGACGACGAGATCCGCACCCTGATCGAGAATGACAGAAAACAGTTATTCGGAAGCTTCTGCCGTGCCTGCGGCTACTGTATGCCATGTCCGGCCGGGATCGAGATCAACACCTGCGCGAGAATGTCCCTGCTTCTCAGAAGATCCCCGTCCCACCTCCAGCTCACACCGGAGGTACAGGCGAAGATGATGAAGATCAAGGACTGCCTCCACTGCGGTCACTGCATGAGCAAGTGCCCGTATGGTCTGAATACGCCGGAGCTGCTGCAGAGAAACCTGAAGGATTATGAGGAGGTTCTTGCGGGTAAGGAGATCCTGCCGGGGAATTTCTAAGGATAGGAAATAGATAGACTTGGCGAAAAGAGGATGGGTGGCTGTCCTCTTTTTGCATATGATGAAAGCGGAGCATGCAAATTTTGCACATCGATATTCGGCAATATGCAAAAGTGCTTTTTGATAAATTCCATTTTTCAAATTTGCTCATTTATAGTAGCAAAATTAAAAAACTTAACAAAGTATATTTATTGACAAAATATAACATCTAAAACGTGCAAAATAACGGTGGAGTTATGCAAAATCACAATTGTATGGGCAAAATAAAAAAATAAATAGATATAATAAAAAGACAATGCAAATTATGACCTTTGAGAATGAACTGGCACAGAAGATCCGGTCTGCTCTTACTGTGAAGAAGGCTTCTATGAAAAATGTGGCAAGAGGGATTGAAAATATGAGACCGTCTGTCCATACAACCTTAAATGAATCAACCAGACTGGATGAGAATAATGTGGATATGGATCAGGAACAGGTTGAATTGGCAAGAACAGCTTATGAATACCAGTTTATGATCAGTTCTGTAAGTAGCGACCTTTCACGTCTGCGCAGCGCAGCTAAAAACTTTTAAATCATACAAATTATACAGTTAAGGAGAAAATATAAAATGATTGAACAGGTGAATGGGTTTATTACCCCTATGAAAGGGTGGGATGCTGTTGGAAAGAATGATAAAAAAATAACAGGAACAGAAAATGGCACAAAATCTGTGTTCCAGTCAGTGCTTGAAGATACAGTGCAAAATGTTTACGACACACAGAAGGATGTAGAACAGAAACAGTATCTTCTGGCAACGGGGCAGTTAGAAGATGCCCACAGTCTTCCAATCGCCCAGGCAAAAGCAGAACTGAGCCTGGAAGTTATGATCTCTCTTAGAAATAAAGCAATGGAAGCGTATAACGAAATTTTAAAGATGAGTGTTTAATACTGCTGGCCATGGAATGGAACAGTAGATTTTTAATATTTGCTATATATGGAAATGCAAAGGATGAATGGAACAGTGCAGAATCTAAAAGAAGCATGGCAGAAGATGCCAGGGAAAACAAAAAAAATGATCGCAGTCATTGCAGCGGGGACGATTATCCTGGCGGCAGCCGGACTTCTGGTCCTGAATATAGGCACGAAAAAAGGATACAGTACCTTGTTTACAGGAATGAGCTCGGATGATGCCCAGGCAGTTGTAAGTCTTCTTCAGGATGAAGGTGTTGATTACAGATACAATGACAAAAACGGCTCTGTCCAGGTAATGTCAGATACAGTAGATAAGACCAGGGCTGAATTGCTAAGCAAAGGATATCCTAAAAGCGGCTTTACTTATGATATGTACCGTAATAATGCGGGAATCATGAGCACTGAAAAGGATAAGGAAAAATATACATTGTATGAACTTCAGGATCGTCTTGGTGCCCAGATCGGATTATTTGAAGGGGTACGTGATGCAAAAGTGACCATAGCAGAAGGCGGAACCCAGAAATATGCACTGGATGATACACAGCAGACAGATGCATCAGCCTCTGTTGTGGTGACAATGGATCCCGGACAGGATCTGACAGATACAAAGGCAGCTGCTATCAAGAACCTGATCGCAAGAGCTGTAAAGGGAATGAATTTTACCAATGTTTCTGTATTTGATGCTGCTACCATGATGGAAGTCGGCGGTGAAGATGAGGCAGGTAATACTGCCGGTACAGGAAAAGATGTAGCAGAGCTTACCAGCCAGATAGAAAAAAGTATAGCAGGAAATGTGCGCCGGGTCCTGGAATTAATGTATGGACAGGGAAAAGTTGCAGTTTCTGTAAAAGGCACACTGAATATGCAGAAGCTGATCCAGGAAACAGTCCAGTATACCACTCCGGATAAGGTTGACCAGAATGATAAAACAGGACTGCTGGAAAAAGAAGAAACAGCAGGGGAGAATACGGGAAGTACGTCTTCGGGAAATGGAGGCGTAGCAGGCGCAGATGCTAATGCAGATACACCCCGTTATACGGGCCAGACAGGCACACAGGCAGGTTCAGATACATATTCCAACAACAGCGCAATAAGAGAGTGGCTGTATAATTCCACAAAAGAACAGCGTCAGATCGATCCTGGTGTTCTGGAAAATACAACAGTAGGCGTTACTATTGATACAGATGATACATCTATTGCAGACGCAGATCTGGTCAGTCTTGTAGCTAATTCAGCAGGTATTACCCAGGAGGACGCTCCTTCAAAGATCACGGTTATAAGAGCCCTTTCAGTAGCCAGTAAAAACACAGATGCAGTGCCGGTAACAGCACCGGCACAGAAAGCAAAGCTTCCATTGCCTCTTTTGATCGCCATAGGGGCAGGTGGGCTGCTTCTTGTATTGCTGATTGCTTTGCTGATACTCAGCAGGCAGCATTTGAAAGCGTCAGAAGAAGAAAGACAGGCACTGTTGGAACAGATACCGGATGGAGGTGCGATTACTGAAAATTCTCAAAATGCCATTGCCGCCGACAATAAAACTAAAAATGATGGGAATATATCCTTGTTAACTGAAGAGGAACAGTCGGCGCTTCAGGGACAGGACGATGAACTTAAGAAAAATGAAGAAATTTTAAATCTGAAAATGCAGCACAGTCTGAAATTAAAACAGGAGATCGGTTCCTTTGTGGATGAAAATCCGCAGATCGCAGCAAAACTGATCCAGAATTGGCTGCTTACTGGTGGAGGAAACGATGGCAGAAATAGAGGGAAGTAAGATAACAGATATTACCGGGGGATCCGAACTGGATAAAATGGATGCGCGGGCGAAAGCAGCAGTGGTAGTTGTGTCTTTAGGAGCAGACCGCGCTTCCCAGATTTATAAATATCTCAGTGAACAGGAAATCGAAGACCTGACTTATGAGGTAGCAAAGCTTGGAAAAACAAATAATGCCCAGGTGGAGAATGCATTAGATGAGTTTTATAAAATGTGCCTTACCCACAAGATGATGACAGATGGAGGTCTGGATTATGCCAGAAGTGTACTGGAAAAAGCTTTTGGAGAAACCACAGCCAGAAATCTTCTGGAAAAAGTATCCAAGACTCTCCAGTCCAAGCCATTTAACTTTTTTACAAAGGGAGATCCCAAATCCCTTCTTGCCCTGCTCCAGCATGAGCGGCCCCAGGTGATCGCTCTGATCATGGCTTATATGGATCCTCAGCAGGCGGCCCAGATACTGGAACAGCTTCCAAATGAAAAAAGGATACCGGTACTGGAAGGCATGGCAAATATGAGCCGTGTATCTCCTGAGGCAATAGCTATTGTGGAAGAGGAAATGAAGAGGAAATTCGCTACGATCATTACCAGTGAGGATAATATGAACCTGGGCGGTATTGATTATGTGGCAGATGTGATGAACCATGTTGACCGAGGAAACGAGAAACAGATCTTTGATGAAATGGATAAAGATAATCCGGAACTGTCAAAAAGCATCAGGGACAAGATGTTCATGTTCGAGAATATCATCGATATGGATCCAAGATCTGTACAGCGTTTTATCAGGGATTGCGATTCCAAGGATATTGTATATGCATTAAAGACTGCATCAGAGGATATGAAGAACGTATTCTTTGCAAATATGTCCAAGCGTATGGCAGAAACAGTCAAGGGAGACCTGGAGATCACTACCAATGTAAGGCTTAAGGAAGTGGAAGAGGCACAGCAGCGTATTGTTAATCTGATCCGTAAACTGGAAGATGCAGGAGAAGTAATAATCAATAAGGGAGGAGATGACGATAACATTGTTGTCTGATCAGGATACAGGCTTTGAAAATAAAGCCAGAGTCCGGAAGCTTCCCTTACAGGTATTTACGGCACCGGATGCACAGAAACCAGAAACAGAAAAGCAGAATAAAAAAGAAACGGAAGCTTCTTTAAATGCGGGCAATGATACATGCAATGGTCTGGAATGCAGTCAGGAACAAATAGAGCTGGTGCTTAGGGAAAAAGAAAAAATATTAGAAGAAGCCCGGAAAGAAGCGGCAGCCATTGAACAGGAAGCAAACGAAAAGGCAGAACAGATCTCTGAGGAAGCCCAGATGAAAGGATTTGAAGAAGGCAGACAAAAAGGCTATGAAGAGGGACTGATTAGGGCAGAAGAGGAAAATGAGGCGAAACATCGTGAAAATCAGCGGTTTTTTAAAGAAAGCCTGGAAAAAGCCTTAATAGAGATCAACAAAGAAAAAGAAAAATGCCTCAGAGAATATCTGGAAGAATTAAAAGATATTGCTGTGGCAGTGGCTGAAAAAGTGATCCATATCAGCCTGAGATCCAGCGGTTCTGTTATAAGCAGGATGATAGAAGCTGAAACAGAAAAACTGCAGAAAATGGACTGGGTCAAGATCTATATGGAAAAAGAAGACTATGAGACCATGGTTCAGGCAGATGGACATCTGGCAGAGAAACTGTCACGGCTCTCTGACAACGTCAAATTTATAGTAATGGAGGACGGAAAATGCGGAAGCTGTATCATCGAAATGCCGGACGGGATTATAGATATGAGTGTAGATACCCAGCTTGAAAATATACACAGACTTGTAGACAACGCCAATACATAAAGATTTTATGGATACATAAAGTACACAGAGGTGAAAACCATGTATGAAAATCTCCTGAAGTTAATACAGCAGGCAGAAACAGCAGACCGCATTGGAAAAATTGAAAATGTAGTGGGAATGTCAATGGAAGCTTCCGGAGGCAGATCCGGTATTGGTGATATTGTTATGATCTACAATGAAGCTGAGAACTGTCAGGTTCCTGCGGAAGTGGTAGGATTCAAAAATGGCAAAATACAGCTGATGACCTATGAAAATATCAGCGGGATCACAGCGGGAAGTTTTGTCCGCAATACCGGATGCCGTTTGCAGATACCGGTGGGAGACTTCCTGAAAGGCCGTATCATCAACGCGCTGGGGCATCCCATTGACGAAAAAGGAGAGTTTCCCCCAGGGAAGCTTTATACAGTAGACAGTGCCTATATCAACCCTCTTAACCGTCCTCCTATCAGGGAACATCTGGAATTTGGGATTAAGGCCATTGATGGTTTAAATACCATTGGAAAAGGTCAGAGAATGGGGATTTTTGCAGGCTCCGGTGTTGGAAAAAGTACATTGATGGGAATGATCGCCCGGAATGTAAAAACAGATATCAATGTGATCGCCCTGGTAGGAGAGCGAGGCAGGGAGGTTCTGGAATTTGTTAAAAAGGATCTGGGAGAAGAGGGCATGAAACGTTCTGTCCTTATTGTAGCCACATCAGACCAGCCGGCAATGCTGCGTATGAAATGTCCCTTGGTTGCAACAACGATCGCTGAATATTTCAGGGATCAGGGAGCAGATGTGCTGCTGATGATGGATTCTCTTACCAGATATGCCATGGCACAGAGGGAGATCGGTCTTGCTATTGGAGAACCGCCTATAGCCAGAGGTTATACACCTTCTATTTATGCAGAATTTCCAAGGCTTCTGGAAAGAAGCGGGAATTTTGCAAAAGGTTCCATTACCGGGATTTATACGGTACTGGTGGAGGGAGACGATACCAATGAGCCGGTGGCTGATACAGTCAGAGGTATTTTGGATGGTCATATTGTTTTAAGCAGGCAGCTGGCTAATGCAAACCATTTTCCGGCTATTGATATCAGTGCGAGTATTTCACGTCTTATGAATGATATAGCCGGGGAAGAACACAGGAAAGCAGCTTCAAGGTTCAGGAACATGTTAAGTCTTTATCAGAAAAATGCAGACCTGATCTCCATTGGCGCTTACAAAAAAGGTGCAAACAGTGCTCTGGATGAAGCAGTTGACCGCATAGGTGATATGAATAAATTTCTGGAACAGGAAACAAATGAAAATATCCCTTATGAGGAAAGCATAAGGAGAATGGAAAAAATCGTGGGTTAGCAGTTATAGGAGATGATACTTAAGATGAAGAGATTTAAATACAGTCTTGAAAATGTACTTCATTATAAGGAACAGATTCTGGACAGCATTAAGGCAGAACATGGTACACTTCTGGCACAGATCCGGAAAAAAGAAGCAGAGATACAGGAACTGGAGAACAAGCTGGTATCTGCCCAGAATAAGATGGATGATTTGAAAAAACAGGATGTACAGATAAAAGATATTTGTCTTTATGGTATGTATATCAGTGAAATGGAAAATCAGATCCGGAAAAAACAGGAACAGTTAAAGCTTTTACAGCAGCAAGAAGAAAAGAAAAAAGCACAGGTGATCGCTGCAAAGATAGATACGTCCCGTTATGAAAAGTTAAAGGACAGGCGGCAGAGTGAGTATGAAAAAGCTGCTAAAAAGGCACAGGAGCTGTTTATAGAAGAATTTGCTTCAAGAACAGCCAGATATTCTCAAAACAGGGAGGTAATCTAGGTTGAGCAGGATTGAAAATACCGGTCAGATAAAAACAGGATATTCTGTGAAGTCAGGTACGAACCCAGAAGAAAAAGTGGAGAATGGGTCAGATTTTGCATCGATGCTGACAAAATACCAGAAAAAAGCAGCCCAGAATGACGAAACAAAAAAAGCAGAAACAGGGGAAACAAAAAATAAAGAAACACAGCCAGAAGAAACCAAAAACAGGGGAAATGAAAAACAGGTTAATGGCAGGCAGTCCGGAGAAAACGTAAAAACAGATGAAATAAAAGCAGAAATAAAAGTAACAGACATACAGGACGGAAAGAACAGCCAGGATGGAGAAAAAGAGCAGGAGCAGGAACTGGCAGCTGCCTATGTTTCTGAAGCCTGCTACAGGACCTTTGTACAGATAACAGCAGAAAATAGTAAAACGCCTGCTGTTTACAACAATGAAATAAATGGAATACAAGATCTGGCTGTACAGACAACGGTGGAAACAGGAATGGAGGACCAGTCGGCAGCTGTCAGTACCATACAGAAGACCGAAGCCCCCCACACAGAAACAGCTGTCCATGCAGATGACTTAAAGCTCCGGAACAGACCGGCACAGACAGAAGCTGCAGGACGGACCGGAGAAGCCGGGCAGTCAAAGCAAACTGCCAAAATGAACCGGGAAGAAGAAATACCAGACCAGAAGGAACATATTTCCGGAAAGGAAATGACAGCCCTGGCATCGCCCGGTTATACAGGAACTGTTGAAAGTTCAGCTGGCACAGCAGCAAAACCAGCTGCTGTTGATACAGGACCGGCAGACCGGCTGCCAACAGCCCAGGATACATTGACAGAGGATCTGGGAAACTACCTGGATACAAAGATCAGTGAAAAAAAAGGAAAGCTGGAGCTTTCCCTGGAGCCGGAAAGGCTTGGAAAGCTGACTATCCGGCTGGAGTATGAAAAAGGAAAAACAGAGGTCACTATTTTTTCAACCAGTGCAAAAACACTGGAGATATTAAGCAAAGAAGCAGGGCATCTGGCACAGATCCTGGAAGAAAAAACAGGAACCCCTACCGTTATTTACACACCGGAACAGACTGAAAACAGGCAAAACATGGATCAGGATCCCGGTCATGGCAGAAACGGCAGGCAGGATCAAAAAGAGCAGCGCCAGAAGCAGGATGACAGCTTTGCCCAACAGCTAAGGCTGGGACTGGCCTAGAAGGAGGATTAAAGTGATATGGCAGATCAAATAACAGTCAGCAGCACTGCAAACCCGTATCAGGCAGGTGTTTACAGTGCCGGATCCAACAGCAAGAACACGATGGATGTAAACAGCTTTATCAAGCTGTTAGCAGCACAGCTTTCCAATCAGGATATGACAAGCCCTATGGATAACAGCGAAATGATGTCCCAGATGACAAATATGGCAATGGTCCAGTCACTTACTGCCATGACAGAGTCATTAAATACATCAGCTGCTGTTACAACTCAGACATATGCAGGCAGCCTGATCGGTCAGGAGATAACAGTGGCGGTTACGGATCCTGATACCGGGGCAGCAAATGGCGTGAAATATGGGAAGGTAATTTCTGTTGATTTTACCCAGGGAGATCCGGTGGTACGTCTGGAAGGTGATGATACCAGCTATAAGATGTCCAGTGTCCTGGGAGTAGGAAAGCTTCCAGAGAAAGCAGGTGAAAAAGATCCTGACAGAGGATCTGAAAAAACAGATAAGATCACAGAACAGTTAGCAAATGCAGATCTGAAAGACACAGGATCTGAAGATACAGAAACAGAAGAAATGTAAAAAGGAGCAAAAGAATATGTTAAGAGCAATGGATTCAGCAGTATCAGGTCTTCGGGCGCATCAGAACAAACTGGACGTCATCGGCAACAATATTGCAAACGTAAATACATTTGGTTTTAAGTCCCAGAGCTATAGCTTTAAAGAGGCGATGTACCAGACTTCCACCACCTCCACAAAGGGAAGCGAGAATGCCGGTGGTGTAAATGCAGCCCAGTATGGATATGGTTCCATGATGGGTTCCATCAGTACGGATATGAGTGCCTCTACACCAACCTATGTAGGTGGTCTTAATGCAAGTGTAGACGGAGAAGGCTTCTTTATTACATTCCCAAAGAGCACAGAAACGGTTACAGTAGCGGATATGAAGAAAACGGACTTTGATTATACCAGAGTTGGTCAGTTCAATATTGACGGAAATGGATATCTTACAGATGCCAACGGAAATTTTGTTTATGGTTTCCGTCCGGATGAGGTAGATAAGCCAACGAGATTTGATGGAGATCTTGTAGCCATCAAGGTTCCTAGTGATGTAACAGGCAATGATTTTGGTGATGATCCGCTGCAGCTGACAAATGTAAAGATTAACAGTCTGGGAGAGATTTCAGGTACAGTAAAGTCAACGGATCCGGATAAGGATGGAAAAACCGTCAGCATCGGTAAGGTTGCCATTGCCACCTTCCAGAATCCGGAGGGCTTAAGCAAAAAGGGTTCTTTTTACTATGGGGCAGCAGAAAGCGATAACAGTGGTAATGCTTCCGCTACGATCCCAGGAGGAAGCACCTCTTCTTTAATGACCGGATATCTGGAGGCTTCCAATGTGGATCTTGCAAAGGAATTTTCTGATATGATCACAACACAGAGAGGCTTTCAGGCCAATTCAAAGATCATCACAGTCAGTGATGAGATCCTGTCTGATCTGATCAACATGAAGCGGTAAGGAATATGATCTGTGTAGAACGACTTAACGGAGAGATTTTATATCTGAACTGGCTTCAGGTTGAATTGATCGAACAGATTCCGGAAACAAAGATCCGTATGATGAATGGAGATTACTATCTGGTAAAAGACAGTGTAGAAAGCATCAAAGATCAGGTGACCGGGTTCTTTCAAAGGTGTGTCAGCATAAAAAAAGAGATGCAGATTTAGGAGGAAAAGCAGGTGGATCCTACAACATTACTAGGTATAATCCTGGGTTTTGCTTTAATTGTAAACGGAATCAGTTTTGCCAAGATTGGTAACTTTATTAATATCCCCAGTATGGTCATTGTAATTGGTGGGACTCTGTCAGCAACTTTGTCCAGCTATCCATTAGGGATATTAAAGGATATCCCAAAGCATTTTGCAGTACTTATAAGGGGAAACCGCTATAATATCCCCAAATTGATCGAACAGCTTGTAGATCTGGGAACCATAGCAAGGCAGAGCGGCCTTCTGGCGTTGGAGGATAAAGCGGCGGAGATCAAGGATACTTTCTTTAAGCAGAGTGTCCTGATGATCGTAGATGCAAACGATCCGGACAAAGTAAGGCTGGTTCTGGAAAGAGAACTGGATAATATGATGATCCGTCACGACCAGGCGGCAGGTCTTTATGAAAAAGCTGCATCTTATGCACCGTCCTTTGGTATGATAGGTACCCTGATCGGTTTGATCAACATGCTGAAGGGAATGAATATGGATGCAGGCGGTTCATCTACTATCGGCAGTGACATGTCAGTAGCATTGATCACAACCTTTTACGGCTGTATTCTTGCAAATGTTATTTTTAATCCGATCGCAAAGAAACTGAGGATCCGTCAGGATGAGGAAGAACTGTATTGTTCTACTATCATTGAAGGGATCATTGCCATACAGGCAGGAGAAAATCCAAAATACCTGAGGGAACATCTTCTTGCATCGATTAAACAGTCACAGCAGCGGAAGATCCTTGCAAAAGCAGAAGCTGGAGATTTTCAGGGGAAGGAACAGGAAGATAAATGAGTAAGAAAAATCGCCCCACAGACAGCGGCGGCAACTGGATGGATACTTATGGAGACATGGTAACATTGCTGCTTACATTTTTTATCATGCTGTATTCCATGTCTAACCTGGACGCACAGAAATGGACTATTTTTGTGAAAAGCATCCCAAGCATACAGAACCAGGGCTCAGAAAATATTACCATTAATTCCCAGATGTCAGATACCCCAGAGGTGGATAGCAAAGGCCAGGAGATCGGCCAGGAGATTGCCCAGGAAGCTCTTCAGGCAGAAGATGTAAATGAGCTGTATCTTACGATCGCTGAAAGCCTGAATCAGGCGGGTGTAAAGGAGGCTACGGTCATCAGGGGAGATGATTATACTTATGTTTCTTTTGCAAATAATGTGTTTTTCGGTGCAGACAGCTCCGTGCTTACACGGGAAGGACAGGCAGTCCTCAATACATTTGCAAAAGCCATAGCTCCTGCAGCAGGTGGGATTGAACAGGTTAATATCATGTCCCACACTGCGAAAGTAACAGATAATTCACAGATCAATCCACAGATTATACGAAAAGACCGTATCCTTTCGGCGATGAGATCTGCAGAAGTATGTATTTATCTTCAGCAGCAGAATGTAATAAAGCCGGAGAAGCTGGTGGATATAAGTTATGGTGAATATCGCCCTATAGCAGATAATTCCACAGAAGAAGGAAGGATAAAAAACCGCAGGATTGAATTTTTGCTTTTAGATAATGGGGCAAAAGAAAGAGACCTGAATGAGTATTATAAAGAGTTTAAGAGCGGTGAATATGCGAATACTACAGTAGTAACAGTAGGAGAGTCACAAAGCTCTTCCCAGGGTGGTGAAACCGTACCGGCAGATACAGAGGCACCGGTAGATACCGGTGCAGCAGATGCAGGTGCAGAAGATGCAGGTGCAGAAGATGCAGGTGCAGAAGATGCAGGGTCTGTGGAGAAAATGCAAAATACCAGTGAATAAGAGAGGTCAGGAAGAATGGCAGATGTTTTATCACAAAGCCAGATAGATGCACTTTTAAAATCCATGAGTGCGGATGCACCAGCACAGGAAAAGAAAACCGAATCTGTACAGCCTCTGTCACCAGAAGAAAAGAACTATATTAAATACGACTTTTTCAGCCCGAGGAAATTCACAAAAGAAAAAATGAAGATCCTCAGGAGTGTATTTGAGAATTATGCACGTATTCTTACTTCCCAGATCAACGGTATTTTCCGCGTGATGACGGACATAACGGTGCTGGATGTACAGGAAAGAAGGTATTACGAATACGTAAATGCCCTTCACGAAAACGACTGCATGACAATGATAGACGCATCAATAGCAGGAGAAGAAAAAATGAGTGTTCCACTGATGCTGTTTGTAACTCCGGGTATGGTGATTACACTGATCAACCATATGCTGGGGGGCGAAGATGTTGTAGCAGTAGAGGATGATTACCGGTATTCCGACGTGGAACGTGCTTTGTACAAGCGGATTGTAGAATATATGACAGGTACCTTAAAGGATGGATTTTCGAATTATGTGAGCATTGTTTTTTCCGTAGAACATGTAGAAGAAAATCCAACCATGGTCCAGGATGTAGGTCTGGATGAAACAGTAGCCATTATCATTTTAAATGTGGACATATCTGGACAGGCACAGGAAAAAGTAAAGATCTGCCTTCCGGGCAATCTTCTTACGGTGATCTTTCACAGTATTGACAACCGCAAGCACCTGGCAAGAGGATTTTCTTATCAGGATAATAAAGAGAAGATCATGGATAATATCCGTTACTCCAAACTGCCTATTACAGGACAGCTTGGCACGGTACAGCTGGATCTGAAAGGACTTTATCAGATCCAGGTAGGAGATGTGATCGATCTTGGAAAGCCAAAAGACAGTCCGGTCAGACTTTTTGTAGGACGTCAGCCTTGGTTTACAGGACAAATGGGATGTTATAAGAAAAATGTGGCTGTGAAGATTGAAAAATGCATTGCGTCACAAATAGAAGAAAAGAAAACGGATATAATGCCGCAGAAGGAAGAAGATCCTGATAACAGTGACGGATCTGTAAAAGAACAAGGATAAATACGCTCCGGAATACGGGAGTATAAATAAGAATGAAGGAAGAAGAGGAATAAGAAATGGCTAAGATAATGCTGGTAGACGATGCTGCTTTTATGAGGATGATGATCAAGAAAGCTCTCAGTTCAAGTGGATATAACGATTTTATCGAGGCACAGGATGGGGCAGAAGCAGTAAAAAAATACAGTGAGGAAAAACCGGACATGGTAATTATGGATATCACCATGCCAAATATGGACGGGCTTCAGGCTTTGAAAAAAATTCGTGAAGGTGATCCAAATGCCAAAGTTGTTATGTGTACAGCAATGGGACAGGAAAGCATGGTTGTAGATGCGATCAAATCAGGTGCCCGTGATTTTGTGGTGAAGCCTTTTGATGCACAGAGAATTGTAAAAACTGTAAATGACATTTTAGGAAAATGATCCATAAGGAGGGAACTGTTATGGCATTTTTAGGTTCATTCGATATAAGCGCTTCTGGAATGAGCGCACAGCGTGTCAGGATGGATATTGCGGCAGAAAACATAGCAAATATGGACACAACGCGGACAGAGTCAGGTGGTCCATACCGAAGGAAAAATGTACTTCTTGAAAGCTATTCAGATACGTCTTTTGCCCAGGCAATGGAAAATGCAGCACGGGGAAAAGGAATAACCAGCCGTCATGCAGGAGTAAGAGTTTCTGGCATTGTGGAAGATGACAGAGAAGCTAAGAAAGTTTACAATCCGGATCATCCGGATGCGGATGCAGACGGCTATGTGACTATGCCAAATGTGGATGTGCTGAAGGAAACGGTAGACAGCATGTCAGCGACCCGGTCTTATGAAGCAAATGTAACAGCGTTAAACGCAATTAAGCTGATGGCTCAGAAAGCACTGGAAATCGGTAAGTAGAAAACAGGAGGAAAATAAGAATGGGTGCACTCAGCTTTAATGAGATGGAAATAGATGCTCTTGGGGAGATGATGAATATCAGCCTCGGAGCATCAGCGACAGCAATGTCTACCCTTTTAGGATCTACCGTTCACATTACGACTCCAAAGGTAAAGATCCTTACAAGGGATCAGTTTGAGTTTAAAAAGCTGGAACCGGCAGTAGGAGTAGAGATCGCTTATGTAGAGGGACTGGAAGGAAGCAATATTATGATGTTCAGCAGAAATGACGTGCGCATCATAGTAGGAACCCTTCTGGGCGAAGAGGTACCAGATGATAAATTTGAACTGGATGAGATCAACAGAAGTGCTATTTGTGAGGTAATGAACCAGATGATGGGTGCTTCAGCAACGGCACTTTCAGAATTTTTGAAATTTACAGTTAATATATCCACACCAGTTTCTTTTGAGATCACAGACGCAGAAAGCTTTAAAAACAAGTATTTTCCGGAAGCAATTCCTATGGTGGTCATTTCCTTTACCCTTGAGATCGAAGGAAAGCTGAAAAGTGAGTTTTTAAATATTATGCCGGAAAAGCTTGCCAAAAGGCTTTTGGAACCATTTGAGATATCCCTGGAAGAAGCAGCAGAGGTTCAGACAGAAGATAAGGAGTCAGGATCAAAGGCAGTAGAAGAAACTGCAGAGAAGGTAATAGAAGAGGCAGCAGAGAAAGAAAAAACGCAGCCTGATCCAGAACCAGCACCTACACCGCAGCCAGAACCGGCCCCACAGCCAGCACCGGCCCCGCAGCCAGCACCGGCCCCGCAGCCAGCATCTACACCGCAGCCAGCACCTACATCGCAGCCGGTATATTCCCAGATTCCAGCTGGTATTTCTGCAGATATGAATCCGGCTATTTTACAGCTTTTGAATCAGATGCAGCAGTCACAGGTGCAGATGATGCAGCTGATGCAGGATATGGAAAAACGGGAACAGGAAGGGAAAAAGGAATCCAGGGAACCTGCCCTGATCCGGCCGGCCAATGCGCCTGGTCTTGAATCTTCTGGAAGTGAAAATGGAGAAGAAAGCGCCAACCAGGAAATGCTCATGAAGGTGCCGTTGGAGATATCAGTGGAAATAGGACGCACTAAGAAATTGGTAAAGGATATTCTGGAGTTTACCCAGGGATCTCTTGTAGTCCTGGACAAAATGGCAGGAGAACAGGCAGACCTGTATGTAAATGGACAGTGTGTTGCCAGGGGAGATATTGTAGTAGTAGAGGATAATTTTGGTATCCGTATTACCGATATTGTAACCAGGGATATCAATCCGGAGAGCCCTTAATATGATAACAGATATTGTTTCTACAACAGGTATGCTGCTTGCTTTTGTAGTCATTTTGTTTTTGGCATGGCAGGCAAGCCGGTACCTGGGGAAAAACGCCCCTTATGGAAATAAAGGGGGAAAGATGCGGATACTGGAACAACTAAAAGTAGGAAATGATCAGTACATTATTCTTCTTAAACTGGATGAAAACCAATATCTGCTTGGGACTAGTCAGACGGGGATCCAGGTTCTGGAACGGTTTAAGGAGGAGAAAACGAATGAATGAGCTGATTACAGGCTTAAATGGAGGAAATGTTCCTGCGCTGGATATTATCATGCTGCTTACCTTTGCAGCATTGCTTCCTTCCATTGTGGTTATGATGAGTTCCTTTATGCGTATTATAATCATACTTTCTTTTACGAGAAATGCAATGGGAGTCCAGCAGACGCCGCCTAATATGGTATTAACAGGCATGGCACTTTTTTTGTCGCTGTATATTATGAGTCCGGTTATAGGCCAGATCAATACGGTTGCCTACGAGCCCTATAAAAATGGGGAGATCACACAGCAGGAGGCAGTAAGCCGCATGGCAGATCCACTGAAGCAATTCATGCTTCGCAATACAGAGAAGGATACGCTGGATCATTTTGTACAGATGTCAAAACAGGAAGTTAAGAAAGATGTGAAAGAATATCCTCTTACTGTTGTTGTACCAGCTTTTATGACCAGCGAATTAAAAAAAGGGTTTCTTGCAGGATTTCTGATTTATCTTCCATTTCTGCTTATAGATATAGTGGTGTCTACCACCCTTATGTCCATGGGTATGGTAATGCTTCCGCCAACTATGGTCTCTCTTCCCTTTAAGTTACTTTTATTTATTACAGTAAATGGCTGGGAACTTTTATTTTCCAGTCTGGTACAAAGCTTCCGGTAGGAAAGAGGTGGGAATATGACAGAAGTGCAGATCCTGGATATCATGTATGAAGCATTCCAGCTGGCAATGAAGCTGTCGCTGCCATTTCTGTTGATCAGTATGATCGTAGGTGTGGTCATTGCTGTTTTTCAGGCAGCCACACAGATCAATGAACAGACAATGACATTTGTCCCCAAGCTGCTGGCTATTATGGTGCTTTTAGGTTTTTTAGGAAGTTCTATGCTGGTCATGCTTCAGGAATTTTTTCAATACATAGTGGAATTGATCGCAAAGGGGTAAAGAAGATCTATGTTTATCACATTTTCAATGGCAGTGATGCGTATGAGCGGAGCCATCGGATTCAATCCCCTTTTTGGAAAAAGTAATTTTCCTGTAAAAATAAGGGCATATTTTATTTTTGCCCTGTCACTGCTCCTGTATCTGTCTGCAGACCAGACCCAGATGGCATATCCGGGATCAATGGCAGAATACATCCTGATGCTTGCGGGAGAGCTTTTTCTTGGGGCAGTGTTAGCCTTTGCAATGGAACTGGCATTCCTTACGATCCGGTTTGCTTCTTCCATTATGGATTATTCAATGGGACTTAGCATGGCTCAGGTTTATGATCCCCAGTATGGAACCCAGTCAACGGTCAGTTCCGGTATTTATTATGCATTTATGGTACTGATCTTTTTTGCCAGCAACAGTCATTTGCGGCTGTTAGCATTGTTTTACCAGTCGGTACAGCTGATCCCTTTTGGAAAAGTGACATTTAATCCCATGCTGGTCCATGTGATCACAGCTGGATTCTGCCAGGGGATCCTTACTGGTATGCAGTTTGCATTTCCAATGATAGCAATTGAGCTTGTATCAGAACTGGCAATGGGGATTCTGATGCGTATCATTCCCCAGATCAATGTTTTTACGGTAAATTTCCAGGTAAAGATCATAATGGGGCTTTTGATGATGCTGCTACTGTTTTCGCCAATGGCAGATTATATAGATACCATCTTTACATATATGTATCAGATGATGTGGAAGCTTTTAAGCAATATGAAACCAGTCTGAAAGGAGTGTCATAGAAGATGGGACAGAGTGGCCAGGAGAAAACCGAACAGCCTACCGCCAAAAAGCGGCGGGATGCCAGAAAAGAAGGAAATATCTTCCAAAGCAGGGATGTAGCTACCGTAGTGATCTTGGCTGGCATATTTTTCGGGATCCGCATATGGCTTCCTTTTATATATGGACAGATGAAAAATTATATGACCTGGGTCATAGATGGAGCAGCCCGGTCCTCAGAAGATATGCTTTCAGCCAGCCTTGTTTTTGTTACACTGTCTGTGTTTTTAAAATGTGCGCTTCCTCTGTTGCTTTTAGCCCTTTTACTTGGAATTGTGGCGCATGGAGTACAAACACGTTTTAATGTATCCTTTAAATCCATCCGGCCAAAATGGAACAGGCTTAATCCTCTTTCAGGCATAAAACGTCTGTTTTCCATGAAAAATGCAGTAGAGTTGGTGAAAAACTCCATCAAGATAACACTGCTGCTGGTATTGCTTTACAACATACTGAAGCAGGATCTGCAGCCCATGGCATCAATGATCGATATGAATCCTGCAGCATCTGCGGCTTATATGATGAAAATGATCTTTGATCTGCTGATACGTGTATGTATTGCCTTTATGGTCATTGCCTTTGGCGATTATCTGTATCAGCGCTGGGAATATGAAAAAGAGCTTCGCATGACAAAGCAGGAAGTAAAAGATGAGTATAAACAGACAGAAGGTAATCCTGAGATTAAAAACAGGATCAAAAGCCTGCAGCGTCAGATGGCATCCAGCAGGATGATGCAGAAGGTTCCCCAGGCAGATGTGATCATACGAAATCCTACCCATGTGGCCATTGCTTTAAAATATGATCCTGATCATGACAATGCTCCGGTAGTACTTGCCAAGGGATTAGATGAACTGGCGTTAAGAATCGTAAAGGTGGGGGAAGAAAACAATGTTTATACCATTGAAAATAAACCACTTGCACGGGCTATGTACAATTCCTGTGAACTGGACAGGCCGATCCCCTCAGAATTTTATACGGCAGTAGCAGAAATCCTGGTATATCTGTATAAACAGGATAACGGGAAAAATAAAGATAAAAAATAATAGTTGGAGATTAATGGACGAATGAAACGGTTATTGAGTTACTCAGTGGTTATGTTTGTGATCACGATCATATTGCTTTTGATCATTCCCCTTCCGGCGGGACTGGTGGATGTGGCGATCATATTGAATATGTCCCTTTCCATGATGATCCTGGTAATAACCATGACCATTCGGGAGCCATTGGAATTCTCCATATTCCCCTCTCTTTTGCTTATTACCACGCTGTTCCGTCTGGGTATCAATGTTTCAACCACGAGAAATATCCTTTCTCAGGGAGGTTCATCAGGCCGTGTCATTGCTGCCTTTGGTGATTTCGTTTTAAGAGGAAACGTAGTAGTAGGTCTGATCATCTTCCTGATCATCGTGTTGATGCAGTTTATTGTTATCACAAAAGGTGCAGAACGAGTGGCAGAGGTGGCAGCCAGATTTAATCTGGATGCCATGCCGGGAAAACAGATGGCTATTGATGCAGACCTTAGTTCTGGCCTGATCAATGAAACACAGGCAAAGGAACGGCGTGCCAAGGTTCAGAGAGAAGCAGATTTTTATGGCGCAATGGATGGTGCGACTAAGATCGTAAAGGGTGATGCAGTTATGTCACTTATCACAACTGCCATCAATCTGATCGGCGGCAGCATCATCGGTATTGTACAGTCCGGCAGCAGCATCTCAGCCGTGCTGAGTACCTATTCCATTGCGACAGTAGGTGATGGTCTGGTATCCCAGATACCGGCTCTTCTTATTTCTACTGCAACAGGAATGATCGTTACAAGAGCTGTTTCAGAAGGCAGCTTAAATGAAGATGTATCAAAGCAGTTTCTGGCCCAGCCTCATGCTATGATCGTTAGTGGTGCAGCAGTGGCGGTCATGGCTGTGATACCTGGAATGCCGGCAGTAAGGACTCTGGTTGTGGCTGCATGTCTTATGGGAAGCGGATTTTATCTTTCCGGAAAGATAAAAAAAGAGCCACAGGCATTGTCACAAATGGCAATGGCTCCTTCTACCCAGCTTCAGGATTCCCCACAGGCTCAGGCAGCTGCTGCAAAAGAGGAAGTAAGTGAGGAAGAATATTTTAAAGATGTAAATAATGTATACAGCCTTCTTACACTGGAGCCAGTGGAGATCGAGTTTGGTTATAGTCTGATCCCTCTGGCAGATGAGTCAGTAGGCGGAAGGCTGATCAGCAGGATCGTTATATTCCGCCGCCAATATGCCCAGGATATGGGATTTGTGATCCCATCCATCCGGCTCCGGGACAGTTCTTCCCTGGGACCAAGTCAGTATAGTATTCGGATAAAAGGAGAAGAAATTGCAGGAGGAGAGATCCTGATTGATTATTTCCTTGCTCTGGAACCAGAGGAGGTGGAAGAAGAAATTGAAGGTATTGAGGCCATTGAACCGGCATACGGTATACCCAGCAGGTGGATCAAGCCTGAAAACAGAGATCGGGCTGAATTATATGGTTATACGGTCATTGATCCTCTGTCTGTATTGCTCATGCATCTTTCAGAAGTCATCCGGCAGCATTCATACGAACTGCTTACAAGACAGGAAGTGGTAAGGCTTACGGAAAATCTGAAAAAAACAGCTCCTGAGCTGGTGGAAGAGGCAATACCACAGATGATCAGCTACAGTTATTTCCAGAGAGTTCTTACAAACCTTCTAAAAGAAGGAATTCCGGTCCGTGACCTGGAGACCATTGTAGAGAATCTGATGCAGACAGCCTCAGAAACAGGTCTTCCTCCAAGAGAGCTGGACCAGACAGTAGAAAAGATCAGGACAGCTCTTAAACGTACCATTACCCGCATGTACTGTACAGATGGATGCATGAAAGTCATCACACTGGATGCCCAGCTGGAACGGGAAATGGTCGCATCCTTGTCAAAAGGGGAAAATGGCTTATATCTGGCATTAAACCCGGAAATGCTCCAGCATGTGATCCGGCAGCTGGCAGAGCAGATAAAAAAGTTCAGTGGTTTATCACAGAATCCGGTGATCCTGACTTCACAGGTTATGAGGATCCATTTTTACCATCTGGTAGAACCCTTTTATCCTAATATCAGGGTGCTTTCATTTAATGAGATCGCAAATAATGTGCAGATCCAGTCAATTGGAAATATAAGTACAATGAAAAAAGGATCATAAGTGTACGGTCAAATGATATAAACAGCAGATAACAGGAGTGAGTAAAGTTATGGAAGATAAGCAGGAAAAGGCAGAGAAGGAGTTATTTGCGCTTTATAAAAAAACGAAAGATCCGGAAATAAAGAAAGAGATCACAATGCAGTATCTGTACATAGCCAGAACCACGGCAACGAAACTATATGATCTTTATTCTACCACCATGCAGATGGAAGATGCAGTGAATGAAGGTGTGGTGGCGATCATAAAAGGGATCGATATGTATGATCCGGATAAAAACATTAAGTTTTCCACTTACATTACAACGCGGGTAAGAGGAGCAATGCTGGATTATGTAAGAAAACAGGAGTGGATGCCCCGGGGATTTTACAAGCAGTTGGGGATTATAGAATCTGCATGCGAGGACATGAAGCGTGAATTAGGAAGAACACCAACAGTTGATGAACTGGCAAAGCATCTTGGAATAGAAAAAAAACGCTGCCAGAGGATCATTTCCATGAAAAACAGGAGAAATATCCAGTCTCTTGATTTTTTACTGGAAAACCAGAATACATCCAATGGACTCCAGATCGCAAACAACGATACCCAGGTACAGCCTGAGGAGGCATGCTTGTGGGAAGAGGATATGCGGGTGCTGGCAGAAGGCATAGCCCAGCTAAATGAAAAAGAGCAAAAAACACTGGCACTGCATTATATGGAAGGGTTGAAAATGGAACAGGTGGGCCGGGTCATAGGTGTCAGCCAGCCCAGAGCATCCCAGATCCACACGATCGCCTTGCGTAAGCTGCGCCATTTTATAGAAACAAAAAATGGAAAGGGGATAAAGTCAGATGTATCAGGGATTTTATAATCTGGCGTCAGGCATGCTGACCCAGAGCAGGAACTTAAATACCATCAGCAATAATATGGTGAATATCCAGACTCCTGGATATAAAAACGAAACAATGGTAAGCAGTACTTTCAAAGAAGAAATGCTTTATCGTACAGGACAGTATAGCAAAGAAAATCCAACCCAGCTGGCAACTGTTTCAAAAATAAAGACAGCAAAGCAGGTTTATACCAATTATGACCAGGGCGGTCTGGAACAGACAGATGGGATCTATGACTTTGCCTTAAATGGAAATGGCTTTTTCTGCATCCAGACATCACAGGGCATCCGGTATACAAGGAATGGTTCATTTTCAGTAGATAAAGATGGATATCTGGTTTTAAACCAGGCAGGAAGAGTCTTAAACAAAGAAGGACAGCCTGTCCAGATCAAAAATGAGAACTTTACAGTTGATTCCAAAGGACACATTACTGCTGCTATTACAAAACAGTCTGATGGTGAAGAAAGCGGCAGCCAGGAAGTTACCATAGAGGATTATGGAACTTTGAAAGTAGTGGATTTTCCAGATCAGGGGCAGCTTCATGCAGAGGATAATGGACTTTTCTCTACTGCACAGGCAGAAACAACGCCTGCAGATACAACTGTTCAATGGAAAATGCTGGAAAAATCCAATGTAGACATGGTGGAGCAGATGACAGCTATGATGTCATCCCAGAGAGCGCTTCAAAGCGCAGCCCAGTCACTGAAAATGTATGATCAGATCATGAGTAAGTCTGTGTCAGATGTCGGTAAGCTGTAAGGAGGATAAAGAAATGAATATGTCATTTTATACAGGAGCAGCAGGAGCCGGACAGTTTACAAAAAAACTGTCAGTTGTATCCAATAACCTGGCCAATATCAACAATACAGGCTTTAAACCTAAAACAGCGGCTTTTTCTGAACTGATCCACTATAATCTTAATGATTCTGAAAATGCCCAGACAGAGCTGCAGACAGGTTCAGGAGCCAGAGTGGAGCGTACCTGGACGGATTTTAGTACAGCCGGTGCTACTCAGACCGGAAAAGAATATGATTATGCAATTATGGAGCCTAATGCATTTTTTATGATACAGGATCCTGCGTCAGGTGAGATCACCTATACAAGAAACGGTCATTTTCACAGGGGAGAACGTGAAGATGGATTTTATCTTACAACAGAAGATGGAAAGCTGGTGCTGGACCAGAACCGGCAGCCTCTTAAGCTGGAAGTAACAGATGTAGAAAAGCTGCAGGAGGAATCAGAGTCAGAAGACGATGACTACGATACAGATGATACAGACAGCACAGAGGATGATACTGACCTTCCTAAGGTAAGTGTATACACATTTTCAAACCCCAGCCGTCTCTTAAGCGTAGGAGATAATGAATATAAAGCACAGGATGGAATGGAAGCTTCTTTAAAATCAGATGCGGTCCTGCAAAAAGGGGCACTGGAGAATTCAGGCACCGATATGGCAAAAGAAATGGTCCATGTGATCGAATGTCAGAGAGCCTTTTCCTATGCTGTAAAAATGATCACTACATCAGATGATATAGAGGGAACGATCAATTCACTGAGAGGATAAGGTAAAAAATGGTAATAAAGCGATATGAAGATATGGACCTGCAGGCTCTGGATGTAATGCGGGAGATCGGCAGTATCGGTACTAGTCATGCAGCAACTGCTCTTTCCAAGCTTCTGCAGAAAGAAGTCCGGATCTCGATCCCATCTGTGAATATCCTTGGATACAATGATGCCATGAACCGGATCGGTGATGCGGAGGAGCTTGTTGCAGCAGCCCTTGTAAAAATGTCAGGTGATATTGAGGGGTTGATGCTGTTCCTTTTCGACCTGGATTTTGCAAATGAGGTATTGGAAAAACTGCTTGGAAGCCGTTATAAGTCCTTTCTGGATATGGACGAAATGGCCAGATCAGCACTGGTAGAAGTAGGAAACATCATTATCTGTTCTTATATAAATGCTTTTTCACAACTTGTAAATGTAGAGGTGGAACTGTCTGTTCCAAGTGCTACCATCAACATGCTGGGTGGGATCTTAATGGTACCTATTGCTGAGTATGGATATGAAACAGATAAACTGATGTATTGCAATGCAGATTTTGTGATCGGCGGAAAAGCACTTTCTGACTGGCTGCTCATGCTGCCGGATATTCGTTCTCTAAACGATATTTTAGAGAGGTTGGGAGTTTCATAATGATCGGAGGCACGGAATTAAAAGTAGGAATCGGTGATATGAAGTTTTCACGAGGGGAAGGAAGGATCATAACCTATGCTTTGGGTTCCTGTATCGGGATAACCTTTTATGATCCGGTTACCCGTCTGGGAGCACTTCTGCACATCATGCTTCCGGCACAGTTTGAAGGAAAGGATTCCAATCCATTTAAATTTGCAGACAGCGGCATCAGGGAAACCCTCAGAAAGCTGAAAATATTCGGTATGGTAAAAAGCCGGATGGTAGTTAAGATCGCAGGGGGAGCCAAGATGTTTGAGATCAGCGGAAACAGCAGCTTTGGAAATATCGGGCAGAGAAATGCAGAAAGTGTAAAAAAAGTCATGGCCCAGGAAGGAATCTGTATCGCAGCAGAGGATACAGGAGGAAATTATGCCCGTACCATGCTTTTAGATCTTGCAACAGGCGATGTGATCGTGCGTACAGTGGGACGACCGGAACGCCATCTATAGCCAGGGCTTTCATTTATGGTGGTGTCACCATCTGTGACATGCCTGTTTACAGAAAAAAGGAGAGAAGATCATGGTCAAAAATGAAAAAGAAGGGATTCTTTTAGAATCAGGAACAAACGAGATTGAAGTAATGAAATTCACAGTTCTGGGTGAATTTTATGGCATTAATGTGGCAAAAGTCCAGGAGATCATCATGAGTGAAAAGGTAAAACCGATGCCTCATGCAAACCCGGCAGTAGAAGGCATCTTTAAACCAAGGGATGAGCTGATCACAGTGATCAACCTGGCAAAATATCTTACAGGAGATGACCGGGAAAATGGGCCAAGAGATCTGTTTATCGTAACAAATTTTAATAAAATGACGGTCGCTTTCCGGGTAGACAGCATCGAAGGTATCAGCAGGATTTCATGGAAAGATATACAGAAGCCAGATAAGACCATTGCAAATGGAGATGACAGTGTTGCTACCGGTATTGCCCAGTGCGGAAAAGAGCTGGTGATCATCCTGGATTTTGAAAAGATCGTGGCAGAGATCGCACCGGAAACAACTATACAGGTGGCAGATGTAGATAAGATGGGAGACCGCCCTATCTGCAACAGTCCTATTGTGATCGCGGAAGATTCCATTCTTTTAAGTAAAATGATCGATGATTCCCTGGAAAGAGCCGGATTTACCAATGTAAAGAATTTTTCCAATGGCCAGGAGGCATGGGATTACCTTTCACAAATACATAATGATTCTGATCTGTATGATAAGGTCAATCTGGTCATTACAGATATCGAAATGCCGGAAATGGATGGCCACAGGCTTACAAAGCTGATCAAGGATGACGAACATTTAAAGAAGATCCCGGTTATCATCTTCTCTTCCCTGATCAATGAGCAGATGAGGCAGAAGGGGAAAGAATTAGGTGCAGACGAACAGCTTTCCAAGCCGGAGATCGGGCATCTGATCACAGTAATGGATGAACTGCTTGCCCGTTTTAAAAAACAGTACAGTCAGCAGTAAGGAGGACTCTAAGGATGGAAAAATATGTATTAACACAGGATCTTGTAACAGGAAATGAACTGATCGACAGTGAGCACAGGAAGATTTTTGACGAAGTCAATACCCTTCTGGATGCATGCTCAAAAGGAAAGGGAAGAGAAAATCTCTCAAGTCTGGGAGAATTTCTTGTTGAATATGTAACGAAACACTTTTCAGATGAGGAGGATCTCCAGAAGCAGTCAAAATATCCGGAATATACAGAACATCATAAATTTCATGAATGGTATAAACAGAAACTGGGGGATGCCATTATAAAACTGGAGCAGGAAGGTCCGACGATCAATTCCCTGGGCGAGATCAACTATATGGTAAGCGTGCTGGTTAAGCATATCCGGGCAACAGACCGCAAGCTGGCCCAGTGGATCCAGAATGGAGCCAAAAATGAAGTTACAGCTTCTAAAGTGGCAACAGGATCAGCTGTATCAGGGAAAACTTCCTATATGGATACCGTTACAAAAGATGAAAGTACAGAAAATCTGGATATCCGTCAGATCCTGGATATAAAAGAACTTCAGCGGATCCAGGATCTGTTTTTAACGGTCACAGGCATGACAGCAGCAGTAGTGGATATGAAAGGAAAATACATTACGAGAGGAAACTCCTTTACCAGCTTTTACAGCAGGTATACCAATGGAAAACATAATGAGCTGCGAGAGTTTACCCAGGATCTTACAGTAGGAGGATTCCGTGCAGGTACAGTGATCGGCGGTATCGTCCTTGGAGATTACCCGGATGATTCAGCCCCAAGCCAGGAAGTAGTAAGTGCCGGTGGACAGCTTTTAGCTGAGATGCTGAATCTGTGGGCTAATGCCCTTTATTACCGGAAGAGCAATGCAGACAGCGTAGAAGCATTTGCAAAAGAGGAAAAGAAAGTACGGGATGCAGTAGGACAGATCAAGTATAAGGCAAAGGGACTGGAGCAGACGGCTACGATGGAAAAAATGCTTTCCCTGAATGCAGCCATTGAAGCAGGCCGTGCCGGAAAAGCAGGTGTAGGCTTTGGTGTTGTAGCAGATGAGATCGGACGTATGGCAAATGAGTCAGCCGCTGTATATCAGGAGATCCAGGAACTGGTAAAACAGGTAGAGGAATCTATGGAACGCCTTGGAGAATAATACAGGGAGATCTTTCAGAAAATATTGTATGCAGAAGAGAGGATAAAAGGAGATACATAAAATGGTCATTACGGTTTCAAATCAAAAAGGCGGTGTGGGAAAGACCACAACATCAGCAGCGCTGGCTGCAGGATTTTCGATGGCAGGTAAAAAGGTTCTGTGTATAGACCTGGATCCCCAGGGAAATCTTGGATTCTGCCTTGGTCTGGATACCGAAGGAGGATCTACTATACTGGATGTATTAAAAGGAGATATATCCATACAAAAGGCTATCAGCCGCACAGAAGGGATCGATATCCTTCCTTCTGATATTACATTAAGCAGCAGTGGTCTGGAGTATAATCCGGGAGAAGAAAAAGAATCTATTTTAAAAAATGTTTTAAAACCAGTTATGGATTTTTATGACTATATTGTGATCGATACACCCCCTGCCTTAAATCTTCTCACAGTTAACGCATATGCAGTTTCTGATTATCTTATTATACCAATGGCATCGGATATCCTCAGTCTGGTTGGTCTGTCACAGTTAAAGGAAACAGTAGAATCTGTCCGCATACAGATCAATCCCGGCCTTAAGATCATGGGGATCCTGCTAAACCGCTTTAATCCAAGAACATGTCTTTGCAGGGATGTATTGGAAATGGCCGGGCAGCTGGCCGGGCAGCTGGAAACCCGGGTATTTGACACAAAAATAAGGTCCGGAGTGGCGATTGCGGAAGCACCGGCCCATGGAGAAAGTATTTTTGAGTACAGTCCGAGAGCATCAGCTGTAAAGGATTATGGAAAGTTTTTAGATGAGGTAGAAAAGATCATAGGTTTCAGGGAGAAATAATATGGCAAAAAAAACAAATAAAACCTCACATGTGCTGAACCTTATCACAGGTTCACAGCCGCCAGTTGCGTCTTCTGGCGAAACACAGCCGCCTTCTTCAGCTTCCGGTGAAACACAGCAGGAAGGATCAGCTGCTGAAGAACCGGTAAGAGTGCCTTCCGCTAATGTGACTGTAGTTGATCCAAGAGAAGAAGGAAAGCTGGCAGAAGAGATCCAGAAGAATCTGATCCAGGAGCTGGAAAAAGAACAGACAGAAGAGCAGGCAGAACAGCCCGGGGAGCAGGAAGAACAGCCGGAAGAACAGTCGGAAGAACAGCCGGAAGAACAGCCGGAAGAACAGACAGAAGAACAGACAGAGCAGCCCAAAACAAACGCAGGGACACCTGTACAGAAAGAACCGGAACAACAGGAAGAGCAGAAGCAGGAAGATGGTCCAAGTTACCGGGTCGTAAATATCATGGAGGAGATCCTTACTCCGGAACTGATCCTTGACGCACTGAAAAGTAATGATACCTGTACCTGCAGCCGCTGTCAGGCAGATGTGAAAGCGCTGATGCTTACCAGGCTGCCGCCCAAATATATTGTAGCAGATAATACGACAGTCCCGATGCTGTTAACCTTTTACCGCAATAAATTCCGTGTGGCTGTTTTAAGTCAGTCCATGAGAGCCTGTATGGAAGTAAAAGAACATCCACGCCATATCTTATAAATTTTCATGCTGCGCCGAAATATGTATATAGAATCTATAGAATCACAGGGATAAAGTATACAGAAGCGGCGCATTTTATGTACTCCGCGACATCACATGACTGAAAGGAGCAGCAGATATGTCAAGTGTATCAAGAACAAGCAGCAGTCTTGGAAATACAGCTTTAAGAGGATATGGCGGTTTAGCTTCCGGTATTGACAGGGATGCACTGATCGAACAGATGACAGCAAGAACAACATCCAAGATCACAGCCAAGAAGCAGGCTATGACAAAACTGGAATGGAAGCGGGATGCATATCGTTCTATCAGCAATAAGATCATAGATCTTCAGGACAATTACCTTAGCTATTCAGCAACAAAGAGCTTAAAAAACAGTGATTTCTTTGCAAAAAACCAGGTCAGTGTACAGGGGGATCCTGACTATACAAAATATATATCAGCGACAGGAAATGCAGACACTGCATCCAGAGTATCAGTTCTGGGAGTAAACAGATTAGCAACATCTGCCACATTGACCTCCGGCGAAAAGCAAACAGATTCATCTATTACCTTAGGCGGCATCAGCGCGTCTGATTTTGAAAATAAAGAAGTAAAGACCTCCAATCTTTCCGGAATGAAGCTGACATTTGGAACCTACAGTATTACAGATAAGCAGTTTACAACGGAAGCAACCTTTACGTTCCCCACCAGTTATGAAAAAAAGCTGGACAATGGAAAAACAGAGACAGTTACCATTGATTATACGGCTAGTTCTGACAAGATAGTAGAACAGCTGAATGAAGCCCTTGATTCCCAGGGATTTCTCGGAAAAGATGGAAAGAGCGGCATTAAATTTACACTGAATGGTGATCAGATCCAGATCAGTCAGACAGACAGTATTACCGATAAAGGAAAAAGCTATGTGATCAGGGGAACATCATCTGCTTTAAAGAGTCTTGGCTTTAATTCCGGCAACATGAATCAGGATGAAATAGATAACGGCATTTCACTTAAGGAATTTAACGACCATACATCTTCATTTGAGGCTGCAGCTATAACAAAGCAGCCCCTTTCCGGCTATCTTAAGGGAAAATCAATCTCTGTTTCTTATGGCGGACAGACAAAGAATATTGAACTGATCGGCGATAAGGAAGAGATAAAAGATTTTAAAGCTTTTAAGGATAGCTTACAGAATAAGCTGGATAAAGCCTTCGGTTCAGGAAAGGTTACTGTAGGTGAGGTTACTGTAGGAGAGGGTAAGGATTCAAAGAGCATCCTGACGTTTACTGCAACAGACAACAAACAGACATTACAGATATCCGCAGACTCAAAGGAACTCCAGAATGCCCTGGGTATCACATCTACCCAGTCAAATAAGATCAGTACAGGAAGCAGCCTGTGGGAGAACAGGGTCAAACTGGGACTGGGAAAATACAATACAAAAGAGGAATTAAACGACGCATTAAAAAACTTTACAGTCAATGGTGCAAAAATAGATAATATCACTGCAGATACCACAGTAGACGGACTGCTTACTGCGATCAATAATAATAAAGATGCGGGAGTAACTGCCATCTATCTGGGCAGTGAAAATAAATTTGTTCTTTCTTCCAATGAAAAAGGTGAGGGCCGTAAGATCACCCTTGGTGCAGATCCAAAAGATACTACTGATGCAGCAAATCTCATTTTCGGCGGGGTTAGCACAGATGGCACAGATGGTGAGATGAGTATTCTCTATAATGGGGTACAGACCACCATTACCAGCAGCAGCAATACCTTCTCCATTGACGGTCTGGATATTAGAGCCACGAATACATTTAATACAGGCTCTGCAACAGCAGAAGGCGGTGTCAGCTTTACTGCTTCAGCAGATACAGAAAAGGTGACAGAGACTGTAAAGAAATTCATTGAAGCTTATAATGCCATGATCGATGAGGTCCGCACCCAGGCAACAACCAAGCCGGACAGTAATTATAAGCCTCTGACAGATGACCAGAAAAATGAAATGAATGAAACCTCCATTAAAAACTGGGAGGATAAGGCAAAAGAGGGTATTCTGTACAACAGCAGCGCTTTAAAAGATCTGGACAATGCTACCCAGGGCATTTTCTCTTCAATGATGATAAACGGTGTTTCTTATGACGATCTTGAAAAGATCGGAATTTCCTTCTCAGATGATTACACAGCAGGTGGAAAGATCGTATTTGATGAAGAAAAGTTTAAAACTGCCATGGACAGTGATCCGGAAAAGGTATCAGACCTGTTCACAGGCACGCATGGTATTGTAAACACCATAGACAGTACTCTTTCTACTTATGCCACCAGATATGCAAGCAAGAATGGAAATTCCTATGGTGTGCTTATTGAAGAGGCAGGCTCTGAAAAACTAAGCCTGACCCTGACTAACAACAGTATTTATAAAGAATTAAAGGATATGCAGGAAACCATCACAAACCTGCAGTCCCAGCTGTCAACTGAGCAGGACCGTTATATCAGCCAGTTTACGCAGATGGAAAGGCTGATCAATCAGATGAATTCACAGTCCAGCTACCTGTCACAGTTAGGTGGCTGATGGGGGTAAGAAAGCATGTATGAAAAGTTTAAGCAGTACAAGGAAAGTACGATCTATTCTATGAGCAATCTGGAGTTGTTGCTTTTATTGTATGATGAAGCAGTGAAACGTCTGAAAATGGCACAGATCGCACTTGAGGATAAAAAATATGAGACTTTTGAAGAATGTCTCGAAAAAGCAGGACGGATCGTCCGGTATTTAATACAGATACTGGATATGCAGTATCCCATCAGCAAGGATCTGAAACGTATCTATGAGTACCTGATCTATGATATCAGCCGTGTTAAAGCAGGAAGGGAACGCAGGGCAGAAGAGATTCCAAGGATCAGCCACATACTTTCTGAATTAAGAGATGCATTTAACCAGGCAGGAAAGATTTCCGGCGATCAGCATATTGTGAGAGAACGAAGTGTTTTCGGTTAAAGGAGAATATATGAGCGCAGACTTGGAAACAATTTTGATATATCTTCAAAGGAGATATAATATATTAAGAGAAGTTTGTAGTCTGACGGAAGAACTGGCGGAGGCAGTGGAGCGCGGCGACACAGTCTCCGCTTCTCTTCTTTTAGATATGAGGGGAGAACAGCTGCAGCGCCATGCAGACTGTGAAGAACAGATCATCCTGCAGACTGCGGGAAACAGCCTTCGGGACCGGTATCTACGAGATCTGGCTAAAGGTCCATTAATGAATGTAAAAAGCTGTTTTAAAGGAAAGACAGAGCGCGAAAAAATGCTGGAGAAGCGTATTGAGGATCTGCGTTGCCGCACAGAAAAGCTTTTAGATAAGATACGCAGGATCGATGGGGGACTTAACAGAAGAATATCAAAAAACAGGTGAAGTTAAATGGAAAATCAAAACTTTTATGAAGGCCGCATACTGGTAAATATGGCTGCATCTGTTATGCGCCAGGATGATTTAAAGCCGCTTCATGGAAATCTGGACTGGGAAAGGCTGTTCCGGGTTGCAGATTATAACAAAATTTCAAACCTGATCTATCTTGCAATCCTTGGAAATAATGAAAAAATGCCGGAACGGTGGAAAACACGCTTTTATGAGCGCTACAGCGATATTCTGAAATTCAACGAAAGCTGCACAGAAGGAGAACGGGAGATACTGGTCCTTCTGGAATTAAAAAAAATCCCGGTACTCGTCCTTTCCTCCAGCAGCCGCAGACAGCTGTATCCAAGGGAGGAAATGGCAGGGGAAAGCTCTCTAAAGCTTTTTTTTCTTGACCCGGAAGATTATCTTTTTGCAAAAGGCTATCTGGTCAATATAGGCTACGAAACGGATACTCTCTATCCGGGAGTGGGTGAAAAGATGCGTATACCAGGTCGCTTTTCTGTGGAGATCTATCATACCTTTCCTTTTAAAACCCAGGTATACCAGAGGGGGATGGAAAAGTTGCTCCAGCGTGCTTTCCTGAAAGAAAATGGTAACTACATTTATGAATGGAATGCCATAGACCAGCTAGTCTATCTGATGATCCAGTCCGCTTACCTATATGTAACAGGACATCTGCAGATACGCCATCTGACAGACTTATATGTATTTTACAGAAAAGCAGCAGAAGAAGACCAGTTTCAGGAGCTTGAGAACCGGCTAAAGGAATTTAAAGTAAATATACTGGCGCAGAAGCTTCTGCATTTAAGCTATATGTGGTTTGGAACACGGGAAGAATGTGCCAGCATGGAGACAGAGGAAGAAGAACTCCAGGTATTTGATATACTGGAGAAAAATGTATTCTACGGCATGACAGGGAAATTTGGGCCGGAAACAGATGAACAGGCGCTGGATCTTAGATCAGACATATTAAAAGAAGAAGAGCGGGAAAACCGCATGGAAAAAAGAGCATTATTTTACCGGCGTCTGAGAGAGTTTTTTTCTCTCGTACGCCGGCAGCTGAAAGAGCTATATGATATTTTGTATAGCAGATAAGAGTCATTTTATCAGTATTCACCCGTTTGCGGGTCATTAAGCTTATGGTCTATTTCTTCATATAAGAATTCAGTCCTTTTTCAATAGAGCGCAGTGAATCTGTATCAGATAATAAGGCATCCAGGTTGCTGCGTTCTGCTTCTGTCAATTCTTCCCGCAAAATAGAAATATGCTTCGGGGCATTTATAGCCAGGCTGACAGATCCATTGTCGCAGTCAAGTACAGTGATGCGTATGTCATTCCCGATCAGGATACTGTCATTTTTTTTACGTTTCAGTATCAGCATGGCTATTTATCTCCTTTTTTAGTGTCCTGTTCCTTTATCTCTTTACCAAGAAGAGAACGTAAGGTATGGCGGTAATCATAGTCAGCGTTGGATAAGATCACCTGGATTCCTTTGCGGGTATCCGGATTAATGGCAAGAGGACATTTCAAGTTGACGGTTCCATCCAGATAATCCTTCTTTACAGCACATATGACATAATAGGATAATTCATCACTGGAATTTACTTCCAGAAAGGATAATTCTTCTGGTAGAAGAACCGGTGAATAAGAAGGAAAGAGTGCTGCTGCATCGATGAGAAAAAAGGCTACATAAGGTTCGTCTACAGACTGCAATATCAGCAGGGAACTGTCATCTTCCTCCATAGAGAGGGGAAGATAGTCATGGTACTGGGAAAAACCAAATAAACCATCTGGAAATACAACCAGTTCATCTTTTGTATAATCAATTTCGCCGTAATATTTTGTATCAATCTTCATGATTGCATAAGCCTCCGGGGGTCAGTTTTTATATGGTAACATTAAGAGCAGGGGAATCCGGCTCTTTTTTTGGTGGAACATAATTGGGGGTGCCGGTATATACAAACTCTACTTTTGGATAAGAGGTTATGATGGTCATTTCCAGGGCTGGTACGTATTCCAGATTGCCAGATGCCACACGAAATTCAAATTCACCTCTCTGAAGGGTATATAGCCCATTATTGTCAGGGCTGCCAGAAAATGGATCACAAAAGCTGTTTCCTGATCCAGAGACGTTTGCTGTGCCATGTACTCTTTGGACAGTATCCCGGAGATCAAAAGCTTGTCTGATATCCTGGATACAGGTCATGCTTTCCGGAGAACTGATCCCGTAATTTTGAGCCTGACGTACTTTCAGGCGGTATTGGGAAATCGCCTGATGCTGTCTTGCTGCCAGCTGGTCCTTTGAAACCAGACTGGCATTTTGACGGAAACGGACAGATTCAAAAGGTTTAAAATTTGCTTCAATCACAGGTTTCATACATTTTCACCTTCTTCTGACCTGAAAATAGAAAATTATTTTTTGCTTGTTTTTTGTAAACAATGTACCGGTATCATTTTATAAAATCAAAAAGAGATGACTGCATCAGGTTTGACCCCATTTTTAAAGCAGCAGAATAGGAGTACTGGTAAGAGAACATTTCTGTAATGGCCTCATAAGGATCAGCTCCGAGAATGTCTTTGTATTCCTCTGTCAGGTTGTCGCTTAAAGTATCAAGACGGGTTTTTGTAGTTTCTACCAGGGAATATTTATTGCCAAGGTCGCTGTAAATGGTGCTGATGGTATGCTCTGTATTAGCTGCATCTTTAAGTACACTGCCCATAGTATCTGTAAATTGATCAACGGTCGTAGTATCATTGATATAATTATCACAGGCCATAACCGAACGGCTGAGAAGTGCCACAGGAGTTGTTTCCAGGGCAGCTTTGACCGCATTCTTTGCATCCGCATCAGACATGGCATTTAAGGAATCTGAAGTAAGCCCCGTAAGCATATTCAGTCCTCCGGTATAGGTATCTAAAAGAGACTGGCGGTTGGAAATATCGCCATAACCGATATCTACCCGGCCTTGTTCTCTCATGGCTGTCACAAGGTTGTTCAGGTCATCATCGCTTAAATGATAACTGTAAGTATTGTTATTTTGATCATAAGCCATGGTCATATTGACCGTCTTTGTGGTACCGTCTGAATACTTATGGGTATAAGTAAGGGTTTTTCCATCTCCGCTTAAAGAAAACGGAGCTGTTGTAATATCATTTCCTCCATAAACATAGAAATCCTGATACTGGCTGTTCAGATTGCTGACCATGCTCTGCACATCCTGAAGAAGAGCATCTCTTTTTGTCTGGACAGAAGTTTTTGAACTGTTATGGGAGGAATCCAGCACATACTGCATGGAAGTCTTGCTGTTGCTTAAAGTTTTCTGGATATCCCTTGCGCCCTGCTCCTGCTGGTACAGACGGTTTTTAATATCACCTAAAATAGAACTTTTACTCTTTGCATCCTGATATAAATGATCCATTTTCTTTCCCTGGTAATAAGCAAGAGGATTATCAGCAGCTGTTTCATAAGCAGCGCCGGTAGAAACCTTGTTCATGCTTTTATTCAGATTGCTTTGAAGATCATTTAAAGAAGAAGTATACCTGCGGTAAACAGATGAACGTACAACTCTCATAATTTATTAATCCTCCTTATATTTATGCACCAGTATTACTGATCAGGGTATTCAACACTTCATCAAGGGCAGTCATCAGACGGGAAGCAGCATTATAGGCTGAAACGTAGGCCATCATATTGGTCGCTTCTTCATCCAGGCTGACACCGGAAAGAGAGTCTCTGGAGTCCTGGATACTGTTTAAAACAGTTGTGCCCGTCTTTAATGCAGTCTGGTTGGAGCTGGAATCAGATGCCAGCTGGGTGGAAAGGTTATTCATATAATCAGCAAATGTTTTCCCGTTCAATTTCTTGGTATCCTTCATAGCTGCGATCATATCAAGGATTGTATCTGTGCGGTTGGTGCCGTCTGTAGAAATATGGATCGTTCCACTGGTCCAGCCTTTGCTGATACCGATATTTCCGGCTGTTATACCATTTGTTGAGTCATCGGTGGAATTAGATAAAAGATTCTGATCCTTGGGGTTTTTGCCCTTATTGTTGATGTCATTCATGGAGTCTGCGAAAGTGGAAGCTAACTGATCCAGTTTTCCTGAGTAATACTGGTATCCACGGACATCATCCACAGATCCATTTATCACGTTGCCGGTACCTGTTTTCTGGAGCATATCCAGGCTTGCCTGAAGAGAGCCGCCTTCAAAATGGATCCCTTTTAACTCTGCGTATACATCTGCAGCTGCCGGTCCATTCACTATATAGCTGGGGGCTTTTTCAAACTTGATGGAAATGTTTGTAGGATCAGAAACAGAAGCAGCTGGCTTGTGATCGCCATTTAACACACTTAACTGACCGTAGTTTTTTGTGAGACCGTTAGCACCAAGGTCAGATCCATTTACCAGGATCAGCTTCTGGCTCTTTCCCTGGGCATCAATATAATTCATGCTCACTTCCAGGTCATCAGGCCAATCCTTCTTGCCGATCACAGCACCATTTGCATCATAGTCATAGGCGTTATTCCCGGAATGGGCATCATCCTTGTAATATCTGGTTTCAATAGGAATATAACCGGAAAGCTCATCCAGAAGAAGATTTCGTTCATCCTGCAGTTCCAGGGAAGGATGACCGGCAACCTGGTTCCGTTTGATCTGCACGTTCAGGTCACCGATCTGGCGGAGAATGTCATTGATCTTCTGCACATCGCCCTGTTCACTGCTGCCTTCCCCTGTGAGCCTTTGAAATTCATTCTGTTCAGCCTGTGTGATCTGTCTGGATGCCTGGTTAAAAAGATTACATACAGACTGCATTTTAGTTCGCAGCTCACTTTCATAGATGGGATCGGATACCTTTGCAGGATCCTGCATGCTTGTAAGGGTAGACTGGATATCATCAAATGCCTGACGGATGCCGGAAATGGTTGTTTCGTCCAGTACCTTTGACAGGGAATTAAGGGCAGTCTGTAAACGATTGGTATAGCTGCAGTCAGCAGACTGGCTGCGGTATTGGATATCCAGATAAGGATCTCTGATCTGTGAGACCCGGTCCATGCTTACCCCAAAGCCTACTGCAGTTTCATTCCCATTAGAATAATGGGAAACAGGATTCGTATAATTAAGGCTGGATGCCTCTAACTGCTGCCTGGTATATCCGGCAGTATTCATATTTGACAAATTCTGTCCTGTAATATCCAGACGTTTCTGGTTGGCCTGGAGAGCGGACAGAGCGGTATTAAAACCGGAAAAAGTTGCTCTTACCATAAAGTATTATTACCTCCAAAATATAAATATCCTGCAGTCCCCACAGTTTTATCAGACATATTTGTCATAAACATGAGGATCGCTCTGCTTCGCACCGGCAAGGCGCTGTTCTAACTGCTTCATGCGGATCCGGATCAGACGGTCTGTGCCACCTTTTACTTTTTTCAGCTTTTCAGCCTGGATGGATAACCGTTCCAAGATCGGAGAGAGAAGTGCCACAGCCTCCTCGCTGTCCTCCTGCATCAAAATCTGGCGGAAAGTAAGCCCCTCAAGACCCGACCTGCGAAGAAGATCACTTCGTTTTTTATCTAGTCCGCGCAGCTGCAGTAAAAGCATGTTTTCATCATTTAAAAGAGATTCCAGCTGGTCAGGATGATCAGCTGAAACAACGGTTAGTTTATCAGCCTCAACCCGGCATAGCTGTTCTAATACAGTACACAGCTGTTCTAATACCGGGATCAGGCTTTCAGGCGCCCTCATAGATTATACATGGCCCTTGCAATGGCCATGGGATCCGGTTCGTAGGTTCCTTCCTCAACCTGTTTTTTCAGTTGGGCAGCCTTTTCAACGGAAACGCCTTTCTCGCGGCAGACATCTTCTGTAATGCTGTGGGCCAGAGAGCGTGCGAAAAGTGTTTCATCAGCCGAAATACCTTCGGTGTATTCAAAACTGGCTCGGTCAAGATCAGCCGGTTTTGCAGAAATATTATCAGACAAAGCAATATTGCTTTGTCTCATTGATACATGTTCCATGTGTATTTGCTCCTGGATAAAATTTTGAATTTTCATACAATTACTCCTCACCTTAAAATAAAACGGCAGGACCACAAAAGTATCCTGTGATTTTCACATGCTTACTGAATCTATATCTATGTAAATTATCGCCTTTTTTCTTGAAAATATAAGAAAAATAATAATTATAAAAAACGGGAAAACGCCGATTAAATATACATATGGAAGCATGCAGGTAATTCGGTATCAGAGGGGTCAAAATCTTTTGACCCCAACATCATAATATATAGAATCAAAAAGAAAAGGGATAAAACATGTCTAATATATTACAGGTAACAGATCCTTCTACATATATAGATAATAGAAATGTCCATACAGGCCAGGAGCAGCAAAGCGCCCTGAACAGTTCCCAGATCCAGAATCCTTCTGACCCATCTCGTGTAGTGCGGGCAGATGGACAGAAAAGCGGTACCGCTGGTGACCAGGAAAATGAAAGTGGCTTCAGCGTTCGCAATTATAATGGAAATTATACTGACTTTCTTCAGAAGCTGGGGCAGGAAAATGAAATAAAGGATTCCCTGGGCCGGATCCTGTTCCGGGATGGAGCCTTTATCGCTAAAGGTGATGAAGGTCTGGGTAAAATGGTGCAGCAGCTGCTGGATTCTGCCAGTTTTGAAGATTCTGGCCAGCTGCTGGATTTTTTAAAAATGCAGGGACAGACTAAATTTTCCGGTACTTTCTTTGAAAACCTGAGAACTCTTTTGCAGCAGGAAGGAAACAGAGGCCTGCAGGAAACAGCCCTCAAATTCCTTCAGGTATTCAACAATTATTCCAGCGGTGAGCATCTTTTAGAACAGATGCAGGAACTGACAGATGAAATAAAAGGAATGCTTTACACCTCTGCAAGACAGGAATACGCGTCAATTCTGGATCAGCTGGACTGGAAGGCAGAAAATGGGGAAACAAAGGAAAATTCCCAGGTTCTGTTTCAGAAGCTGGTCCCCTTTCTTTCAAGATATATTTCCCGTACTCATGATTATGGCAATGTAAGAAGCAGCGTGATCCAGCTGATCCTTTATGGGGCACGTTATGAAAACGGAAGCAGCACCCTTCTCAGAAGCCTTTTTGAACAAATGGCAGCTAATAGGGATTTTAAACATTTTTTTGAAACAGAGCCTGAAGAACTGTATGCTGTACTTACCGGTTCAAAAGGAAAAAAAGGAAATATTTATGGAGATATTTTTGGCTCACTTGTGGAAAGAGGGGCCAAAGGAGAAGCCGGGCTGGAACATGTACAGGATTTTTATCAGCTGATGCGAGGGATGCTGGTAAACGAAAGCGTATATATGTCTGTGAATCATTTTGTCCTTCCTTTTCAATATCAGGGAAAAGAGGCAGTATCTGAATTTTGGATCGATCCGGACGCGGAGAAAAAAGAAGAAGAAAAAGATGGAGGCAGGAAAATACGCCTTCTGGTGGACTTTGAGATCAGGGGATTGGGAGATTTCCAGCTTCTGGCAGATCTCCAGGATCATAAAATATCCATGGAGCTGGGAGTTCCTAAAAATCTTTCTGCCGGAGCCGGAGAGATACAGGCAAAGCTTCAGGAAATATGTACCAGAAACGGGATGCGCGTGAAAATGATGCAGGTGCAGGAACGGAAAGCTCATTACCGTCTGCTGGATGTTTTTCCAAAGATAAGAAAAAAGGAGAATGGTATTAATGTCAGCGTTTGAGCGGTTATTAGAGCAAAAGGCAGTTGCGCTTCAATATTCGCCGGAAAAGGACACTGCCCCGGTAATCGTTGCTTCCGGAATGGGATATATGGCAGAAAAGATCACGGAAGCAGCCAGAAAGTCAGGGGTTCCGGTTTATGAGGATGATTCTCTTGCGACTCTTTTAAGCAGATTACAGCTGGGAGCGGCTGTGCCGGAAGAATTATATCAGGCGATCATAGAGATCTATATTTACTTTTTAGGATATGTGCCATCACCGGAGGAAAAAGAAAATGAAGAAAAAGTCGAAAATACCTGACAGAAGATCCAGACACGGACGGGAAATGCTTCTGCTCCTTCTTTCGGGAGTCTTGCTGTTCCAATGGGGAAAGATAGATGCTTTTGCGGCGGCAAAAGAGATTAAAACAGTAAATATCCGTGTTACATCCAAGCTGGAAGTAGGCAGCAAGCTTCCGGATATAAAACTGGAAACGACCACGGTTTCAGATGGAGAAGTGGCAGTAGATACAAGTGGAGGTAAATACAGCGTTTCCGAGGCCGAATGGACGGATAAAAGCTCCAATGAACTGAAAGCTGCTGAAGAGCCTCAGATGAAAGTCACCCTGGAACCGGAAGATGTCAGTGAAGATTATTTTGTTTCCAGCTATAAAAAAGCGGATGTAAAGATCAGTGGGGGCACATTTGTGTCTGCCAGACGAGATGGAGATGAACTGGTAGTTACCCTGCGGGTAAAAGGGATCAAAGGAGACTATGCTGCCCCGGAAGATGCCTGGTGGAATGAAAAAAGCCTGGGACAGGCTAAATGGGAAAAGCCGGATAACACATCCGGTTATTACGAAGTGCAGCTTTACAGAGGAAAAACGAAAGTTTACAGCGTCTCCCAGACCAGTGCAACTCAGTATAATTTTTATCCATATATGACAAAAACAGGAGAGTATACCTTTAAGGTACGCACAGTACCGGGAACGGATTCCAAAAAAAAATATGGTGGAAAAAGCGAATGGATAGAATCCGGGGAGCTTTCCATTACAGACCGGTATGTATCAGATGGTAAAGGACAGCAATCAAAAAATCCTTCCGCAAAGCGCGGAACCACAGATAAAGTAGGCTGGGTAAAAAAAGGCAATATATGGAATTACAGATTTCCGGATGGCTCTATATGCCGGGGTACATGGCAGTCGGTCAACGGATACTGGTATTATTTTGATGTCAATGGCACGATGCTCACCGGCTGGCAGAAGATGGCAAATGACCGGTATTACCTGTATGATACCGGGGAAATGGCAGCCGGATGGGCAAAGATCAATGGACAGTGGTATTATTTCTGGCCAGTAACGGAAAATGGGCATACACAGGGAACCATGGCTTATGGAGGCTGGAAGATCATAGGGGCGGATTATTACTTTTTCAGGGAAGACGGCTCCTTATATACCGGCTGGCTGGAACAGAATGGTTCCTGGTATTACCTAAACACACTTGACAACAGCCTTCAGGGAACCATGTTTACCGGCTGGCTGATCCGGGAAGGGAAAACTTATTTCCTGGATGCTGACGGAGTTATGGCTACCGGCTGGTATCAGGTTGACGGGAATTGGTATTATTTTTGGCCGGATTCAGGTGAAATGGCAAAAAACCAGTATATCAATGGATTTTATGTTAATGAGGACGGGATCTGGTACAGGTAAAGATATGTGAGGAATGGAAATGAAAATGATCAGAAAAATACTCCTTTGTGCCGGAACAGGACTGCTGCTTAGCACAGGAAGCTTACAGTCTGTGCCAGGGGGAATCTTTCATATGGATACAGCTTATGGGGCAGAGAGCAGCATCATCGAGACCATGAGTATTAAATTTAACACCACTTTTGGAGATCCGGAGGAAATACCACAGCCCCAGATCACCATCAGCGGATCAGGGGTATCCATTGGGGATATTTATTACAAAACAGAATATGAAAACTGGAAACCTGGTAAAAAGGTACGGATGGAGATCACTGTGGATGCTGCACAGGGAAAGTATTTCCCTGTGTCCCTTGGACGATCCAAATGCCGTGTGACCGGGGCTGATTTTGTATCGGCGAAAGCCCTGGATAATACCACCATGCAGGTAAAAGTGAACTATACGCCGGTCACTGTTCTGGGTGACACAGCTTTAGCAGGCTGGAGCTCACATGACTCAGAAAAGGCAGTGTGGAAGAAGGTAGACTATGCTCCGGGCTATACCCTGACTTTATATGGAAATGATAAAGTGGTGAAACGGATGACAGTTACAAGTAACTCTGTCAGCTTAAAGGAGTACATGACAGATCCGGACAAGATCTACTATTATCAGGTAAAAGCGGTCCCGGTTACGGCAGAACAGAAAAAATACTTAAAAGAAGGGGAATTTATTACATCACAGGAACAGGATATAGATGACAGTGCGGAAGAGGAGAAAGAAAAAGAACATGCAGCATGCGGTACTGGTCCAGGCGTAGCAGGTTCTCTAAAGGGAGACAACTTTGTTATGCCGGATGGGACTCTGGCAGTCAATACCTGGAAGCTGGTGGGAGGTATATGGTACTACTTTAATGCGGAAGGAAACCGAACCAGGGGCTGGTTCCAGTATGGTGGAAAATGGTATTATTTCGACGGAAATGGATATATGAAGACCGGATGGGTGAACACAGGAAACGGAACATGGTATTACTTAAACCCGGATGGGGATATGAAGACCGGCTGGCTGAACACAGGAAACGGAAAGTGGTATTACTTAAACCCTGATGGAAGTATGAAGACCGGCTGGGTGAACACAGGAAATGGAAAATGGTATTACTTAAACCCGGATGGGGATATGAAGATCGGCTGGCTGTATGATAAAAATATCTGGTATTATCTAAATAACGATGGATCTATGGCAGTAAACCGTTCTCAGGACGGCTGGTACCTTGGAGCAGACGGCGCAGGCCGAAAGGAGTAAGAAATATGAGTTTAGCACCGATAACAGGAGATGGGGGAAAGTTAGCTGCACAGGCAGCGGATCAGACACAGAAGACAACACCGGTCCAGGAATTTCAGGGGATACTGAAAAATGGGCTGAATGCCATAAAAGAAGATATGGATTCTATTTTCGAAGAAGCTTCTGCTTTATATCAGATCCCTTCTAAACTTCTCAGGGCGGTGGCAAAGGCGGAGTCAGGGTTTAATCCAAAGGCTGTATCCAAAGCAGGGGCTATGGGAGTGATGCAGCTGATGCCGGGAACAGCCCGTTCTCTTGGAGTAAGCGATCCTTACAATGCCAGACAAAATATCCTTGGAGGGGCAAAATACTTAAAACAAAATCTGGACCGGTTCGGAGGAGACGTAAGCCTTGCACTGGCAGCTTATAACGCAGGTCCGAACAGTGTGACCAAATACGGAGGCATCCCACCATATAAAGAAACCCAGAATTATGTAAAAAAGATCATGGCGGATTATACGGGAAACAATACGATCCTGGCAGGACGTACGGTGAGTACCGGAACATATGGGAAAACATCCGGCAGTACAGCAGTGAGCAGCCTTATAGGAAGTGGCCTTACAGGAAGCAGTCTGACAGCAGGCAGTCTTTTAGGCAGCTTTGTGGGAAATACAGGTCTGTCCGGCGCCGGCAGCCTTGGTACACTTCTGGCAGCAGGAAAGGGAGAGAACCTTTCCGGGGAAGACTGGTCTAATATGGTGCAGATCCTCCGTCTTCAGATGATGATGAATATGGGTAAGGATACGGGTACGCTGATCTGACAGACAGATACCGGATTGCTGCGTGCTTTGCACTCCCGCAATTCCGGCCTTTTGACCCTGGTATCAATAAAATAAGGCATTTTGCCGATAATAAAAACAAATGGTTATTTGATGATATTCTCATAGAAGATACAAAGGAAGGTGAAACATCATGCAGGTGCAGAATAACATAGCATCCATAAATGCTGCCAGAAATCAAGGGATCGAAACAGGAAAGCTGAAAAAGTCCCTTGAAAAGCTGTCTTCCGGCTTTCGGATCGTCCGGGCGGGAGATGATGCAGCTGGACTGGCGATCTCGGAGGGTATGCGCAGCAGGATCAACAGCCTGAACCAGGCGATGAGAAACATTGATGACGGCATCGGACTTACCAATGTAGGAGATGGCGCTTTGACAGAGGTCCATTCCATGCTCCAGAGACTGAAGACTCTGGCTTTAAAATCTGCAAATGGAACTTACGATCAATCCAACAGGGAAACCTTGAACATGGAAAGAGACCATATCCTTGAGGAGATTGACAGGATTGGTTCTACCACTAAATTTGGAGAAATCTCCCTGTTTTCCAGGGCAGATGCCAATACAAATATAAATACACCGGGCTGGCAGCCGCCAGTGCTGGACGATAAGAACCCGATCCCGCTCCAGATCGGCGGTTCTGCTCAGGATGGAGAAGTTCTGGATGTAGAACGCTATTATATAGGAAGCAGGGAACTACAGCTGGATAAGACAGATTTTTCCACTGTAGAAAAGGGACAAAAATCTGTGGAATACATTGAAAACGCGATAGAGGCTGTTTCTAAGGTCAGGGCATCCTTTGGAGCTGCTTATATGCATCTGGATCACACCCACAATAATTTAAGCGTTACAAGTGAAAACATGCAGGCGGCAGAAAGCCAGATCCGTGATACCAATATGGCAGAGGAGATCACAAAATACACCAGCAGTAACATCGTCCTACAGTCCTCTAATATGATGCTTACAAATGCAAATAATCTCCCTCAGACCATACTTGAACTTTTAAAATAAAAATGAAAGAAATAATGAAAAACAGGCTTATGTTTTTTTAACATAAGACGATATATATATATGAAAAGAAAATTCTGCTGTTCCAGAAAGGGCCCTTGGGACAATAGAAGACAGAGGAAAGGAGTCCACTGCCATATTTTCTTTTATAAAAGGAGGAATTCATTATGGTAATTCAGCATAATATTGCAGCGATCAATTCTTACAGAAACTTAAGTATCAACCAGAACGCACTGAGCAAAAACTTAGAGAAGCTGTCTTCCGGTTACAAGATCAACCGTGCAGGCGATGATGCAGCAGGTCTGGCTATTTCCGAGACCATGCGTTCCCAGATCAATGGTTTAAACCAGGCTGTAAACAACGCAAACGATGCAGTTGGTCTGATCCAGACAGCAGAAGGTGCTATGACAGAGACCCACGCCATGCTTCAGCGTATGAAGACTCTGACTACCCAGGCAGCAAACGGTACTTATACAGATACTGCAAGAAAAAACATCAAGGCAGAGATTGATGCACTGAACAGCGAGATCACCCGTATCGCTACTACTACACAGTTTAACGGTGAGACACCATTAAAGCCTAAGAAGGCTGGTGCGAACCTGACATTCTTCATCGGCGCTTCTGCAGATCAAACCAACCAGATGACAGTTGCTCAGAAGGAAATGACAGCAACAGCATTAACTCTTAACAATATTGCGGTTGATACTACAGCTAATGCATTCACGGCAATGGCATCTGTAGATTCTGCAATTGAGGCAGTTTCTTCTTACCGTGCGACCCTCGGTGCTGCCCAGAACCGTCTGGAGCATACGGTAAACAACCTGAAGGTTACTTCTGAGAACATTACCTCTGCAGAAAGCCGTATCCGTGATACTGATATGGCAGATGAGATCACAGCTTATACAAAGAACAACATTCTTTTACAGGCTGCTCAGTCTATGCTTTCCCAGTCCAACGCTATGCCTCAGGGTGTATTAAGCATGCTGCAGTAATCTTGAAATTGATTCTGCATCTTTTAGGGGATCTGCTTTGCGCAGATCCTCTTTTTTTAAATATGTCGTAACTATTCAGTACCTTCATAGTTACGTGCAAAAATCCATTCCAGATCAGCTTCGCTGATGGGATTTTTGCCTTCCAGCCTATGTTTTCTTACGGTCAGCGCAGCAAGTGCGCAGACCTACTGAACAGTTACAATATGTCCTTTAGAACTTAAAAAGAAGGTAACCGATGATGAAAAAAACCATATCACAGTGTATGATCGTGAAAAATGAAGAAAAAAATATCCGCCGTGCCCTTTCCTGGGGGAAGGATATCATGTGTGAACAGATCGTAGTAGATACAGGAAGCAGTGATCGTACCGTGGAGATAGCCAGGGAAATGGGGGCAAAGATATTTTTCTTTCCATGGATCAATGATTTTGCTGCTGCAAAAAATTTTGCCATTGACCAGGCAAAAGGAGACTGGATCGCCTTTCTTGATGCAGATGAAAGCTTTACTCCGGAGGATACAAAGAAGATACCGGAGATATTGGAATATGTGGGAGACGATGTAGATGCTCTTCTTATAGGGATCGCAGATCTGGATGAAAATAATAATATCACAAGCGGCGGCACTATGATCCGATTCTTTGTAAACCGGCCGGACCTGCGCTATGTAGGAAAAATACATGAACATCTGGTCAGAAAAGGAAGATCCGAACTGCATCTGACAGATGCTACAAAGCAGCTGGCTTTCCTCCATACCGGTTACCAGGAACAGGAGAAGAGGGATAAGTCCAAATTTGAAAGAAATCTGAACATCATCCTGGAGATCCTGAAGCAGGAGCCTGAAAATTGTGATTATCTTGGATATCTGGGAGATACCTATTTTTTAGACGGAAAAAATGAAGAAGCATGGGATGCATACAAAAAGGCGGTGGCAGCCATGCCGGAAAAACTGGGGGTATATGATCAGCGAAGTTCTTATACCTATACAAACCTGTTAAGGGTCTCCCAGTGCCTGAACGCACCGGAAGCCGAGGTGGAAGCTATTTACAAAGAAGCAGTGGAAAAGCTTCCGAAAGAGCCTGATTTTGACTGTGTTATGGGGGACTGGTACTGGAGAAAGGGGCAATATGAAAAAGCGGTACAGATGTATGAACTGGCTATAGCAAAGCTGGAAACCTATGGAACAGTGAACAGGGGGATCATTACCACTTCCATGCTGATCCAGATGTATGAGTGTCTGGGAGAAGGCTGCAGAAGGCTGGGAGATTACCAGAAAGCGGTCCGCTATTGTGTGATTGTACTGAATACTGACCATAAAGATATGGATGCACTGCTGACCCTGATCAACTGTTTTACAGAGAAAAATGTCAGCGCAGAAGAGATAGTTCAGTTTTTAGGGAAGATTTATGATTATTCTGATATAAAAGACAAGGTGATCCTTCTGCGGGTGGCTATGGCAATGGGCAGAAAGGATCTGGAGCGGATGTTCAGGGGCATCCTCCTTCCTCAGGAGAGGGAAGAGTTTGATGCAGCCATGGAAACGGCCCAGAGCGGGGCACCGCTGTCATAGACTTTTTTCAACTCTTCCATGAGAAGAGGAAGCTCCCATTCGCAGGTGCTGTTATCAAAGCTGTTAGGATCTGCGATAGAAACATTTCCGTCAGGAAGGAGTTTTGTGATCAGGACAAAGTGACCGTTTTGCGTCAGGCTTCCCTTACCCATAAGGGCGACCAGGATATGACCGGAAGAAAGAAGGGAAGCTGCATTCTGGGGAGAATGGTCTGTTACAGATTCCACCTGAAAGCCATATGCAGTAAGGACAGATGGGATCAGACTGTGATAGGAGCCGCTCTGGGGGGCATAATAGCCATTGGCAGAAGACCAGTCTGCGATCGTTACCGGGGTAATGGCTTCTCCGTCATTTGTGAAGCTGGAGATGAGCATGGCTGCAGCAGTAGGACCACATCCATACTGCTGCATGGGATCTGAACCGCCGTAGAGATAACTGCTCCAGCGGGTATCTCCCTGATTATAGTAGAACATCGGTCCCATACTGGTATCCAGGATGGCAGCATCATAAGAATTGCCATCTGATCCCGTCTGAGCCTCCATATGCAGGTTTTCTGCTTTTCCAAGGATCACAGGAGATGTATTTGCAGTCACAGAAGATGTATCTGCAGTCACAGAAGATGTATCTGGGATCCCCTGTGTCCTGGAAGTATCCTCTGAAAGTTCTGTTTGTCTTTGGATTTTTGGTTCTGGCTGGGTCTGCTTTTTAAGAAAGTCTTCCAGTTCATGAAATTTCTGGCCACTGGCAGTCTGTACAAAGGAAATAGCAGATCGTGCGTCTTTTATGACCTGGGAAGAAAAGCCTGGGCAAAAATAAAAGCTCAGGCTGGCAGTGATCACTGAAACTGTACCGGTAATGGAAAGCTGGATCATCGTTTTCGCAAGCCGGAACTGTTTCAAGGTTTTATTTATCTGTTTCTTTTGGTTCTTTAAAGTTCTATCTTTCATTTTTTATCCATTTATTTCTTATCCGTTAACGAAGGGATACACGGGCCAGGACAGTCTGACCAATGGTATTTAAAGGACACTGCTGGCATACGGCGCCGATCTTATGTGCCTCCATAGGCATGCCGTATACAACACAGCTGTTTTTGTCCTGACCAATCGTATAGGCGCCGTTTTTGCGCATGCGCAAAAGACCGGCAGCTCCATCTGCTCCCATTCCTGTGAGAAGAACGCCGATGGCGTGTTCCCGCACATGTAATGCAACTGAGTCAAAAAGCACATCCACGGAAGGTCTGTGTCCGTTTACCTTTTCTCCTTCCTGTACACTGACTGCATAGGAGTTTCCAAGAGGTACCACACGCATCTGCAGACCTCCGGGAGCTAAAAGCATGAGACCTTTGCGGATCCGGTCCCCGTTTTTCGCCTCCCGTACTTCCATTTTGCAGATCCTGTTTAAGCGCTCTGCATACATGGCTGTAAAACCTGCAGGCATGTGCTGGGTGATCACAACTCCGGGAGTATCTGCAGGAAAATTCTTTACTACCTCGAGAATGGCTTCTGTACCTCCGGTAGATGCCCCGATAGCGATCACGGTTTCCTGGGAAGCTGCCGCAGAAGTCTTTGGTCTGTTAAGAAAAGGATTACCTGCCGCAGTTAAAGGAGAGACTATCCGTTTTTTTGCTGCCTGTGGACTGGCAGGAACGGATGGGAGATGTACATGGGAAGCAGCAGCCACTAGAAGCTTGGAACGGAGCATAGAAAGAAAGATCTCTTTAGACAGTCCATTGGCTTCATCCGGTTTCCGCACAAAATCCACAGCTCCGGCTTCCAGGGCATCAAAAACCCTCAGGTTCAGGGAAGATACCAGGATCACCGGGATAGGGTGGACGGGAAGCAGCTGCTTTAAAAAATCAATGCCTGACATTCCCGGCATTTCAATATCCAGGGTAAGTATATCCGGCTGCAGCAGCGGGATCTTTTCCTGGGCGTCAAGGGCATTTACTGCATATCCTACAACCTGGAAACGGTCATCCGCAGAGAGAGAATGGATCAGCCAGGTGCGGAACAAGGGTGAATCATCCACCACCATTAATTTTAATTTATGATCCATGATCATAATGCCTCCTTAATAAGATAGCTGTAACAACGTATGAGATAACCTACGGGATCAGATCTTTCGGTAAATAGCCGGTTCAATATAGGAAAACGGGCAGCTTTCCTTATCCAGGCTTTCAGAATGTCCGATAAATAAGTAGCCTCCCGGAGCGGTAGCATCATAAAAGCGCCTTACCAGTGCCGCCTTCGTAGGACGGTCAAAATAGATCATCACGTTTCTGCAGAAGATCAGGTCAAACTTTTTGCGGAAATGGATGGGATCCATCAGGTTAAAGGAACGAAAGATCACATTTTTCCTTAAAGCATCTGAAACAGTATAGGTTTTATCTCCTATGGGAACAAAATAGCGTTCCTGCCAGGAAGGCGGAAGCTCTTTTAAGCTTTCAAGGGAATATCTGGGATCCATGGCAGAATCCAGAACACGCTGGGAAATGTCCGTAGCAAGGATACGGGTATCCCAGCTTCCGGGAATAGCGGAAAAATATTCTTTCAGATACATAGAAATGTTATAAGGTTCTTCACCGGAGGAGCAGCCGGCACTCCAGATCGCAATAGAACGGTCCCGGGAATGCTTGTTTGCAAGCTCAGGAAGAATCTGCTTCTGGAGAAAGTCAAAATGTTCTTTTTCCCGCATAAAATAGGTATAGTTGGTAGTCAGCTTGTTTAACATAACAGAAACCATCTCAGGATCTTTACCTGAGATGATCTCATCTATGTATTCTGTAAAACTATGAAACCCTTTCTGCTGCAGCATATTAGTAAGACGGCTGGTGATCAGCTGTTTTTTGTGGCTCAGATTGATACCATAGTGCTGTTGGATATAAGTGTAAAGACGGTTAAAATCCCCGTCACTTAATGTAAGCATTGTATGACCTCCTTAGGAATCGGATGTACTCTCGGAGTCTTTCCTGCACCTGCCTTTGCGGCTGACAAAAAATCTTCTCGCAAAATCAAGTACAAAAAGATTCCGGGAGTACATTAAGAGCTGACCAGGGACTTGCAGTCAAAAGACATAAGCACAGTCCCATTTTCAAGTGTGATCATACCATCTAACAGCTTCTGTCTGCGTTTGATAGGGATCGGACGTACATCCTGAAGATCAATATCGATCACCTGCTGCACAGAATCCACAACGATGCATACAGGAAGATCGTCTACATTTAAAACGATAAAGCAGGTCTTACTGTTATATTCCAAAGCAGGCTTGCCCATATAGAGCCGTATATCTACTACCGGAAGGATCTGACCACGCAGATTGATGATTCCCTTAATATAATCAGGTACCAGTGGAAGATGAGTGATCGCACAGTCATTGATGATCTCCGTTACGTTATTGATACTTAAAAACAGAGTCATGTCTCCCGACTCAAAGGTAAGACAGCGTTCAACGGACTGGTTTTCAGCCGGTACGTCTGTCCGGATATTTGTTTCTGTTACTTCAGCCATTTTAAAACCTCCTGTTTACGCATTCTCTACAGCTATGGAATATAAGCTGAGGATATCCAGAATGATGCTGATATTGCCATCACCCATAATGGTACAGCCGGTGATGCCGTGGTCTTTCAGGTTAAATTCACTGAGAAAAGCAGGAAGCGGCTTTACTACCACCTGCTGCTCGCCGATCAGATCATCTACAAACAGGCAGTAAGAACGGTCATTTGCTTCCACCCATAAAAGGATACCGTCTTCCATCTGGGTAACCTCAGTTGGAAGGTGATAGAAGGAATGGAGGCGGACGATAGGATAAAAATGGTCAACACGTTCTACCATTTCATTGCCATATTCATCTTTGATCACCTGATCTGCTTTTACCTTAAAGGACTGACGGATATTGGCGATAGGTATAGTAAAAATAGAATCACCTACCGTTACCTTCATTCCATCTACAATAGCCAGAGTCAGCGGGATCTTCATGGAAATCGTAGTTCCTTCACCGTAGGTACTGGATACAGAAACGATACCGCCTAAGGATTCTACATTTTTCTTTACAACATCCATTCCAACACCACGACCGGAATATTCAGTTACCTCTGTATTGGTGGAAAATCCGGGAAGCATGATCAGCCCCAGGATCTCCTTCTGGCTGTATTCAGAATCAGGCTTGGTCAGCATGTTCTTTGACCGGGCTTTTTCAAGAATCTTCTGGGGATCCATGCCATATCCGTCATCTTTAATGGATATAACAACCTCACTGCTGGTATGGGAAGCGGAAAGTACGATCTCGCCCTGGGGATCCTTGCCGGCAGCAATACGTTCCTGGGCTGTTTCTTCAATCCCATGATCCATGCTGTTACGCACGATATGCATGATAGGATCCTGTATATTGTCTACGATCGTCTTATCTACCTCTGTATCTTCACCTACAATGGTCAGACGGACGTCTTTTCCCAGACTCTGCTTCATATCACGCACAATACGGTTCATTTTCTGGAACACGCCGGAAATCGGGACCATGCGTAAAGACATGGCAATATCCTGCAGATCATTGGTGAGTTTACGCAGCTGGCGTGCTGATTTCATAAAATTATCCCTGTTGTCCCTTGGCAGCAGGTTTAATTCAGGGGAAGATGTGACCATGGATTCAGTGATCACGATCTCACCAACAATATCCATCAGGCTGTCCAGCTTCATCAGGTTGACGCTGATCAGATTCTGCTTGACCGGGGCATGGGAAAGCATAGGAGCTACTTTCCCGGCAGCTGTATCTGTGGATGCAGGTGCTGGTGCCGTGGGTTTGGAAACAGATGCCTTTTTTTCCTCAGCTTTTGCAGGAGGAGCGGCTTTTGGGACATTTACAAGCTCATAAGATCGGATGTGGTTCTGGGTTTTTAAAATCCCTTCAGCCTTAGAAGCGTCTTCACTGGAGTCAAAAGCAAGGAAAAAACCATTTTCTGCGATCTTCTGTGAAGTATCCGGATCTGTTTCCATATCACTGGGATAGAAACGAAAAGTCACTTCACATTCCCTTACTGCATTTACGATCATATAAGCCCGCAGATTCTCCATTCCCACGCCTTCTTCCAGAAAAACATGGAAAAAGCAGGCTGCATCCTTATCATCAGGGAGAGAAGCAGGAGCTGCAGGTGCAGAAGCTGCAGCACCAGAAGCTGCAGGTGCAGCCTGTGAAGCTTCCGGCTGTGCAGGTGCAGCGCCGCTGATCTTCTTCAAAAAAGAATTGATCTCATTGGAGAACGCATCAATATCAGTAGAAAGAGGTACTCCCTGTTCTACTTTCTCGATTTCGCTTCTTAAATAATCCTCTGAACGGAACATCAGGTTGAAAAGCTCTTTCTTATGTTCAGGATCCAGAGTTTCGATTCCTTTATCACGGATATAAAAAAATACATCTTCAATATGATGGGCGATCGTGGAGATCGAATTAAATTCCATCATTGCAGAAGAGCCTTTGATCGTATGCATGATACGGAAGATCTCATTTACGTCATCGGTGGAAAAATCACCGTTTTTCTCATCAGCAACCAGCATTTCGTCTAACTGGTCTAAAAGATTGTTTTCTTCATAAAGGTATGTATCCAGAATACTGCTGTCCATACCACTGCTCATATTGTACACCGCCTTTTTTCATAATAATCAGAATAGTATTTCTTTTAACCTTATCGGCGGTGGTTGAAAATGGATAAGGGGATTTCAAAAAAGAAACAGTGAGTTGATAAAACAGTTATAAAAAAAAAGGAAACGCCGATAAAACTATCTGAGATAGGATATCTGATCATTTTTGGAGGAAACCGTAAAAATGGCGATCAAAAGAAAAGAAAAAAGAAGGCTTTTGCAGACAGCGGCCCTCTTAATGCGGGCAAATGAAAGAGTGTTCATGGGATTCGGCCAGAATACAGAAGAAGTGATGATCGATGCTCTTTCACAGTCTCAGGAAACAGCCCTTTTATTAGGAACAGAGCTGGAAAATACAGGAAATGCAGACCTGGTCCCGCTTCTGGAAATGTACTGTGAAGATCTCTACGTCATAAGCCAGAACCTTCACAGTAAAAAACAGATGGCGAAGCTGTACAAAAAAATAAAGAAAGAATTGAAACTCTTATATGACCGTATAGAGAACGAGATTGAAACAGACCGTCCCTGTTTTGTCTTTCTTCCATATAAAGTGTCTATGTGGGATTCTATGGAAACCGTCTGGAAAGCGGCAGATAAGGATCCGGATTGTGATGCCTATGTTGTACCGATCCCTTATTATGATAAAGACCAGGACGGGAATCTGACAGTAGAACACTACGAGGGAGATCAGTATCCACCAGATGTTCCTGTCACAGATTACCGCACATTCCGCCTGGAAGATAAAAAACCGGATGTGGTGTTTATCCACAATCCCTATGACCAGAACAATAGATTGACCAGCGTCCATCCTGATTTTTATAGTAGCAGATTGAAGAAATATGCAGATCAGCTGGTATATCTGCCTTATTATACTACAGCAAGTACTGGAAATGTAGAATCTGCGAAACGCCAGGCGGGAAGCGCCGGGTTTGTCATTGAGCCGGGAGCTATTAATGCAGACTGCTTTGTTACAGCAACAGAGCAGGAAAGAGAACTGTTTATCAATATTTTGTGTTCCGGACTCAAAGGAGTTCCAACAGAGCAATGGGAAGAGAAGGTACAGAACTTTGGATCACCAAAGATTGAACGTGCCCGAAGTACGAAAAGACAGGACAGTTCTCTTCCTGGGAAATGGAGGAAATGTCTTTATAGGCCTGACGGAGTCAGGAAAAAGACCGTATTTTACAGCCTGGCTATTGAAGCAGTTTTAAAACAGCCGGATATGATGAAAAAAATTGAAGAAGTCTTTCTTTATTTTAGAAACAGAAAAGATCTTACTTTATGGCTTCGTCCTCATCCACTGTATGAACAGACACTGGAGATGATGCGGCCCCAGCTTTTACGGAAATATAGAGAACTTCTGGCTTCTTATGAAGAAGAAGGCTGGGGAATCCTGGACAGCGGATACGATCTTGATCTTGCCATTGCTTCCTGTGACTGCTATTACGGAGATTACAGCTCTGTAGCCCAGTTGTTCTGGGAAACAGGAAAACCGGTTTTATATCAGGATTCCCTGGTAAGAGAAAAGGAATGTAAGATACCATGCTGGCCGGGAGCTTTTTGGGAAGATGAAAAAGAAGTGTGGTTTGTTCACGGAAAAGTAAACCTGCTGTTTCATTATGATAAACAAATGGACAGACTTTCCTGCATAGGAAAGATTCCGGGAGAATTGGCATTTAAGGGAGATCTGTTCCGTTCTGTTGTACGGGTAGAAGACAGACTGTATCTTGTCCCATATTTTGCCAGAAACCTGGCCATTTACCATATAGATAAGGATCAGTTTGAGTCCGTACAGATCCGTGATGCAGAGCATTTTATAGAACAGCCGTTATTCCTGAAAGGCTTTCAGAGAGGTAATGTACTATATTGTATGCCTGCATGGTACAACAGCATCCTTTGCATCGATCTTACTTCCGGACATATAACCTATACAATGGTGGATAAGAATAAAGTACGTGGTATTCCGGGGGTATTTGGCGGGGCTGTTTCTATAGGCAGAAACATTTTATGTCCGCAGACTTATAAAAAACGATGGCTGATCCTGAACACGGATACAGGAAAAGTATCCTGGTGCAGTTTTGCAGATCCGGAAAGGGAAATCACTTCGGTTACAGTTTGTGGTGATACTCTGGTATTTTTCGATGCCAGAACAGGATGCATCCTGAAAGAAACCAGAGAAGAGGGAAAAATAGAAGAGCTTTTATATATTGACAGCAACGAAATACAGCTATATGCAGTATCCGAAAATGAAGTGATCGCAGATGATCTGGGATCAGGAACCTATTTAAAGTTTTGTCTGGATGGAACAGTGGTTTGGAGAAAGGAACGGAAAGAAGAAAAGACCGTATTAGGCAGCAGATTTAGGAAAGTTACAGAAGGAGAAAAAAACTGTGATATCCGTTTTACAGAGCAGGAATATCAGGAATGGAATTCTCCGTCAGCAGCAATTTATAAGGATATCCTTCCCACAGATCTGTATTATGTAGAGGAGGAAAATGAAGTCCTCACGCTGGACAAATGGCTTTCTCTCTGTGACCGGATCCAGATGCCAGTACCAGATGATAGACACAGCGGAGAAATGATCAAGGACTATGTAAAAAGCAGGCTTGCAAATGGATGAAAAGAGAAAAATCATGCAAAGTTATTTTGAAAGTGCATTGCCTTATCTTGAGGTTTTTTATCAGCCGATCTACAATTTAAATGAAAAGAAACTGAATGTTGCAGAAGCACTTTTACGATATGATGATGGCCACCATCAGAATATTGAACAGGTGATCCGCAAAGCAGAGGAAATGGGTTATGTCAGTTGTTTTGATCTGTGGGTTTTAAATAAAGTGTTAGAACAACTGCCAGAGCTGAAAAAAAGAAACATTGAAAGAATAAATGTAAATCTGTCCCCGGTCACATGCTCCAGCGTGGAATCAGAAAAGAAAATCTTTGCCATGCTAGATCAATGTACATCAGATATATCTGCTATATGTTTTGAAATCACAGAAAGTAATCAATTACAGAATATGCAGCAAGTCATTAAGCTGGCAGAAAATTTGATAAAAAGAGGATGCCTCATAGCTATTGATGATTTTGGAAAAGAAGAGTCAAATCTCCTGCGGCTTATGCAGATACCGTTTTCTGTGTTAAAAATAGACAAGGCAGTTACATGGACTATAGATACAACAAGTTTTTCAAAAGACCTTATTTCGGAGATCATATATTTTTTGCACAAATATGGGATCCAGATCACGGCTGAGGGGATAGAAAACCAGCTCCAGGCGAAAGAACTTTCGGATATGGGCTGTGATTTCCTTCAGGGTTATCTGATCTCGAAGCCAGTATCGTTTGAAGATTTTTGTGCATTTATAGATGCTCATAATAAAAAAGAGTCTGCAGGATGGAAAGAAACACTGGAAGAAGCAGGAAAAAAGAACCATAGAAAAGAAAAATGAAAAACCAAATATCCCTTATGATTTTTCGCTACTTGCCGAATAATAAAAGTAGGGATTAAATTCCACAATATTCCACGAAAGAAATAACAAAGAGAGGGAAGGAACATGAAGAACCGTAATATGAAGCAAAAAATCACGATTGCTTTTGGAGCAGTGGTCATCTGCTTTTTTGTAACAGTTGGCGCGCTGTTTTATGGAATGATCAACATCAGCACACAGTATAACCAGTTCTATAAAAATAACCACGAAGCGATCGTACGTGTAGACAAGGTAAAAATCTATATGCTGGCAACAATCCAGAATCTGACGCAGGCTATGATTGATGATGACCCCACCGCCACAAAAACATATCTTTCAAACGTTGATTCGTATAGAGACGGCCTTGCGGAGAACGCAGGCTGGTTCATGGAGCGTTATAATGGAGATATGACACTGGTAAACCAGTTTCATACACAGCTTCAGGTAACTTCTGAGGTCACAAACAAGATCTTAGAGTATCTGTCCACTGGTTCTGACCGTGCGAAAGAGCAGGCAAGGCTCACGTTTATCGATGAGTTTGACCCGGAAGTGTCCAAGCTGGAAGAAATTCTGGATCAGTTTAGCGATCAGGTGACAGACCTTGTTGGTAATGATTACAATTCTTCCATGAAGACCAGAACCATCCTGTTTATTGTAGGGATCATAATTGTTATCGTTGCACTGATCCTTACCGTTATTATGGCAACGATCCTGATACGTTCCGTAGTAGAGCCGGTAAAACAGTTGCAGGAAGCTATGGAAAAAATGAGACGCGGTAATATGGATATTGATATCGAGTACAAGGCAGAAGATGAGCTTGGAAGGCTTTCCGATGATTTGCGGTCTGTAGCAGCGTTCCTGAACGCGGTAGTGGCAGATGAGACAAATATCCTTACAGAGATGAGCCGCGGAAACTTTAATGTTTATTCTTCTATGTCAAAGGATTATGTAGGAAGCTTTGTTGCGATCTATAACTCTATGGTTCTTCTGAGAGATAATTTAAGCAGTACGCTTTCGAGTGTTACCCAGTCAGCTGATCAGGTGGCAGCAGGCTCCGATCAGGTATCCTCCGGAGCACAGGCATTATCCCAGGGTGCTACCGAGCAGGCTTCTTCCGTGGAAGAACTGGCAGCGACCATTAATGAGATTTCCAATAATGTTGAAAAAAATGCTGAAAATGCAAAGGCAGCCAGCGACATGGCTGATAATGTAAGAGAACAGGCAGGAGAAAGCAGACAGCGTATGCAGGAGATGCTTTCTGCCATGACGGACATCAGCAACAGCTCCAGTGAGATTGGAAAGATCATCAAGACGATTGAGGATATTGCATTCCAGACTAATATTCTTGCTTTGAACGCAGCCGTAGAAGCAGCCCGTGCAGGAGCAGCAGGAAAAGGATTTGCAGTAGTAGCAGACGAGGTTCGTAATCTTGCAGGAAAATCAGCAGAAGCTTCAAAGAATACTTCTGCTCTCATTGAAGGTTCTCTTCACGCAGTTGACCGTGGTACTAAGATCGCAAATGAAACAGCCAAGGCATTGCAGCAGCTGACCGAAGGCGTTCAGGGAGTAGCACAGACCATTGAGGAGATCTCTTCTGCCAGCGAGTCACAGGCAGTTTCAGTAAAACAGGTAAATGAAGGCATCAGCCAGATCTCCAGCGTTGTACAGAGCAATTCTGCAACTGCAGAAGAAAGCGCTGCAGCCAGTGAGGAACTTTCCAGCCAGGCACAGATCTTAAAGGATTTGGTAGGTAAATTCACATTGAAGGATGGTTCTGCGGATCCTGTATCACATACAGCACAGCCAGGCAAGACAACAGGAGAAACAGGAGAAAAAGAACCGTCATCCACTATCTCTTATGAGGATAATGACAAATACTAAGGCTGTGGTTAAAAAAGAATAGATAGTGTGTATGAGCCCACATCAGATTTTATTTTCTGTTGTGGGCTTGATTAAAGTTGGAAAGGAAACTGAAAATGGCAGAGCCAAGAAAATTATCACCGGAAGAATTCAGGACGATGCAGCTGTTAGAGCTGGATATGCTGGAGGAATTGGACCGGGTATGTAGAAAATATGATATTAAATACTGTATTACCTATGGAACCCTCCTGGGAGCTGTCAGACATAAGGGATTTATCCCATGGGATGATGACTCTGATATAGCAATGCTTAGGGAAGAGTATGAAAAATTTCGTAAGGTTGCACACGAAATGGATCCTTCTATCTGCTATTTCCAGGATCATTTTAATGACCCGGAGTATCTTTGGCAGTATGGGAAACTGCGGCGCACTGGAACTACATTTGTCCGTGCAGGTCAGGAGCATATGAAGGGAAAAACTGGGGTATTTGTGGATATCTTTGTGATGGATGACTGCCCCAAAAGCTTATTGGGGATGATATTTCATAGTTTCTGGTGCTTTTTTCTTCGAAAAATCCTCTATGCTCGGGTAGGAAAAGTAAATGCCAAAGGTTTACCGAAGCTCTGCTATCAATCTTTAAATTTGATTTCTGTAAACTGGGTATATAAACAGGTTGGGAAAATGTCAAAAAAAAGTAGTAACACCAGCCCGAATAGAGTAACAATTTTATTATGTCCATTATTTCAAGATCAAAAAAACTATAATCACGGAAAAGCACATTTTGGAATGCCTAAAAGTTGGTTTTTAGAGCGTGCAGAATATGATTTTGAAGGGCATAAATTTTATGGAACAAAGGATTATGATGGATTTTTAAAATATTCTTATAATGATTATATGACACCTCTTCCAGTAGAAAAAAGGCAGCCACATGCTCCTGTATCAAGTTTTGACTTAAATGTAAAAAGCAAAAATGTAAAAGAAAAAATGCAAAATAATAAATGCAAAATAATAAATGCAAAATAATAAATGCAAAATAATAAATGCAAAATAATAAATGAATCTATGAGAACACAGCCAATACGGAAACGGGAAATAGTCATACTATTCTAATATCGCCAATTGGATTTTAAAACGAACTGAAATAAAAAGTAACCTGTCAACAAAGATTCATGCATTGTTTGTGCCGAAGGCAGGAGCGATACAAGGAGGACATGTCGCGACGGCATGTTTAAATTAATGAAAATAGCAGTTTTATCAGATATACATGGTAATATGGAAGCTTTTCGTGAAGTTGTAAAATATCTGGAAAAAGAACAGATAAAAAAAGTGCTCATTCTGGGAGATATTATTGATTATGGTCCTCACTCAAATGAGGTGATTACCTGCTTAATGGATCTTCCATGGGAAATAATCGGTAATATTCGTGGAAATCATGAGGAAGCAATCATAGAACAAAAATATGACATGTTTTCTTCTGAAAGAGGGAAAAGATGTGCAGAGAATACGCGAAAATTGCTGAATGCACAAAGTTGGCATTATTTGAATACCATAATGGATTCAACAGCATTAACAGAGGTAGTTATAGAAGGAAAAAAATGCTTAGCAGTTCATGGAAGCCTTAAAGATCATTTGTGGACAGCTATCAGACCTGGGCAGGATTTAAGAGAATATAAAAAATATGACTATGTTTTTTCTGGACATTCCCATTTACCGCATATATTTGGTGAATATTATTATGTAGATAATATAGAATACAGAAATAAGAAACGTACAATGTTTATTAATCCAGGGTCTGTCGGACAGCCAAGGAATCATAATCCCAGAGCACAATTTGTACTATGGGATACAGAAACAGATGAATTTAAGATGTGTGCAGTTGATTATGATATAGAAAGAGAGCAGAAAGCATTTTCTGATAAAATAGATTCTTTTTATAAAAAAAGGTTATTAACAGGAGTATGATGATAATGAAAAACTTGTATGTGATCAGTGGAGTAACTGGAATGACAGGAAATGAATTGGCAAGACAGCTTGTCAGAATGGGACATAAGGTGATAGGTTTTGATAATTTTTTTGCGTCATCTCTTCATACAGTAGAAGACATAGTCAATAATTCACTTTTTACGTTTTATCAATACGATATTAATGATAATGCCCAGATGGACAGCCTGAAACAAGAAATACAAAAAGAAAAGGGTCAATATGGTTTACTTGTATACATAAACTGTGCTGCAGTGGTACATACGGAACATTTTTATCATGTAAATCGCACGTTTACAACCAATGTACTGGGAATGAAGATGTTTCTTGACCAGGCGATAGAGAATGGTGCAGATATTTATATAAATTGTTCAACGTCTGAAGTATATTCTATGCAGTCATGGACACCGGATGGAGTGAAAGAGTCGGATTTTATTACTATGTCTGATGCAGAACACAGCCAGAGAACAAGCTATGCTACTGGAAAACTCATGACAGAATTTTTTATAAAAGATGCTGTGGATGAAGGTAAGATTAAAGGATGTTCGATTCGCTTTGCTAATGTTTACAGCAAAAACGAATTGTATCCAAAACATATTATCCCTTATATTCTTCACCAGTTAAAGGATACAGGAAAGGTGCAGCTTTTAGAAAATAGTAAGAAAAATATGAGAACATTTCTTTACAATGAAGATTCTTGCAGGGCTGTGATTGCATTGATTGATTCACCGGAGGCTTTGGATGGTTCTATTTATAATGTGGCAACGGATGAGGAAATATCCATTGTAAATCTGGTAAAAATGTGTGGGGATAAAATGGGGAAGAAAGATCCACAGATTGTATTTAAAGGATTTAGAAAGTCAGATCCGGAAAGGAGACTGTTAAATACAGATAAAATCCGAGAAAGAACCGGATGGATGCCGAAAGTAACACTTGAACAAGGTATTGAAGAGTGTGTAAAGGAATTAAACAAATGAAAGTTTTAATCATAACGGTGGCGGGCATGTCTACACGATTCAGCCGGTCAGTAGGTAAGCCGGTCATTAAGTGTTTATATCATAATAAGTCATTAAAAGACAGCTTGTTGTATATTTTGTTAGAACGCAGCAGAGAATTTGACTATTTTATTATAGTGGGTGGATACAGATATAAAGAGTTATGCGAAACAATCAGGGCATCATTTAAAAAGTTTTCAGATAGGATTCTTTTGATTGAAAATCCATATTATTCAACCTATGGTTCAGGATATAGTCTTTATTTAGGACTGCAAAAAGCCTTTGAAACAGGGGCAGATGAGATCGTTTTTGCAGAAGGAGATTTATATTTTAATGAAGACGATTACCAAAGGGTGTGTAGTGCCGATAAAAGTGTGGTTACTGTTAATAGAAATCCAATCCTAGCAGACAAATCAGTTGCGCTGTATTTTGATATTGCTGGTGAAATCCGATACATATATGATACAGGACACAATGAATTACTCATAAAAGAGCCCTTTTTTGCGATTTATAATTCTGGACAGGTCTGGAAATTTTCAGATAAAGAAATAGCAAAAAAAGTATTTAGCAAAACAGATAAAGAAGAATGGAAAGGAACTAATCTGATTTTTGTTGAAAAATATTTTCGTACTATTGGGAGAGACAAGTATGAACTGATTACCTTGGGAAATTGGGTTAACTGCAATACATTAGATGACTTCAACCAAATTCAGGAGTATTAAAAGATGAAAACAATCAATGAAAAGCTGGAAAAATTGAAAAATGAATTGAAAAACAGGAAAGTCAGAATTATGATCATTGGCCTGGGAAGTGTAGGAAATTATTTGCTGGATTATCTGGTTTCTATGGCGGATGAGAATATGGAAATCTGCGTGGTTGGAAGAAATGAAGAAAAAATGAACTCGGATGTAAATATCGTTAAGGTTGCGTCGTTGATCAGAGGACAAAACAAATGTCAGGTAAAAATAAATGCTACTGTTGATTTAAACGATATAAAAGGGATTGAGCATGCTATAGAGTGTTTTGTACCGGATATCATTGTCAATAGCAGCCGTGCTTACTCAGGGTTGAAATATGGAAGCATTTCGTGGAAAACAGTGCGGGCTTATGGAATCTGGTCTCCTTTATCTATACGATATACAAAAAATATCATGGAGGCGTATGAAAGAACTGGTTCAGATGCGATTGTTATTAATACATCTTATTCAGATGTGGTGATACCATGGTTGAAATCGGCAGGTAAGGCATATCCGGACTTTGGAAGTGGTAACATCAATCATCTGGTATACCGATTTAAGCTTGCGGCAGGTAATATTCTCTCGATTAGAGACTTTTGGAATATAGATATTACATTTGCAGTTGCCCATTTTCATGATGTATGTATTAGTAAAGAAGGTCATACAGAGGGAGTTCCAATGCTGATCGACATGAGATACCATGACAGTCCACTACCTTTGGGGATTGATAAAATCATATCCAATTGCAATATCCCTATGCCAGTTGATGCTAAAAGAAATATGATGAATGCTTCCAGTAATTTTGAAATTATTCAGGCAATCCTTGGGGCGGTAAGAACTGGAAAAAAGACAAAACTTCATTGTCCTGGGGTATTTGGTGAGATAGGTGGATACCCGGTTATTATTGATGGAAGTGGTGAATCTCCACGAGCGTATATAGATGAAACTGTTTTTTCTTTGGAAGAAATGAGGAAAAAAAACAAAGAATCTATTTATTTAGACGGAATAGAGAATGTCCAGGATGGTGTTCTTGTTTATACAAATGAATTGTTACAAAAAGTAAAAAAAGTTTTTGACGTGAATCTTACAAAACAGGTTTCTTTTGATGAAATAGATAATACAGCAGAGTTTATTATCAGGGAAATAATAGAAAAAAACAAATAAAACGAACAAATTAGAGGAGATTCAAATATGGGCATTGTATATACATGCTTTACAACAGATGTGATCCATGCAGGGCATTTAAATATCATCCATGAGGCACAAAAATATGGAGACGTAGTGGTTGGTGTTATGACAGATAAGGCATTAGTACAGTTTGACCGTTTTCCCACAATTTCTTTTTATGAAAGAAAAAAAATGGTGCAAGAAATTACTGGTGTGTCAGAAGTAGTCGAACAGGATTCAATTATGTATGATACGGTCATTAGGAAAATAAAGCCGGATTATGTTATACATGGAGATAATTGGTGTAAAGGACCTATGAAAGCAATCCGCGAAAATGCAAAAAAAGCAGTGGAAGCTTACGGTGGTAAGATCATTGATATTCCATATACATATGATCCACAGATTAAAGAACTCAGTAGGAAAATGAGGGCGAGACTTGCTATGCCAGAGTACAGACGGAAGCGATTAAAGCAGTTACTTGGCATTAGACCGATTGTAAAGGCACTGGAAGTTCATAATGGAATTACAGGTCTTATTGCAGAGAAAACAGTGGTTGAGCATGAGGGAAGATTGGATCAATTTGATGCCATGTGGATTTCTTCTCTTTGTGATTCCACAGCTAAAGGGAAACCTGATATTGAGCTTGTTGATATGACAAGCCGGTTTAGAACAATTGATGATGTTACAGAGGTAACAACAAAACCTATCATTTTTGATGGAGATACAGGTGGGCTGACAGAACATTTTGTATATACAGTGAGGTCTCTTGAGAAAATGGGAGTTTCAGCTGTGATCATTGAAGATAAAACGGGGCTTAAGAAAAATTCGCTGTTTGGGACAGATGTGGCACAGACCCAGGATAGTATAGAACATTTCAGCCAGAAGATACGCGCAGGAAAAAATGCCCAGCTTACAGATGATTTCATGATCATTGCAAGAATTGAAAGTCTTATTCTGGAACGCGGAATGGAAGATGCTTTAAAGCGTGCAACTGCTTTTGTTAAAGCAGGTGCAGATGGAATTATGATCCATAGCAGAAAAAAAGATCCAGCGGAGATACTGGAATTTTGTGATAAGTTCAGGATGGTAAATACGGAAACACCTTTAGTAGTGGTTCCCTCCTCTTTCAATACGATTACGGAAGAGGAACTGGCAGTTCATGGGGTGAACCTTGTGATTTATGCGAATCAGTTGACTCGCAGTGCATTTCCTGCCATGCAGGATACAGCAAGAGAAATATTGAAATATCATAGAGCGAAAGAAGTGGATGACCGACTACTTCCGATTAAGGATATTATTACATTAATCGATACACTATAACAAGTGTGGAAAGAGAGTAAGGAGTGCAAAGAGCTTATGAAAGCAGAAAAGCTAGTACAGATTATAGGATCAGATTTTTATACAGGCGTGCCGGATTCACAATTAAAAGCACTTTGTGATTACCTGATGGCAACATATGGAATCAATGAGAACCATCATATAATAGCGGCAAATGAAGGAAATTGTACAGCTTTAGCAGCTGGTTACTATCTGTCCACAGGTAAGATACCTGTAGTATACATGCAGAATTCAGGAGAAGGAAATATTATTAATCCTGTTGCATCGCTGTTAAATGATAAGGTCTATGCGATACCCATGATATTTATTATAGGCTGGAGAGGTGAACCGGGAATACATGATGAACCTCAACATATTTATCAGGGAGAGATTACTTTAAAACTTCTCGAAGATATGGGGATAGAAGCTTTTGTAATCCGCAAAGAAACAACGGATAAAGAAGTAGAGCAGCAGATGGAATGCTTTAGGAAAAAATTGGCAGTTGGAAAAGATGTAGCTTTTGTAGTCAGTAAAGGAGCTATTTCTACGGATACAAAGATTTCATACAAAAATCATAACAAAATGCTGCGAGAAGATGTTATTCGGCTTATTGTAAAAAATTCTAAAAAAGATCCAATTATTTCAACTACCGGGAAGGCATCCAGAGAACTTTTTGAAATAAGGACAGCAAATGAACAGGGGCACCAGTATGATTTTCTGACAGTAGGATCAATGGGGCATACGTCTTCTATTGCTCTGGGTATAGCACTAAATGAGCCAGATACAAAGATATGGTGTATTGATGGTGATGGTTCAGCCCTTATGCATATGGGAGCTATGGCGATAATAGGTTCTACTGCCCCCGCAAATATGATCCATGTAATCATTAACAATGAAGCGCATGAAACAGTTGGAGGCATGCCAACAGCGGCTTCTGTTAATTTTACAAAAGTTGCGAAAGCCTGTGGCTATCCACATGCAGTTTGTGTTGATACATTTGATGATTTGGAAAGAGAACTTAAGAAAGCAAGAAAACGAAAAAAGTTGAGTTTAATAGAGGTGAAGTGTGCTATTGGATCAAGACAAAATCTGGGTAGACCAACAACAACAGCTATTGAAAATAAGGAAAAGTTCATGGAGTATCTGAAAACATTAAATGAATATCAATTAATAACCACTTCTTTGAAAAGAGATTAATTTGTGAAGCGGATATTTTATTTTTTTGAGCGGGGATAACATGGTAAAATTAGACGATAAACAGTTACGGCAGCTGCAGTTGATTGAACTTGAAATGCTTCTTGAGGTAGATCGTATTTGCAGAAAATACCAGATTAAATATGTGATAACAGGTGGAACACTGTTGGGAGCAGTGCGGCATAAAGGTTTTATTCCTTGGGATGATGATGCTGATGTTGCATTATTGCGTGATGAATATGAGCGATTTAAGATAGCCTGCAAAACTGATTTAGACACATCAAGATTTTATTTTCAGGATGCATGGGAAACAGAAGGGTATCGTTGGAGTTATGGAAAAATAAGAAGAAAAGATACTCTTTATATGAGAGAAAACCAGGAACATATGCCATATGAACAGGGGATTTCTATAGATATTTTCCCAATTGATGCTGTACCGGAAAATTATATTGTTCGCTTGTTTGACACTTTTCATTGTTTTTGTATCCGAAAATTTTTATGGTCAGAAGTTGGTAGGATTGATGAGAAGAATTTTATAAAGCGTGCTGCATACAAGCTAATGAGTTATGTCCCAAGAAAAAAAATATTAGATCATTATTATAGATTGATTCAAAAGAGAAAAAGGGAAAAATCTTTAAAAGTCAGAACCGCACTTATGCCCCTATCTCTGAAAAAAGGATTTGGTCGTTTGAAGGAATGGTATGCTGAAAGTGCGGAATATGAGTTTGAAGGACATAAACTGTATGGGACAAAAGAATATGATGCATTTTTGAAATATGTATATGGGGATTATATGGAAATACCGCCAGTAGAAAAAAGAAAAATTCATCCGGCTTCCAAGATTATTTTGTAATAAAACCACCTCATTTTTAGAATCTGTATTTGATTTATAAGAAAGGTAATTTGAAATGGTTAAAGTAATCACATATGGGACATTTGATCTTTTACATAAGGGACATATTCGTCTTCTGGAACGTGCAAAAATACTTGGAGACTATCTGATTGTTGGTGTAACTTCAGATGACTTTGATAAGGCAAGAGGCAAACTTAATGTACAGCAGAATTTAATGGAACGAATTGAGGCTGTACGTGCAACTGGAATTGCGGATGAAATTGTTGTGGAAGAATATGAAGGGCAAAAAATAGAAGATATCCAAAAATACGGTGTTGATATTTTTACGGTAGGTTCTGACTGGTGTGGAAAATTTGATTATTTAAAAGATTATTGTCAGGTTATTTATTTACCCAGAACAGAAGGTATTTCCAGTTCTGCATTGCGTACTGAAAAGTATCAGTTACAGCTGGGGCTTGTAGGTGAATCAATTATACTTGAAAAATTTTTAAATGAATGTAAATATGTGAATAGCGTGAAACTGACCGCAGTTTGTTCGGCATATCCGGCTGAATTGCCAGAATGTCTTCAGGAATTACCTTGTGTAACATCGGATTATGATGTTTTTTTAAATCATGTGGAAGCTGTTTATATCATGTCGACACCGAAATTACATTACACACAGGTGAAAAAAGCATTATTATCTGGAAAACATGTTCTTTGTGAAACTCCAGAAGCATTGACCCGGCTTCAATGTGAGGAATTGCATTGTATTGCAAAAAAAAATGCATTGATTTTGGCAGAAGGAAATAAGACAGCTTACGCAACAGCATATATCCGGCTTATCCTAATGTTGAAAGCAGGAAAAATAGGTGATGTGATATCAGTTGATGCCACTAGTACCAGTTTAAGTGAAAAATACTTTGTAAAAAATATTGATGATTTCAATCGTTGGAATAGTATTGAAGCATGGGGAGCTAAAAGCTTATTGCCTGTTTTTCATATACTGGGTTCTGATTATAGCAGCAAGCAGATTATCTCACACATCACAAGTGATGAGAGTATGTTTGATTCTTTTACAATAATAAACTTTGTATATCCCCATGCAGTGGCAACTGTTAAAGTTGGAAAGGGTATTAAATCAGAAAATGAACTTATTATTGTAGGTACAAAAGGGTATATTTATGTTCCTGCCCCATGGTGGAAAACGGATTATTTTGAAATTCGGTATGAGAATAGAAATGAAAACAAGAGGTATTTTTACCAGCTGGATGGCGAAGGAATTCGTTATGAGGTCATAGCTTTTGTAAATGCGATAAAAAATAAAAACAAAATGGCCTTAACAGATGAATCCATTTCTCGGGCTATTGCAGAGGTAATGGAGGACTATTATAGTGGTAAAGATATGGTAAGAATATAAAATTCAACAAGAAATAATAGTAAAGTATTTGTTGAGATACAGGAAGGAAAAAAGTGACAGTATCTGAATATATCGTTAAATATTTAAAAGCGTGTGGTGTAACGCATTACTTTGGATATCAGGGAACTATGATAGCTTATTTTGTTGATGCTATTTATCGGGAAACGGGGGTTTATAATCACGTTTCATACAATGAACAGGGGGCAGCACTGGCAGCCAGTGGCTTCACAAAGGCAACTGGTAATATGGCAGTGGCATATGCTACCAGTGGTCCAGGAGCAATCAATCTGTTACAGGGAATTGCAGATGCCTATTATGATTCAGCGCCGGTATTATTTATTACGGGTCAGATAAATCTTTCCGAATATACGTTTTTTCCACACCTTCGTCAACAAGGATTCCAACAGACAGACATCGTTAGTATATGTAGTTCAATTACTAAAAATGCAATAATGGTTACATCAACGGCGGAATTACCGAATATACTAGATTCATTAGTGACAAAAATGTTGAGTGGAAGAATGGGACCTGCGTTGCTGGATATTCCCATGGATATACAACGCGCACAGATCGATATTCCAATTGACTTAAATAAGAATCCATTTTCATCTGTGTTTCAGAAAACAGACTGTGATGACGCATTAAAAATCGCAATGGCTATTTTTACAGCTTTAAAAAAATCAAAAAGACCGGTTTTACTTCTTGGTAATGGAATCAGTAAAAATGAAGTAACCAGAAAAAATGTACGGGCACTTATCAATAAGCTTCAGATTCCGGTGGTTACAACATTACTTGCAAAAGACCTGATACCATTTGATTCGAAATACAATTTCGGAATGTTAGGATATGCCTATGGACATCGATATGCCAACATGATTGTGAACACAAAAGCTGATCTGATTATTTCTTTGGGAGCAAGGCTTTGTCCGCGTCAAACTGGTATTAAAACAACAGAATTTGCCAAAGATGCACATATCATTCGGGTCGATATTGATAAAGAAGAACTGAATCGGAGAATACATTTTGATGAAATGGCATATTGTTCAGACGTAAATACGGTAATTGACGAAATGGTAAAAATTAATTATATCCTGAATTCAGGAGAATGGCTTAATGTTTGTAATCAGATAAAAAATCTTCTGCAAACAGTGGATACAGGAAAAGATTATCGAAAACCGAATGAAGTGATTCGAATGATAGGAAATGCGCTGCCTGAGGAATGTACAGTTGCTTGCGATGTGGGACAACATCAGATGTGGGTAGCGCAATCATTTGAAAACAAAAAAAATCAAAGAATTTTGTTTTCAGGTGCACATGGAGCAATGGGCTTTGCTCTTCCGGCAGCAATAGGTGCTTATTATGGCAAACATAAGATTCCTGTCTGTATTGCAGGTGATGGTGCCTTTCAAATGAATATTCAGGAATTACAGTGGGTGGTACAGGAGCATATACCGATAAAAATCATCATCCTTAATAATCATTCTTTAGGATTGATTCGGCAACAGCAAAGTACCATGCTTGCAAAACATTTTTACGGTTCGGTTGCAGAATATGGATATTCTGCACCTGCATTTTGTTCGGTCGCATCAGCATATGGAATGAGAACGATAAAATGTGAAGGTAAGGAGATTTTATCAGGTGATATTCACTGTCAATTAAGGAGTTTACTTCAAAATGAATCTGATTCAGTATTACTTGAAATAGAACTGGGAATTGATACATATGCTTATCCTAAAACTTCATTTGGACGATCAATGCATGATCAAAATCCACCTATTCCGGAAAAACTATTGAAAAAAATAATGTTGCTTTAATGGAGGCAAAGATACCTTTTGCTTTGACATCATAATAAATTAAAAAGTGGATAAATCTATGAATGAGAAAAAAACAAAACGTATTGGGATTGTAAGTTATAATATACATTACAAATATTCAAATTATGGTTCCGTGCTTCAATCATATGCAATGCAGGAAGTTTTAAAATTATATACATGCTGTACGCCGATTATAATAGACTATTGTCCAGATATTTTTCTGAAATGCGATCCATACAATCCGTTGAATGTAACAGAACACGTTGAACAGATATATACACAACAACATATTGATTTAAAGGCAATTGCAGAAAATGAACAGAAGGTTCGTAAATTTATTGCTGACAGATATTGTTTATCTCATGGAAAATATACATCTTTTACGTTTAATGACTCGCTTCTGCAGGAAAAAATTGATGGTTATCTTTGCGGGAGTGACGCAATCTGGAGCGTTGAATACTTTAGGGATTTTGATAAAGCATTTTATGGGTGTTATCCATGTATGCAAGATAGAACGATTGCGTATGCAGCCAGCTTTGGTGAAACAGTGTTTCATGAGAATTTAAGGGACAAAATGCTATTGCGAATGAAAAATTTTAAAGCAATCGGTTTGCGTGAATTAACTGAATTTAAGTCTATTGCTCAACATACAAAATTACATGTTGAGAGAGTTCTAGATCCTACATTATTATTGCCAGCAGAAAAATATAAAACAATAATGAGCGAGCGAATTATAAAAGAACCATATTTGTTAATCTATTCGCGGCAAAACGATACAAACATGTGTAATTTCGCAAAAAAAATAGCGGAAGAACAAAAAATTGCTATTGTAAACATTAGTCTGCATGAAGATGCAGATTTTGATTGTAATTATAAGTATAATGCTGGGATAGAAGAATTTTTATCCCTTATTTATTACGCAGAAATTGTTATTACGAATTCTTTGCATGGTACGATTTTTTCTGTAGTATTACAAAAAGAATTTTGGACTTTTCCGAGAATCAACGGAGATAGAAAGATAGATGATTTTCTAGCATTGCTAAATCTGAAATATCGTAAAGTAGATGATATGAGAAAGACAACGATATTGCAACAGTCAATAGATTATCAAAAAGTCGCAATTCTTTTAGAAAAATATAAAGAAAAATCTATCCGTTATTTAAAATATGCGTTAGAAATTTTGTGATAGTCATGTGGTATAGAAATTCAGAATAATACAATATAAACAATAAGATTATTGGCAATTTGTGCCTGGATGAAGCGAAAGGAACGGATAAAATTATGAATGGATATTTGGTTTCTGAAAAAGAAGCAGATTGTGTTGGATGTGGAGCTTGTGTTCAAATTTGTAGTCACCATGCAATTTGTATGACAGAGAATAGATATGGTTTTATTTATCCGCAGATCGACCAGAAGAAATGTGTGCAGTGTGGGTTATGTCATAATGTATGTCCGATGGAGCATGAAATTATAAAAAATCCGATGAATAGATTATCATTCGGGGGATATATAAAGGATGAAAAAATAAGACGTAATTCTACTTCTGGTGGAGCTTTTACTGCTATATGTAAAGCATTTTGCGATACTGACTATGTTATTTATGGAGCTGCATCTGAAGGGATAAATGTTATGCATAAAGAGATTTCTGATATAGATCATATTGATATTTTTTATTCATCAAAGTATGCACAAAGTTTTATTGGAAATTCTTATGCAAAAGCAAAAGCAGATATACAAAACGGAAAAAAGGTTCTTTTTTCAGGAACACCGTGTCAAATAGCAGGACTGTATCGGTATCTTAAAAATGTTGATCAGGGAAAGCTGCTAACAGTTGAAGTAATCTGTGGCGGGATCCCCAGTGCACTGTTTGTAAAGAAATACAATGAATGGTGTATTAGTAAATATGGTACGGCCATAAAAACATTCAATTACAGATATACTGGAAAAAACAGGTGGGATGATCAAATAATCTATGTGGAATTGGAAAATGGAAAAACTTTCATTACAACCAGGTGGTTTAGCAGATTTTATTCGATTTTTTTACAAAGATTAATGTCGCGACCATCATGTAATGCTTGTCGTTTTACTTCAAATGAAAGAGTAGCAGATATTACAATAGCTGATTTATGGGGAGTTGATCGGGAATATCCAGAATTGTATGATAATGGAGAAGGATGTTCCTGGATCATTTGTAATTCAGAAAAAGGGATTCAGGTTTTTGAAAATGCAAAAAAGTATATGACAGGACATGAGGTTGATTTTGAAGCAATGCGAAGATATCAGAGTATAGGATTGATTCGGAAAATAGTACATTCTCGATATAAAGAATTCATGGAAGATTTATTGGTAATGGATTATCCACAACTATGTAAAAAATGGTATAAAAAACCAACTTTACGATTATTATATCAGAAGAGAATCTGGAATAATCGTAGACGGGTATTGCTCTGGAAAATAAAAAGTAAATATAATTACATCAGACATGTTCTTAACAATGAAGGAAGAAAAAAAGTTGAAAATTGAATAAAAAAACGGGTGTGGGGGTAGCAAAAAACATCTCCCAAAAGAAACTGCAGAGGAGAGAATGTGATGGATGTTGCTAAGAAACTTACACCTCAAGAATTTAGAACAATGCAGTTGTTAGAATTAGATTCCCTCCACTTAATTTCTGATGAAATTTGAAGTGGGGGCTTCTGAGGAGTCTTTTGACTCCAGTTTAAGAAGTTTGATATTTAAGTTTCCACCTGACTTCAGGCAATCCTTATTCTTACAGGCGTATCCATGTCGCCTCTAGCATATAGAGCATCTAAGCTCACAATGTTACTTTTACGCATGATGTTTGAAACCGGCACAAATAACAAGACATAAGTTGTCGATGAGAAAGAAAAGGTTTGTACTTAGCTTACGCCAAATTCAGTATCTAGAAGAACTTTTAGAAGCTTAAAAAATAGTAAAAAAAGAATTGACAGGGGATAATCATTCATGCGTTTGTCGTGGCTGGCGCAGTGCTTCATGAACCGGTTTGCGGAGCGTATCATTGAGATGGGATTCCCCACACAGGATCAAGGTAAAGTAATTAACCGAGTCGTAGCCGTAGTTCATGAGCATCATGATGTCATTCAGGATTCCGGTATTCAGATACTGTGCTTCGTCAATGGCGAGAAGAAGCGGCTGGCGTTTCTCTTTGTAAAGATAGGTGATCTGTTCCTGGATAGCCTTGAATATCCCGGTTTTGCCGCCTTTTTCCGGAACTCCAAGAATGAAGCAAAGCTGCTTGTAAAAGTCAGCAACGCTGATGGTGGAGAGACACAGATATTCCATATGGAACAGGCTTGGATTTAAACTGGCGGCGAAGCAGCGAAGGGCATACGATTTTCCCATTCCGGGGCGGGCAGTAAAAACGCCAATCCCGCGGATATCTTTCAGATAGTTCAGCCAGTTGGTCATTTCGGTGAAATCTCTGGAAATGAAATGATCTTTTTCCTTCAGCTGCTGTTTGTCAAACGGATTGAACGTGAGTCCGTAAAAAGAACTGTACATCAGGATTCACCTCCGGCTTTGGAATAATCGATGCCAGGTAGATTGTTGCGTTTGGTATGGCAGTTTTCGTTATGATAGTATATAATTATTAAACAAAACCGTTATTTATTGTTATATTTTAAAGCATTTACAAAGAAAGGTGGCCGGAAGCATGGGAAGATTTGTAAACCCAGACAGCAGTGCGTTTCAGGTTGCTCTTAACTCCAGAATATATGTGGATAAGACTGGCTTGATCGAGTATACAAATAGCGTTCTCGATACAACGAATGCCTATATCTGCAATAGCCGGCCGCGCCGGTTCGGAAAGTCTTATGCAGCAAACATGCTGGCGGCATATTACAGCAAGGGTACGGATTCCGAGCAGATGTTTTCAGGATTGAGGATAAGCAAAGATGCCGATTTCAAGAAGCATCTTAATAAATACGATGTGATCCATATTGATATTCAGTGGTTTTTAGCAAACTGTGATGATGCGGATAAAGTGGTCTCTTTTATAACAAAAAGTGTTCTGGATGAACTTCGTGGCATTTATCCAGATGCGCTGCCACAAGAGGTAGTGACTCTTCCGGATGCGCTTTCACGGGTAAAGGAACGTACTGGACAGAAATTTGTTGTTATCATAGATGAATGGGATGTTATTATCCGAGATGGAGCAATTATAGAAAACATTCAGGATGAATACCTTAATTTTTTAAGGGGAATGTTTAAAGGTGTAGAACCAACGAAGTACATCCAGCTGGCATATCTTACGGGAATTCTGCCGATTAAGAAAGAAAGGGCCCAGTCCGCAGTAAATAACCTGGATGAGTTTACAATGCTGCAGGCAGATGAATTGGCTCCATACATCGGTTTTACCGAAAATGAGGTAAAAGGACTCTGTGAAAAATACAACAGGGATTTTGATAAAGTCAAAAAATGGTATGATGGGTATCTGCTTGATGGATATCAAGTGTATAATCCCAAAGCTGTTGTAAGTGTAATGACAAAAGGACGATTTAGAAGCTATTGGTCTGAGACCGGTTCGTATGAGGTAGTTGTACCACTCATCTGCATGAATTATGATGGGCTGAAGAATGCGATTATCGAGATGCTTTCAGGTTCAGAAGTTAAAGTTGATACAGCAACTTTCAAAAATGATCCGGCTAAGATACAAAATCGTGACGATGTGATCACCTACTTGATTCACCTTGGTTATCTAGGATACAATGAGGATAGTGAATCAGCATTTGTTCCGAATGAGGAGATCAGACAGGAACTAATCACAGCTGTGAGAAGCAGTAATTGGGATGAACTGATTGCATTTCAGCAAGAATCGAGAAAACTTCTTACAGCTACACTGTCAATGGATGAAAAACAGGTTGCTGCTGAAATCGATAAGTTTCATTCACAGTATGAATCAATGATCCAGTATAACGATGAAAATTCGTTGAGCAGCATAATCACTATTGCTTATCTGGGAGCAATGCAGGATTGAGAAATACGAGAAGGATTGATTCTGCTTGGAGCTGATCACACCTTCCGGCTATATCTGAGCACATTTCCGGTCTAACTACCACTGCCAGCCGTTTGCCATAGGCTCCTCCCACTACCTTCAGGTGGTGGGAGGAGCCTTGTAAATCTTTAGTCATTACCCCTGACTCTCAATATATTTTTGTATGGTAGCTGACGATACTTCTCCGATGCTACAAGCAAAATATCCGTCTGACCAAAATATCTTTTTCTTCCAATACTGTTTAGACAGAAGCGAACCATATTTGTGCCATAAATAATACGTTGTTTCTTGCTTTACAATTTTGACAATATCGCAAACCCTATCTGTTGTATCGTAACTTAATAAGAAATGTATATGGTCTTTGTCGGTTTCTATAGCAATAATTTCGTAGCCATAAGTATTAGCAATATCGAAAATCTTTTGTTTAACATCATCAGCGATAGAACCTTTGAGTAATTGTTTACGATTGCAAGTGTACAGATCTGTTCACAGTTACAAAGAAGCTATCTTGTGATATAAGCCTTCAACAGCTCGAAGGTATTGCGAACTCCGTCCATATGGGAACGTTCGTAATTATGGGAAGCATAGACTCCAGGACCGATGAGACCGTGACGGATATCATATCCGGCGCGCAGGGTAGTCTCCACATCGGAGCCATAATGCGGATAAACATCAATGGCATAATCCAGCTTTTTCTCCTTCGCAAGGTTGGAAAGAGCCGTGATCAGATCATAGTTATAAGGACCACCGGAATCTTTGGCACAGATCGAAACCATCCGTTCGGTGCAGCCAAGGTCACTGCCGACACAACCCATATCGACAGAAATCATCTCCTCTGTATCATCCGGTACGACACTTCCGCCGTGCCCTACTTCTTCATATACTGTAAATAATAAAGAAACCTTGCGGTTCAGCTTCCAGGCATCTTCACGTACGGCTCTGGCGAGACCCAGCAGGATAGCGGCGGAAAGCTTGTCATCCAGAAAACGGCTCTTGATGTATCCGCTTTCTGTCACAACCGTGCGTGGGTCCATGGCGATGATGTCACCGGTCTGGATCCCAAGTGCCAGAGTATCCTGATCGGAAGTGACATTTTCATCCAGCAGGATCTCCATATTTTCTTCGATCAGCTCGGTTTTCTGATCAGCCACGTGGGAAGAAGGCTCCTTGTTCAGTACTACACCGGTGTAAACTCTGCCATCACGAGTGTGAATGGTGCAGTTCTCGCCGTCCGCTGTGGACCACTGATGACCTCCGATGGTTGTGGGCCGCAGACGTCCGTTTTCCTTGATGGAGCGAACCATAGCCCCCAATGTATCAACATGGGCTGCCAGTACCAGAGGAGAGCCGGAACCACCAAGGGTAACGAATACGTTCCCCTTATTGCTGCGCTCCGGGGAATATCCCAGAGAAGATAATTCGGACAACAGGTAATCAGTCACTTTTGCTGTAAAGCTGGACGGACTCGGGATAGAAGTTAAGGTGTATAACTGCTCCTTGATAAAATTCATATGAGAGTTCATGTCTACATTCCTCCTGAAGGATATTTCTGATTACTATTGTAGCGAACCGGAGAAGAAAGGTCAACAAAGGATCTGACGAAAAGAAGAAAAGAAGAACGATCCAGCTCACCGACAACGGATGACGATCAGAAAATGAGGTCTGCAAATCGGGAAAGTTTCTTTACAGGAAATTTTGCATATGAAAAGTTTCGTATCGCTTTACAAACTACCGGGTTCTCCGATATAATTGCATTTAGAAATCGAGGGATAAGAGGAATGGATAGTTTAAGGAAACAATATGAGTGAATTTACCTGTAATAGGATATCAAACAAGAAGGAGAGACTAGGTTGTTGCGAACAAAAAAGGCATTATTTCAGGGCGCTCTGCTGATTGCCGGTATAGTCATGCTGTGCACCGGCGTAATGCGAGGAGAGGCGGATACCGTGTTAAGTAAGGCGATCAGGCTGTGTTTGGAGTGTGTAGGAATTGGATAACAGAAAACATATCATATCAAAGATACTGAGCCGGTTTCGCGGCTGGATCCAGGCAGCGGCGGCGCTTCTTACGAACCCTCACCTGCCTAATTTTTTCAAAGGCGGGATCTATCAGGGAAAGGCAAAGGCAGTCTGCGTGCCGGGGCTGAACTGCTATTCCTGTCCGGCGGCAGCCGGGGCATGTCCGATCGGTTCCTTTCAGGCGGTGGTCGGCTCATCGAAATTCAGCTTTTCCTATTATATAACAGGATTTCTGATCCTGTTTGGTGTCCTTTTAGGGCGCTTCATATGCGGATTTTTGTGCCCCTTTGGCTGGCTGCAGGATCTTCTTCACAAAATTCCGGGGAAAAAGCTGTCTACGGAAAGACTTAAGCCCCTGACTTATCTTAAATATGCCGTGCTGTTTTTTACTGTGATCGCACTGCCGGCGCTTGTTGTAAATGATGTGGGAATGGGTGACCCATTCTTTTGCAAGTATCTCTGCCCGCAGGGAGTTTTAGAGGGAGCAATTCCTTTGTCAGTCGTTAATCCGGGGATCCGGTCGGCATTGGGACAGCTGTTTACCGGAAAGCTTATGATCCTGATCGGAGTCGTTGTTTTGAGTGTGCTGTTTTATCGGCCGTTCTGCAAATGGCTCTGTCCCCTCGGTGCGTTTTATGCGCTGATGAACAAGGTATCCCTGCTTGGGATCAAAGTGGATGAACACAGATGCATCTCCTGCGGAGCATGCAGAAGAGTCTGTCAGATGGATGTCGATGTCACAAGCTCACCCAATCACACGGAATGTATCCGGTGCGGGAAGTGTATCAATGCCTGTCCCACGGATGCCGTCAGCTTTTGCTACGGCTTTGCGTCCGACTCAAATAGAAATGGAGAAAAGAAATGAAACGATCAAATATGACAGCGATCCTGCTCATCGTTGTGTTGGCATTTGGCCTCACAGCGTGCGGGGGAGCAAAGAATAACAAGGAAACTGCCTCCGGGCAGACGTCAGAGAGCGGAACGTCACTGTCCGCGGAGCCGGGAGATGACAAAGAAGCAGCAGACCTGTATCAAAAGCTGATGCAGAAGGAGGAGGACATCCAGTCAGCCAATGCTAAGCTCTGGGAAAAGCTGTTCCTGACGATCGATAAGGACCAGGTGGTAAGCGGAGACAATAATAATTACGGCGATTTTCTTCTGAAGGCGATCGAAGCTGCAAAGGATCAATTTACAGCAGATGAGTTGAAAATTCTGAATGACGGAGCCGGACAGATCCGGGAGATCGAGGAAAAACTGATGGATCTGGAGGAGAAATATCCGGATTGCGTCAAGATGCCGGGGGAAGGTGAGAGTGCTGCGGCAGGAAATGCTGAGAGCGGTCAGGAAAAGTTCCCGGACTTTCAGGGAAAGGATCTCGATGGCAAGGAGGTAAACAGCAGTGAACTCTTTTCCGGCAATACCGTAACCGTCGTGAATTTCTGGTTTACGACCTGCAAGCCCTGTGTCGGAGAGCTTGCGGATCTGGATGCGCTGAATCAGGAGCTGGCGCAAAAGGGCGGTGCGGTCGTAGGAATCAATGCATTCACGCTGGACGGCGATGAGGGTGCGATTGCCGAGGCGAAGGAGATCCTGTCAAAAAAGGGAGCAGCCTATCAGAATCTCTGGTTTGACTCCGACAGTGATGCCGGCCGCTTTACCGCCGGACTGTATGCATTCCCAACGACCTATGTCGTCGATCAGAACGGGAACATCGTGGGAGAGCCGATCGTAGGCGCGGTCACATCCCCGGAGCAGACGAAGGCGCTTAATGCCCTGATCGAGCAGGCGCTTGCTACTTGTAAAAGAAATCCCCGCCCCGTATAATAAAAGTCAGGGAATGGAAACATGATTTCCAGGAAAACATTTGAAAGGAAAAGGTGAAAAAAGGTGCAGACAGACCAGAAAACAGGCGCACAGGTGTCGGACCCGATGACGGGGGAAGAGGCTCTGGATCCCGTCTATCGGCGGCGCTGTCTTCTGGGCAGTTTATCTGGCGTTTCTGCATTTTGTGGATAATGAATATCTGGGATTTTTCGTGGTTGCGATTTTGATCACGATCTACTCGGAGATCTGGGCGAGAGTTCTGAAGACACCGGCGACGACGATTTTGATGCCGACGGTCATCCCACTGATTCCGGGAGGATCCCTGTACTATGCGATGGACGCGGCGCTCCGCCATGATGCTCCGGAGTTCATCCTGAAGGCCCAGAAAGCCATCGGGCTTGCGGTCGCGCTTGTGGCCGGAATCATGATCGTTACGTCATTGAGGCGGCCGATCGAGGCGCTGGTGCACATAGTAGCTAAGAAAAAATATTGACGAACAAATGTTTGCAATATATAATGAATTTATGGGAAAGCAGAATACATAAAAGGCGGCCTGCCCTCCATAAAAGGAGGGGCTTCCCCCTCCGGACGAAAGAAAGGAGGGCGATGCCAATGTATGTTACATATTCGGACTTGATCCAGATAGGTATCTTCATTGTAGCTCTCGTAGGATTGTGTTACACAATTTTCGGGAAAAGAAAATAGCCGCCACTACCCCAATAGTGACGGCTGTTACATTGTAACAAGCTAGTTATAAAGGGTAGGCCGTGTGTATCTGACTTTCCCTTTTTGTATCTATAGTCTATCATATTCGAAAAGTGAATTCAAGTACTATTTCCCTTCAGTTGTCACCGACAACCCCTGCGTTACTGCTTACGCTTTGCGTAAACAGTAACGGGATTTTGCCGATGCTTCGCATCCTAAATCGGCAAAATCCGCATCCAGGACATTATATTATGGTATTTTCGGTGCCGAAAATACCTACTTGGAATAGCGGTTGCATATTTTCATGAATATGGCGACATTTTAATCAGTTCTCTTCGATCTCTTCACACATCAGGGCTTCTTTCCTGCGCTTAAATTCCTCATACATCAGTCCGCGCTCTGCGGTTTCGATCTCGCCTAACTGGTTATCGTAGGGATCGGTGCGCCAGTATTTCTTTTCGACGGTAAAAGGTGCCTGAAAGGCGCGGTTGGCGACCATGCGGTATGGGTCAAGGTTTCCGAAATAGAAGCGGCGGCGTTCCTCGTTCTCGGCGCGGACAGCTCCAATCCCGTAAGAGGGATCCGCGTAGATCCAGCCGAACGGGGCGGCGTAGAAGCGAACCCAGTCATGACCGCCGATGAAGTCCGGCTCTGCGGCGAGTCCGCTCTGCCACTGGGCGGGGATTCCGGCGCAGCGGCACAGGGTGATAAAAAGAAGTGCGAAGACTCCGCAGTCCCCCGTGAAGGTTCTGGCGCAGTTCCCCGGAATATCCTCCAGGGAGAAGTAGGCCGGCATGTAGGTGTATTTGAAGTTCAGGGTGACGAAGTCGTAAAAGTTTCTGGCTTTTTCGAGTGGAGTCTCACAGCCTTTCGAGAGTTCTGCGGCGAGTGCACGGATGTACGGAGTGAAGACGATGTGCGGGGCAAGTTCAGCGAGATCATCAGATACGCCCACCTCAAATTCACGCAGAGACGAAGAACTGGATTCATTACTGGAATGAGCATACAGCTGGACAGTCTCTGCGGCCTTGTGATTCAAACCGGCAGACAGAGTTTGCTCCTGAGATACCGTTCCAGGGTTCACTTCCGTACCAAATGTTTTGCATGCATCAGATTTCTTTAACGCACTTTCTGTATCATGCCACACCGCTGTATGCACATACGAATACTGGACGGAAAATTCATGATTTTCTTTCAGAGTCTCTTCCCAGCATATAGTGCGCTGCGGTGCGTCTTCCGGTGCGATCTTTGCGTTTTCAGGAAAAACGGATTCGATCCGGATATCGCTCTGCTGGTCGCAGGCGGCGGGGATCGGGAGATGGACGCGAACGAACATTTCGGGAGTGAATGCGGAATCTTTCACTTTGACAGATGCGCGGATCCGGATCCTGTTTGAAAGAGAGCCTTTTTCTTTCATGATCTCCATTGCACGGTTTAAGCGGAGATCTCCGCGGCTTCCTTTTCCGGCACTCTCAGAACCGTCAAGAGTGACAGCGGTCCGTTTCCGGAAGTCAGGCATGGATTTGCACATGCTCTCAAAAAAGCGGTCAAAGATCCGCATTTCGCCGTTTACATAGATCCAGCGGATCTGCCCGATGGAGAGGTAGTGGTCAAATTCGTCTTCCGTAAAGTCCGGGATCCGGGTCCGGATCTTTTTGAGTGCATCTTCGCGGGTAAAAGGATAATCGGAAGGCATGCGAAGGATCATTTCCCGTTCTGCCATCAGGCAGTAACGGAGCGGATCCGGAAGCGCCGGATCGGAGAGCTTCCGGTCGATGAGTCGTACTGCACCGTCAAAGTCTCCGTGAAGCTTCATGCGGAGAATATCTTCCGGGAGTCCGATATTCAGATAAGAAAGAAGATTGTTTTCGATCATAAAAGATTCCTCCTGTGTTAATTCAAGGCGAAGATATGTGAAACTCGGTATGTGATCCCGTGAGTTGTTCTGACCGGTACAATTTACTGCCGGAGATAAAATGGCGTCCCCATTCTAACAGGGAAAGAATGGGGACGCCAGAATTGGATCACTCACAGATGAAGGGACAATGTAGGGAAACACAGTTCCCTGTCATCGTGAGCAGCCATAAAATAGCAGACTCATGAAATGTACTCACGATCAGACAAACAGCTTCAATAGAGCGCCCATTCCGAGTCCCATGAGGTTTCCGATGGCGGCACCGAGAACTCCCATTAAAACACCGATACCTGCGAAGGAACCGTCATAAGCGGTTGCGATGATCGGAGCGGAAGCAGATCCGCCGATGCAGGCAACGGAAGCAGTGGAATCCATGCAGAGATCCCAGTGGAAGATCTTGGAGAGGATGAACATCAGCACAACATGGACAAGAAGGATTCCGAGCCCATAGACAACCCACATCGGAGCAGATAAGAGGTCGATCAGGGTTGCTGTGGATGCGATGAGGGAGACAACCGCATAGAGATAAACGCTGGAGAGCTCTGTAACTGCCGGAAGTTTTCCGAGCGGAGTCATTGCGCAGATCAGTCCGAGGATCGTTACAAATACGGTCGTGCAGGTACCTTTATCAAAGAAGGAAAGTCCGACACCCTTGAAAAATCCATTCATCTGAACGCCGATGTACTGGGAGACTGCAGATACAACGAGGGTGAGACCAATCAGGAAGATCCAGTCTGCAGCATTCGGTTTTACGTTTGTCTCTTTTGCAACTTCCTCGTTTGCAGCTGCAGCGACAGCGTCGAGTTTGGAAGTATCAGCCTTGCAGGCCTTGTTCCACTTCTGGGCATATTTTACAGCAAAGAGCAGAAGTGCGATCCAGAGGGAGTAGCAGGCAGTATCGAGAGCCAGAGCGCAGGAGTAAGCACCGGAATCGACCGGAAGAGCATCCTCCATGGCAGCCATGTTTGCAGAGCCGCCGACCCAGGATGCGTAGAGGGCAGCTGTTGCGCCCCATGTCTTGTCAGCACCGCCGAGTGCATTTGCAAACAGCGGGAAAAGAGCGAAGAATCCGATGCCGAGGGTGATGGCACAGCCCATGAAGATACAGATCATACGCGGTCCGAGTTTTCCGAGCTTGCGGAAATCACAGCGGAGCAGCATGACGAAGATCATGGCATACAGGATGTTGTTCTTTAAGGCACTGTAGGCTGCGGAACACTCATCGGAATTGTAGAGACCGATGGTGCAGAAGAACATGTTGAAGATGTAGATCCATACGAGCGGCGGAACGATGTTGAAGATCTTCCACTTCATGTATTTTTCAAGTGCGAGAAGACCGCCTGCGAGCAGCATCAGGAAAGCTATGTAAGTAAAACCGTTTGTAATCGTTAACATAGGATCACGCTCCTTTTTCTATTTGTGTTGTCGTTGTATCAGAGCTGGCGAAGAATGTATTCCTTTACCGGTTCCAACGTGCTCTTTTTCCATGCACCTTCCTCCGCTTTCTCCGAAAACGGGACGATGATGTGGAAATCCATGTGGGCGCCCTCGAAGTAACCGTCAGGCTCAGTGCTGAAGAAATATCCGTTCCAGACATCTTCGGAGGCATCTGTAAAGCGCTCCGGCTCCAGATAGATCATTTTCTTGCGGTCCTCCGCGACAAAGGCCTTTGCGGAGAGAGGTGCCAGAAGTTCATACTCCGCGGCCGGGATGTCTGTGAAGATGGCAGGAAGTGGGGCGATATCGATCCGCTCGTCTCCGCGGATGATCCGGATCCCGATCGCCTCAAAATCGATCGCTTCTTCGGTGAAGATCAGTTTTAACAGGACTCCGACATCCGTATACAGGTGGACGCGCTGATAGTCGGTATCAAAAATGAAGTTTCCGAGTGAATAGAAAATTGCTTTTCCGTTGTCAAAGAGCTCGTAGTTTTCCGGGACATGGGGATGATGGGCGACGACCACATCGGCTCCGAGTTCCAGAAACTTGAGGTAGCGGTCTCTGGTGTAGGGACTTGGAAGACTTGTGAATTCTTCCCCGCCGTGGGAGACGATCACGCACCAGCGGCAGCGGGACTTGATCTCGGCGATTCGTTTTGCGATGAGATCGAGGTCATCCCAGCGGAAAATACCGGGTTCGGTGGCGGTTGCCGGGATGCATTCCGCCTGGTAGGCGACACAGAACATGCCGATCCCGCCTGCCTCGTCGAGATACACAGGTTCGGACGCTTCGGTGTCATTCATTCCGGCCCCCATCGTGAGACAACCCATTTCTTCGGCGATCTTTTTTGTGCTCATAACACCTTCCCGCCCGGCATCCATCGTGTGGTTGTTCCCGATACTCCAGATGTCCGCATGGATATCTTTCAGGACGCGCGTCGCCGCGGGATTCATGCTGTGAAAGAAGACTCCGCGGGATCCGTCATCCTTCGCGTCGATCAGTGCGCCTTCCACATTTGCGACAGTGTGATCAGCGCTGTGGAAAAAATCGAGGACGGGGGCAGACAGCAGATGTTCATCCTCCCAGCGGTGATCCATGTAGCGGTCAAATCCGATATCTCCGGTAAAAACGATCGATGTTTTCTTCTTTTCCATGGAACCACCTCCTATCTGGCCAGCCGGTAAAGAGCTTCTGCAAAAATATGTACATTTTCCATCAATCGGTCGATCTCCATGAACTCGTCCGGCTTGTGCTCGCGGACTTCATCGCCTGGGAAGATCGGTCCGAAGGCGACAACGTTCGGGATCGCTTTCGCGTAGGTGCCGCCGCCGATGGATTTCGGTATCGCAGGAAGTCCGGTCTCGTCTGCGTATACATGCAGAAGAGTCTGGACCAGCTCGCAGTCTTCCGGAAGATAGAGACATGCTTTGTGGGTTTCATTTACCTTCAGGAATCCTGCGTTCAGGAATGCCGCGTCGCAGATCGGAGCACAGTCATCGTAGGTGAAGGTTACCGGGTAGCGATAGTTGATGCGGATCAGGAAACTTGTCTCATCGCCCTGGATCGTTCCGAGGTTGAATGTGAGTTTTCCGCTCGGTTCATCGGAAAGAGCGATCCCGAGGGAGGTCCCGTCGCTTTCCAGCCCGACATGATCGGAGAGAAAGTGAACAAAACCGAGTAACGGTTCATCGAGCGGAAGTGTTCCGAGCGCATCCATCAGGAGGCCGATCGCATTGATCCCGAGTTCCGGGGAAGCTCCGTGGGCACTGACGCCGTTTGCGAGGATCTCGAATCCGTCTGCAGTTTCAGTGCAGGTGATCCGGTCACATCCGGCGGCGAGGACCATGAGCTGCGGCTTCATATCGTCCGGGCAGGTGATCTCTGCTCTGGCGGAGGCCGGGACTACATTCGGCGCGGATCCGCCGGAAATCTTTGTGAGACGGACATCGCCGGTCTGGGTGTAGTCTGCTTCATAGTTGACATTGATGATCCCCTTTTCCCCGTTGATGACCGGATATTCTCCATCCGGGGTGAATCCCATGACAGGGAGTTCGCCGCCGTGGCTCTTGTAGTATTTCATGTCATTGCTTCCGGTCTCCTCGTTTGTTCCGAAGAGGATCCGGATCCGGCGTTTTAAGGGGAGACCGCTGTCACGCAGGGCGGCCATCGCGTAAAGGGCGGCCATTGTCGGACCTTTGTCATCCATGGAACCACGGCCGAAGATCTTTCCGTCCCGGATCTCACCGCCGAACGGATCGAAGGTCCATCCTTCCCCTTCCGGGACAACATCGAGATGCCCGAGGACGGCGATCATCTCATCGCCTTCACCGAATTCACACCATCCCATCTGGTGATCAAGATCAGTGGTGCGGAAACCGAGTCCCTTTGACACAGCCAGGGCGTGGTCAAGGCATTTGCGGACATTGGGGCCGTATGGGGCGCCATCCGCAGGCGGTTCCTGCACACTGCGGATCCGGATGCTTTCCGCCAGGGATTGAAGAAATGGTTCTTTTTGAAGTTCGACAGCTTCTTTCAGAGTCATAGATACTCATCCTCCTCTCAAAAAAAATCCGCCAAAAGCAGACCAGGAAGACAAGAGCGGTTTGATCTCGCTTTTGTCGTTGGTTCTCGCTTTTGCCGGATTTCAGATTGCTTGCCAGACAGCGGTAACTGCCATTTGCAGAATGAAGCAGCAACATTGCGTATTCATTTGTGTTTATTATAATGAGATGGAAATGGTTTGTCAATAAAAAAATAAAAATTTGGTTAAAAATATTAAAATTACTGAAAATACAAAAATGAAAACAAAAAGTACAGATCTTTCGAAGCGTAAGACAGGAGACGTGGAAAAATAATTGCGGAAATTCTGGAGAGCATGCCGCCGGTCCGGACGAGAGAGCAGATGTGATTACTTTTTATGGGCAGGAATTTTCTGAACTGAAAACCCCGTACAATATAGTAGTGGCCGCAGATGTACTGGAATTCGTACAGGGATTGACAGAATGGATTTCCTATATTATGATGCTGAAATATGGTGGGACAAGTATTGGAAATGAGAGCGTGACTGAACCCAGCCGCGCGCGAGCTGATGAAAAGAGGAGAGCAGAATGGCTGAAACCGGTGAGGAGACATATTATATTGTAGGAGAATCAAGAACGAATGTGGATAACGCGATCACAAAGGTGTATGGAAGCTTTTTTATCGCGTTTGAGGTGATCCCATCAACAGGAGAGATCATACAGACAGACTGTTCGAGAACGCTGGAGCTGACAAATGATTTTATACGAAAGCTTTTTCTGCATAAGCACCTGGAAACGGATGCGAAGGTGATCGAGGAGGCGATCCGGCGCCGATATCATGGTTCTTCCTGGAAAGCGCTGATCGTTGCCTATCGGGACGCGTTAAAGCATTATCAGCGCGCGATGGCCGCCGAAGCAGAGGAAAAGGGGAAAAAAGGTGACAACTGAAAAGAATGAAGAGATGACAAGCGAAGAAGTCCTGACCTGCGCGATCAATATCGGGGAGCAGCTCCTCGTGAGCGGGGCGGAGATCAGCCGTGTGGAGGATACGATCCGGAGGATCTGCAATGCCTACGGGATCCGGCAGAGCCATATTTTCTCGATCGCGTCGTGTATCATCGTGACGCTGGAGACGAAGGAGCGGAAGTGGATCACGCAGACGCGAAGAATTTTAAGTTACGGGACGGATATGTGGAAGCTGGACCGGCTGAATGACCTTTCGAGGCGGATCTGCGCGACGCAGCCGTCCTTTGAGGTGATCGACCGGGAGTACGAAAAAATATTGAAGGGGCCGACCTATTCCCCGGCGGTGCAGTGCGGGATCTATGCAATGACAGCCGGGGCGTTTGCCATTTTCTTTGGAGGAAATCTGTGGGATGGATTTGCGTCCCTGTTTGTCGGGGCGCTAATCCGCGTGACCTTATATGCGCTCTCCGCGATCAAGCTGAAGGCGATCTTCTCCAATATCCTCTGCTCTCTGATCTCCGGTATGGCATGTATTCTTGTCTGCTATCTCGGGATCGGACAGCATGTCGAGATGATCATGATCGGGAATATCATGCTCCTGATCCCGGGAGTCCTGATGACGAACTCATTCCGGGATTTCATCAGCGGGGACATGATCAGCGGACTTCTGCATTTTTCGGAGGCGATGATCACAGCCATCTGTGTGGCAGCCGGGTTTATTCTTTCTAAAATACTTCTTGGAGGGATGTTATGAGTCAGGATGTTCTTTCAATCATCGCATCGTTTTTCGGGTCGTTCGGATTTGCGATCATTTACAACATCCGCGGGCGCAGAGTCTTGATCCCGGCGATCGGCGGGGCAGTTTTCTGGGCAGTGTATCTTGTATTTTTACATTTTGTGAATAATGAATATCTGGGATTTTTCGTTGTGGCGATCCTGATCACGATCTACTCGGAGATCTGGGCGAGGATCTTAAAGACACCGGCAACGACGGTCCTGATGCCGACGGTCATCCCGCTGATCCCGGGAGGTTCCCTGTACTATGCGATGGACGCGGCTCTCCGGCGCGACATGCCGCAGTTTATCGTAAAGGGGCAGGCGGCGATCGGACTTGCGATCGCGCTTGCGGCGGGGATCATGGTCGTGACGTCGTTGAGGAGGCCGATCGAGGCGCTGGTGCACATAGTAGCTAAGAAATAATATTGACGAACAAATGTTCGTAATATATAATAGTGATGTGGGAAAGCAGAATACATGAAAGGCGGCCTGCCCTCCGGTTTCGGAGGGACTAACCCTCCAGACGAAAGAAAGGAGGGCGATGCCAATGTACGTTACATATTCGGACTTGATCCAGATAGGTATCTTCATTGTCGCTCTCGTTGGATTGTGTTACACAATCTTCGGGAAAAGAAAATAGCCGCCACTACTGCAATAGTGACGGCTGTTACAATGTAACAAACTAAACTATGAAGGGTAGGCCACATGTATCTGACTTTCCCTTTTGTATTTATAGTGTAGCATATTCGGAAATTGAATTCAAGTCTTTATTTATTTTCCGTCGTCACCGACATTCCAGGTATAATCTTCCCTTCAGCAGCCTTCTTAAACATCTCCTCCATCGTATGCCAGCCCAGCACCGCGCACTTGACCCGCGCCGGCATATGGGACACATCCTGTAAGATGGAAGCTTCCTCCAGAGGTTCCAGTTCATCGCCCTTTGCAGTTCCTTTGATCATCTCAAGAAACAGGTTTGCGAGGCGCAGCGCCTCATCCTTTTTCTTACCAATGATCAAATCTAACATCATATCCGCGGAGGCCTGGGAGATCGCGCAGCCGTCTCCGACGAAAGCTCCGTCGACGATCTCATCGTTCTCGACTTTTAATTTCAGCCAGATATCATCACCGCAGCTCGGGTTTACGCCCTCTAAGACGAGGTTTGCGTCCGGCAGCTCATGCTTGTGGGTCGGATGAAGATTGTGTTCAATTAAAATTTCATTATAAAATGTATTACTCATATCCCATTTTTCTCCTTAATCCGCCAAGACTCTCAAGGAATGCCCGGATCTCCTCCTCTGTATTGTAGAACGCGAGGCTCACACGCGTCGTGGAGGCGGTTCCAAGGTACTGTAACAGCGGCTGTGCGCAGTGGTGACCGGCGCGGACACAGATATTGTCAGCGTTTAAGATCTCTGCCACATCATGGGGGTGGACGCCGTCGACAGCGAAGGACAGGATTCCGTGATGGTTGTCCGGATCGCTGCTCCCGAGAACACGGATTCCGGGAATATTCATCATGCCCTCGTAGGCGATTCTCGTGAGCCTGTTCTCCTGTGCCTCGATCGCGTCGAAACCGATATTCTTCATGTAGCGGACTGACTCAGCCAGCGCGTAAGCGCCACCGGCATTGACGGTTCCCGCCTCGAACTTATGCGGAACCTCCGCCCAGACAGCGCCCTCTCTTGTGACAGATTCGATCATCTCGCCGCCGGTGAGGAAGGGCGGAAGCTTCTCAAGAAGCTCTTTCTTTCCGTAAAGAGCGCCGATTCCCATTGGAGCCAGCATCTTGTGACCGGAGAAAGAAAGGAAATCCACCCCCAGATCCTGCACGTCAACAGCGATATGCGGAACACTCTGGGCACCATCACCGACCAGGATCACACCGTGGCGGTGGCAGATCTCAGCGAATGTCTTTAAATCATTCCTGCATCCGAGAACATTGGAGATCTGCGTGATCGCGGCGATCTTCGTGCGGTCGTTGATCATGCTCTCCAGACGCTCAGCCGGGATCGTTCCGTCCATGTCGCATTCTAAATATTTTACCGTCGCGCCGTAACGCTTTGCGGCCTGCTGCCACGGAAGAATGTTGCTGTGATGCTCCATGATGCTGACAATGATCTCATCGCCCGGCTTTAACAGGTACTCAGAGAGGGTGCAGGCCGCAAGATTCAGGCTCTCTGTGGCGTTTCTCGTAAACACGATCTCCTCCGGACATGACGCGTGAAGGAAGTCAGCGACCGTCTTTCTCGCGTCCTCATAACATTCCGTTGCCTCTTCACTTAACTCGTAGAGACCGCGGAACGGGTTTGCGTTATATTTCTCATAAAACCGCTTTTCCGCATCCAGAACACATGCAGGCTTCTGGGAAGTCGCCGCATTGTCCAGATAGATGATATCACGGTTTTTTAACAGCGGGAAATCTTCCCGGATCTTATTTACATCCATTGGAACCCTCGCTTTCTAAGTAGGAGGCAACGTCTGCCTTCGTCTTCTCATCAGGTACGAAACGGAGAACCGCGTCGATCCTTGCTTTCGCCATCATTTTGTAGATCTCGGCGAGAGCCATGCCGCGGCTTTCCAGATAGAATACAAGGTCCTCATCCAGCTTTCCGATGGTGGCACCATGGTTTCCTTCCACATCCTCCTCGGCGCAGAGGATCAGCGGGATCGTCTGGTTGACCACATCATCGTCGAGAAGAAGAACGTCCTCTTTCTCGTTCCCGACAGCCCCCGCAGCGCCCTTCTTAAAGTCGATGGTCCCGCGGAACAGCTTTCTCGCGTTTTCATGGAGTACGCCGTCGGTCCTGATCTCACTGACGGATTTCTTTCCCTCGTGGAGTGCCACGTAGTTCATATCGAGCACGCAGTCATCGGCAACTGTGTAGGCGATGTCTGCTGTAAAATTACTCTTTTTGCCGATAAGTTCAGCCTTACAGCCGTTGTAGACCCGGTCACCGCCAAGGAATAAGTGGATGACGGAGAGTTTCGCACCGTCAGCAACCTTTGCCCCGATATCGTTCAAAACGGTCTTCGCGTTTTTGTTGCGGATGATCTGGACGAGAGTCACCTTCGCGTCTTTTTCCAGAATTAATTTTGTCTGCACGGCGGAAAGCCCGGTGTGTTCAGACTGGGAGACGGCAGCAGGATTTTCTCCGACCGGGCTGGGACTTCCGGTCCGTTCAGGATCGACGCTTCGTTCAGCCGCCATATCCATGATAACGGTCATATTGCTTCCTTCTTTTGCCAGAATTCCAAAGGTGTTCAGGCTGTGCTCAAAAGCACCGTAGGCAAATCTGATCCGCGCCGGTTCCCCGGAGACATCGCTGTCAGCAGAGAGCAGTACTGCACCCGCGGAACTTTCCTTTACCAGCATATCCATATCGGATCCCATGCCGCCGGCGACATCCTTAAAACGGTCCGGAAGCCCGGCCGGGCAGACAGTTTTTTTGATCCCTTCCGGGATCTCAAGGTTTCCTTCATGCGCTCCGGAGACAGAAATCCCGGAGACCGCAGTCTCATTCATTTTCAGCCAGTTCCATGTCTTAGAAGGGAGCTGGTTGATCTTCATGTTCTCCATCATCCAATACTTCCTTTCATTTCCAGATGGATCAGATTGTTCATCTCCACCGCGTATTCAAGCGGAAGCTCCTTCGAGACATTGTCGGCGAAGCCGCTGACGATCAGGGCTCTCGCGTCCTCCTCGGAGATACCGCGGGACATCAGATAGAAGACGGCGTCATCACTGATGCGTCCGATCTTTGCCTCATGTCCGACATCGGCGTCCTTTGTGCGGATATCCATTGCCGGGATCGTGTCGGAACGGGAGATATCGTCGAGCATCAGGGACTGGCAGGAGACAGCGGATTTGCTGCCCTTTGCCTTTGCGGATACGACAACGGAGCTTCGGAAGGTGCTGATCCCGCCGTCCTTGGAGATCGATCTCGTATTTACATAGGAAGAAGTCTTCGGAGCGTTGTGGACCACCTTACATCCGGTATCAAGGTTCTGTCCCTTACCGGCGAATGTGATCCCGGTGAATTCGGATCTTGCGCCCTCACCGTTTAACACGCTCATCGGGTAGAGGTAAGAAACATGGGAACCGAAGGAACCGGATACCCACTCGATGACTCCGCCTTCCTCGACCTTCGCACGCTTTGTGTTTAAATTGTACATATTTTTCGACCAGTTCTCGATCGTGGAGTAGCGGAGCTTTGCGTTCTTTCCGACGTAAAGCTCAACGCATCCGGCGTGAAGATTGGCCACATTGTACTTCGGAGCGGAACATCCCTCGATGAAATGTAAGGATGCGCCCTCATCGACGATGATCAGAGTGTGCTCAAACTGTCCGGCACCCGCCGCGTTTAAACGGAAGTAGGACTGCAGCGGGATCTCGACGGAAACTCCCTTCGGAACATAGACGAAGGAACCGCCGGACCAGACAGCGCCGTGCAGAGCGGCAAATTTGTGGTCATGAGGCGTCACGAGCTTCATGAAGTGTTCTTTTACCATATCGGCGTATTCGCCGGTCAGGGCGCTCTCCATATCTGTGTAGATGACGCCCTGTTCCGCAACTTCCTTGCGGACGTTGTGGTAGACGAGCTCGGAGTCATACTGGGCACCGACGCCTGCGAGAGAGGTGCGCTCCGCCTGCGGGATCCCGAGCTTTTCAAAGGTATCCTTAATCTCCTCCGGGACCTCGGACCAGTCCCCTTTCATCTTTGTGTTGGCACGGACGTAGGTCGCGATGTTGTCCATGTTTAAGCCTTCGATGGACGGGCCCCAGTCCGGAACCTTCATTTCATGATATACTTTTAAGGAATTTAACCGGAAATCATGCATCCACTCCGGGTCATGTTTCTCCTCGGAGATCTTTTCCACAATGTCCTCGGTGAGACCGTTTTTAATACGGTAAGCGTCCTTCTCGTCATTGCGGAAGTCGTACATGTTGCGGTCAACGTCCTCAACATACGTCTTTTCCTTCATTCGTTGTTCTCTCCCTTCTCGTTTGCGGAAGCGATAAACTGCTCGAAGCCGTTCTCATTGATCTCATCGACGAGAGAACCATCGCCCTCGGCAACCAGGCGGCCGTCTACGAGAACATGGGTCTTGTCCACGTGGAGAGACTCCAGGATCCTTGTGCTGTGGGTGATGATGAGGAGTGCGCCGTCCTTGCTCTTCTGGTACTCCTCGATTCCCTTGGAAACGGTGCGGACCGCATCGACATCAAGACCGGAGTCTGTCTCATCGAGGATCGCTAAGGATGGATTTAAGAGGAGAAGCTGCAAGATCTCCGCTTTCTTTTTCTCACCGCCGGAGAAGCCGACGTTCAGATCACGGAAGCCGTAGGATGGATCCATGTCGAGAACCTCCATGGCTTTCTGGAGTTCTTTATTGAAATCCCAGATGCGGACATTCTTTCCGGTCCTCGCGGAGAGGGCGCTGCGGATGAAGTTGGAGAGGGAGATCCCCGGAACTTCCAGCGGGTTCTGGAAGGAGAGGAACATACCGAGGCGGGCGCGCTTGTCAGCTGCCTCTTTTGTGATATTCTCACCGCCAAAGAAGATCTCACCGTCCGTGACGTGGTAATTCGGGTTTCCCATTAAGGTACATCCGAGGGTGGATTTTCCGGCACCGTTCGGTCCCATGAGTACGTGGGTCTCGCCTTTGTTGATCGTTAAGTTGATCCCGTGAAGAATGGATTTGTCTTCCACATCCACGGAGAGATTTTTTACATTTAATAATGGTTCTGACATATCGGATTCCTCCATGTATTTTATATAAGGTAAAAATGTAGGTTTCAGCAATTTCCGGACAGATATGAACCGGCACCGGAGCTGATCTCCGGGATACGTTCCGTCTGCCGGGACTAAACCTAGTCGCTTACTAGGTGATGCAATGATATTATACCTGTATTGAGAAAAATATGCAAGAAGCAATTCCTACAAACATGCTATGAATTGGTATTTATTCCTGTACAATCCGATATTTCCGGGAAAATCTGCAGGATTCATGAAACTGCAACAATCGGAAAACAATTCTGAAACATGGGCATGGTAGGCTGAGCAAAACAGCGGAAATCACAGACGGGATCGGACCGGAGGCAGGAGGTTCTATGCAGAAATTTTGCAAACCTTACGAAAATATAAAATCATTATAAACTGGAAAAACAGATATTGACAGAATGACAGGGTGTCACTATAATGGTGACGGGTTGTCACTTTTTGAACCGGTTTTTATAGAAGAGGGGAGATGGAATTATGCCGACCGAACGGTTTATGCGGCTTCCGAAGGAAAAGATCGAAGCAATTCGGGCTGCGGCGGCAAAGGAATTTATGAGGGTAGCTCCGGAGGAAGTGTCGATCAACCGGATCGTTCACGACGCGGATATATCGAGAGGAAGCTTTTACACATATTTTGAAGATAAACAGGATCTGTTAAAATGGCTGATCTGCAACCAGGCGGAACAGCATTTCACATCGTACATCACGATGCTGGACGAAAACGGCGGAGACCTATGGGAGGTCCTGGAGCAGATCTTTGATCTCGGGATGGACCGGCTTGAGGATTCAGGGTTGTCTGCGATCTTTCACAACCTGGTCAACAGCGCAAGACTGGTAGAACTATTCAAAGGCGGACCGGATTCGAACCCGGAGGCGATGGAGGCAAACCGGAAATTTTTAAAACTGTTGTATGAACATGTCAACAAAGAGAAATGTGATCTGGATCATCAGGAGTTTTTCGAGCTGATCGAGATGCACATGATCGTATTCATCATGTCACTCAAACGTTTTTTCCGGGACGGTGAGTCGAGAACGGAAGCTTCCGAATATTACAAACGTCATATCCATATGCTCCATTATGGCATATGTGGATATAAAACAGAGGGCAGCAGGAAGAAAACAGACGAGGGACGTTCATAAAAACAGAACAACCGGAGTCGTACCACAGCAGCATGTTACAGAAAATGAGGAGGAACCATGAAAAAAGCAGGTAAGATCGTAATCGGGCTTGTATGCGTCGGTGCATTTGGAGCCCTGATGTTCACAAGATTTACGAAAAAAGAAGAGCCGATTGAGGCTGTTCCGAACCCAACCGTCGTCGTCCAGACACCGGAGACAGGAAATATTGAACTTTCCACAGGACTGACCGGTACCGTGGAACCGGCAGATCAGGTATACATCATCCCGAAGGGAAGCGGAGAAGTTCTGGAGGTTTATGTAAATCAGGGAGATACCGTACAGAAGGGACAGAAGCTGTTCCGCATCGACAACAAGCAGTTAGACGCGGCAAGAATCACGTTAAATACGACCCAGGTATCCTTAAATGATGCCCAGACATCTGTAAACAGGATGAAGGCGCTCTACGAGAGCGGGGATATTTCCGCCCAGGCCTACGAGCAGGCGGTAAGCGGTCTGTCCATGGCGAAGCTCCAGTATGATTCCGCAAAATTAAACTATGATACCCAGAGCGAGAACACGGTCGTTACCGCGCCGATCGCCGGTGTCTTAGAGCAGTTCGGCGTGCAGGTGCATGATATGTCTGCGGGCGGTTCTGTCGCAGGCGTTGTATCCGGTGCAGGCGGAAAAACACTGACCTTCAACGTGTCGGAGCGTGTCATGAAGGGATTAAATATCGGTGATCCTGTGACGGTGGAGAAGAACGGAACAGATTACAGCGGCGCGATCTCCGAGATCGGCAGCATGGTGGACGCGTCCACAGGACTTTTCAAGGTGAAAGCGACCTTGGGGGACGCGGACGGACTTGCCAGCGGAACGATGGTAAAGGTTTATGTGACAGCGGAGAAGGCGGACAACGTCATGGTCGTTCCGGCGGATTGTGTCAACTACAGCAACGGAGATGCCTACGTCTATACATATGATGCTGCGACAGCAACAGCGAAAAAGACTCCGGTGGAAGACGGACTCATCGATTCTGACAAGATTCAGATCGTTTCCGGACTTTCCTACGACGACGAGGTCATCACAAGCTGGTCCAAGGAGCTTTATGACGGCGCCGCGGTAAATATTCAGGGCAGTGATGACAGTGCGGAAACGACAGCCGACAGCAGTGAGACAACAGCAGAAGAGACTACAGAAGCCGCGGAAACGGCAGCAAAATAAGGAGGCACAAGGAACATGGGACTTACCAAAAAGGTCTTAAAACGGCCGGTCACAACTGTTCTTGTTGTGCTCTGCCTGATCGTATTCGGTCTCAGCTCGATCTTTTCATCCCAGCTTGAGCTGATCCCGGAAATGGAGATGCCGATGCTTATCATCAGCGCAGTCTACCCGGGAGCGAGCCCGGATGACGTGGATCAGCTTGTGATCAGTAAGATAGAGGATGAGATCGGAACGCTTTCCGGTGTCGATTCTGTCACCAGCATGTCTTCGGAAAACTTCGGAATGGTCCTGGTCCAGTATGACTATGACCAGAATATCGATAAAGCCTACGATGACTTAAAGAAAAAGCTGGACGGGATCAAGTCGGATCTCCCGGATGATGTCGATACCCCGACGATCATCGAGATGGATATCAACAGTACACCGTCCATCACCCTCGCAGTCAACAATGACAGCGTGGATAACCTCTATAACTACGTAAATGGCGATATCGTTCCGGAGATCGAAAAGCTGACCTCCGTAGCCAGTGTCGACGTATCCGGTGGTCAGGAGGCTTACATCAAGGCGGAGCTGATCCCGGAAAAATTAAGCCAGTATCATGTGAACATGAATACCATCATTGCGGCTTTAAAGTCTGCGGACTTTTCCATGCCGATCGGAAGTACCTCCGTCGGAAACAAGGAGCTTTCCGTGACATCCGGAACATCCTTTGACACGATGGAGCTTTTAAAGAAGATCCCGATCACACTGGGTAACGGAAATATCATCTATATGGAAGATGTTGCCAATATCTACAATACCGTTGAGGCAAAGGACAGTATCGGACGTTATGATGGCAAGGACACGATGACGATCGGCGTCAAGAAAAATCAGGACAGCGACCACATTACCGTTTCCAGGGCAGTCCAGGAGACAATGGAAACGTTAAAAGCACAGGATCCGTCTCTGGAGTATGTTGTTGTCAACGATTACAGTGATCAGATCAGCGATTCCTTAAAAAGCGTATTCCAGACCATGATCATGGCAGTCATTATCGCGATGTTCATCATCTGGCTGTTCTTTGGGGATATCAAGGCATCCCTGATCGTTGGAACCTCCATCCCGGTATCAATTTTAGCGGCCCTCATCCTCATGAAGGTCATGGGCTTTACGCTAAACGTTATCACCCTGTCGAGCCTTGTTCTCGGCGTCGGAATGATGGTCGATAACTCGATCGTAGTACTGGAAAGCTGCTTCCGCTTTACGGATAAGGGCGGCGGCTTTGTTGAAACGAGAAAAGCCGCGATCGATGGTACGGCAGCCGTTCTGGAATCCATCATCGGTGGTACCGCTACGACCTGTGTCGTATTTATCCCGTTAGCCCTGATCTCCGGAATGAGCGGACAGATGTTCAAGCCGTTAGGCTTCACGATCGTATTCTGTATGATCGCGTCCCTGATCTCCGCGATGACGCTTGTACCGCTCTGCTACGTGTACTACCGTCCGAAGGAGAAGGAAAATACCCCGGCATCCGGCATCATGAGAGCTCTGCAGAATGGATACCGTTCCCTGATGGAGAAGCTTTTAAAGAAAAAAGCGATGGTCATGGGAACCGCCGTTGTGCTTGTGATCTTCTCCCTGTTCCTTGCGACAAAGCTAAAGACAGAGCTTATGCCGGCAGATGATCAGGGAACGATCGCGGTGACGATCGAGACCCAGCCGGGTCTTAAGATCGAGGAGATCGATAAGATCCTCCAGAGAGCAGAGGACTATGTGACACAGGATCCGGATCTTGATTCCTACACGCTCTCCTACGGAAGCTCCGGACTTTCCATGAATATGGGCGGAAGCGGAGCAACCCTGACGGCATATTTAAAGGATGACAGAAGCAGAAAGACGGATCAGGTCATCAAGGAGTGGAAACGTGACATGCAAAAGTGGTCCGACTGCTCCGTGAGCCTCGAGAGCCAGAACTCCGTGAGCACCATGTCTATGGGAGCGGCGGAGGATCTCGAATATATTCTTGTCAGCACACAGTACGATGACTTAAAGAAAGTATCGGATGAGATCGTTTCCGAGCTCCAGAAGCGCCCGGATGCGACAAACATCCACTCTTCCCTTGAAAACAGCGCTCCCCTTGTAAAGATCAATGTGGATCCGGTCAAGGCGGCAGCGGAGGGACTCTCCCCGACCGCAGTTGCTTCCCAGGTATACATGATGGTCAGCGGAACGACGGCAACGACCCTGAATGTTGACGGAAATGATATCGATGTAAAGGTTGAGTATGCGGATGATGAGTACGATACGATCGATAAGCTTCAGGGAATCGTTCTTCCGACAGCGACCGGCGGATCCGTAGCTCTTATGGATATCGCGGATATCGGCTTCAAGGACAGCCCGCAGAGTATCACAAAGAGCGATAAGCAGTATCAGGTGACCATCACCGGTACGCTGACAGAGGGCGCGGACAGCACGACAAAACAGAAGATTCAGAAGGATGTGATCGATAAGCACTTATCCGGCACGATCTCCATGCAGGAAAACACATCCACAAAGATGATGAACGAAGAGTTTGCATCCCTGGGACAGGCGATCGCCACAGCCGTATTCCTCGTATTTGTTGTAATGGCTGCACAGTTCGAGTCACCGAAGTTCTCCATCATGGTGATGACAACGATCCCGTTCGCCCTGATCGGTTCCTTCCTGTTCTTATGGTTAGTGGACTGCCCGATCAGCATGACCTCCCTGTTAGGCTTCTTAATGTTAGTCGGAACGGTAGTAAACAACGGTATTTTGTACGTCGATACGGCGAACCAGTACCGGGCAACGATGGACTTTAAGGAGGCGGTCATTGAAGCCGGTGCGACCCGTATGCGCCCGATGTTCATGACAACGCTTACAACGATCGTGGCAATGATCCCGATGGCGGCGGCTTATGGAAACGCCGGTAAGACGATGCAGGGACTTGCACTCGTTGATGTCGGCGGACTGATCGTCTCCACAGCGATGGCACTTCTTGTTCTTCCGGTCTTCTATGTGATCATGAGTGGAAAGAATCAGGATAAGAAAGAAATCGTTGACGTAGATTAAAGCTTTGAACATTGAAAGCGGATCCCTGCAGAGTCTGCAAGAGACGGCCGCTGCCCGGTCGGGAGGCGGTCAGCCGGAATGCGGAATGCTCTGCGGGGCTTCCTGCTTTTGGAAGCGGAAGCCGGGGTGAATAAAATTGCCACCGGATTGCCGTATTTGGAAAGAAAATGTAAGAGAAATGTTATTGCGTTTCTGCGATGAAATCGTTATGCTCATAGATGGAGGGAAACCTATGAGACAGAATCAATGGAAAAAGGCAGGTCTGACCGTGCTCTCAGCCGTTTTTATGGGAAGTCTTTCCCTGGCGGCAGCGGGTACCGGAATTCCTGCGTTAGCTGCGACGAAGGACGTCGCGGTCACAGAATATGACGAAGCAGCGCTTGAAAAGTTTAAGGACAATACCCTGGAATACTGGGAGCTCCCGGGACTGATCGAGAGGTATAATACGGATTATCAGAACCAGCTGCAGAAGTATTATTACAATCCGGGCGGATCCACGGGCCTTACAAAGGACCAGATGTTAGCGCTGGCGGCGGATCTCCGCGCGGAGGCGGATGAGCTGGAGAATGACGCGGATGATCTGAAAAATGACAGCTCAACCCGCAGCGAATATAAAGAATATAGGACAAACATGCATGCCCTGCGCGCTTATGCGCAGCAGCTGGAAGATACCGCAAATGGAAAAAAGAACGGCGGCTCAGCACTCCGCGGACTTCGTATCGCGAGAAATGAGAAGACAAAAACCGCAAGGGAAGCGATGCGCACTTATGAGACATTAAAGGATCAGTATGATATTGCTGTCTTAAATCAGGAGATCGCAAAGCAGAATTATGAGGCGGCACTGAAGAAAAAAGATCTCGGAATGATGTCAACGGAAGATGTTCTGACCGTAGAAGATGCCTTAAATTCCGCAAACGGAAGTGCGCTTCAGGCGGCATCCAGTCTAAACAGCCAGAAGCAGACGCTGATCACGATGTTAGGCTGGGAGTACAACGCGGACCCTGAGATTACAAAGGTTCCGGAACCGGATCTTACGGTGATCGATTCCTTCGATCCGAAGAAGGACGAGGCGAAGGCCATCGAGATGAACTATACGCTGTATGATACAAGAATGGCAAAGGCCAGTTCCTCCGGCGGAGCAGTAAAGAAAGCCAGAAATATCAAGGACCAGGAAGATTCTATCCGTTCTTCCCTGGATCTTATGTACCAGGACGTAAAGCAGAAACAGAAAGCCTACGAGACATCTGAGACGCTTTACGGAGCCGCAAAGACCGACAAGGCAGCTGCTGACAGGAAAAATGCCCTCGGAATGATGAGCCGCCAGGAATACCTCCAGGCGGAGTCCGCATGGCTTTCCAGTGAGGCATCCCACACAGCGGCAAAGCTCGACCTTACAGGAGCAATCGAAAACTATCAGTGGGCGCTTGAGGGACTTCTCGATATCGGTTCCTCATCGCAGAGCTAAAGGAGAATCAGAATGAAAAGAAATTTGACAGGACGTGTGATTCCGGCAGCACTTGCGCTTGCGCTTGCGGCAGCGCCTGTGAACGCTTTCGCAGCGACGAAGGCGGTTCAGGCGACCGGTGTTGCGGATGAGAACGGATTTATATCCCAGCCGGGAAATGAGTACGATGACGCGACGATGAAGAAGCTCGCGGATAACATGCTGGAATATGACGAGATCGGGAAGCTTGTTGAGGTCTACAGCCAGACGTTTAAGACAGTGAAAGAGACATATTCCGATAAGAAGGACGCAGCAAAGGATGTCGTGAAGCTGAAATCAAAATTACTGGATAGTTCGGGAGAGCTTGCGGATACGGCAAGTACACTGAAAGGCTCTCTTGACGCAGCCAAAGAGATGATCGGTAAAGTTCCGGCAATGACTCCGACAAACTACGCACAGCTCTATTACAGTTCAGAACTCATGGACTACCAGGCAGACGCAATTGCGCTGCAGGGCGACAGCCTGGAACAGGTATCCCCGGAGCAGATGCATATCAAGCTTGTGGACAGCACCCGCGCGGCGCTGACCGCCGGCGCCCAGAGCGCCATGATCGGCTACAAGCAGTTAAAGCTCAACGAGGAGAGCTTAGAGAGCGGACTCACACTCTTAGAGGCAGTCTACCAGTCCACCCAGAACCAGGCAGCCAACGGTCTTGCGACCCAGAGCCAGGTCCTTTCCGCGAGACAGCAGCTGGAGTCCACCCAGGCAACGAAACTGACACTGACATCCAGTGAGCAGAAGCTCCGTCAGACCCTCTGCACGATGCTCGGATGGAAGTATGACGCAAAGCCGGAGATCAAGGATGTCCCGGCAGCTGATCTTACAAGGATCGACGGAATGAACCCGGAGAAGGACAAACAGGCGGCGCAGGACAACAACTTTACGATCCGATACAACGTGCTGGACCTCGACAACAAGGACGCAGGCTCCGTCGAGTACCAGAACTTACAGCGCACGATCAAGCAGGAGAAGGAAGAAGTTGCTTCCTCCCTCGTAAACCTCTACAATGACGTTCTCCAGAAGAAAAACGAGCTCCAGACCGCAAAGGCAGCTTACGAGCTGGAGAAGACGAAGATGGAGACTGCCGAGAGAAAATGGCAGTTAGGAACCATCGGACGCCTTGAGTATATGCAGCAGCAGAACTCCTTAAAGACAAAGGAGATCGCGGTGAAGACCGGAGACCTCTCATTGTTCCAGGCGATGGAGACCTATGACTGGGCGGTTAAGGGAAACTTAAGCCTTAGTCAGTAAGCTGCGGATGCGCTGAAAGCAGTTCAGCGATCCGAAAGCGGACTTTCACAGTGGGCAGGGAAGATGTTCCCTGCTCACTTTTTTTACCCGAAGTTTTGGCAGTATTATCAGGGGTGGCTGCAGAGGCGATAGCTGTATGGGAAGTGTGTTCGTCAGTGGCCGCTGGGCTGGTGCTTTTCAGGAAACAGGCCGGTCTTGCCTTTAGCAGCGACTGAAAATCGTCCTCCGGGATCAGATTTTTCAACATTTCCTTCGATTCCTCCGGCATCGACGCATGAACGCTGTCCGTGTAGCATAAGGATGGGTACAGAACGCACCAGAAGTTGTGCCCGGCACCGTTCCCGATGGTCACCCGGACGGCTTCATACATCCCGGCGGGAAATGTCATGTCCCCGTAGGTGCGCACCGGAAACCTGCAGGTCTCGATCCCCACATGTACAGCGTAATCATACCCGAAGCTGTGGATAAAGTCTTCTGCTGCGGCTTCCAGTGTGGAAGATTCAGACAGGATATATGCTTTCAGCTCCTCTTTTCCGGCGATCTGACCCGCGGCGGCCCCGTCCCGGATCTTTTCCAGAAGAAGATCCTTCACCCGAAGCTTTAACGCCTGGTCTTTGGCGGAATCACTGTTCGCGAGAACATGGAACCGCAGGATCTTTGGGGCAATATCCGCCGCCAGAGCCTCGTCCCGCGCCCGGATGCCGGACATGGAAAGAAGAAAACAGATCAAAAAACACAGGAAAGAGAGACTGAGCTTACAGGTTCGTTTCATAGATACACCTTCTTTGCTTTTTACTTTTTATGTCAGAGGCAAATGTTATTTCCTGTTTGTAATTATTACCAGTTGTGCTATAATCTAAACGATAACATGTCAAAACAGCCCGTCCAGTGCCAGTGCATCGGGGGAAATGATTCGGGTGCACAGTGGTCCTGTAAGGAATCTGCCGGCTTTGCTGACCGGGATCACGCGCCAAATCTCACGGACGTTCGACTTGAATAGAAAATCAGAGAGGAATCAAAAAAACATCATGGAAAAGAAAAATATCGTTGTCCTGTTTGGCGGACAGTCATCTGAGCATGTAGTATCCTGTATGTCTGTACAGAATGTGGCAGCAAATATCAATGAGGAGAAATATAATGTGATCCTCGTCGGGATCACGGAGGACGGACACTGGGTAAAGGTGGACTCCTTAAGCCAGGTCAAAGATGATACCTGGAGAGAGTCAAAAACTGGGGCGGTGCTGTCTCCGGACGCAAAGGAGAAATGCCTGATCGTCACAGAGAACGGATCTTTTGAGAAGATTCCGGTGGATGTGGTATTCCCGGTCCTTCACGGTCTCTACGGTGAGGACGGAACCGTACAGGGAATCCTTGAGCTTGCGAAGGTCCCGTACGTCGGCTGCGGCGTTCTCGCTTCCGCGGTATCGATGGATAAGCTTTCCACAAAGCGCATGGTAAGCGGACTCGGCATCTGTCAGGCAGCTTACGTTTCCGTTATGAAAGCGGAATTAAAGGATATGGATGCGGTTATCGCGAAAATCGAAAAAGAGATCCCATATCCGGTATTTGTAAAGCCGTCTAACGCCGGTTCCTCCAGAGGTGTTACAAGAGCAGACAACCGAGAAGAGCTGATTACCGGTTTAAGGGAAGCAGCTGACAATGACCGCCGTATCCTCGTAGAGGAGATGATCGTGGGCCGTGAGATTGAGTGCGGCGTATTCGGTGACGGTGATTCCACGAAAGCCTCCGGCGTGGGTGAGATCCTTGCTGTGGCTGAGTTCTATGATTTCGACGCGAAATACTACAATGCGGAGTCCAAGACCGTCGTTGACCCGGAGCTTCCTGACGGAGCCACAGAGCGTGTCCGTGAGGATGCCGTTAAGATCTTCAACGCGGTGGACGGCTACGGCTTATCCCGCGTGGATTTCTTTGTAAAGGCCGACGGAACGGTCGTATTCAATGAGATCAACACACTTCCGGGCTTCACCGCCATCAGCATGTATCCGATGTTGTGGGAGGCAAGAGGTGTAGACAAGAGACAGCTGATCGACGATCTGATCGATCACGCGTTTCGGAGATATGAGAGATAAAAATGTTCACAGCGGTCCGTGCCTGAAGCCGTGCGGACCGTTCAAAATGATATATCAGGGGAGATTTACATGACAAAGGATATTTTAGTCCGTGTCCGGGGGGTACAGACGATCGGTGAGGAAGAGGACACGGTCGAGATGATCACCCCGGGGACGTATTATGTGAAAAACGGCAAGCAGTATCTGATCTATGATGAGTCGCTTGACGAGACGGGCACACCGACCCACAATACGGTGAAAGTGATGGAGAACCGGATCGAGGTCATGAAACGCGGACTTGTGGAGAGCCACATGATCTTTGAACCCGGAAGACGGACGACAGCAAACTACCGGACGCCGATGGGACTGTTCCTGATGGGGATCACGACTTCCCTGCTTGAAGTTGAGGAGGACGAAGAGTCCATTCTTCTAAGAATCAAATATTCCATGGAGATGAACGGGGAGTATGCATTCGACTGTAATACAGAGATCCTGGCGTCATCAAGAAAAGAAGAGGTATTGGGAATCCCGATGTAACGGAAAACGGATGTGAGGTATTGGAAGGTTACAGGATAAAAAAGAAAGGACGCAGCGGGTCCCGCGGACTGTATTTGGAAAGATCGCGGTCAAAGGGGAAGCTGTGAGAGGACAAACGATGTATGGAGAGTTTTTTAGTCGCGGTTAATGCGGTCATCCCGTTCTTCTGTTATCTGGCGCTCGGATATACGATGAAGATCAGAGGAATTGTGAAAGAGGAATTTTTACAGAAGCTGAACCAGATGGTCTTCCGGGTATTTTATCCGTTTATGACCTTCTACAATATTTATAAAGCCGATGCCGAGTCGCTTCCGAGACCATTGCTTTTGATCTTCACGGGGGCCAGCATCCTGATCGTCGAGGCGATCCTGATCGTGATCATTCCGAAGATCGTAAAGGAAAACCCCAGAAGAGGCGTTATCATCCAGGCGATTTTCCGAAGCAACTTTGTTCTGTTCGGACTGCCGCTCACGATCGCGGTATTCGGAGATTCAGCGGCATCGATCGCGGCTATGATGGTTACGGTCGTTGTGTCGATCTACAATACCACGTCGGTATTTATTCTTGAAATGTTTAACGGAGAGGGAAAATCAGATATTAAGAAGACACTGAAGGCGGTGGCAACGAATCCGCTCCTGCAGGGTGCCATCGTGGGTCTGATCTTCTTTTTCCTCGGGATCAAGCTTCCGGGAAGTCTTGTGACCCCGATCGCAGCGTTCTCCAATATGACTTCTCCGTTAGCGATCTATGTGCTCGGTGGAACCTTACAGTTTAAGGCAATCCGGAAAAACCTCAAATATCTGGTTCCAACGCTTACCTGCAAGCTGTTTATCCTTCCGGCGATCATCATCGCGATCGCTTACGCCTTTGGACTTCGTGGACTTGAGCTGTTCCTTCTGATCGCTGTCTACGCGACACCGGTTGCAGCCGCATCCTACCCCATGGCACAGAATATGGGCGGTGACGGAGAGCTTGCCGGACAGTTTGTCGTGATCAGTACGGCGGTGTCCATGTTTACACTGTTCTTATGGATCTTCTTTATGAAATCCGTGGGACTGATTTAAATCAAATAAAAAAGCCCTGTCTTCTGGATGAAACTAAATTCATCAGAAGAGGGGGCTTTTTTATTTTGTCTTTTTCTTGTCGATTCAGTCTTTTTTGAAAATTCCTTTGATACGCTGACCGATCGTTTTCTTCTTTGGAAGCGGGATCAGTCCTCCGCGCGGAACGGACTTGATCGCTGTGATGTAAAGACCGCTGATCTCAACCTTGATCTCAGTCTTTAACGGGAGTTGAAGGAAAACCTTTTCATCGGCGATCATAGTCATAATCTTTGTACCGATCTTTGCTTTTACTACCGGAACCTTCATCCGCTTTGCATACCATGGAGTCTGCTCATAAACGATCGGCGGGAGTCCGGCTTCCTTTATTTTCAACTTTTTCTTGTCGATCGCCATCAGACTCACGGTCTGCTTAGCGGCATCGATCGCGCTCTGCTGTTCTACCTGGCGCTTTTCCATCTTACGTCCGAGGAAGTAAAGCACAGCGAGGACAACGACAAGGATCAGGAGAATGACAAGAATGACATTTGCTACGATACTCCAGTTCATGTGGATACCTCCAGTGTGTTCACGTTCGCCCTGTATCACAGGGCATTACCTGTAAATTATACCATCGCAGGTATAAAAGCGCAAGCTTAATTTGATTCAGCAGAAAGCCAGCAAAAAGCCATGTCCAAAAAACTCCGAAGCCGGAAGCGGCTGTGAAGAGCAACATAAATAGAGGAGAAAATTTGATATAATTAAAACGGAAAATTTACTTTACACACAAAAAGTAAATGTCAAGAAAAGTAGTTAAAAAAGTTTAAAAAAGGCATCTTGTACAAATGAATCACGGTTTATTTGTGCAAGATTGACAATGGAATGCATTTTGTCCAGACGTTTGGACAAAATTCCATCGAGTGGCGGTTAAAATCCTTCCTTTTCGCGCATTTCTGCCGCCGATCCACCGCCAAAGATCGCGCGAGGATAGTTATTTATCCATGTTTCGATTTCCTTTACCTCTGTGTCTGTGTATGTATCTATGTCCGTTCCTTTTGGAATGTGCCGTCTGATGAGCTTATTTTGGTTTTCGTTACTACCCCGTTCAAACGAACAATATGGATGACAGTAGTACGCAACTGTGCGCTTTTCGCCGGGGTGCGTTGCGGATCGTTCCACGCCGCTCATATCCAGAAATTCAACGCCATTGTCCATTGTGATTGTTTTAAAACATTTTTTGAAATTCTCATACCCGTATATCTTTTCTATCTGGTCAAGAACAGAAACAACGCTTTTTTGCGTTTTGTCCGGGACCTTGAAAATATATTCATATCTGGTTTTTCGTTCCGTGAGGACAAGCAAGCAATCCTTTTTACCGCCTTGCGATCCAACAACAGTATCCATTTCCCAGTGACCGGAAATATCACGCTTCAAAATGTCTTTTTCGCGTTCTTCAATACTGCGTCCACGCAAGTTCTTTTTTGCTATGCCGGATATATGACGCATATTTTTCTTTTTCCTGCGGCTCTTTACGGGCAAGTTTTTGTTTGTCACGTTCAAGAAAATTCCTTTATCCACGTAGCTATACAAGGTATTTAAGCAAATGTCCGTTTTAAATTGCAAATCGTTCTTTTTGATATGCAGGATAATTGCTTGTGGAGAATACCGCTTTTCGAGGATCATCTTTTCAACAAAGCGAACATATTCAAGATCATTTCCTATTTTGAGATCGCGTCCTTTATTTTGTTTATTCTGATCTGCGAGATCCTGCCCACGGTCGGCACAATACTTTTTGTATGGTTTCAAGTTCTTGTCAACCATTTCGACAGTACCGCGTTTTACTTCTCTATAAACTGTCTGGTAATGTCTATTCAAGAGAATTGATATTTCCTTTATTGATTTTCTATCTTTTAAAAATCCTTCAATCTGATATCTTTCTTTTTCGGTCAAATCTGCCCTTTTCCCCATTTTTAACTCCTTTTGGTGCTTTTTTGGGGATGTTATACGGGCGTGTGCGGCGTGTCAAGTGTGAAATGAACGCAAAGCGCACTTGACACGCCG
>ERZ791893.71-NODE-71-length-108328-cov-4.287865_pt1 | contig 108328 bp, 91 predicted proteins | sample MGYA00510154_ERZ791893 | MGnify/ENA primary metagenome ERZ791893 (study PRJEB30046, sample SAMN00792068) | human gut metagenome | study: EMG produced TPA metagenomics assembly of the A metagenome-wide association study of gut microbiota in type 2...
GATAACTATTTATTATCCATCTCCTTTATATATTTTCTTCGGTATTAAAGTAAATGCCTCCTAGTGGGTACCCCCACATAAATATATCTCTCTGCAAAGCGGTACATTTCCATCCTCCAGGAATACTCTGAGATATTTTTCCTGGTTGAGAAGATAAGCAAAGCCTTTTCCGGTTTTGCTCTTTTCGGAAACCCTGCACTGATTCTGTTTTGTCCACGCAAACAAAGCAGCTTACCGTACGGTATACCCACATGTAATGCTGTGAACCGTCACTGCATTTCTCCTTTGTTACACGTACCGGGGTTTCATCCATCTGTAAGAGCTGGCATTTATACATTTACCTGTGCAGACAGTCATACATACGATTACTTATAAGTAAATTCTACTACACTTTTCTCTTTCTGTAACCTGCCAGAGTTGTCATATTTTCAAATTACACCAAGAAAATTAATGTAATCGCATCATAGTCCGTACATTGTACTTAATATGAACTTATTCGTATCTTAAACAAATCAAAAGGATTTAAAAAGTGGATAACATTACAACACTTATAACTGAATATTTAGATTTATACAAACCCCAAAAATGTCTGGATGAAAAGATCGTTAACACCTTCCGCAAACCTATTATTTTCCCTAAAACAATTTCTCTCCATTCCGTTGAAAGCCTTCTTTCTACCATCAATACTCAGTGTTCCAACGTCACTTATCGCCAATGAAGTCCCTCCATGATACTGTAATTGGACTTTCATTTTCCTCCAGAATAAGAATTAGCGAACACTGCAATCCAGAAAAAAATAATGTTAATCTTATTGAAGGAACAATACTGATATATGAAAATGGTAACAAAGAACATCTCTATAAAATAAGCAACCCCTTCATCAGAAAGGATGGCACTGCCTAGCAATTGTATTATAACAGCCTCTACCTACTCCACAAACTCCCTGGCCTTCTCTTCAGTCATTGAGAATTTCTCCATAATTTTCTGTACAATAACCTCTTTAGGAGTCCCCATATCACTCAATATATCAACAAGACCTTTAATCCCCCTCTGCATTCCCTGCTGCATTCCTAATTCAATTCCGCGTTCTACAACCACGTCACTCAGATTACACATTCTGTTTATCCTCCCTTCCAGCTCCAGCGTCATCTTCATAGCATACTTCTCTTCAAGCTTCCGCTTCTTCACATCGGAGTCTTCGCGCGATAATACGTCCTCAAGCATCGCAATAAGCCTGTTCCTCGACTCAGTGACATTACAGCTGTTCCTTATGCGTATGACCATACCGCACATCTTATCAAGCTCCGGAAAGCCATAAGGCATTCCAAATAATGTGTCCTGCTTAAGAGAAATCCGGCTGATTGAATCTCCATCATCATCCGCATCCATACATATCCATATACTATAAACCTTCTTAATCTTATCGTACTCACTATTTACAAAGTTTATACCCTTTTGTGAGGATATAAGCCTTGACAGATAGAATACCATACGGTTCTCCAAATGATATCCAATGGTGCTATATGCCATACTCCGCTGTGCCTCAACATTGATAATTATTTCTGATTCAAGTTCCACAACTATAAGCATAAAGCGGATATCGTATGTCACATAACCCTCATTAGGTACTGCGTCCTCTGTCTGTACACTATCGACCCTGCCCATATTGGTCAGACCCGGCTCCACGGGAACCATACCAATACAGATACTGTCATGGTCAATGCAGGCCATTATCTGCTCTATGCTCAGATTCTCCACTTCAACAACTGTGTGTTTTACAATCCGTGCAAGCACCTGTATGTCTGCCAACAGCTCCTTCACGAATTACGACAGTAAGCGCAAAATATCCCCACGCCGTGACATATCATTAATTTAGCCTCATAATACCAATACACCACTTTACAACTTTTTCATAAAAAAGATATCGTACAGGACTTTCTGATGTATAATGGACTTGCGAAAACATTACAATGGAAAGTGAGCCTGTATGACAAAAATATTATACAATAAAAAGTATAAGGTAAGTCTCAACACATACTATTCATTCGACATACTTTTATAATAATCAATCACATTAACAAACGGAATTGTAATTTTACCATTATTAAATATATTTCCAGAAATAGCTTCAATTTTACCACGCGCAATCCCAATAAGTGCCGCAGCACCATTTATTATTACCATGTTCTTAAATGAACCCAAATCAATTGTCCCATTCGATACAAATGCTCCCTCCATTGTCATCTGTATCTTACATGACTGCTCACTATAACTTATCTCGATTTCAAAATCTATGAGCATATTAGCCATCACGTAATCAGATCCTGTTTTAAATTCCGGTTCGTTTATATTAAAACCAAAATTATTTTTTCCATTATACCCAATATCAGCAATATTATTTTCTATATTCAATTTTTTTATTGCAGTACCGACCAGACGTATTCCATCTACAATACAGTTTAATTCCATCAGGCTATTGCCCCCTCATAATCATATTTTTTAATCCAACTATTATTTTTTGTTCCAAATTTTATTTTATCCATATTATCTTTATCCCACTTAACGTCTATATATTTTTTCTCATAATCTGTGGATATTTCTACAGTCATATATAATTTCAATTTTTCACAAATTTCATTAAGTGTTTTTACTGTAAAATTATATTCTCTGCTCTCCCACTTAGATACCATTCCCTGTGATACTCCCATATAAGCAGCAAACTCCTTTTGTGTCATTCCCATATCCAGTCTACACATTTCTATTTTTGCAGAAATTTTTGCTAATTCTACAGTTGTCTTGATGTCAGATTTTGACATTCCATCTGCAACCCACTGTGTTTTTTTTGCGTTTGCAATTTTCTCATTAATTCCCATTTAACTACCTCCGTATTATCAGCTTTTAAGCCACTTCAATCTGCTAGAAGCAGTTCTCATAGCATTTTGATAGTCCGATGTACTCTTTTCCAAAAAGGCAACCAATAACACCACTTCTAAACGCTCTGTAAAAGTATACAAAACACGAACATTTTTCTGTGTCTTTGGATGACGTATACTATACAAATTATCCGTTCCCGATAGAAGCTCAAATTGTTCAAAAACAATTGCTTTTTCCTTTTGTGCATCCAAAATTGCCAGATCTTGAAGAAGTGTTTTCTGGTACCTTTTCCACGGCTTTTTATCTCGCCATGGTTCGTCAACAGCCTTTTTAAATTCCTTTTTTACAACCGAAAGAGCATAAACATCATTCAACCCCTCTATTTCCAATTTCTCTAGTTCCACATGATTCCTCCTCATTAGCATGATTATATTACCTATAAGTAATATTTTCAAGCATATTATATGTTCTTTTTTATTTTTAATGCATGAATTTTCGGGTTTAAACGTAAACCTATGAGGCGCTTACGTTCAACTATACACTTCCCACTATCCTGGCATGTTAAAAACTTACACTATTTAGAACGCACCCACGGCACACAAATAAAAACAGGCTGGCAAGCACGGACTTATATACTTACCAGGCAATTATCATCTATTTACGGACTTTTCTTCATAGACTTCATGCTGACCCCAAACCATTAAAGCAGAATCTAACTTTTAAAAAATTCGAAAATCCTTATAACAATGACAACATTTCATCTTTATCACTATTTTCTGTTATACTATCCTTTTTTCGTTTCTGGTTGCACATCCAGCTCGTTATCTGGTTCAACATATTATCGATTTCGCAATATTCATATAGTAATTCTAATATTTTATTTTTCTTATTCTCAGGTTTTATTTTCAGTAAATCTTCAATTTCAATATTTTCTTTGAAAATTTCATGTTGCTCTTTTAACAATAAAATAATTTCTGCTCCCAAAGCCTTACTAGGACGCTGCTGCACAAGGTATAGCTCGTTAAAAAGCATAATAATATTTCTTTCATAAGGAATATCCATATGTTTTGCAGAATTAATAGCTTTATATAATATATTATCGTGAATTGTTAAACTTTGGTAAGCAATTTTTAATAAAACAAATTGAGGCGAACCTTCATCTTTAAGTTTATCCATCACATCCTGCACCCCTGGTTCCAATACATTAATATTAAAACGCTCTCCCTCTAATCTATATAATATGTGAAAAAAATCTTCACTAAAAAGATGTCTTTTATCTATCTCCTTTTTTAGAAAAATTTTTTGTTGTTCATCCGTAACATGTGTTGCCGTGTAATAAGCTGCAAAATATGTTTGAAAAGAACGGTGCGCGAATTTATATTTATTTCCCTCATCAACTATTAAACATACTATATCTTTGATATCATCAAAAAACAACTCTGGTTTATCTAAAGAGGAATTTAAATTTAGCCTTTCTATTCCCCTTTTGATGTATACACAAATTTCCTCCTTACTAAATTCATACTGTTGCGAAAAATATGATTGAAAACAAAAATATGCAAATAAATCTTTGAATTCGCGTTCTCCAATTTTCTTACATTTATATTCGCGGTTAAATAATCCCTCTTTGTTAGCATCATGCCTTTTATATAAAGCATCATAGGCACTTTCATAAAAATCTGTTAAATGTTCCGGAATCATATTATTATCTATAAACGTAATATACATCATGGTTAGCAACAATGGATTAGAGGCAAAGTCTATATGTTTATCATATAACTCACCTTCCAATAGTTTTGCAAATTCAATTATCTTTTCTTCATTTTTGCCAATTTTTTTAACCAACGCAATTGCCTGATTTTTCTCTAATGGACATGCCTTCAACAACGTGTATGTTTCTAATTCATGAAAACTTACACCTTCTTCCCTTGAGGAAACAATATAACCATTATCTGGATATTTATTACTGATTTTTTGTATAAGCTGCATTGCCATTCCACGGTATTCTTCTTTTACCTCATCTAATCCGTCAAATAAAAATAAATATTTGCCAGATCTTAAACTATATTCAAACTGCTCCTGATTTAATTTTACGTCAAAGCTTTCTATACAATAATGAATTAAATTGAATAGCGCATTTTCCTCCTTTATATCACCAATCTTCCTTAATTCAACTAACACAGGTATATATTCACCTCTATGATGTGTATTTAAAAATAAATGCCTCATTATCATGGATTTACCTGTTCCCCCACTACCTGTAATTACAATGTTATTACTGATTTTCATAACATTATCAACTATTGTCATTGGAATTTTTTTATTTTTATATTCTACAAATACATCTACATATATTCCATCTGTTCCCTCCAAAGTTCTAGGTTCAGATAAATCTGCCAATGTTTTTACCTTATTATACCTTATTTCAGAGTTCCTAAGATATGCCCTAAATGCCCTACCAGTTGCCACACTCGCTTTCCCATATTTACTTTTTATAAAAGCTAAAATTGCATTTAATGCCCTTTCGCTAATATTTTCAGCTACTTTTTTCATTGTTTCCTGTTCAAATTCTACATATAATGCCTTATCATTTGTTTCGGACATAATTATTTTCCTTCCTATACGTTATATTGCATTTGTTTTACATAAACATATATACATAATATATGGCTAATATATCGTGTTTCATAACATCTCTAATATCAAACACCATAATATTTACATTTTTCGAATAGCTTACTTTCAGTCAAGTTTCTTGATCTATCACTTCAGCTAGCAGTTTTTTTAATACACATTTATATTCCTAATCCTATTATGTAATAATATATTTTAAGTATTTTGATTATTTATTCTTGATTCTGTCTAAGTAGTTGTTTTATCATATCTTCTTTGCATAAAACATAACCTTTTTTAACAAATTCTCTTCTCTCTCCCAAAAGTTCAATCAGGTACTTCTTACATTCTTCATAATCAAAAGTTTCTACTGGTTCTTTTCGTTCTCCAAAGTAACTACATACCTCTTCCTCATGTCCTACCCATATTACATCGCGTTCACAGATTAATAAATACTTCTTATATTTTTCGTTTATTAATGCATATTGTATTGTTTGATACCGTTCATTTATTATTTTTTTTTCATTTATTTTACTAATTGCTTTTGCTAATTTTCGGTTACTCCGTTTCTCAGACGGATATTCTATACACTTTATTATCCAAACCAAAACAAGCATTGTAAACATACCGCTTAAAACAACACAATAAATTAATTGAAATATTTTTAAAATCCATTTTACATCTAACAACTGCACTAATAACAAAAGACAATTCACAATAAACGCAATAACAAATGGAATACTATACAACAATATCTCCTTTGCATTTTTCTTTTCTTTACTTTTTTTAATATTTTTCAGTTCCTCACTTATTCTTCCTTCGCAATGGAATCCTATGCCCGCCCAAGTACCTACTACATTTAACATCCATATTATAATTCTGTTAACAATACTTTGCATTTTAAGGCTATTATCTGCAACATCAAAACCTGCCCATATTAAAAACCATATACAATTTGCAACTATTACTGCAGAGTAATAAATTTTAACAGCATTTATACTATATCCAATACATAAGTCTAAATTTAACTTCATTATCCATTTACTAAATAATACCGACAATAACGGAAGTGCTATTGCTATTAGTAACCCACCATCAATTGCACTGCTCAGTAATATTAACCACCAATTAGTAGGTTTAAAACATAACGTATTCCAGCAATTAATTGAGAATTCAAGTACCATTACCATAGGCATAACAAAAAACATTCCAAATGCACACAAAAAACTATCAATAAAGAAAATTTTAAATTCAATTTTTATTGGTTTATGAAATAAAATTACTCCAATTGTTCCACCAATACAAGCACTTATAATACTTATTATTAAAATAAAACCACCGTTCATTGTTTATTTCCTCGTTAAAGCATATTTCTAAAAATCACACACTTCTTTCCATTATTGTATAATTATTATTTTAAATTTTATTTATGTACTTTTGGCAACTTAATATATACAATAGTAATTATCTATAGTATCATTGCCATCTACAAAGTAACTTCATTTAAGCCTTTAATAAAAATAACTATGGCATTATAGGCAACTCTCATATGTGAATATCACTCCTTTATCTCCAATTAACGACAGTTTCTGCTCCCTTTCATAACTATTGTTAACAAACTCTTTATATAAAAAATCTATCTCTCCTAATAAATTTATGGAAACATTTCCGCAACATAAATCAGCAATATAATCCTGAATTAAAGAATTATCCAGCGGCAATGGGTCTATTTCATTCATATAATTTATAAGTTCATTATCTTCATTAGAATTTCTTATATACAATAATAATTCTTTTATTGCCCTTTTCTCCTTTTCAACTTTATTTTGATATGAATTATTTCTTCCTTTTTCACAAAATAACTTTTCCGCTGGCGAACCATATCTTAACTCATAAGCATAAATATTTCTTTTTTCTGACTCAAGCTTAATTGCTTCATAATATTTATGACAAAGTCTTCCTATTACTCTCCCAAGGTGCTCCTTTATCCCAATTGTATTTAATAAAATCTTTTTACCTTGTGAATAATCAAACTTAAGATTATTACAATTATCACATATAAAATCTAATAGTATTTTTTTATCATCAAATTCATAACTTAGGAAATCAAATCTTCTATATCTTTCATCTTTATAAAAATTAGAAAGAAGCATCAACAATTCCATTTGTTCTTTAGATAATGATATATTTACCTTTTTCATTATTTTATCATGTAGTGACTTGTGATTATGACTTTTTAATTTGACAAGAAATTCTTTTAACTCTGTTTCCTGTACATCGTTCACAATAAACAATAAAATTTTTTGTACACGTTCTATCCCGACAGCTAAATGATATAAAAAATAGAAATCATCTGCGACTTGTTCAAAATGTTGCATTTTATCTAATTTTATAATTGCGGAATAAATAAACTCTCCTGCGACATCCAGTTCATTGGCCATTATTATACTTTTTCTCAGTAAATTTTCTTCATTTAGCAACATACCTTTTACCTCAATATTATTATTTTTATAACACTGTTCAACCATAATTAGCTATGATATTCTTAAACACTTATTTCACTTATAAAATCATATTTTGCAAAATTACTAATGTACTAAAACTTCCCACACCGGTACGGTGTGTTGAACCTTGAAAATTCAATATTTCAGCCAATAAAAAAGGCATAAACCTGTTCCGTTTGGTATAATGGAATTGACTAGAAACCATCTTTACAAAGGAGATTTATGCCATGTCCAGTATACCACAAAATCATTTCAATGAGAACGACTTAAGTGATTGTGTTCAGAGATTTTTTTCCAAATATCATGTTGGTAAGCTTCTTGCCAGATGTAATGGAATGAAAGAAAAAGGTATTTCGCCTGTTTCTCTGCTTCGTTACAAACTCAGCAACATTTTTGTCGGAAGAAGTATGTATATGCAGCAACGGACTGGCTCTTTTAAGGAAGATTTTTCAAAGAACACTTTCTACCGTTTCCTTAATTCTGCCAAAACAAACTGGCTTCGTTTTACTTCTCTTCTTGCAGCTGATATCGTCAATCATGATATTCGTGACCTGACAGATCACGAAAGGAAAAATGTCTTTATCATTGATGATAGTCTTTTCAACCGCACCAGCTGTAAGAAAACAGAACTGGGATCAAAAGTTTTTGACCACACGGATATGCATTTCAAAAAGGGCTTTCGGATGCTTACTTTAAGCTGGAGTGATGGAAATACACTAATACCTGTAAACAGCTGTCTGTTGGCATCTGCAAAGGATACAAATATTATCGGCCCGGTAAAGGTGGCTCACTCATATTATATTTCTCCTTATTCATGTATATTTAAGAAATCATCTTTAGTTAATCTTACCACACTACTTTCTGCCTGTAACCTGCCAGAGTTGTCAAATTATCATATATAGCACGAATAAATTCAACTTTTACACACCTGTTTGCAGCTATATTGTTTTATATGATATTTGTATACTAAAAAATACACCCTCCTCCACATATGGAAAATGGTGTATTTTGAAATTACATATTTAATTCTGTGGCAATGGTGCCTGCCCCCCTATGTCCCACCACTGCTATACATTCATTTTCTTGTTAAGACGTTCCAATACCTCTTCTCTTTCATCTCCTGTAATGTCCAGCGTATCAAGTGCCTGCTCCATGGTAAGCTTCATATTCTGCATAAGTTTTATTACAGCCTTGACAGTACTCTTGACTTCTCCATCAGCGGCTCCTGACTCATACCCACTGTCATATCCCTTGTCATATCCTGCCCGCCGTTCCGCAGCCCTGAGCTTTCTCTCTTCCTCTTCCTGGTTATATTCAAATATGCTCGTCATCCTTCCTCTTTTCTGCCGCTACAGCGGCATTAAATTATATGGAAATTTGTGCATAGCACAAATTTCTAGTCAGAAAGAATATAATTCTTTCTGACTGACCTCGCGCACGATTCTTTCTCAGAAAATCCGCCAGCACATCATTTCTTATGCACTCATCAACAGCTCGTCTGACAGCCGCCTCAAGCGAGCCCAGCTCCGCCTTGTACTTTCTCACCAGTGCAACGTACTGTGCATAATCCGCAAGTGTACGACACTGCTCCATGAGTACCGGGTTCCTGCCATAGTTGACATTGAGCACAGTCACTATAAGCTCCAGTGCCGGATTATCAACCTTCGGCTCAAACGCACCCGAAAGCCTGTACTCACACCTGTCCTCCATCGCTTCCTCACCGTTATAAAACACAACGAAGTTCGGTGCAGAAAGCTTCTGCACAGTTGATGTATATAGTGACTTCATATCCACAAATCCATTATACTCGGATGAGATATAAAATAAATCCCTTAATGGCATATTGGGATTGATTGTTGACTGATGCTCATACAGGTAAATCCCTGTGTCAAGCAGAAACGCCATGTCATTCTTCATTCCCATATATACCGCGTTTTCAAGTGTCACAATCTGCAATTCGTCTGGATTTACATAATGCCTGCCAGACACGGCATTGTAGAGTTCAAGCAGCCTATACTTGTCAGAAAACAGCATCTTGAATACCGTGTCCTTGTACTTACGGTTAGCGGTCAGGCTTACTGTATTTCCAGCCGGACTGCTATTTTCCACCGGGTTGATGTTTTCCACTGAACTGCCATTCTCTACCGTACTACCATTCACACCTGCACTGCTGTTTCCCGCCAGACCGCTTCTCTCAACTGCTGCATTTCCTTCTCTCTCAATTCTTCTCTCTGTTTTTACGACTTTTGTCATAAAGCACCTCCTGTAATGTGTTGCAGGAGATATGCCTGACTGCCGTGCGTGATATTCACTGTAAATGAACTCATTGCCATCTTGTAGCCCCTACATCTATATAGAGAGATAAATGGCTTACTGTTTGTCAGTTGTGTCTGTTTCCTCCAGTTATTTATCGGGATTGAGATATACCGTGTCCGGAAGTGTCCAGTCACATGTGGCTCATCTATAAATATTACTAATCTGTCAAAATCTGAATTGAACCAAACTGATTAATTGTCCCCTGATCTTCCTCTGGATAATGTTTTAACAAAATTTTATATCCAGAGTCAAAATATGATGCTGGAAATAAACTACTTAAGGATAAAAATTCATTTGTTCCCAACCATTCAAATCCAACACTTGTTGGTATTTTGGCTATACCAACTATTAAATCACTATAGTCACCAGGAAATTCTTCATTTTTTCTTATCATATATGCATGCTGTGCATGGGGTCTCAAAAAATAAGATGGTGTTGCCTTTCGAAGATCAACCAAAGTGGTATTTTCCCCCTTATAAACACCAAATTTTTTTGTTTCCTCTTTTGCATCAGAAACCATAAGAATAATATATGCATATTCCGCCTTTGACTTAAAATAGTACACATACTCATGTGAATTAATTGGTACAGTTTTAGCTTCATGTAATGCAAACCATAATGCCACCCATACATTATCTACTAAATCAATATATGGTGTTTTTACACCATAATGCTGAATTAAAGGTTCAAAAACAGCTCTATTATATTGGTTGAAAATCTTCTTTTCCTTAATCACTCTATTAATACATTCGTTATATTTCCACGTTATACTATCTAATCTAGTTTTTCCTCTATATAGAGAAGGTATCATTGCACCTTCATATAATGATGTTTGACCTCTAAAGTACACATTTCCAACCTGATTATTCTTATATTTCCCAAATCCAATAAATTGTGTTAAATCATGAACAGTTTCAATTAGATATATATTTACACTATTTCCGCATGCCAAATTGATATTTTCTACAGTAATATCTGACGGTGTTTTCTTTTCAAAATTATCAACAATGTAATACATTTTCTCCCTCCCTATACAGTCAGGTGTTTTTTTCTTTAAACCAGGGAATTTTTATTGTTTACTCTCAGCAGAATGAGCCATAAACTTCAGTATTGCTTACGTATAAATACAGAACCCCGCATTCACTGTTAAGCAGACAAAAATACGATTCCATTCTCATGTCCACCAGCCAAATGAACACCTTTAAAATTCGATGTATTAATAATAACCTGAATACGTGAAGTTCACTCTTTAATAAATCCAACCTGCCAAAGGTAGGTCGGTTTCAACTTCGCCGGGGCTCACACTCGCATGTGAAACTCCAGCATTATTTATTTTACACCTATATTCGTTTCAAAAATATCTCTTAGAACCGGGAGCATTGCTTCCCGCTCTCTAACATAAGTCTGATAACTGAATATAGTTTCAGGAGCATCCTGGTCATTTGCATTTCCTGCACAGACAAATCCATGTCCCTCGATTCCTATGTATGTTGTAATCTGATGCAGCTTTCCATTTTCGTTCTTGTTTATTACATTCATAAGAGGCAGACCATTTCCAATGTCATACATATCAATTTTTTTGTGCGTATTTTTTCATACCACATCTTACCCTCTTTTATTAATGCCAATATATCCTTATAGGAAAGCGTATTCTTGATCACAGCCTCCATCTTTTTGTAAAGTAGCAGGAAACCGTCACCCTCCCAGAGCAGTGCCTTAAGCCGGTCACACTGTTTGCCGCGGAACAGATAAAGAGCACTCTGCTGCGGCTCCATATGAAGCCGATGAAGTTAACTCAATCTTGACAGCTCCTGCCTGCAGTGCGCCTGTCCTCTCACGGCTTTTGGAATTTCCGTACATCCATTCTTACGAAGACGCTTTACCCAGTTATAAAAAGTACCGGGACGAATGTTGTTCTGCAGACACCATACATAATCCATAAAACCACCTATGTGCATTTACATCAAAGGCAACATTTTTTCTCATTTTGTATTCTAAAAAATTATTTAAGTTTTAACTTTTGATAAATATTCTTTAAAACAATATGGCGATAGAACTTTTATTTCATCATAATAGAAATTCTCACTCTTATCACTTGACTTAACATCAATTAACCTTTTCAATGACTTTCTCATCTTTACAAATGCATTATCATCAGTATCTTTCTTTGCCAGTTCCAGTAACGTATCTTCCATGTCATCTAACGGTTCATCTATTACAACACAATATATAATTGGCACATAAAGTGTTTCCTCCTGCCTCAAAACAGCTGAGCTTATCTTCTTTTTCAAAGTCATATAACTCTCAATTGCTTTCAATCTAACTGAATCGTATAGCTCATTTCTTACATAAGTTCTGTTTATTAATAATAATTTTCCATACTCATCACATATTTTTGAACTATCATATGGACACTTAAGAAGATTTCTATTCAATTTTTTCACTGAAAATTTGCTTTTAAATCCTGTTTTAAATTCAACAAGCATCAGGCATTTAGGTGTTACCGCCACTGCATCCGCTGATGAAGGCTTCTTTGATAATTCATTTTCATATAATTTTTCCGTAATCTTATCAAAATTATATGCCTCACGTTCGTCAACGACAAGGCTCACGCCCGCATCTGACTGTGAAAGCTTAGTTATCTTCTCCTTATATTGCGTAAAATTTTCATCTAAATAATGACATAAAGAACTTCTTACCATACAACTTCCTCGCTATAATATCTCATCCATATATACATACATATTTCTAAGTTGTTTAACATCAGTCAAATACTGTACAAAATCTCCATATATTTCATCTAGCGAATCATTAACACACTTATACTCTACAAAGGGTTCATGCTCTAAATACTCAGTCTTGTAAAAGTTACATTTTTCATCCATGCCATACTTTCTCATATATGCATCTATGGCAAGCATAAAATTAGAACTATGCGTAGTAAGCAATACATTACACCCAACTTCCTTTACAAGAATCATAATTATCTCTGCAAATGCATTCTGCCATTTAGGGTGCAGATGTGCCTCCGGCTCATCAAGAACTAACAACGTATCTTTATCAATCTCTCCACGCTCAAGTAATATTTTCATAATGGAAAATACTTTTGAACCAGTTGCTAAATTAGCTGCATTTAAATTGGTAGTTCCGTTCACATAGAAGCGCTCACCATCATTAACAATAAACTTTCCCGGAAGCACTGCATCAATCATATTTTTTACATGGCTGTATTGTTCATCAATTATTCCTTCTTCAAATACAGATTTTTTATTACTATTATTCAAAATGAACTTTAGCTTATTGTCATGCGTCAAAAATCTATCATTATTGACAAACGATTGATAATCCGGTTCACTATTATGTGCTTTTCTAAAGGCAGGTTCATCCAATATAAACGGATTATCAATAAAATATGCCTTTTTATAAGGACAATCATCTCCATATACACTATTTTTCGTTTCAATTACCCTATTATCATTAATCTCCAATCGAAAATGTACCTCTGTGTCCGACTCTGCATCAATATATGAAGTACATCCCTGAAGTACAGCCGGCTGAATCTGGTTATTAAATTCTATTGACAACGTATTATTTATAGAATCTTTAGCATACCTGATTAGTTCATGATCGGATTCAATAACTTCTAATGTCCTTTGAAGAGTAGAAATGGCATCTTCCTTATAAATATCAAACTTCTCAATAAAGCTGCTATTCCCATGCTTGAATCGAAGATATTTATTACTGATTATCTCATTATATGGTTCATCAGAAATATTAAAGCCCTCTAACGCCTCAATTAATTCTTCTAAATATATATTTATCTGATTTTTTTGAACTTTCTCCCTGACAGTTCCTGAAAAAAAAGTCCTCAACGTCTGATTATCAATTTTTTCATAATCATTTCGAAGCATAAAGTATGTCGGCAACATCTCATTTGTTTTTTGTATATTTTTTATTGCATACTCATATCTATCATTATCTGACTTGGCTTTTATATTATCAACTGCATCCACAAGTGAATATAATACTTTACCAACTGTTGTTTTTCCTGAATTATTCTGACCTGTAATAACGGTCAGTCCATTTATTTTTATTGTAGAATCTTTTATTACACCAATGTTTCTAAGTCTGATATTCATGTAATATATACCTTCTCCCTATACTCTATAAAATAACACCTTTTAAACTGCTAATATTTTATAGTTCAAATTGCTTTCTGCCCATTTTCTTATCCAATAATTACAATTCAAAATATCTCCCATATTTTTCATGGTAACTATACCATTAATGATAGTACGATTCAATACAGCCAATGTTTATATTTATTTTAACCATTACCTGCAGTTTTATTTCGTGTTTCGTAAGTGCAGAATAATCCTACATTGACATCAATTTATTGCATTTCCAGCATACCATGGAGCCAATTTTGCAAATTCATCATCTGACATAACTGTTCCAGCAGATTCCTATGCAGAAGCCTTTCCCTAGATTAATGATATGTCACGGCGTGGGGATATTTTGCGCTTACAGTGCAGATACTACAAGAATCTAGTTTGACTCGATATTCCATGGAAGTTCATAAAACATACTTTTCAGACAGTTGCCAGCCTGTAACAATAATTACATTGGGATATGGAATGTTCATCATATAAAATATGCCTTTTCCTAACACTTACGAAAAAATGACCTATAATATCTTTTGGAACATAGGAAACTGTCCACCTGTGTCTTAATACATTCAGATACCACGGACTTTTGATTTTCAATCTGTAGCTTTGACTAATGGACTTAGAGTGTATGTAAATACCTTATACCTTATTATTTAAGCAACTTTTTATTAAATTTTGACTATCTATAAATGTCTGACCATACCATATTAAATAATCCTCTTTTTTCTTATCATCCCTATATAAATCAATAAAATCATCTAGCATATATGTAAAATTATCTCTATGTGGTTTGCATATTATTCCAGGATAAATAGCACCTTCTAGTAAATTATAAAACTCGTCTTTCGAAACACAATATACCTCTGATGGCATTTTACCCATTTTATTAAGACATTTTAAAAAACTATATAACAGGCACAGCTCCGAAGCTCCTCCGCAACCCACATCAGAATGAAAAGTATATGCTTTAGGATAGCATTGATAATTATACGTATCATTCTTTACAATCACTCCTAGCTCCCTCCTATAATATTCCCTTATCGTAAAAAAGAAAATTTTATTTACCGTACATATTTCATCCAAAAGTTCTTCAGGATTATAATATTTAGCTAACTCATTCTTATACGGCATATCTTTCCCAAACTTCATCCAATTTTTATTAAGTCCAAGGGTTACGCAAAGCTTATCAATAAACTCATATGTAGGTTCCTCTTGTCCATAATAATATTTATTTAGTTCATTAACTGATTGTAATCCCATCATATCGCCTATAATTTCCAAATTGATATGTTCCGATTCATATGTACTAGCATTAATCATTTCTATAATCGTATTAAGTCGTTTTCCAAAATTAGTATGCATTGCTTTCTTATCTTCAATATGTACCTTTTCTTTAATATAATTTGGTACTTCACCTATTTCAGGTTTCACATAAGGAGTACAACCATATATTGCATAGACTAAGTCGTCGCATTGTTCTTTTTCATTTTTATCCGTGTAATCAATATAAATTAAATTCTTTAAATATTGAGGAATGTATTTCTGCCCTAAACTATCATGCTCCATAATAACAGGAATAAATTTCTCTGGTGAATTTTTTTCGTAAACTTCTGGTGCTATAATCATAGTTTCCTGACCAGCACCTCCATTTCTATTATCTGCTTTATCTTTATATACTTTATTGCATAATATAAGCACTTTATCTGCCTCTGCTACCGATTTTTCCATAAATAAGAATCGATCTTCACCAGCATGTAAGTCCCATATATCAAGAATAATATCTATACCATTTTTTCTCAATTTAGTTGCTAATTCTAATACCTTTTGTTTATATGCTTCATCTGTCCATGCATACGAAATAAATACTTTTATCATTATATCTCCTTAAATTTTGAAAACAACACGTTAAACTAAAAGTAATATATAGTTAAAATAATGTTATTGGTAATTTTCTCAACCAAGCGTGTCTTAGTTCTCCTCAAAAATTTCTCTACTCCCATCTACAAATTCAAAATAATCATCCTTCCACAAAACGTAACAATTATATCCTGTACTCTTATATTTGATTCCTTCAATTCCAATACTCTTACAACAGGCGGCAACGAAGTTAGGTAGCAAATATTCTTTAACAATTTTACCATCCTGATTATCAACTGTATACCTCATATGCTCTATGAACCTATTAGTTCCACTAACATCCATCGATAAATCAATTATCTTTGCATGTTTAATTGGTCTAAGCCCTGCTACCTGAATGCATGCTTTAGTACCACCACAATGTTTCTTTATTTCCCTAATCGCTCCTTCCTTGGTTTCTGAAACATAATAGCAACTTCTCCCAATTTCATTATAACGACCATGCGATGACAAATTAATTGGAGCCTTTAACATCTCCTGATCTAAAAATGGCTTATTATTTCCAGTCAATTGTCTTGCATGATAATATATACAATTATCAAAATCTATAAATTTATTCCAGCCATTAATAATATCATATATTTTTTCCCCAACTTTATGATTCAATGCTAACATCATATTTTCAAACAAATAGCTTTCAAATGAAATAAGTTCATCAAAACTTATTTCTGCAAATAAATCTTGAGAGCTTTCAAGTACCGTAATCTGATTTGCTGTAACTTTTAGTTCAGGGCTCTCTATATGATAAAACTCTTTTTCCTTTGGATCAAAATATATTTTATCTGTTTGAGTCAATTTTGTCGCAGCAGTTAGCGAAAGTGCCTTTAAAACACTTTTCCCACCACGTGGTAACTGTAGGCTTTCATAGTCTGGTGTCAAACGTAACATCGCAATATTTTGTGCTGCCATACTGCGCTCAGCTACATCTTGTATTTTAATTGATTCATACCATTGGTCAGTTAAATTGGCTGCATATTCAGCCATAGCAGATATCGCTGTCTGCATGTTACACTGATATCCATACACTTTATTATGAAGATTTATAAGTTCACTAGTCTTTGTTGTACCATCTAGTACAGATATCAGACGGATGTAATATTATTATAAGGTTGCACTGCTCTTGCTGAAATCTCTGCTATATTCTCCATCGACTGTATCATTTTATCAGTCAAAACAGGTTGACCTAAACCTTGATTAGCTGTCATCACATCTGCGACATTTAAAATAGCATCGCCTATATTATTTAAAATGTTACTTTGTGTAGTTAACATTTCAATATTATGATTATAAAATAGAGGTAACTCTCCGTTATTAACCAAGTTATTCTTTGTACACTCTTGTATACTAATTTTATTCTCTTTTTCTTCTTTTAACTCTATCTTTGTATCTTTCATTTATATCCCCACATATTATTAACTATATCCTATATTATTCGTAAGCGCAAAGTAATCCTACGCTGACATAAATTTATTGCATTTCTAGCATATAATGCCAAAAATACAAGCGTTTCACTCTACATTGCACCAGAACAGACAATCTGAACTTCATCATTCCATGGAACCAGTTTTGCAAATTCATCATCCGACATGGACGTTCCCGGAAGCTGTTCCAGCAGATACTTCAGTATTTATATATATTCAGATCATGCTCTTTGGCCATTTCAACCATTGTATAGACCATGGCACTGGCGTCAGCTCCTTTAGGTGTATCGCTGAACAGCCAGTTACGGCATCCAACCGTAAACGGTCTGATTGCATTTTCGCTGAGGTTATTGGAAAAACTGCACCTTCCATCCTCGAGATAGGTCATGAATTCAGCCTTGTGGTTTTGGGCATAGTTCACCGCTTTCTCAAAACGGGTTCCCCTTTTTGGAGCCTGCTGTGAGAGCCAGTTCCAGAATGCATCAAGCACCGGCTTTTCCTTTTCAAGGCGGTACGCATATCTCTCTGTTCATATGTGTATTTTCTGGATGCTGAATACCTTTCGTGTTCAAACAGCCTGTTTATGTACTGGACACCCTGTGCAGCGGGATTGCTGTAATCCAGTTCCTTTCATTTTGGAACAGCCTCTATGAAGTATCTTCGCAGATGTGCGAAACAGCAGCACCTTCTGATACCGAGAACGCCGTTATAACCCTGGTAACAGTCTGTTTCCAGATAGCCTTCAAAACCCTTAAGGAACTCAGCTGCATTAAACCCTGCCCTTGTCTCTGTGTATCTGTAGAGAATGATACCTGGAAGACCATATTCACCCGAACGGAACAGCCACATAAATGAGTCTGTTTCAGCCCGGCGTTCCTTTTCGTGCAGCACCTGGATTCTTGTTTCATAAGCCATAAGAAACTTCCGTTTCAGGAGTTCCCTGTGCAGGTAATCATAGAACGGCTCAAAATAGTGTGAGGAGCAGTAGATAATCCAGTTGGCAAGAGTGGCTCTGTTTAGCTGTACTCCCATCTGCTTCCAGTCCTGCTCCTGGCGGTACAGCGGAAGGGAATTGACATATTTCTGATACATGACCCATGCAGCTACCGATGCTGTTGCATAGCTGTGCGGGATGAGGGCTTCAGGAGCCTCTGATTTTACAAAACTGACTGCCTTTTCCATTTCATCTGCCTCTGAACATACAGGGCATTTGGCAGTCTCAACATATATATTTACAACCTCTCCCTTTGACGGTGTAAAATGAAATTCCCTGCGTACAAATTCTTTTCCGATTACCTGCATCTGTGTACCACAGCCGGCACAGAACTTCTGGTCTTCGGAAAGCGGTATGATTTCATCGCGTGACGGAACACCCCTGAAGATGTCAGACTGTCTGCTTTTGGCTTTCCTTGTATGCTCTTTAACAGGAACCAATTCTGCCGCTTCAGATTCATCCGCCTGCGATGCCTCCTGCTCAGCTTCGTCAAACAGGCTGTACTGTCCTTCAATGTTTTTGCTCTTTTCACTTGAAGTGCCGAAAAGCTTCCTGGTAAGATATTCAATCTGTTCTGTCATGATACGCATCTGTTCCTGATTGGATGCGATGGTGTCTTTCAGTGAAAGAATAAGCTCATTCTGGCTTTTGACTGTCATATTCAGCTGCTTTATTGTTTCCTTATACTCAATAAGCTGGATATCTTTCCGGGTTCCTGCCATATATTTTCCGCTCCTCTTCTGATGCCATTATTATACCATGAAATGCTCATTAAGAGAAGCGGAAAACGCTGTATTTATGGGCTTTGCAGCAATTTGTGGATAAACTTCTGCTTATGTTAGGCGTGCAGGAATGTTATCCACATGCTAAGGTATTCTGAAAGCCTTTGGCTGTTCAATTTCAAGTCCGGACATAAGCCAGTCGAATTGCTGCCACGTGAGTGTTCTTATCTCCTCACAGTTCCTTGACCAGCGGAAGCGACCCTGTGCCTCCATCCTTTTGTACAGGAGCAGGAAACCGTCTCCTTCCCATAGCAGTGCCTTAAGCCTGTCACAGCGTTTGCCGCAGAACAGATACAGGCAGCGCTGTCTCGGATCCATATGCAGGCGGTCCTGCACTATTGCACAGAGTCCGTCAATTGAACGTCTCATATCGGTGTAGCCGCAGACAATATATATTTCATCCGCGACTGATATATCGCCTAACATGACAATTCCCTCAGGATATGGATTGTCTGTCTTAACAGTATTAGATCAGTTCCGTTAGGAATCTGAAGAACAGCTCCGGAAATGGAAAGCTGCATCGCAGTATCTGCTGCGGAGGATATGACATTACGGGGTTCTGTCAATGTCTGTCCGTTCGGTTCGGGTGGAGCTAATTCAATCCTTACAACTTCCTGTCTGCCGTGGGCATGTCCTCCTGCAGATTTTGGAATGTCAGTACATCCATTCTTTCGAAGACGCTTTACCCAGTTGTAAAAAGTTCCGGGACGTATGCCATTCTGCATGCACCATTCATGGTCTGTAAGACCACTGGCACGGCATTCCATAATCAGTCTGAACTGCTCGTCTGCGGGAATACGTAATGCTCTCATAATCCAGCCTCCAAAAATAAAGTAAAATGCTTGCATTTAGTATTTCTAGCAATCTTAAGCATAGTAAAACGCTCGCATTTTCTATTTGCATTATGAAGCTAGGTGAATGATATGTCACGGCGTGAGGATATTTTGTGCTTAGCATTAATCCATGATTTCTGCTTTAAATTTAGGCATGCTTCTACATATGCATAGTAACACGCTGTTTCTGCACAACAAGGACACAAACGCAGAATTATTCAATGGAGTACAGGCCTAGCCTTGGAATTTCTGTCTAGGCAGTTCAAGAAAACGTCCGCCCCGACTCAAATTTTTTACCTGCTAAAATATCTGCAACGCTTTATATAACCCTCTATGAACTATAATGTTTTCCTTAAAATTAAATCTTGCAGAATCTCTCTCGTATTTAAATATTGCTTGATGTTTTATAGACGGATCATTTCCTATTACACTAAAATCAAATAATAGCTTTAAAACTTTTTCGGCTCCGCGCTCAGGAATAGCTTTTTCCTCTACCATTTGATTATATTTTTCCACAAATTCATTGGGATTAAATGTTTGTTTTCTAATTAAAGACAGGATAGCAAAAATATCTTCATATTCAGGTAAAACCGCATACATTTCATCAATAATTTCATTTTTCATATATTCGGAGAATTGATTATCTGCATTTCTTATCAGTTCGGGTCTAATCAGTAAACAATTATAGTTCAACGCCTGAGAAGCACATTCCTGAAAGTACTTAATAAAATCTCGAGGTCTATTTTGTGTACTACGAAGTATATAATCAAATGACCCCATTTTTTTCATCTTTTGAGATCCATACCCAACTTCTCCAATTCCAAATAACCTTCTCCAGCAATCGTTAAAAGAAAGATTATTTGTACCAAATAAGATATTTAATCGATGTTTGATTAACTCTTTTAGTTTGTCGGGCGTCCATACTATTTTAATTATAGAATCAGACCACTTATTCTTATCTGAATACGTTATGAGATTATAGATATCTGTTCTTAAAAAAACAACTGGAAATATATTTAGATTTTTCTCGCAAAATAAGGTTCTAATATCTTGTACTGCCTTAAATAATCCGGTTACTAAATCAAAATAGTTAGATTTCTCTTCTTCTGAATTAAAGTTCTTATAGTCCTCGTCTAATTCATCAAATACAATGTAGTACCTTGAATTATCTATATTTTTTAATATGGTATCTTCCAATATTTCAACGCCATCTAACCAGCTTATATTTTCCCTATCTTTTTCTCGGCTAACATTCATTCCACTGCTAAAAATTTGAAATCCAAAATCCTTTAGTGTATATTTTTCTATTAATCTTGCCAGCTTTCTATTTTTATCCTCAGTTGGAAATAATCTTATTAACTGCTTTACTACTTTACTGTCTATATTATTATTTGCAATCATTTGTTTACAAATTGATGTATATATTAAATATTTCCAAATAGAAATGTACTGATTGGGCTTGGTGTAATGACAATCTGACAAACTGTAAAGCGTATTAAATGGAAAATTTTTAAATGTCATTTTCTCGGTAAATACACCATTATCTTTCTGATTACATATATATTGTGCTATTGCCGTTTTTCCTTCACCCTTTCGACCAATTACCATATTTTTCTTTCCTGACAGAATGTCATCCGCTTCATTAACAAAGTAAAAATACTTTTCATCCTCCTGCTTTGCCTCTAATTTCCATTCATTTTTAATTACTTCAAAATATTCTCTATTTTTTTTAATAATATTAAAACATTCTTTGCAATATGGATGATTTGTATAAATCATCTTAAAACATACCAAACATTTTCTTGCCTGCATTTTTATTCTCCTCAATTATATTATGTATAAACTACTACATTTTTATTTTATCACACTTATTCCCCCCTGTAACCTGCCAGAGTTGTCAAATTTTCATCTATTTTACTAAGCTTTATGTCTTTTTACAAACACAACAACAATAAAATAATAAAAAGTTAGTGCATTATATGATAATTTGACAACTCTGGCAGGTTACAGGGGAAAAATAATGTGGTAAGATAGTTTTGTTATTTACAACATTTATTAGCATATAGTAAAGCAATAGATATAATAATCTTTATGTTATAAATGAAATTAGACTAATTACAAGATGCAGTCAGTGTGCAAGCAAACTTGATAATAAAGAAGAAATTATTGGAGAATGGGTAAGTATGAGCAGATTAAACAAATGGGTTCTAAAAACATTTTATCAAAATGAGTTAACTGCAATATGCCAGGAATATGAACATGAATTGGAGAAAATTAGGCGTGAAGCTCATCGACAAACCAAGCTGATTGATGTAGTTCGCAATGTATTTATTCATCCGAATTATGCTATTGTAGGCGTAGAAAACAATAAAAAAGGTGAAGAGTTTCTTGTTGTTCAATGGATATATAACAAAGAGATATGGATTATGCTGTATAGTGACAAATATGATGGAAGTTGTAGCCAACCTAGAATTATGGCTACTTATGAAAAGCCATATGGCGAGCCGGAGTATATTCATATTGATGATATTTTGATTGAAGATATAGAAAAAGGAAACGGCTCAATTCTTATGCAATATTTTCTTAAATATTGTAAGACCACGTCAGCAGAATACGTTTCAGGAATGTTGTCACCTATAGATGCAGATCATTTTGATAGATCTGAACATTATTATAAAAAGCATGGATTTACAGTTGTATTTTTTGATGAAAAAAAATCAGGAAGTATTAGATATGAATTACGGGGACAAAAAAATATATTATAATTTTGACACGAAAACGTATGTGTTAGTTCTTGGAAAGGATTAAGGAAAAATGTTATGAAGAACGATTTATTAAATCCTAAACTGTTTGGTAATGAAGCTGGTGAGGATGAAGACAAGAGGAGACTTACTGAATATTATTTGTAAAAAGAAAAATATAAAATATTTCATGATGCGAATCGAAAACTTGGTTTTGTGAGGGCAAGGAAGGGTGTTGGAAAATCTGCGTTATTAAACTATACAGCATATAAGGTTGAAGAAAAATACAAAGATGATATTGTTATCAATATTAAAGCCTCTGAATTAATAGCCCTATATGAATGTGATGATTATCAACCACTTCAGTATACAAATTGTTGGCAACAAAGGATATGTTTAAGGATTCTCAATGAAATTGCCAAAAATATTAAGTTTGCTGCATCAGATGATTCAATTAAAATAATAGAGAATGCAGAAATAATGGTGTTTATGCTAATCTAAATTTAGGTCACATGGCTCATTGAAATCTAGGTCACTCCAGACTTTTATATTATCCTTTATCTAGCAAAAGATAAAGGAGGCTGAAAGGAGTGATCACACTGATCATCAAACAACGTATCATCCTTGCCCATATAGATGGCATGAGCAACCGAGCCATTGCAAATCTTCTCCATCTCAGCAAGGACACCGTTAACAAGTATGCTAACGAGTATAATGAAAAACGCGAAGAATTACTTCGCATGAATCCGGATATGGATACCTCGGAAATCATACAGGCTTTTATTGAAAAGCCGACTTATGATTCCAGCAATCGGATTCCCTCTAAAGCTACGCCGGAGCTTTTAGAAGCTGTCAAGAAATGTCTTCAGCTAAACCGTGACAAGCGTCTCATGGGGATGCAAAAGCAGACCATGAAAAAGATCGATATCCACGACTATCTCAAAAAGCAGGGGTTTGATGTAAGTTATTCTACTGTAAAAAGAGCAACCCAGTACCTTGAAACCAAACACCAGGAAGCTTTCATACGGCAGGAATATATGCCCGGTGAGATCTGTGAGTTCGACTGGGGAACAGTCAAACTTGATATCGGGGATTCCGGTTACCAAAAGTATCAAATGGCTGTCTTTACCTCCGCATACGGAAATTTCAGATATGCCCGCCTGTATCTGACACAGGACACTGCCGCATTTCAGGAATCTCATGCAGATTTCTTTACTTACAGCCATGGTGCTTTTCAAACAATGGTCTACGACAACATGCGGGTTGCTGTCAGACGTTTTGTAGGGCTTACCGAAAAGGAGCCCACAACAGCACTCACAGAGCTGTCCATCTATTATGGTTTTAAATTTCGTTTTTGCAACATTTGCAGCGGAAACGAAAAGGGACATGTAGAACGCAGTGTCGGGTATGTACGACGTAAAGTTTTTGCAGGTCACGGATGCGATAAGTTTGATTCTCTGGCAGAAGCCAACAAGTTTCTGTTTCGTGAATGCATGAAGCTAAATGCAAAGGCTATCTACGATGGCTCTGTTCCGGCAGATACCTTTGAAACTGAAAAGGAGTTCCTGCTCCCGGCAATGCCGAAGTTTGAAAGCTGCATGAAGAGCAAAGGCAAAGTAGATAAGTATTCTACTGTCATGGTTTCCAGGAATCATTACTCCGTTCCGGATACCTATGTATCAAAGGAAGTGGATGTCCGCCTTTATACAGATAAAGTTATCATTTATCACGATGGAAAAATTATAGCCAGACACGACCGGAATTTCGGGATCCAGCAATGGAAGATCGATATCTACCACTACTTAAGAACCCTGAAAAGAAAACCGGGTGCCCTGCATCAAAGCACTGCACTGCTTCAGTCGGACACCCAAATAAAAAACATTTACGAAAAGTATTATAGCAAAGATGTCAAAACTTTTCTAGAGGTTTTAGATGTCATATATGAATACGGTGTTGCCGCCGTCTCTGAAGCCTTAGGCAAGATTGAAAAAATCTCACCTTTTGATATGAGCGCGGATAAAATAGCACTCATATGTGCCAAAAAGGAAGAAGATGCAAAACAAACAAATATAAAAACTGACCGCTTAAGCGAGAAATCTAAAACAACGCTTTCGCAATACGACCGCCTTCGCAAAGTTCAGAACCAGTCAGAAAGGAAGGTGGTATAATGAAGGCAAAAATCCAACACGAGATCCAGGAGTACTGTAGTCTGCTAAAACTGAATGCAATCAGTGAGCATTTTGAAGAAGCAGTATCAAGCGCAACAGACTATGAAGGCTTTCTGCATCAGCTTCTTCGTATGGAAGTAGATGCTGAGGAACAGCGCGCAAAAGAACGCAAAATCAAGGCTGCCAAATTTCCATACCGGAAATATATCGAAGATCTTGAAATTGATCATCTCCCTGAAGGAATGCGAAAACGATTACCGGAATTATGTTCCCTTGATTTTATCAGAGAAGGGAAAAACATCATCATGACCGGTAATCCGGGAACCGGCAAAACACACACTGCCATTGGTCTTGGAATAAAGGCCTGTGAGCAGGGCTACCGCGTCTTGTACACAACCATTCCTTATCTGGTCACAGAATTAAAGGAAAGCAACAGCAAGCAAAAACTCCGCGCGTATCAAAAGCGTTTTGAAAAATACGACCTGATCATAGCGGATGAACTTGGATATATATCCTTCGACCGGGAAGGTGCTGATCTATTGTTTACAGTACTTTCCCTGAGGGCATCCCAGAAATCGACCATTATCACATCAAACCTCACCTTTGAACGGTGGGACGAGATATTTGGAGATGCTGCCATTACAAGTGCAATCGTTGACAGGCTTACATATAAGGCCTATCTGATTGATATGGAGGGCGATTCCTACAGACTTCGGGAAACACTTCGCAGCAACGGAACCGACTTCGAAACTGTAACTAAGTAGTAACTGCACCTGCGGAAGGAATGCGGCAGGTGCCAAACCAGGTCAAAAGTGACCTAATTTTCAATGAGCGGTTGACCGATTTTTCGGTTGACATATGCACCATGGCACTTACATCAGCACCTTTAGGTGTATCGCTGTAATCCAGTTCCTTTCCTTTTGGACGCTCATTATCATCAAGAATTTTCGTAACCATGAAGTCATTACCAGTCAACCATGAAACAGAGCCCATTTATTATAATCATCGTCTGTTCCGTCATATTTAGATTTTTGAATAGCCATAGATACTTGGGCAACATTATTAGAGTTATCACTCAGCCTCATATCAAATTCGTATTCTATATATTGTACTTCTTGCTTTAATCCATATTGATCTATAATGAAAAGGTTACTTTCCAATGAATCAAATAATTCCTGATAATCTTTCTTCATGCAATCTAGAATATAATCATATCGTTTAATTCTTGCCTGGGTAAGTAACAATAAGGAATTAATATAGGGTAAATCATAGGTTACTGCTTTGGGTATCACTATTGGATTTAGCTGGGGTACAATTTTTACATATGGTCTAAGTTCTGGTGATACGCTCTTTTCTGTAACTTCTTTCCGTGCGACCATCATTGATTGCGGATTATGAAATGTCCAATTTCTTAAATCAAGAAATTCATTTAATATCTTTTTTGCTTCATCCGTCAAACTACTTTTTAAATATCCTCTTTTTTCGTACAATGCCCTTATATCTATATACGAAAATGAACTTCCCTGATGATCTGCTATATATTTCAATAGTTCAAATTGTCTATATAACAGTTTGTCATTTATATCTTCATATACCTTTGCAGTGACTTTTTCATCTGTACAGTCCAACAATTGCTTAACTTCTTTGGAATACTCTTTATATTTTTTAAGATTACCAATTACCCCTACTATTAGTGAACCTAATACTTGACATGCCTCTTGAATACTATTTATTGGATACTGCTTATATTGTTTCTTAGTTCCACCGCTCATTTTACTTCTCTCCATTACTAATATATCATATTGTAATTTTTATATGCACATTTTTCTGATTGCCTATCACTGTATATTCCGTTTGAATTTCCGTGCAGATGGTTCTATGTAATCGAAATATTGGACAAAGTTGCAACGGTTGTATACCTTATTTCGTCTTTTTTTATATCTATCTCTGTACTCTTCCATTGCCCCCACTATTCAGTAAATTAATTACATCCGAAACTGTTGTTCTATTGTAATCACCTTCTATTGTCTGCTTTAAACAGCTAGCCGCTACAGCAAAATCAATAATTTTTTGACATTCCATTTTCGATGCCAAACCATATATCAAACCTGCTGCAAAGCTATCTCCTCCACCAACTCTATCTACAATCTGAATGTCATATTCTCTTGAAAAATAAGCTTGATTATTTTGAGCAGCATACAACATACCACTCCAACCATTTACACTTGCTGAATAACTTTTTCTTAAGGTAGTAGCCACATATTTACAACCATATATATTAACTATTTTCTTAGCATTGTCTATATAACCTTCTCTATTTATTTTTCCTTTTTCTGTATTAGAACCATCAGCATACAATCCTAACATCTTTTCTGCATCTTCTTCATTAGCAATACACACATCAACATATTGCAATAGTTCTTTCATAACATCCTGTGCTTGCTCAGATGACCATAACTTACTTCTATAATTCAAGTCACAGGAGATAATTATCCCCCTTTTTTTTGCCTCTTCACATGCCATTTTAGTTGCTTGAACCATATTCTGTGACAACGCCGGATTAATTCCTGTCCAATGAAACCAATCTATATTTGAAAATATTTTATCCCAATCGTAATCTTCACGACTCGACTGTGCAATAGCTGACTCTGCCCTATCATAAATTACTTTCGAAGGTCTTTGTGATGCCCCCTTTTCAAGATAATATAATCCAAGCCTTCCATCACCATATATTACTTTACTTGTATCTACACCAAAATATCTAAGCGAATTTATAGCTGCAATACCTATATCATTATTTGGAACTTTTGTTAGAAATGCAGAGTCCATGCCGAATATAGAAAGAGAAACCGCTACATTTGCTTCTCCACCGCAAAATGTAGTTTCCATATTATCTTTTTGAAAAAGTCTGGAATATCCAGGCGCAGCCAGTCGTAGCAATATTTCTCCAAATGTCAATATTTTCATGGCTATACTCTCCTTATATTTACAAATTTAGGTGTAGTTAAAAACTCCATTTCGATTTCTTTTGAGAAGTCTTCTATTGCATAATTTAATCCCCTATTTATTGCCTCAACTGTTGCCTTTTTAGCATAAAAATTCATTTTTGAATCGGCAAAATTCTGTGTACTATCAACAGAATATCCATCTAGTCCTGCTATATATATTTTCTTAACATTCTGTATAATTAAATATTTTATAAGCATCATTCCAGCATTATCTTCTACGGCTTCATATTTATTTAATAATTCTTTATATTTCGTCTGTATATAAACATCTGCCGATGGAATGTTAGAAGTAACAATACATTTACTCCTTTTATCCATTTCTAACTCTCTATACCTTCTCAAATTGCTTAAAAATATATAATCCACATGACATTCTTTATATTCGAAATTTATAGAAATTATTATATTGTTTTTATTTCTGGCATACTCTATAATCTTATCCTTTTCTTCTACTGAACTTTTTCCTGGTGCAATTATTAATACTTCTTTTCCTGCTACCTTCTTTTTAAATTCATTTAAATGAGTCTCATATGTCTCACCGGTTGCCATATACCTTATATATAAATTTTCTATATACTCCTTATCATAATCTGCTTTTTTATCATCATCCATCATAAAAAATATTTCATCTATATTTTCTATTGTCAATGTCTGTTTTGCATCAAGAAAACTTGCATAATTCGGATGAACATTATGCTTAGCAGATAGATAATTTGGTAATGAGTATCCCCAATAATTTTGCTGATAAAATCTATTAAGAATTTCGTCTATAATGACAAGTAATGGTTTTAAATTATAACTCGTGCCAATATTATCGTTCAAATATTCCACATAAAGTTCTGTATTAAGGTTTCCAGCTCCCCTTCCCATTCCAAATACACTACTATCTATAATAATATCTCTCTTAGTTCTTATATCTGTCAACGCCTGTGCATTTGAATATGCTAATTGCATATTATTATGTGAATGATAACCAATTTTGATATTTGTTGCTAGTTTTTTCTCGACTATATAAAATAATCTAGTTAAATCTTTCTTCTTCATAACACCAAAACTATCAACAATATAAAAAGCATATGGTTCAAGCTCGTTAACCATGTCAATTAAATGTAAAAACTCTTCATCGCTATAATTCAATGTTACCATTCCCTGGATAAAGACTTTATAACCTTTTTCTTTGATGCCCTTACAAAATGCAATTGCTTTTTCCATATCTTTTTTATGAAATGCAACTCTTATACCATCAACTGATGTACCATCATATTCCGGAATATCCTTTATGTCATATTCACCATAATTAATCATACATACAAACATTTTTCCCATTCTGTTTAATGGTATTATGGATGCTGCTTCACAAAATGTTGTATATTTTGAAACATCATTATCATATTTAACCTTATTCGTTATAAATCCAATCTCAATAATATCTATACCAGCTTCAATCAAACTACTACTAATTATTTCTATATTGTTCTTTCCAAATTTCCACTGATTACAATATCCGCCATCTCTTAATGTGCAGTCTAACACCTCAATTTTAGCCATACTTCTACTCCTTTTTATCAAATTAATGGTGTGAGTTGCATCCTACATTATATTAATTTTACCTAATTTAATCTTCTCAGAGACAATTTCTCTAACTTTCTCTAAATCATTAGGCGTATCTACAGCAACAGTTTCAGAATCCACTTCAATATATTGAACCTTATATCCATTTTCTATAAACCTTAATATTTCAATATCTTCTACAGATTCAACTTTTGCCTTACCGTATTTTAGTCCATATTCACAATAAAACTGAAGTGCTTCCGGTTTAAAGCCATATACACATACCTGCTTATAATAAGAATAGTCTATACTTCCTTTTGGGTATGGTGCTGTTGCTCTGGTCAAATATACTCCTATTCCATCCTTATTTGTAATAACCTTTGGAACAGTAAAATTTACAACATCAACTGGATCTTTAATCTTTGTCATCAGGTTAGATATCTGTAAATCCGGATTACTATAAAACGGCTGAATGGCAGCCTTGATTGTGCTTGGTTCCAAAAGAGGTTCATCTCCTTGAATATTGACAATTAAATCTGCCGGTATTTTTCTTGCAACCTCACCTATCCTATCCGTTCCTGTTTTATGGGTATCTGATGTCATTATAACTTCTATGTCCAATGACCTACATGTATCAAATATTTGTTGGTCATCTGTTGCAACGTAAACTTCATTGAAGTCCTCAACCTTCTTACACTGCTGGTACACCCACCATATCATCGGCTTGCCGCATATATCTGCCAATGGCTTACCTGGAAAACGTGATGACTTATAACGAGCCGGAATTACACCTATAATTTTCATAATAATATATCCTCCTAGTCTATTTGTTCTAATGAATTAATTATATTATTGAATTCTTCTAAAGTTTTGGGAATAAATATCTTTGTTTTGTCTTTGTATATATCTATAGTCATTTCCGCTATTTTTTGAAATTCTATGTTTGAGTCAAAAAACAGTAAATATGTAAAAATTATATATGGTTCCTTTTTACAAATCATCTTTGGTGTTATTTGGGCTGTAGATCCTGCACCTATTAACACATTATTTGAATTCATATTATTCATACTTTCAAGTTCCCACATATTATTTATATTGTCACTCGCAATCTTACTGCTATCTATTATCAAGTTCCCTTTTCGAGGATGTTTTCGTACTATTCCCTTCTCGCACAACGTTTTATTATTGTCATATAATATATTTATTTCTTTACCATTAAATCCTCTTTTTTCTGAAAGAACCTGATCAAGCAGAATATACTTATAATTGCTTATACCAGAATTTGTATTAAAATTAAATATTTTATTTGCATACTTAATCATGACGTTATCTTTATTAATCAATGGCAATTGCTCTATTATTCCAATTGTTGAATTACATGATTCTTTACAATTGACATAAATTTTATTTATGTCATAAGAAAAAACACCGACTCTTGATAATCTTCCTATTACACTGTATAATCTTCCTATTGTATCATAAAAACAATTTCCCATATACGATATAGCACCATCATCATATGCAATAACCTGACACTTATTTAAATTGTATATACATACCCCAAGTTCGTTTCCATCACCCACAAACAAAGTTTTATACTTCTCATTCAGAAAAGATGTATCTGAAAATTCATATCGTTTAATCAACTTTCTCACGTTGCACAATTCTAGAAAAGTTTTAATTTTATTCCCTTGCACTTTTTTAGGCGTACATATTATTACATTATCAAATAATCCTGAATTTTTCAAATTAGTAATAATACATTTTGAATTAGAAAAACAATCTATAATAAATAAATCAACATTTCTTATATTTTCGACTTTATTTATCACCATGTTTAATGCATTTAATATTTGGTACGGTGTATTGCATACAATAGCGTCTTTAATTTCCATGGTTTTTTCCTCCGTTTTTCTTAAAATATACTACTAAAATACCAAGAACAATTATCCCCATTCCAATTCTAACCAATATAAGTTTTCTGCCTACAATCGTGATAACACTGCACACAATCAATCCAATTATACACATGATAACTGTTAGTCTACACAATACATCGTTATTATCTATTCGTTTTGCTCTTATATAATGCAATACGAATAATCCAAATCTTGAAACACACGTAACATATGCACCTGCTAAATATCCAAACAATTTAATAAAAAGAATATCAAACACTATATTGAATATCATAATTGAAACAGTGTAAATCCATATTGCCTGATTCTTTTTATAATACATTTCTAAATTTAATGGAATTAAATATATAAGTTCAGCAAAAGAAGCTATTGTTAACGGTATAAGAACATATACCGCATCCCAATAATCTCGATTAGAGATTATCATAACAATCTCTGGTACAGCTAATATAAATAAACATAAAATTAGTGCAAAGCCTATTATAATTTTATTATTTTTATCTATTAATTCAGAATATTTTTTTTCTGATAACCCTTGAAAAAAGAAAGGAGACCAACTATTTTCTATAGAACTTAATAATGTATTAGGAATTACAACTATATTAGATGCTACTGTATAAATTCCAACCGCTGAATATGATGCTAACTGGCTTATTATTATTTTATCTGACTGTACCAATACCTGTGTGGCAATTGCATGTACTAAAAGAGGAATTCCAATAATTATTCCTTTTTTTATATACTCTATACATGGTAATTTTAAATCTGCAAAAAATAATAAATAAATACAGCTTACAACACTTGAAACAATTCCTCCATATACCCTTGCCCAGTATGTATCGTGTTCCTTAAAAACTGTATAACATAAAAACAAGGAAATTGAAATATTTATAACAGTATTAAGCAAGCTATAACCCATATATATTTTATAGCGACCTTCTAAAATAAGTTTACTGCTTATGATAGATGCAATTGCCAAGAAACCTGCTGTTATGAACGTAGCTCGCCACAAACTAATTGACATATCAGCAACAGACTGTGTAAACATAGAACATATCTGAGCTACTGAAAGCATTATTACCATTCCAATGATGGGAATCATGACCACAGAACCAACATACCTTTCGTAGTCAATTTCAGTATCATACTTTACCATTTTTATTGTATGTGCTGTTCCCAGTAAAATAATAATCTCAAATATACCCAGATAAGATTGAAAAACGCCAAAAACGCCAAAATCAGCCGTACTAATTAATGATGTAAATAATTTTAAAGTTAAAAAATTAATAGATTTAATAAGTACTGTACCTATTGTATACCAGGAGAGTGCTTTTGCAAGATTATATTTATTATTGCTCATGTTTTTTGTATTCTTTTAAGGACATCAAGCCTTTATCCTTTTCACTTATTATAAGATTCCCAATACCACCAATCTCGTTAAATGGCCATTCTACGGCAATATCCGGATCATTGTACATTATTCCGCTGTCACCCTCACCATAGAATACCTCACCACACTTATAACTTACAATTGACTCTTCCAATACAAGATATCCATGTCCAAAATACTCTGGCACATACAGTTCTCTTCTATTGTCCTCACTCAATTCATAACCTATCCATTTTCCAAATGTTTCTGAATCTTTTCGCAAATCAACTATTACATCATATACTCTGCCCTTAACACACCGTACAAGCTTCGCTTGCTGATGTCCTAATTGAAAATGTATTGCTCTGATAACTCCCTTATGTGAAATTGTATAGAATACTTCCTTAAGCTCGTGTTCTATCCCATTCTTTCTGAATTCATTAATATTATAATCTTTTATAAACCCGCCTCTTTCATCAGTTGCATAAAAAGGCTGTATTACATATGCTCCTTTTAACTCAGTTTCTTGAAAGTTGAATTTTTCTATCATCTTTATTCCCTTTTCCCTTTTTACCTATATATTTAATAACATATGAAATCAAAAGCGTAACACCAAATGAAACAATTGCACAGGCCCGTGTCTCATCACATCCTATAGCTACTAAAATCTTAAATGTTAACTGTATTACAATAGTATGAATTAAAAATCCATAATTTGATAAATCACCTATTATTACAAACACTTTTCCCTGCTTACCATCATATAACGAAAATGCATATATCATTGGTATTGCTAATAAAGAAAACCTTGCCGTGGAAGAATCTAAAAAGTTATCAATAGCTTGCATCTTACTTACATTATAGAAATGTGATATGCAAAAAAAGAATAAAAGCGTAACTGTCAATACGCATATTATTATATTCTTATTTTCTTTTATCTTTCTTGTGGAATACAAGTACCCTAAATTACATCCAATCAAAAACTCAAAAATTCGATAGTATGGTGAAGTATACACTCCCCATTCATACCAACTTACACTATTTCTGTATAAACAAAACAAATATAGAAATTGCAGTAATATAAGTAATGCAATCGAAAAAAAAGCATCCCTTCTATTTCTATATCTTTTAATAACCGCATTAATATATGGAAATATAATATACAGCAAAAAAACACATGATAAATACCAAGCTACATTATTATATGAATTACTGATTTGTGATGGAAACCAACATTGAACCAAAAAAATATTAATTAAAACATTTTTCACAAACATATAATCAAACACAATATTCTTTTGGTATATTCCCAAAGCAATAAAATAAAATGTAGTTACAATATATACTAAGTATAATTTTTTTATCCTGTCAATTCCAAATTTAAGGCATTTACCAATATTAAGACTCAGATCCTCATTACAATGACGATATACCAAAAGAAATCCTGAAAGCTCAAAAAAGAGTGTTTCCCCCCCCCCCCACCTGCATTATTGGCTAACACTCCGGCATGTCCAAAAAAGATTAATAAAAATGCAATTCCTCGTAAAGTTTGAAGGGATGAAATGTACTTATTCATACAGCTCTCCTTAATTATTATTGCAGAATTCCTTAATTACATTTGCCACCTCCTTAACATCATTATCACTAAGTTCGTAATGCATTGGAAGGCAAAGTATCTCCTCAAATATCTGGTCTGTTATTGGAAGATTATCTGTATCCTTATGGAACAGACTGAAATGATGACATGGTATATAACTGATTCCTGATTCGATATCGTGCTCCATCAAGAAATCCTTAAGCTGATTTCTATTACCATCCTTAACTCTAATTACATACATAAATGGAGTTATTGTATCATATCCTTCAGGCATTCTCTCTATACCCTTTACATCACGAAGCTCATTGTCATAGAGATGGCAGAGTTCTCTTCTTCTTGCAATAAATTTATCAACCTTTTTAATCTGTGCAAGACCAATGGCAGCATTAATATTGCTCATATGATATCTATATCCCAGTGTAGGAACATCATATATCCATGAACGTTTCTTCCAATCCTTTACATGCATAGTCTTACGGTCAATACCAAGTAATCTCTTCTTTCGAGATAAATCATCAAAATCAGGATCGTTAGTTACAATTGCTCCGCCCTCTCCGCATGTCATAACCTTGATGGAATCGAAACTAAAGCATGTTATATCACCAAATGAACCTATCTTCTTACCCTTATAATATGTCCCAAACGCATGTGCCGCATCCTCAATTATACGTATTCCTGTCTCTTCCTTAATCTTTAAGAATGCATCCATATCACATGGTCTTCCAGCATAATGTACCGGAATAATAGCCTTGGTTTTTTTAGTAATCTTCTTCTTTACATCCTCTACGTCCAGCAGAAATGTATCTGGATGAACCTCGCAGAAAACAGGAGTTGCCCCACACATCTCAACTGCCTGAGCTGTTGCAACAAATGTAAATGAAGGCATAAGAATCTCATCACCTTCCTTAACACCTATTGTATCAAGTGCCAGGTGTAATGCATTGGTACCTGTATTGGTTGTTATGACAAAACGATCTGTATTAAGATACTTTGCCATCTCCTGTTCAAACTCATTTGTCTTATATGCAAGTCCGAAGTATCCATAGTCAAATGCCTCTTTGACCTCTGCCAGTTCCTCAGCTCCACAACATCCTCTTGATGATTTAATCATTTTATTTTTCCTCCTGATTATTAAATATATTCTGTAACACATCACCATATAATTTGCGATGTGCATTTAGCAAGTCAGATGGTACATTAGCAAACCATTTCATATATCCTGCTTCATGCTCCTGACGTCCATTATTATCAATCACATACCCCTTAGGCAGCTTGGCAGCAAATAATAATGAAATATTATGTGACCTTTCAAGCTGATTAGACAACCACGGTCTGTCTTCATCCGCAAAAGACTCTCTGACAGTAATCGGTGTCTTATCATACATGACTTTAGAACCTATTTCATCAAGTGCCGTCTTTTGTACCCGCTCCTCAATGGTTTCCTTTATCCGTATGCAACCGCCTGGTATATGCCAGCCCTTACCAAAATAGATATCATCTCTCCATGTCAGCAGGACTTCTCCATTATCATTAGTTATTAAAAGATCAATATTAGCAACAGGCATCATTGTAGTGGCAAAAAGAAATAGCGGCTCAGGAAGTCCTTTTCTAAAGTCCAGGTTATTTTCCCTTGCATATTCATGTATTTCACTAATTGCCCTTTCAAGTTTATCCATAACTAGCACTCCATAAATTCTTTGATTTGCTTGTCCATGCACATACGAACATCTCCATTGTTGCACCAACATTTACTCCACTCTACGACTTTATCTATTGCTTTGTCAAGATTCCAGTGAGGTTTCCATCCAAATGTAGCCTTCAACTTTGAACAATCCAGCTTCAGAAAATTAGCTTCGTGCGGTCCGCCATCATACTTATTTATCCATTTTACCCCATCCCCCCAATGATTAACAAACAAATCAACAAGTGCACCTGTCTGGAAGCAATCCTGATCATCCGGTCCAACATTATAATAACCAGCAAATTTATTATCTTTATATTGCATTGCCGCTATCATCATGTATGCATACAACGGCTCTAATACATGCTGGTATGGTCTGGTAGAGAACGGATTTCTCACGACAATATCCTCATGCTTAATTGAAGCTCTTATACAGTCTGGTATTATACGGTCATTAGCAAAATCTCCACCGCCAATTACATTTCCTGCCCTGGCAGTAGATATAGCAACTTTTCCATCTGCAAAAAAACTATTCTTGTAAGAATGAGTTACAAGTTCTGAACAGGATTTAGAATTAGAATATGGATCAAATCCATCCAGTTCCTCATTTTCACGATATCCCCATTCCCATTCCTTGTTAAGGTATACCTTGTCTGTTGTTACATTCAAAAACGATTTGACACATTCACTGTTTCGTACACACTCAAGTATATTTACAGTTCCCATTACATTGGTGTCATATGTATATGCAGGATCTTTATAGCTATCCCTTACAATCGGCTGTGCAGCAAGATGGAATACTATCTCAGGCTGTGCCTCATCAAATGCCGCCTTCAGGCTATTATAATCTCTTATATCTCCGAATACAGAATTTACGTCTTTTTTTATCTCAGCTATATCATACAATGAGTATTCCTTTTTTGTTCCTCTTGAATATCCTGTTACTTCTGCACCTGCGTTGGCAAGAATCTTGCACAGCCAAGCCCCTTTGAAGCCGGTATGTCCGGTTACGAATACTTTCTTACCCTTATAAAACGATATATCAAAATCCATTTTATTTATCCCACACTTTCCATGGTGCCTTGCCTGTGTCCCATAATTTTTCAATCTGCTGCTTTTCACGTAAAGTATCCATGCACTGCCAGTAACCATCATGCACATAACCAACAAGCTGTTTTTCCTTAACAAGCCTGTTCATAGGTTCCTTCTCAAATGAAGTGTCATCTCCATCAATATAATCAAATATCTTAGGTTCAAATACCATAAAGCCGATATTGATTAAATCCCCATCCATATCGGACTTTTCTCTGAAAGCATCAATCATTCCATCCTGTCCAACTTCAACAACACCTTTATTCTGTCCAAAATTATACATAGACATAGTTCCAATCTTACCATGCTTCCTGTGATAATCAAGGACATCCGCTATATTGATATCTCCGACGGCATCACCATAAGTGAGCATAAATGTCTCATTTCCTACATATTCCTTGACTCTCTTTACTCGTCCCCCTGTTTCTGTAGATAATCCTGTATCTACTATTGTTACTTTCCAAGGCTCTGTGTGTTTGTTATGTACAATTACTTCTCTATTTCCACTTGTATAATCGAATGTGATATCTGAAGTATGAAGAAAATAATCAGCAAACCATTCCTTTATCACATGTTGCTTATACCCTGCACAGATTACAAACTCATTAAATCCATAATGAGAATATATCTTCATTATGTGCCATAATATCGGCATTCCTCCAATCTCTATCATTGGCTTCGGCTTCAATATCGATTCTTCTGATATTCTGGTTCCGAATCCCCCGGCTAAAATTACAACCTTCATCTTCTATTTCCTCCCTTTAGTTTGTAATTTATAGTAAATTATCCTCAAAAATAAATACACTTTTTCCAATAATTTTGCCCACACACTGGCATTATAATGAATACATGTAGAGATGACTCTATAATTAATGTGCTTGTTAATTATCTCATAATCAATAGATTCCTTATCAATTCGTTTGCTCAAATAATTTTTTAGAAATTTTCTGATTTTTATACATTCGTATATTGACTTTTTCTTTTTTCTTTCTAATGCAATCTCCTCAAGCATATCCTTCTTGCCATTTGATGCCTGACATATTTTTTCCCTCACGCTAAAACACTCCTCATACATTAAATCCGCATACTTGGAGCTATCATTCTGACTTCCTTTTCTATAATATAATAGAACTTCCGGCAAATTTAATCCTTTTGAGTAAGTAGTTATTTTACGCCACATGTCATAATCTTCAGCCATATGAATGTCATAATCATATGTAATATTATTTTCTCTTAACACATTTGTCCTATACATTGCTGCGGGATGATACATTGCACATGCAATATCTTGCATCGTCATAAAACCAATGTCTGTGGAAGGCATTTTCATTAAAACTGTCAATTTATCTTCATCATCAATGTATCTCACCCATGAGCCAACAAGACCATACTCCGGATTGTTCTCCAAAAATTCAACCTGTTTGCTTATTCTATCCCTCAATGCTATATCATCTGAGTCGATACGAGCAATGTATTTGCCTCTTGCCAATTCCAACCCTCTGTTAAGCGAATATGTTTGCCCCATATTCTTGTCATTAATCACTAATCTAATTCTCTTGTCATCAAAACTATTTATCACATCACACGTTCTATCAGTTGATGCGTTATCGACAATTAAAAATTCAAAATTCTCATATGTTTGTTCCAAAATGCTACGTATTGTATTCGAAACATTTTCCCTATTGTACACGGTCATTAAAACTGTCACCAATGGACTTTCCATAGATTATTCCCCCTATAATTTGTTTTCGAGGTTTTCAATATAATGCGTATCAAAGCAAATATAATACATATACAATACCAATGTTACCGCTGTTGAATTGTATAGAAATGGATCAACCGCTCCTAAGATTAGGTACATTATATACCCCATAGTTATGCATACGATTTTCTTCGATTTAATTTTATTTTTAGCAACATGTACTATTGGAAGTGCATACATACCCATCATTGCCATAAACGGAATAATTCCAACCTGACGTAGAAGGTTAAAATAAGATAATTCAATATCCCTTACCATAGCATTAACACCAATAGAATAAAACTCTGATTCGTAACCACTTCCTATAATAAATCGAACTATATCAGATTTCCAATACTTAATTAAACTACTCAAATGTCCGCTCCTGACGGCATCATCAAAGCTTTTTTTCTCAAAAATTGCTAATATATATCTGTATAACCCTGCACCAAATAGTCCTACTATAATTGCTACTAATGATGATAAAATAATACATACTCTTATCTTATTGTTCTTCTGAACTATTATGCAGCAAATATAAAGCAAAGCCAACATCAAAAATACATTCGCCCTTGTCCCTGTAGCAAATAAAGCGATACATGTGATAACTAATGAAAAATATTTACGTTTTTCAATGCAATATGCCTCATAAACAAACAATAAACATGCTGATTTTATGTAAAACAGACTACCAAATGTCGCATATTTTCCTTCACCATACAACGCATTATTCGTTTTACCGTACCACAAAACCATTGGATTTGTTCTCATACGAAGCACTCCGGAAATATGTAATATGAATACAATAACTTCAATATATGCCAATATCTCTAGCATTATAAAAAACACTTTTTCAAAATTAATATTAAATTTTTTTACAACCAAATATAAGAGCAAAATTACCGCCGGATACCCTAATTTTATGTTATTAATAAAGGATTTCGTTATAATAATGGATAATACAATAGTAAAAGTCGGTACTATAAGTCCGAAAAAAAAGACTAAATAATCTATTTTATTCTTTAATGGTGTACTCCAAAAATTAAGCACAAGCAATAGAAAAAGGCTAATTATTTTTATATTAAATGTATCATTTGGAAAGAAAATCACATTAAACAAAAAAATATACACTAATACTACATTCACTCTTCTAACAATTGCATTTTCATTATAACATTTTATTATTTCCTTTATCCTGTTCATTACCAAATTTTCCTTTTTATAATATATATTAGCAAATTTAGCCTATCACCTAATTGTCTGGCAAATGGTAATCTTTTAAAACTTGAGGCATTTCCAGAGTGTCGTTTATACTCCATTAATATTTCAGGCAAAAATACTATTTTGCCTTTTCTTTCTGCAACCAATCCAATCCACTGATCATGCAGGCAGCCTTTCTTAGGAAACGGATTAAGATATTGAACCAGCTCTCGCCTGAATGCCATGAGACATCCATGATATGTATTTCTCATATAGTTCTTCCAAAAGCCGGCTCTCACATTCCTATGCTCAAAAAATGACTCATATAATACATTTTTTTTCTCATCCACAACCCTTGCATCATGTTCCACCAATATGCAATCTGTGGATTCAAATACGTCACAAACATGTTTTACCTTATTAGGATACCAGATGTCATCCTGGTCACACAAAAAGATAATATCTCCTTTACATTTTGAAATAGCATTTGCAAAATTCTCAACTATTCCTTTTTGTGGTCCATCATAAATTTTAACTCTAGAATCTTTAAAAGTTTTTATAATATCTATTGTTTTATCATTTGAATTATCATCGCTAATAATAACCTCATCCTCAGAATTAAGATTATCCAGCACTGTCCTTATTTGGTCATATATATATTTTTCACCATTGTATGTTGCAATTGCTACTGATACCATCTCTATAATCCAATCTGTACTTATTTTAGAAGACTATCTTTTAATCTCCAAAATGCTTTTAAGCTTCTTTTTAAATCTTCAAAATCCGTCAGTCCCCTAACAATTCTATGTCCTATATACCATGGACGTAAATAATATTTTTTTCTGGCATATGCACAAAAATCAACCAGCTCCTTTGAACTCAATTCTGGAGTATTAATTATACAATTTAATGTGCCATCCTCTTGACAATATTCATCATATTTACCATTAATATACCCATTTGATTTTGCCCATTCATATGCCTCCGTACCTGGATATGGTATAAGAGGAAAAAACTGTGCTGTATCTGTTTTAAACCTTAATGCTGCTTGTAATGTGTCACACATTGTTTCATGTGTCTCACCATTATTTCCAACCATATAGCATGCGTGAACCATTAAACCTGCCTTTTTTGCATTCGCCATATAATCTTCAATTTGCTTTACCGTAGTACCCTTTTTTATGTTTTTTAATATCTGCTGATTAACACTTTCAACCCCAGGTATTATCAAATGACATCCTGCTTTCTTCATTAATTTCATTGTATCGTAATCAAGATTAACTCTCGCATTACACAACCATTTAATTTTTATTTTCTTATCAATAAGTTTTTGGCAAATTTCTACAGTACGTTGTTTATTTACAGTAAAAGTATCATCTTCTATAACTATTTCTTTGACTTCTGGCATATTACTAACAATATATTCAAACTCTGCTACAACATTGTCAACACTTCTTAATCGATACATGTGTCCATGCATTGTTTGTGGATATACGCAGAAATTACATCTTGCCGGACATCCTCTACCTGTAAATATTTGTATTGATGGAAATGCTGCAGCCGCAAATACATAATCTTTCACATCCAAATATTCCTTTACAAATTTTGAAATAAAAGGAATTTCATCAAGATTAGTTATATATTCTGCATCCGGGTTATTGATAACTTCTCCATTGTCAGCCCTGTATGATAACCCATTGACGTCAGAAAATGGCTTTCCATCCCTAATCGCAATTGCAAGATCTCTCACAATATAATCATATTCTTTTCTTGCAATACAATCAACCATTTGACTAATTGCCATCGTCTCCTCGACCGTTGCGGAAGGATGCGTACCAACTAATACAACGTATGAATCAGGATATTTATTTTTTAATTTTTCCGCAAATGCGACATCACTATAGATTGATGGTGTGCTGGTATCCAATACAAACAACCTACTATCTGCAATTCTAGAATCTATTAACCTTAAAGTTTCATCTGCATCCGTCCTTTTGGCACAAGCATCATAAAACTCAATATCAAAACCTTCTTTTTTTACAACAGACGCAGCATAAATTAACCATAAAGGATAATAAAGTACACCACTGTGTCCTACAGAAGGACTTCTTGATTCTCTTGAAAACTTTCCATATTCAGTCTTAAATGGTGGATTAATAAATGTTACTTTCATAAATATACCTCATCATATTTTGTAGTATTTTTTATTGTCCTTCTCCAAGGACTTTATAAAACAATGTATTAACATGCTTTTGGGGACTTTATTTCTTTCTTATTTTCATTCTCTTAGAGACACTGTGTAAAGTATATCGCATCGTTAGTAAAAAAGAAATCACTTTATTGTAACCGACAGCATTATATGTATTAAAAGCCATCATTGCCGACTTAAGTCTATTACTTGATTTTGAATTTTTCTGCACCCTATATATCAACAGTGGTTCATTAATTCCATATGCAAATTTTTCATTTTTTAAAATTGTTAACCAAATATAATAATCTTCATGCATCCTATCATTTGGCATCTTCATATTTTTCATTACAGATGATTTCACCATTGCTGAAGAACAAGATACTAAATTTTTACGCAACAACGTCTTGTAAGACGTTTTTTCTTGTGCAGGCATAATATAGTGAAACCTTTTCCCTTCACTATTTATAAACGCTGATGCTGTATAACTCAAAACTGCATTTTTTTTCTGCATAAGTGCAACCTGCTTGCATATTTTGTCCTTTTGCCATATGTCATCACTGTCTAAAAAAGCTATATATTTTCCTCTCGCATATTCAATTCCTCTATTCCTGCTATAAGAAACACCTGAATTAATATCGTTATTTAGAACATGTATCCTGCTATCTTTTTTTTCATAACTCTTTAAAATTTCACCTGTTAAATCTGTCGATTTATCATTTATAACAATTAATTCTAGATTTTTATAAGTTTGTGATATAACAGAATCTATTGCTTTGTTTATAGTCTTTTCAGCATTGTATGCCGGCATTATTACACTTACCAAACATTCATTTACATCATTCTTTGTCATTATTTTCACCCATTTATATTAATCACATAAATTTTATAACACAGCCTCTTCGCTAATTTTAAATGTATCTTTATTTTCTCTAATCTCTATCCAATCATCTGGAACATTAAGTTCCTTACTATAAACTAATGTCCCAAACACCTTTTTGCATACACCTATTCTTTTTGATGTAAATCCTACAATAGGATTTAATATATTCAACTTTTTCATCTTTTTGCCGTTGTCTTCTGCAATAGCCTTTACCATATCATAAGTCTTCACATAATCTGCATTCTGTGGAAGGTATATTCCAGACTTTTCATTATATATTATTCCAATTATTGCAGATGATAGATTATCGATATATATCATACTTCTTTTGTTATCGTAATCAGGGAAAACACCTACCTTGAGTGCAAACTTTCTCAGCGTCTGGTAATTACCCTTGCAGCCATTTCCGTATACCATAGGTGGTCTGACAATTGATACAATAAAACTTTCATCATTAAGCTGCCATAATAACTTTTCTGCTTCTGCTTTTGATTTGCCATAAGCATTTATAGGATTAATTGCTGTATTTTCATTGATTACACCCACATTAAGTCCATACACACTCATAGAGCTTAAATATATGAACTGCTTTACGCCCTCTTTTTTTGCCTTGTTTGCAATTTTAAAGGCTAAGTCCCTGTTAACTTCATAATATAAATGCCTGTTCTCATCGGTCTCTTTTACATGTGCAATACCTGCTACATCATATACTACATCATATTTAGAGAAATCCATATCAATCCACTCATCGGTTCTAGTATCAAATGAATCAACTACAATATTTTCATACTGAGAAACAAATTTTTTAAATTTATCACCTATATATGAACCTGCTCCAGCAATCAGCACTCTTTTTTCTTTACTATAGTCAAGGCTATTGTCACACTCAGCTAATGGAATATTACACTCTGTTACCTGCATCGCTCCGGTTCCACCTTCAACCACACTGTCATCATGTCCCACCTTACTTACAGTTCCAAAGAAGCATTTCGCATCAAACAACAGGCTTTCCCTCTGAACATATTCTCCATCAAGCTTTGCCTTAACAGGTATCTCAAGCTCATCACGTCCGTTAATCTGTGCCCATCCTGTGAGACCTGGCTTCACATCATTGGCACCGTACTTGTCCCTCTCTGCTGTAAGGATATCCTGATTCCAAAGTGCTGGTCTTGGTCCTATCACTGACATGTTTCCAATGAATATATCCCATATCTGTGGAAGCTCATCAAGACTGTGAGCTCTGATGAATTTTCCAACCTTGGTTATGTACTGGTCAGGGTTACCAAGCATATGCGTCGGTACGTCATGAGGTGTACACATCTTCATAGAACGGAACTTGTGCAACTTGAAGAACTGCTTGTTCTGACCAATACGCTTCTGTGTAAAAAGAACAGGACCCGGATCTTCAATCTTTATAGCTATTGCAATTATGGCAAAAACTGGTGACAGCACAACAAGTCCTCCAAATGAAAGTATAACATCAAGAGTTCTCTTTACATATTTATCGTAGAAACCCGGGTGGAATTCAGAATCACCAACAGCCTCAAGATGTCCCCTAACACCATCCGCATTCTCCTTATCAGACTCATCTTTCACGAATATGACCTTCTTCCCCTCAAATGGGTTCTTGTCATCGCTGTTATCACTATACACTGAGCTGTCCTTTTTCTTATTGGCTAACAGCTTCATTCCTATAAATGCTGTACCAAGCACTCCAGCAGCAACTCCTATCACTTTACTAAGACTTTTTCGTTTTGAAGACATGTCCTTAACCTCTGCTTCCTTCTATATTTATCTAATTTTTAAATTCAGTTAAACTCATGTTTAATATCCACTTACAACGCAGCCTGCATCTATACGAGTATAATCATCAACATGACCGCCTGCTTTTACTATCGCACCTGCATTTATATGAGAACACATCCCCACCTCTGTATCATGGTCAATGATAGCACCGACACTCACTATTGCTCCCCTGTGCAGATGTGCCCCTGTGTTGACTATCGCCCCCGGTTCTATAACCACACCAGACTCTATCTGTGCATGTTCGCTCACATACGCTGTTGGATGTATAAGACTAGGTATAATATAACCTATATCTACCAATCTGTCGAGTATCTTTGCCCGGACAGTATTATTTCCTATAGCACAAAAAGCATTATGATAATTTTCTACGAACTTATCCATTTCATCTATTTTACCTATCGCAGTTTCACTGTTATCATCAAGAAACACAATATTATCATATCCAAGTTCTATGGCAATCTCCGCAACAACGCGTCCATGCCCACCTGCACCAATTATCAATAATGCTTTCATGTTCACAATCTACCTTTATTTTCATGTAATTATATTACTTTGTAATGTAGTAATTCTTAGCAGCTCCATCACTCTCCTAAACCTCACTACATCTTACAACCTTACACTGTTTCCTATAAAATGCAATCCCATATTTCAAAATCTTCCGCATTCCATCATCCTCAAGCCTTGCGGTATACCGTTTTTTCTCAATCTGCTCTATTGCTTCGCTGCAAGCCTTAGCAAATTCACCATCCTCGGCATACTTTACCTCGATAACAATACCTGTTCTTGTCTGAGGTACTTCTATCAGTATATCCGAATACCCCTCACCTGTCTCCGCATTGGACATCACAAGCCAGCTTTCCTTGTATCTTAGAAGCCCTAAGAGCATTCCACGATAGGAATTCTCTTTTCTCTCCCTGCGCACTGCCGTGTCGCGTATACTTATCGTATTCCATAGATAATCTCCAAGAAGGTGTTCTATAGTCTGTGAATCACCCTTTGCAAATGCCTCACAAAATGAATTTATTGTAGCACTGTCACTATATGCGTTTTCTGAGAACCACTCCTTTATCTGTGTGATAAAGAGAGTTCTTATCTCATTATTAGGTATTGCCATATTATATCTTCTTCCATCAGCAACACCTCTCTGCGTGAGATATCCCGTAAGGAACAGTACACTCCACAGATTATCGATTGAAGAATCGAGTTCGTTGTAGGTCAGCTCCTGACGGAGCTCCTTGATGATTGATGAACCTGCTATAAGCTCCTCTATTTCTTTTTTAGTCTGTGGCAGAGCTTTATCAATAAAGCGGCGAACCATCGCATTTCCGCTCGTATTAGACCAGAAGTCCTGCGGCGCCGCCTGGCTGTCAGTACACAATAAATCCGTGTAATTTATCACATCCCATGGACAATATACATCTATATTGCCAAATCGGTATCCATCATACCATCTTTTCATCACATTGTAATGTGCTGTCAGCTTATAATACTCTAATATCTGCTTCACTTCGCTGTCCGTAAATCCGAAATACTCATCAAAACGAACATCTGTAAGCGACATTATCTTCATGTTATTAAGTCCGGTAAATATACTTTCCTTGGATATCCTAAGGCAGCCTGTGAGCACTGCAAAATATAGGTCTGAATTACTCTTCAGGGCATTCCCGAAAAGATTTCTTATGAGCAGTGTCATCTCATCATAATAGCCGTTTTCAAACGCCTTGTTAAGCGGCACATCATATTCATCAATAAGTATAATGACCTTGCAGCCATAATGCCTTGCCAATAAAGTGGTCAGAGTTCTGATACTGTCTTCAAGGACGCTCCTGCTCATCTGAAATCTTCCTTGCGTCCCATCCCCCTGCATCGTGAGCTGGTTATATGCACGTTTATCCTTTTCAGTAAGCTTCTCGCTCTTTTCCAGAAACTGAAAACGCATTGCTTCTCTTCCGATTATCGTCTTGATTGACTCAACAGCCATCTCGAAGCTTGTTCCCTCTGCACCCTTAAGCGTTATGGACACAACAGGAAACCTTCCCATATATTTCTCACATACAGCATGCTCGCTGGAAATGTATAAGCCATCGAACAGCGTACTGTCGCATCCGATTTCAAAAAAATTCCTGAGCATGCTCATGTTAAGCGATTTTCCAAAGCGTCTTGGTCTGGTGAACAGGTTAACCTCTCCCCAGCTCCTGCACAGGTCGGCTATCAGCCGCGTCTTATCAACATAGTAGAAGTTCTGTGTTATTACTTTTTCAAAATCATCTATCCCTATAGGCAGCATCTTGCGCACTTCCACAACGTCACTCCTTTTTTACAGCCCGTGCTATCGCAAATCCTATATTATTGTCGATTGCATAAGGCTCGGCATCACTTCTTATTATCCGGGTGATACGTCTTAACAACCCCAGCCACAATCTCCTCAATATTCTCCGTATTGTTATAGCTTACCTCAGCAAGCATCTCCAGCTGCTTCATGAATTCTTCAATATTAAACGGTATCGGCTTGCCGATGTGAATGAGATCATTCTGTGTCTTCTGCAGTCCCTCCTCAGCCATGAGCTTCTCCTCATAGAGCTTCTCACCCGGTCTGAGCCCTGAGTACACTATCTTTATATCGACATCCGGAGTGTAACCGGACAGCTTTATAAGGTTACGCGCAAGCAGATCTATCTTCACAGGTTCGCCCATGTCAAGCACGAAGATATCTCCACCCTGTGCGTACACACCGGCCTGGAGCACAAGGCTTACAGCCTCAGGTATCGTCATGAAGTATCTTATGATGTCGGGATGTGTTACCGTCACGGGTCCGCCTGCTTCTATCTGCTTCTTAAATAATGGAATTACTGAACCGTTGCTTCCAAGTACATTGCCGAATCTTACAGCTGCATACTGTGTTATATACTTCTTGCCCGCCTCAAGAGGCTGCTCCTTCGTGGTTGTAACCTCACTGGCTGCCGCTGTCATCTTAAGAACGCTCCTGTATGCCTCATCATCATCCGTGTGTGCATACAGCTTCGGAAGTATATCTGTCCTTCCGTCCCTGCATATCACATTCATGCTCTGTATTACCATCTCACACAGACGCTTGCTGGCTCCCATAATGTTCGTCGGGTTGACTGCCTTGTCCGTGCTTATGAGGACAAATCTCTCCGTTCCATACTTCATTGCCGCAAGTGCGGTCTTGTAGGTTCCGATTACATTGTTCTTGATTGCCTCGTTAGGGCTGTTCTCCATGAGCGGTACATGCTTATGTGCCGCCGCATGGTATACTATCTGAGGTCTGTACTTTTCAAATACGCCCTCTATTCTTCTGCTGTCTCTTACCGAACCAATCAGCACTACAAGATTGAGATCCGGGCAGTTTTTTCTAAGCTCCTGTTCAATGTCATAAGCATTATTCTCATATATATCAAAAATAACCAGCTGCTTTGGATGGTGCTTTGCAACCTGTCTGCACAGCTCACTTCCTATGGAGCCGCCACCACCTGTCACAAGGACAACCTTTCCCTCGATATAGGTACATATCTCATCCATATTGACCTTAATTGGTTCTCTGCCAAGGAGGTCAACCACGTCCACCTTCTTCATCTTGCTGAGCGATACCTCGCCGTTAGTAAGCTGATATATACCCGGAAGGGATTTAATCTCACATCCGGTCTCCTTACATATATTGAGGATTTCTCTTCTCTGTTCATTGCCTGCCGCAGGAAGAGCCACCAGAATCTTGTCTATTCCATACTTATCAACGCTCTCGAATATGCTGTCACGTCCCCCTACTACAGGGATTCCGTCCATATATCTTCCCCACTTGTTAGGGTTGTCATCTATCATACAGCACACTCTCGTCTGCGACTCATTGGAGTTTTTCAATTCTCTTAAAATCACCTGGCCTGCTGCCCCGGCACCAATTATCATCGCATTATGCTTAATATTGTCGCGAAGCTCTCTTCTCTGACGCTCCATGGTAATATATCTGTATGAAAAACGCACAGCCGTAACGAGGCAAAACTGAATAATCGGTCCTGTAATATAATACGACATCGGCATCCTTGAGAAAAGTACTGTAATACCAATCCAATGAAACACCGTTGTTATTGCGCTTGCTCCAACAACTCTGTTAAGCTCATTGAAAGAAGCAAATCTCCATAAGCTGCTGTACAGACGAAGCACATAAAATATCACAATTGTAAACACCGTATATATTGGTGCAAACTTCAGATATGCCATAAAGTATTCCTGAGGAATACTTTTATAACTAAATTCAAATCTCATAAATAGTGCAAAAAAATAAGAAAAATTAATTGCAACCACATCAAATATCATAAGATATATCGCTATAACCTTCCAATGCGCTATCGTTAATTTCCCTTTAATTCCATTCATATTTCTACCTCTGTTATTCTGCACAATATTTATCCTCACTTAAGCTCTAAGTTAGCATTATAATTATAGTCTCTATTCTATGAATAGTCAACAAAAAACTATTCCCAATCTATATGAAATTCTCCTGTATTGTAGTACAACTCATAATACATCTCTCTATAGCTTCCGCCATTAGCAATATACTGCTCCCAATACTCCTTCTCTACATCCGTCACATCCCTGTAATAGATTGCATGGTATATCGCCTCTATTGCTTCGTCCACGTTCATTGCCCTTTCAATGAACTCGTCTGATTCAAGAACCTTGTATGCAATTTCATCAAGCGTCTGCTCATGTGCCCCTATCTTCTGAATTTCCGAATATATCTCCTCGTATGTTCCACGCCTTCCAAGCAGATAGAAGTATACTCGCCTTACATATCCCCAGTAATCAATACGCATAGGATAGCACTCACTGTCTCTTCCATACAATGTGTATTTATCATACTCGCCCATTTTTGAATAGCCAACAAGCTTCATATACTCATCCATCTCGTACTCGGTCTCTATGACAGCATAATCCACACAGTTAATTGACAACATTTCTCTAATCAGATTATGCTCAGTCTGTCCTCCACCTACAACCATTGAATAGATTAGTGGCTCTGATAACAGAAGACTGTCAGCCCATGTTGTATCTGTTATATCGTATGCCATGACGAACTCACTGTTGAGACCTCTAAGGTAGCTATATATCTCTGTATCTGCGGCTATTCTTATTCTCTCCGCCTCTGTATAAGCATCATTGCATATTTTATATCTCCTCTCAGCCACATCGTTCATGATATCATCCGACATCTGACTATATGTCTCATTTCCCTCTGCAGCATACACCTTACTAAAATCAGGTGACACATCCGAACGATATGCCGCCAGACCTATTATAATAACACCGGTTGCTACCACACACCTCTTCCACAGCGTATCTGCATCTCTGAATATTATAAAAGTTGCTGTCATAGCACACATCATCGTTACAGGAATGGCATATACATAGCTCCTATATGCATCCATTCCCCATATCCACTCTATAAGATAGAATATCAAGTCATTATACATCAGGATAAGCATTACTGCTCCCGCCACAACCATCTTCTCAACTTTATCCTCTCGTGCCTTTGCAATCAGATATATAGCCGACATAAATGCAAGAATAAGAATAGCTGTATTTCCCTGATAACTTCTGAATATCTCAATCACATTTTTCATAGCCACGACCTCATATCTTACTGCATACGCAATAGATTATTATATATATAACACTAGGAATCAGACTTACACCACTTATCACTATCTCTCTTACGTCTTTTTTACATACTGCTACCGTTATTGCCCCACATAATATCGTAGCCGGTATAACCATAATCGAAGATGCAGATACTGCACATCCTGCAATTCCACACAGTATAACCTTACTCCATCCGGATATAGCATCATTTCTAAGAATCTCAATAAATCCCAGAACTATAACAGGAATCAAAATATATGGTATCTGGCTCATCTCATCATAGGCACCTGTCAGCAGAAAATATCTTTCATTACTGTACAAAAGCAGGTATAAATTAGCAGCCTCATATAATATAATAAAGCCTGTCAACATCCATGTCTTATTCCCAAACAGTTCTTTTCCAAGCAAATATACAACATTTATACTAAGCAATATTGTTATTATTCCCATAACATTATGCTGTACACACACAGCTGACAATTTTAGAAATTTTGCCCATATAGCTGAATGCATATAATATCCAGAAAGCGCATATCTAATGTCTGGTGTTTTTATATCCACACCTGTATACACATCCCTAAGAAACATTTTTCCCGTCGCCACTGCATCGTTTATACATGCATACGAATATGAGCTATCCGTCACATAGCTCACACCCACTATGTACACAAGCAATATTGCCAATGTTATAACTACCACCACAACCACTCGTATCCATTTTTCTTCAACGAACTTTATTACACTGTGCACTGTCTGGACTGAGGTCTTTCTCACAATAAAGGCTGCCACCAATATTCCAACTATCAGGAAAATCAGCCACACCACGCCAAGCAGCTTCAAGCTGTTTTTTAATGCGATGCTGATAAGATATAACACCTCGAATGTTGAAAAATAAACCATATATCCATACAGCATATTAAGTGCCACACTCTGCCTTTTTTTTATTATACACGAGAATGCCATACCTAATATCTCAAATATCGCCGTGAGCACAATCACCGCTATAATAGCTTTCAATGCCATAATTATTATCCTTCCGTTCCCACTTTATAAACCTCATATATATCCGTTGTTCCAAGAAGCACATAGTTAAATTTGTTAAGATACCCACCCATATCAAATTCGCTCTTAATTATTATATAGTCAACCTGAAGCTCTGCAAGTATCGCTCTCATAGTCTCCTCATCCGTCTGCTCCCCTAACTGTTCCATTCTAACAAGTGCCGGGTTTCCTGTACCATCTTCGGTATAATATCCCTGTTCACTTCTACGGTCATTTAAATAATATTCTCTTGACACCTTATATACTATATTAGCATTATAACACCTCAATCTACTGAATACATATTCGTCTGTTAGAACCGTGGGTTCGGACTTTTCTGCATCAGCTTCTATTATATTAGATATATCTATTATATCATCCCTAAACCCATATATGTTATCTTTATCAGACAAATGCCTTCCTACCTCATCAAATGTTCTGCCACTTATTACACAAACAAAAAAAATGAAAATAATAGCTAACTTAACGAATCTATCGCTACATGTTTTTACCATTTTGACAAGAAACACAGCAACCATAAACATAAGCGGTATTGCCCATATAAATCTATAATATGTATCTCTTAGATTAAAATAAGAAACAATATTAAAGCAAACAGGGTTAAAAATAAACAACACTGCAAAAAAGCATAATAATCCATATACTGCCCTGCCCCTAGGCGATGCCTTGTACAAAAAAAACATAATTGCTATCAAAGAAAATAAATACATTAAACAGTCCGCCGGATAACGGAACAAAATGTCCTGTACTGAATTAACTCCATACATATTCTAAATACCACCTCATATTGTAATTACTAAATAACCCATGACATACAGATAATACACAACAAGCGATACCGCATTAGCCACACAACACCCCACCCCATATAGCACATATCTAAACTTCCTATGCAACACGGCCATACTGCATGCAAATGTCATTGTAAGAACAGGAATAATAAGTATTGATGACATAGACACCGGAATACTGGCTGTCGACAATATTCCCAACTGCCTCCACCTATACCCTTGAATTTCCTTACTCCTCATCATAGAATACATTATAAGAAAGTGTGCCGGTATTACCACATTACAGCAATATGCCTTTGCTTCATAAGCTCTGTACATGAAGAATTCACCCACAGCAAACTCAGACAAAAAGAAGAAGTTCATTGCAAAGTATACTGCTGTAAACAAATATGCATACTTCACGTCCTTCTTAAATACTCTCTTGCCTATGAGGAATGCTATGCAGTATGTCATGAGTATATCAATTATAGTTACACCCTGCTTCTGCATCATTATAGCAGAAACCCTGAACACACGGCACAGCACTGCTGTGTGCATGTAGAATCCTGATAAGCCATATCGCAGTTCAAGCGAACCCATTTTATAACCCATCTCACTCTGGTATATGAGCATTCTGTCATAATGCACTGCACTATTTACCATTCCTATATAATATGCTGTATCAAATCCATAATAAAAGGTTCTTGTTCCATAATAGACAACCACAGCAAATACCACCGCAGCAATCAGCACATAAGGCAGGCTGTCACACTTTAACTGCTCCCATACCTCCTTAGCAACAGACACTATTTTCTTCCTAAATACTATCACCGATACTACCATATCCACACCTAGAAACACCATCCACGCTATTGCCAGATGTGTTAGTCTTAGCTTCAATATAAAAAACGGAAGATAAAACAACTCAAATAAAATAAAGTACACAAAGAAACCGAAAACTAAGTTATACATCCCATTAAGTCTTAGTTTAAACAATCGGTCAGTCTGTATACCCATAACAAAAAAACAAAATATTAGCATTAGACATATTAAATATGTCAATATCAGATTATGTACCATTATATATTTTCCTATCCTGTTTATTTACGTACCACAAACGCATTATTGTATTGATTTTATACTTACATAGCCGCATTGTCAATATACCATTATTAAGTAAGACTATATCTGGCATTATGCATAAAACATTGTCATCCCAACTCTTTCATGCTATACTTATCTTAAATTATATATAATTAAAGAGGTTAAATATCCATGAATAAAACAACCATAGTTGTTCCTGTATACAAGGACTGGTCAACACTCGGTTCTTGTATTGAATCACTTAAGAAATACGTTCCATCCGGAAATTCCGTTCTGTTAATCAATGACTGCGGACCGGAGTGGGAGGAGCTTGAACATAATATTCTATCGGCTATTACAGGCTGCCCTAACTTCACCTATGCCAAGAACGAAGAAAACCTTGGCTTTGTAAAGACATGTAATCATTCCCTTGAGCTTGCCGACCCGGCAACCGATATTCTTCTTCTCAACTCCGACACGGCAGTCACTGAAGGCTTTCTCACCGAGATGCAGGAGGTTCTCTATGCCGATGAACGTCATGGTGCCGTATGTCCGAGAAGCAACAATGCGACTCTTCTCACCATGCCTCCGAGGAAGAATACCATAGCCGAGCTGACCCCCGAGGTAAGCCACTCCATATATGAAACGGTCAAGGACATGCTTCCTCGTTGGACTATACTTCCTACAGGTGTCGGTTTCGCACTGCTCATAAAGAGGGACGTTCTTAATCGTTTCGGACTATTCGATGAGATATACAGTCCTGGCTACAATGAGGAGAATGACTTCTGTGCACGCATCAACCAGTACGGCTTCAGCATCGTGATGGCTAACCACGCGTATGTATATCATTATGAGTCTAAAAGCTTCGGTTCAAGACGTGCGAAGCTTGATGCGGAGCATTTTGCTATACTAAACAAGCGCTATCCTTACTATTCAAATCTTATAAGCACTTATTTTCATGGTGGAATGGAACCTGTTGACTACTTTGCCGACCTGATTGGCGATGGTCTATACCATAAGAAGCGCATACTGTTCAGCCTCTACGAGACACCTGCTTCGTACAACGGAACTGCCAAATACTCTATATCCATCTATGAGGCGTTTCTCAGACTGTACGGTGACAAGTATGATGTGCACCTTCTTATCAACCGCGCTGCTGATAACTTTCACAAGCTTTCCGAGCGCCACAATAACGTATGGTACCCTGACACAATAAATGACCAGACATTCCATATCGCATTCTCTCCATCGCAGATATACCATATTGAGCACATGTTCATACTTAACAGAACCTGTCTCAAGTATGTATTCTGCATGCAGGACATTATCAGCATAAGAAGCTCGTACCTATTGGTTCAGGATCCTGAGCGCAACGAGATATTCCGCTCATCAATTCACTACTGTGACCTTATGACCTCCATAAGCGAATTCTCACTCAAGGATACTGTAGACTTCTACAAGACGGAATTCGATAAGCGTAATATACCTACCAGAGTTATATACCACGGAACAGATAAGCTGTATGACCCTGCTAAGAACCCCGGCTTCAAGCTGCCATTTGATAATTACTTCGTAGTTTTCGGCAACTTCTACAAGCACAAGTTTGTGCCTCAGCTGCTTGAAGCACTCAAGTCCTCGAAGCACAGGATTATCGTAATCGGAAGCACCTCCGAAGGAGCTATCGGCAGCAACATGTATGGATATAAGTCCGGCAATCTGTCCGACGAGTTCATAGATTATGTACTTGGCAATTCACTTGGAATAATATTTCCTAGTATATATGAGGGCTTTGGTCTTCCGTTTCTGGACGGAATGAGCTACTCCAAAAAGATTATCGTAAATAATACTGAATTAAATCGTGAGCTTAGGAACTACTTCGATGCATTCAGTGAAAATGTATATATCTTCAACTCACTTGATGATGTAGATGGTATACTTGATAAGATCGAAGCCGATCCTGTAATACACTATAAGAACAATGATTCCCATATAAGAAGCTGGGAAGACTCTGCAAAAGAGCTTGAGGACTGTCTTGCAGGCGTGCTTGCAGCTCCTGTCAATGTTGAGCTCCTCTATGAGCGCTGGCATTTCTACCAGTACCTATCGAATGTACACCGCATATATGCAGGCAGTTCCAACATGAAGAAATCCCGCTCCATCGAGATGGAAGGCTTTCTTCAGGGGCTTATCAACCGTTTTCCTCACATATATGGGGTATATAAGAAGGTAATCGTAAAATTCGACCCTGACCACTATAACTAATCCCCAGATAACCGCTGTAACACAATTATACATGAAAAAGTCCCAACCTGATACCTATTGCATAGCGCAAAGTATCAGATTGGGACTTTCTTATATCTTATCCTGTTTTCTACCTTCCCTCTGCCTTTCCCACATTCATGTAGTGAATATAATATCTTTCCATATCATATCCAAAGGCTTCTCTAAGGTCACTGTAAAGTGTACGGTAAAGGTATGGATTGAACTCCTCGCATGCCTGTCTGCCTTCTTTCATTCCATATTTTACAAAATGCTCAATAAGTGCTCTCTCGTCATCACCAAATGCGTTCCTTAAGTCACCATATTTTGCCAGATAATAATCCTTGTTATATACATCCTTATAGTCAACACCATTGTACACGGTAGAGCTTGTCGCTATCCTATGCTCTGCTGCCCCATAGTCTATATAATGTATATAATATGCCTTATTATCATCGCCAAATGCATTCTTTAAGTCCGAATACTGCTTATATGTCTCCAGGTCAAAGTCGAGACTGCCTTTTCTTCCTTCTGCCATTCCATTCACAATAAAATGCTTTAGAAGCATATTGGAATCTCTTCCGAATGTCTCTGCCACATCAGGATTATTATTATAATAATATTCTTCATTATACACCTTGGAATAGTCTCTCTCATCATAGAAGGTTCCATTGCAGATTCTGTTCTCATACTGACCATACAATATATAATGCAGATAATATGTGTATATATCATCACGGAATGTAGCCATCAGATCCGGATTATATTTGGCATAAGCCTCTATATCGAATATATCATTACCTCTTTGCTTATTTCTTGTCCCCTCCTCAACAAAGTACTTAAGCACAAGATAATCATCATTATCATATCTCTTAGCAATATCAGGATACCTTGTTATATAATACACCTTATTGTACACTGCAGCATAATCCACTCCGTTATAGGTTGTATTAGACAGCATGTGTGACGCAATTCTGCCTTCATTTAATCCGTATGTAATGTAGTGATTATAGTATGCAACAAGGTTATCCCCGAATGCATTCCTAAGATCCTCATAATTCTGCTGATAGTAATATACATTAAACTTCTCGCATGCCTGATGCCCGGCCGCCATTCCATAATTGATAAAATATTCCTCTGCCTTCGTATAGTCATTGCCACATGCAGAAGCTGCAGCCGGATATTTCTTGAAATAATACACCGGGTCTACCAGCTCACTATATCTTGATATTATATTAAAGGAAGTCTTAATCTGTCCACTGTACTCCCCAATTCCGGTTACTATGACATTCGCCACAGGTCCCTTCTTGTTATGTGTATAGCTGAGGGAATAATCATCATTCTGAGTCAGAAGCTCACCATTATAATGCACCTCAACAGAAGGCGTATAATATTCTCCTGAATACAGCACATCACCTACAGGACTAACACTCGCAGCAGTAATATCCTTTTTCTGCGGAGCATTACATGTTATCTCACCCGCCGGTGTTACAGAATCTGTCGCATATAGGGCTGCTGTGCTGTCATTTCCTGTGTATTCCGCTGTGTTCCATGTATCACTCAACCATATCTCGACCCTGTCAATGCTGTTTCTGTACTTCCATCCGGATAAATCAGTATATATATACTGTCCATCCCCCGCTGTCAAACTTCCATACGCATCATATATATGGTCTTTACTTGTAACTCTTATTCTTAACACTGCAGCTTTATCAAGATTGATACCCACACATAAGTAAGGTACATTTGACAAATCAAGCGAATCAAAATATCTTACCCTGCTCGAGTATATGGCATCATCCTGATTCATATCCCATATATCAGTACCTCCCCGAAGCTGTACCGCCTCCTGAGGCACTAGTGAATCAGCATTTCTGAACACACCCCCATGGTCTATACTCTTCATCTGTGCAAACATATCAGCTTCGAAATTGTCTATAACTTCATTCCATGAACCAATTCCCAACACATCAAGTGCAAACTGTGTGTATTCAAGTGAATCCGTTGTATCCATATATTTAAACATTTCATATGACAGCTTAGGTATCTCAGTCTTGTAGCGAAGCCCGAACTGGAAATAAGGGCTTCCCTCACTGATATCTCTGTGTGCCCTTATTATGAATGCCTTAATGTATGGATTGCTCTCAGCCTTGTAGTATGAATAAGCTATGTTGGCTGCCTGCTTTGCTTCATTCTGACCGCATATAACCGAGTATGATGTATAGCCCACCTCTGATACTATTATTGAACGCACCTGACCGCTCTGCGTAAGAAGATTTTTGGTGAAATAGTCCGTAAGAATATCTATGTTCTTCATAGACACCAGCGGTGTATACTCGTCCATCGTGACCTCTCCGCCATAGGTCGGCGAACCGTCCGTGTCCGTTGTAGGTTCATCTCCGTCATCAAGCGTATCTGGATCACCGAGCGGATAAGGATAAGGATGCCATGCGACACCCCAGTCCATCTGCTGATCCTTCTTCTCGTTGCGGTTGAATTCCTCAAGGAACCATCTCGCACCATAGTCCGTCATTGTATTGGCAGTCTGCCATCTGTGTTCCAATGGTATGTATACCTCAGCGTCAGGATTAATCTCCTTTATTACATTGTAGAACATCTTGAACTGCTTATAATATTCCGCCACATAGCTGCTGCCCTCACGCGGCTTGAGATAATTGTACTGAAGGTTGTCATTTACCTCGTTTCCAATTACCCAGTCCTCAACCTTGCCTTTATCGCCGCCATTATACCTTTCTGCAAGAAAATAGGTACATGACTCTATCAGATTGATGCCTTCCTCAGTTACGGCATTGAAAGCGTAGTACTGGGTGCCATCATTAAAATCCACCCCGGGATACCTCAGCTGTGGGAAATCCTTATTGTATCCATTCACAACCGCAGCAACTATACTTATTCCTGCATTGGTGAGTGAGCTTATCGTGTTGTCATACAGTGCAACCTTATCTGCATTGTAGTAATAGGTCTGCCCCTTGTAGGTGTAGGAATATCCTGTCGGTTCACTGCTTACCAACTCATTATAGAAAAAGTTAAGAAAGCCATAGCTCACCCCTATATCCTGTATGTCTACAAGCAGAGGATAATTTCCATCAACTATCTGTATTCCCTTCTTGGAGACCTCTTTTCCCGGTTCATCATTCTGTGTCTGAACCGCCGCCGTCTCCCCACTGTCATCTGCGAAGCTGTACATCCCCCCTGTTGCTATGCATACTGAAGCTATAACTATCAGCAATAATGTCTTTATTGAAAATCTGTTAAATCTGAAACTCATACATGTATCCTTTATCTTATTTCTCATCCTGAACATTCCATAGCTGCTCTTAGATTCAGCAAATCAAATGGCAGCGAAATACACTATCCCGCTGCCATCTGTTCATAAGTAGGCTTGAAACTTAATGACTCTTTCTGTTCTCAGACTTGCCATACTTGATATAGTGTATATAGTAAGTCCTTGTGTCATCTCCGAAAGTATTTACAAGGTCTGCATTGTTAGCCTTGTATACATCAAGGTTGAACTCCTCGCTTGCCTGACGGCCTTCGTTGATTCCGTAGTTCATGAAATGATTGAACAGCGCCTGCTTGTCATTTCCGAATGCATTAGCTACGTCCTTGTGGTGTGCATAATAGTAATCGGCATCGAATACTGCTGAGTAGTCAACTCCGTCCACTACATAGCTGCCTGTGCTTCCCTGATTTCCGCCATTGCTTCCTGTAGCCTTTCTATTCTCTGCCTTTCCATACTTTACATAGTGTACATAGTATGTTCTGGTATCTCCACCGAATACATTAACAAGATCAGGATTGTTAGCCTTATATGCCTCTACATTGAATTCTTCGCTCGCCTGACGGCCTTCATTGATTCCGTAGTTCATGAAATGGTTGAACAGCGCCTGTGCATCCTTTCCGAATGCATTAGCTACATCTTTATGGTTATTGTAGTAGTAATCTGCATTGAATACTGCTGAGTAATCAACTCCGTCCACCACATAATTGCCTGTGGCAGCTCCTCCCTGATTTCCACTATTGTTTCCGCCGTTGCCTGTGCTTCCTGTAGCCTTTCTTCCCTCTGCCTTGCCATACTTGATATAGTGAATGTAGTATGTTCTGGTATCGCTTCCAAATGCATTCACAAGGTCTGCATTGTTAGCCTTATATGCCTCTACGTTGAACTCCTCGCTTGCCTGACGGCCTTCATAGATTCCGTGCTCCATGAAATGATTGAACAGTGCCTGTGCATCCTTTCCGAACGCATTAGCTACATCCTTATGGTTATTGTAGTAGTAATCTGCATTGAATACTGCCGAGTAATCAACTCCGTCCACCACATAATTACCTGCGGCAGTCCCCCCCTGATTTCCACCACTGTTTCCGCCGTTGCCGGTACTTCCTGTTGCCTTTCTTCCCTCTGCCTTGCCATACTTAATATAGTGAATATAGTATGTTCTGGTATCATTTCCAAATACATTCACAAGGTCAGGGTTGTTATACTTATACGCCTCTACGCTGAATTCCTCGCTGCCCTGACGTCCTTCGTTCATTCCGTATGTAACAAAGTGATTAAGAAGTGCTTCCGTAGTGTTGCCGAATGCATTGACAACATCCTTATTGTGCTCGCTGTAGTACTCAGGATTGAATACTGCTGCATAATCAACTCCATCAACCACATAAGATGCACTAGGTGTTGGAGTTGGTGTAGGTGTAGGCGTTGGTGCAGGTGCATCTGATGATACAGCTGTTCTTCCTTCTGCCTTGCCATAGTCTACATAATGCTCATAGTACTTCTTAAGGTCATTTCCAAAGCTATTTGCAAGATCTTTGTAATTGTTCTTATAAACCTGAACATTGAATTTCTCGCTGCCCTGAAGACCTGCTGCCATACCCTTAGTCACAAAATGCTCAATGAGGAGTACAGGATTGTATCCCACTGCAGCTGCCACATCTGCATTATTATTGTAATAGTAATCTGCATTGTATACTGCAGAATAATCCTTTCCGCCGTATACTGTCGAATTAAATATGCTGTCAGGAACATTCTTTATAACATCATTTACTGCCCTGTTATATCTTACTGCACCGCTTATTCCTGATGCCTTGGTAAAATTATATACAGTAAATACACCATCGTAGCTCTTGCTTGTAGTGTTCTCCTTAACCCATACTGCAACCTTGTCAACCGATGAAACTCCGGACCAGTCATGAAGGTCTACGAAAAGATTATAGTCTGTGTTGACATCCACCTGGCAGTTAGCATCGTAGATATTGTTACCGCTGTATACTCTGACTCTCACTACCATCTTATCGGAGTCGCCGCTTGTATACTGTGGCATGAGCTTGATTGTAAATCCAAGGTAAGGTGCTGCACTGAAATCCTGTGCCCCATCAAACTCATGATATATTGCCTGATATGAATATCCTGTACACTTAGGGTCTACTACTGCCGTACCATTAGGATGATACTGTGCTGTACCCGCAACGCCATCCTTATTATAGTTGTATACACTGAATGATGGTACATTGTAGCCTCTCTCCCAGTACGGCTGTGCTGCTACCCAGTTGCCATCTCCATCCTCATCGGTAAATCCGCTTCCAAGTCCCTCCGAGAGAACAACTGCTCCGCTCGCATCGCTCATGGAGCTGACAGCATAGATATTTCCATTGATGAATGACTTCATATTGTTGAACTTAGAAGCATCAAAATTATCTATAACTGCATCCCATGATGTAATACCAAGTGTCTCAAGTGCGAAGTCTGTGACTGAAAGTGACCTGTCAGTATCTATATACTTATACATGTTGTAAGCATACTTAGGTGTTGTAGCCACATACTCATTCTTCTCATTGCTCCATACAGAGTTCCATAAACCGAACTTGTAGTAATTGCTCTCGACTATGGTGTCGATATGTCCATTAAGAATAAATGCATCAATGTATGGATTCATCTCAGATGCATAATATGCATATGCGATGCTGGCTGCCTGAAGCTTCTCATCAGTACCTGATATAGGAGACTCAGATGTGTAGCCCTGCTCAGAAAGGATAATTGATCTTACCTTGCCATCCCTATCACGCATGTTGGAATTCTGCATATAGTCAGTGAGAACATTGATGTTCTTCATGCTGATAAGCTTAGTATCCTGGGCATCTGTAATCTCACCGCCATCGTTCTTCACGCCGTCCTTGTCAACTGAAGGCCAGTTGTCTGTAAGGACATTATTGTTAGTGATTGGGAAAGAATATGGGTGATATGCAAGATTCCAGTATATGTTGCCATCCTGCTTGGAAAGTCTGTCAAAAATCTCAAGGAAATCGCGTCCTGCATACTCCTTGGATGTATTGTCGGTTGTCCATCTCTGCTCAAGCGGGATATATACATTGGCGCCTGAGTTCTCAGCTCTCAGGGCATCATACATAGTCTTAAAGGTCTGATAATATATAGGAACATACTGATCGATTCCCATCTCCCCGATATAGTTGTATGCCATATTATCATTAACCTCGTTGCCGATAACATAGTTAGAAATCTTACCCTTGCCTGTTCCGTTATATCTTGCTGCTATGAAATGACACACAGCCTCAACTGCATTCCTGCCCTCCGAAGTAGCTGTGTTGATAGCATAGTAGAAGGTTCCATCATGTCTTGTAACACCCGGATAGAGAAGATACTCATATCCGTCCTGATATTGATTGATAAATGCAGCAGTAATATTGATTCCTGCCTCTGTAAGCTTGCTTATAATGGTATCATAGTCCTCGATTACTGTGTTAAAGTAATAAGTCTTTCCATTATAATCATACGCATACTTGGTTGCCGAATTGCTTAAGACTCTCTCAAGCGGTATATTGAGAAATGCCTCGCTAATTCCCAGCTCCTCGACATCGGATAACATTCCGAAGTCAATCTGCAAGCCCTTTTTGGATACTGCGCCCTTGGTAGGATTCGTATAGCTTCCCGGTGCCGCATATACATCAGCCGGTTTAACCGATACGAAGACCATTACGAATGCTGCCACGAGAGCCAGTATTCTTCTTAAAACATTTTTCTTCATTCTGCTTTCTCTCCCTTTCTATATTCTCTTTTAACAATATCAGAGAACTGTTTCTCTGCCATGCGGCTGCAACAAATCCGCTTTATAAAAATTAGGACATAAGTCCCATATAAATATGATACACTTATGTCCTCTTATTGTCAATTGCGAGCATAACTTTTGACGATTTTATATAATTTCTGTATTTAAAACGTCTTTTCTCAACACCCGCATACACCTTTTTCGTGGATGCCTCCTCAAGATGCTCGATATGAAGTCCCGGAACATACGCTGACACGAGACCACACCTCAGCAGGTGATGATACAGAACATCCTCTTCCATATACATATAAGTTCTATCGTCAAACCCGCTAAAATGCTCGAAATATACCGGTGTAAATACAAGACAGCAGCCATGTAATGCCACCTTCTCCACATTCTGCACCGCCTGACAGTCCGACTTCTTCGCTTCCACATACGCATTGAAAATCCTGTTTAACACGGCATCTAGTGCCACATAGCTTAATGCCAGAAACACACGGTTCATAAATATGAAGATGTGAAGCTTAAATCTGCTCATGGCTCTGTCCCTTCCGGGATTGTCACAGCACGGTATTCCGTGCTTATAAATCTGAGGTCCTATGACAGCATAGCCATTTGCCCTGTACTCCTGGCGAACTATATCACAGAATTCGTCCTGCATGACCTTGGTATCACTGTTAAGAACCACCACATACCGACATCCATCCAGCCTTGCCTGCTTGATTCCGGCATTGTTTCCACAGGCATATCCAAGATTGTCCGCATTGATTATAACCTTGATGTCATCCCGTCCGTCATATACCTGTCTCAGCTTCTCTCCGGAGCCATCAGGGGACGCGTTATCTACAATGACAATCTCATGTGCTTCCCTGATATGTTCATCTATCGACTTAACACAATCCATCGTCTCATCCATGGTTCTATAATTAAGAATTACAAATCCAAATCTGTCATCCATCTACATATTCCCATCATTCTTATTGCTGCGTGAATTTTTCTCCGCCTTTTTTATGAATATATCATAGTTGAGCTTAAATATCTTTAAGAAGGTTCTTTTGCTAAGATGTCTGTACAGCCACCGCTCAATCTTAAATACCGTTCCGCTGTTCCTCGACGGCACCTTACTGTAGTCCTTCCACTCAGATATTCCAAGATAGTGGTCAAATATCTGTGTATCTGGATGCACAGATTCCTCATCCCACGGAAACTGTCCGAGGAAGCGGAAGAAATGAATTATAACAGGTCTTTCAACTGCAGCATCAATCTCCTCCCTGCCATAGTAGCCCGGCTGTCCGAAGCTCTTAGTGTACATATCATAGTCATATACCATGTGAACCGGCTGGACATTGTACTCTGCTCCCAGCCTGTATATGTGCTGCCTTAAGACCACATTGGCAAGGTCCTGATCCGGTGACATATAATGTGCCCTGACGTTCTGAACATGCTCAATAATCTTCTCCGTGCACATCTGCTTCTTCCACTCCTGAAGGTCGAACAACATAACACCTGTGTTATAATATCCATCATCCGCTGACAGACCGATAAGTGCCTTGTGCTTCACGCCAAGAGAATCGAGTGACATGCCAACCGGCATCCCTTCCATAGGCATATCAAAGAGCGGCATTATATCACCTATCACCACTGTATCACTGTCTATATACAACAGTCTGTCTATATTCTTTGCAATCACCATCGGTACGAACAGCTTGAAGTTCGCCGTATATGAGCCTCTGTAGGCAGGTATGTTGAGACGCTTCATCATCTCAACGAGCTCTGTTGTATCAATATAATTTATTCTTCTTCCATATTTCCCGGCAGTCTCATCAAGCCTTCTGACGCTCTCATCGCTAAGCCCATCGCCCAGTATATATACATTTATATCGTCTATATGCCTGTTGTTTTCAAAAAGAGATGTGATTGATACCCCGGCATACGGTGCGTATCTCTCATCGAACTGATACAGGATGTCTGCTCTGGTTCTCGGCGGAAGTACTATCTTCTCAGGATACTCCTTGGTTATCTTCTCAATGCAGGCTTCTATCACAAGCTTCCCATCAACTGCATAACGCTGCGGATTGTCCACTATCAGCTGAGGGTCATCAGTCTTAAAAACAAGCTCAGTGTCATACCATTCGCCATTAAAGGATATATCCTGTGATTCTTGGTTTACCTCATTACCGCATAATTTTATCCCGGTAAGCACACATGGCAGACTCCTTGGGTCAAATCTCACACGCTTAATATCCTGTGTAAGTTCTATCTCATATCGCCTGTCATAACGCTTATATACAATCTTGTTATCTTCAGAAAATCCTTCGCCATAATCAAGATATACTATAGGAAGATACTGCTGTTCATTCCTTCTGCCAAGCTCCATGAGCTCTGCACCATAATAAACAGGCTTACCTATATCCTCATACAGCTCTGTTGCGGTCACTCTGCTGCCCTTGACATACTTCTGAAAGCTCGCCTCCATGTTGTCAAAAACACTTCTTGCTTCATCACTTATGCCAACACGTTCGTACAGCTCATGCTGCATGAGCATATTCCTCTTTCCGCCGGAATACATATATGTACGGATTGCCCTGTACACCACATAGTCCGCAGGAATAGGAAAATCGAATATCCACTCATAATCCGTTACATATCCCTTATCCCCTGAAACTATAATGTTCTCAGGTACCAGATCAATATCTGCAAACGAACAGCCCTTTATCCCCTCAGGACTCACATTGGCAAAATCCACCGTTCCAAATACCTTCCCGAACTGCTCAGTACTCTTCCATGTCTCCACGGAATACAAGTCTCTTATCCTTTCACAAAATGCCAGAAGCAGGTCTGCTGCCTTATCAGCATCACCACAGTCTATATATGCATCTATCCTGTCGCTTACGCTATCACCGTCTATGAACTGATACCTCAGAGTACCGCCATCCATCCCAGCCTCGGCAAGTTCAAGACCTGCTGCACTGTATCTGTCGGAATACTCTGCAAAATATCTGCTCTGTCTCTCTAAGTGCTCACTGCCTTCAGGGAACATGGCATGCTTCTCCACCTCCATAAGGTCAGCACCGCCATCATCATTCCGTACAATATCAGTTCTTATCGCAAATCGTCTATCCCTGTCATTGGAATATTTTGAAAAAATTATCCTTCTCATAACACCTCATCGGCTATTAGTTATAGCACTCAACCAAAAATGAATTAGAAAAGAAGGGAAACATCCCCTCCTCGACAATCTGCTCAAATGCCTTGTCCTCGTCAAAGAGCTTCATTCTGTCATTGTCATAATTGCGGTTATTGTTTTTTAGTTCGCCTGCCTTTGGAAGCCATTCATCAGAATATATGGTTGTCGGAAGCTTATAGTCGGGATAAGGATAGAAAAAGCGTGCCCTGCTAAAGCCCGCATCCAGAACAAGCCTCTCAAGTCCATTTCTTGAAAATGTTCTTACATTATCACCCTCATTATATCCTTCTATTCCGGCAAAGCATCTCGCCACATGATCCTCACTGCAACCTGCAAAATACTTAAGACCATACTTATTCTCAATCGCTATTATAAGTCTTCCTCCCGGCTTCACATGACGTCTCGCTGCTTTTACGAACTCAAGGTAAGGCTTATCCGAATGAATATATAACCCACCATACTCAAGCACTCCAATCAAAGTGACAACATCATACTGTTTATCAAGCTTCGCTTCTACCTGCTCGAAATTGCCAAGAAGTATCTCTATATTATCATATTTCTTATTTCTATAAGCATTTATCATACTTCGTTTTTCAGAAAGTTCAATACAGGTAACGCTCTTTGCCTTGCGTGCAAGAGCCCCTGTTATTGCTCCACATCCTGACCCGATTTCAAGTATCCCAGCTGTATTTTCAATCTGAAGCCATTCTACTATATTCTGTCTTATATCCGAAAGATGATACATCACCGCCCATGATTTTTTTTCATCAATTATAGAATTAAACTCCTGCTCCTCATGATTCTTCACAATATCAAGAAGCACATCTTCTATACTTCCGTCACTGTAATAATCCTTTCCCGGATAATTATCATAGTTGAGTTTAACTCCACCGATATATTTTTCCACAGACAACCCTTTCTATTCCACCTTAACTTTGGAATCCATATCGAAAAATCCTACTGTATCTTTCTCAGAAATAACTGTTATCGTACATACATCGTACATTCTATGGTACACTTCGAAGTTTTCTCCACTGTAACCGGTACAACCAAGCGATATAAGGTATTCTCCACCCTGAAGATTCATCCTCTGTGTGAATGTCACTGTCTTCTCGCTGCCTGCCTCCGTCACGTCTATAAACACCTTCTCATACATTGTATTCGTGCCCGTAAGGTCTGTTCCACGCAGATTCTTGATTGTAAACGCAAATATCGGGTTAGTCATCACCTCATGGAAACGCACCTTCATCTTGATACTGAAATCCTGCAGCTTGTTGACACAGCTGGTATATGTTCCCTTAGAATCCATTATGGCAAAATCCACAATCTCCGCCTTCTTATTGCCATACTCCTGCAGCGAAGGATTTAGTTCATAATTACTTTTCCATAGTCTATTCCTCGTCTCTGCCTGCTCACTGCCTGCCGATTCTGCTGTTGAATTTTCACCCTGTGTCTTATGGACAAATCCATTATTACTGTCATCAAGCTGATTTACAAGAATCTTCTTATATATATCTATTATCTGGGAAGGACTTCCCTCCGAGAGTTTAACACCCTTATTCAAAAGTATGACTCTGTCACAGTATTTATTGACACTGCCAAGATCATGACTAACAAACAGTATTGTCTTTCCAAGTTTCTTAAACTCCTCGAACTTATGGTAACATTTCGCCTGAAAGAAAACATCTCCGACTGACAGTGCTTCATCCACAATAAGAATCTCCGGGTCAATATTGATAGCCACAGCAAATGCAAGCCTTACAAACATACCGCTTGAATATGTCTTTACCGGCTGATACACATAGTCGCCGATATCTGCGAACTTCAAGATATCTTCAAGCTTCGCATCTATCTCCTCCTTCGTATATCCTATCATCGATCCATTAAGATATACGTTCTCTATTCCTGTGTACTCCATATTAAAACCGGCACCCAGCTCAAGCAGTGCTGATATACGTCCTCTGATGTCAACCTCTCCGTCGGTCTGATTTAGCACACCTGTAATAATTTTAAGTATTGTGGACTTACCTGAACCATTAGTTCCTATTATCCCAACCGTCTCTCCCTTTTTCACCTCGAAGCTCACATTATTGAGCGCATACTTTTCCTTGTAGCACTTCTTTCTTGTGAGTCCCAATGACTCCTTGAATCTGTCCTTGGGATTGTCATACAGCTTGTACATCTTACTGACATTGTACACACCTATAGCAACATCATCACTTCTCATCATCTGACCTCATAACTCTACAAAATATCGGCAAAATGCGGTTTCAACCTCTTAAACACCACTCTGCCAAGCACAAATACCCCTACTGTAAATATCCAGAAATAAAGTGTAAGCTCCGGTCTTTGCCAGAACCACACTCCATTTATAAGCGTATCCCTATATCCCTGCACTATGTAGTACATAGGATTAAGCTTAAATATCGTCTTAATCGTTCCCGATATACCTATTGTATCTATATTCCACATGATAGGCGTCATCCATATTCCAAGCTGCAGCCATATATTGATAAACTGTGTGAGATCTCTGAAAAATATCACACAGGAGCTTGTAAGATAAGCCTGTCCAAGTATCATCACAAACATGCACAACGAATAATACAAAAGCTGCACCACTATAATTCCCGGAAACATACCATAGACCGTATACAGCACAAGTACAAGTCCTACGAAAAATACATGTATTATAAGACCCGACAACATCTTGACAAGTGGAAGTATATCTATGTTAAACACAACCTTTTTTACAAGATAGCTGTACTCAAGCAGAACGTTGGTTGCCATACTCCATGTGTCTGAATAATAGAACCATGGAACAAGTCCCGCTATAAACCACAATATAAAAGGAACTGTCTCTCCTGATGAATTTACCACATCCGATGATCTGAACCCCACCTGAAACACAAACCAGTATACAAGCACTGTCACGACAGGCTGTATAAATGACCAGATTACTCCAAGGTAGGATCCTGCGAATCTACTCTTTAAGTCATTCTTAGACAATCTTGACACCAGCGCCCTGTTACTCACAATATCATATATATATCCGTATACGCGCTCTTGATTGAGCAGGAAAATCACATATAGCAGATCTATAGCAATACATGCTGCAACCTTTAACACTATATTATATGTTCCTCTTGAAGACGCCACAGCAATCTCATCTACAATATCGCCTAATCCGATTACAATATATCCGTCCGTATCCTGCGTAGTAATATAAAGCGTTCCACCACGAACTGTGCACTGCTCTAACTGATTGTCAGCTATAATGCGGCTTGCAAGCTCATCTGCCGCAATATCCCTCTGCACGCCATTAAGCTTGATTGTCACACTGTGCAATGACAGCTGTGCATTCGCCTCCTCAGGAAAGTCCAGCCTTACAAAGCGGCTGCCCGCATTGACGTCAAAATCAATCTTACCATTATGCCCCTTTTCAGCAGCAATAGTCTTTACTCTATCCGCCGTAAAACAATCCTTGGTATAATTGCTTTTTGAAGAGTAGAACATCTGGAGTTCTCCACTCACATTACTGTCTATCTCCATGGTAATATTCATTGTATAATCATTTAATATGAGTTTCCTGTCATTAAATACAATCAACAGGTTGGCGACCACGCATATTATACCAAGTAACACGGATGCCAATATTTTCTTTCTATTCATCCTGTCCATTTCTGCCTTCCGCATAACCAAAATTCAAATAGTGTATATAATAGAAGTTAAGGCTGTCTCCGTAAGCATTCTGAAGATCCTTATACCTGTTCTTATATGCATACACATTAAATGTATCATTTCCCCTTCTGCCCTCTTTCATACCATACAGTGTGAAATGCCTGCGTGCTCCTTCAGCTCCCGGATAACTTCCTACAATATCTCCGTTATGCTTCATATAGTAATCAGCATCAAATATCATGGACATATCAAGGTCTTCCATACGAAACATATTTCTATTTTCATTAATTCCATACTGTACATAATGTCTGTAGTAGCTTGGTCCGTCCTGTCCAAAAGCATTCAGAAGGTCAAGGTTACTTAATGCATAACCCAGCACATCGAAGTCTGTACTTCCATTTCTGAACTCTGTCTGTCCATATGTGTAGAAGTGCACAAGCGCACCCATATAATCTCCAGCATAATGTTCATCCACATCACTGTTATTTGTAATGTAATACTTACCATTAAATATAAGGCTAGCCTGTCTTCCTTCGTATGCACCATACTTGAGCCAATGAAGGAACAGCTGCCCTGCACCTTCACCAAGTGCGTTCACAACATCCTTATTCTTCTGTGCATACACAGCCGGGTCAAACAGCTCCGCACCCATGGTATATCCTGTGTATGTATTATCATCAGCTGTGTGGATTCTGTTTTCCTTATCCCTGTTATTCATGTAATGCTCATAATAGCTGTTAAAGTTATATCCAAATGCAGCATACAGATCCGGATTACATGTCATATAAGCAAGTACATTAAACTCATTGCTACCCGAGTAACCCCTCTCCATTCCGAATATTGCAAAATTGCCTATCACCGCTTCAGATGAATCGCCATACTTAATAGCATTGTCACCATATACACTTGTATAATAATCATATGAATACAGCTCCGATGGTCTTCTCTTCTCGTAGACTCCATAATTCAGCCAATGTGCAAGAAGCGTTTCCTCATTCGTTCCAAGTACATTCACGACATCCTGATTATACTTTGCATAATCCCCTGCATTGAATACCTCTGAAGCATCCTTAGACAGCGTAATCTCTCCTGTCTCCTTCTCGCAGTAATGCCAATATCCGTCAGCATAACCTATTCCACCGATTACCTTAACACCATTCTTATCATAACAATAATTCTTATCATCTATCTGAACCACCTTACCAGTAAGCATCTCACCTGTTGTTGTGTCAAAATAGTACCATTTTCCGTCAACCTGATGCTCTCCCTTAACCATCACACCCTTCTCATAGTAGTAAGTCTTGCCGTTAGATTTTGAAAAACCTTCCTGATAGTACATATTATTGTATACAGGAATCTTAAACACAAATGCCTCATCAAGCATTCCTGCCTTCTCGTATGCTTTCTTTACATTTCGTCCTTCATTTGATGGTGCTGCGAGATTCTGCATGTACTGATGCCAATACCTCCCATCATAGTTCCCATCGACATCGAATTTCTGAAGATAAAGTGTATCCTGTCCTCGAAGTATATATCTGTTAGCAACTTTCTGCGCTCCCCCTATGAGTGCTGCATATCTTGTGTTCCATCCTTCAGATTTTGCTTCGTTGAGTCCGTTGGTAACTATCTGCTCACGATTAGAACCCGATGCCTGTATATTATAATAGTTGTAATATCCTTCATATCCCGGATATGTACCTGATATAAGCTCCGAAGTGCCTGATGTCCCCTGCTCCTGATACACCCTGCTTGCAAGGTGTACAGGGCTGACGCCAATGTTGCATCCAATATCGCTGAATGCCTGAGCGTATGTAAGTCCTATATCCTCATAGTTTGTGTATTGATCCGACTGTATATATCCCGACATAAATGAGTTAGATATTACCTTCTGCACTGTTGCAATACCCTGGGTATTAGCATTATATGACAATAACTCAAACTGAAATATATAATCCTCCGTAAGCCAGTTTCTCGGATCAAGGTAGTAGTTCACCGCAGCCTCTGTTGCACATGACCACCCATCACCATAATAGTCACCTACAAATTCACTTGCAAAATATGAAGGAACAAGGCTTCTTGTAGCCGGATTCATCTCATTATATACAACTGTGCTCCAATCAAGTCCTGTATTCATCATCTGAAATGTCCAGTTAGGATGTTTCTCTTTAACAGCATACAGTGCCTGCCTATATGACTCTGGAAACTGTTCTATATCTTCATACTTCGTTTCAGCCTTTATATCTTCTGTTCCGCTAAATCCGGATATTATCCCTACAGCCGCTATCATGCCAGCCAATATCATCGCACACTTTTTCATCCGCACTTTATGTTGCCTCCCAATGTTATTTGTGTCTCATATTTACATTATCTTAATCCAACTAATTTTAATCTATTTTCCCACTAATATCAACATTTTTCTTGCGAACCAGCTTATTAAGCAGCTTGTCCATAAGATAAGCGAACACGGCAACCACCGGCACTCCAAGAAACATTCCCACAACGCCTCCTATACTTCCGCCGACGGTGATGGCAAATATTATCCAGAGAGGACGCAGACCCACTGTCTCACCAAGGATTCTAGGTCCGAGGTACAATCCGTCGAACTGCTGTATCACAATAATCAGAACCGTGAATATGATTGCCTTTATCGGATCGACCATAAGTATGAGGACAATACCCGGAACAGCGCCGATAAATGGTCCGAAATATGGTATCATGTTCGTAATTCCGACTATAAGGCTTACAATAGGAGTGAACGGAAGCCTGAGTATCGTCATAAGGAAGAAGCATATCCATCCTATTATGAATGAGTCAACCGTCTTTCCGAGTACGAACTGGCTGAATATATGGTAGCATTCACGAAGGGTCTCCATTATCATATCACCAGCCTTATCCGATGCTACACTGTAGAGAACTCTCTTGAAGCCTCTTGCGAGAAGCTTCTTATCCGATACCATATATACGCTCACGATGAATGCAATCAGTACATTGAGCAATCCCTTCACAACAGATATTGATGTGGTAAAAATTACAGGCACCACGTTAGTCACCACATTCTTGGAAAAATCCATAAGCTGCGGAGTGATGCTGTTAAAAAAATCATTGATTATATTATAGTCAAAATCCGGATGCTCTTCCTCAAATTTCAGCAATCCATTGTTGATCTCCGCAATCCATCCCGGCACCTGATTCACAATTTCGGTGAGGCTTATCCCTATCTGCGGGAGCAGATATACGAACATGATAACCACCACGAATATGACAAGAAGATATGATATGAGCAGAGACAGCATCTTGCGTGGCTTCTCGTGTTTCTTAAGCGGCTTTATTTTTCCGAATATCTTATTATCAAACAGTTTAACAAGAGGGTTGATGAGGAATGCTATGAATGCACCCCACAGAAATGGTGACAGCACGTTCATAGCTCCCTTGATGTGATGCATTACATTGTCCCAGTCTATTACCGCCTTTATTATAAGTACACTCGCAAGTACAACCAGCACTGCGTACAGGCATATCGTCAGATACTTGATGTTCCATGTGAACTTCCCATGTCTGCCGCCTTCTCTATGTGCTGCATTTGTTCCACCCCCGGACATATCATTGTCATTTGCATCCATTCGTGTCCTTGCACTATTGTAATCCTGCTGTGTGCCGTCCGGTTCCGTCCTGCCCTGCTCCGGTGTAGCAGAACAGCTTGTTTCTGCGTTGTCTGCCGCCGCATTGACTGTCCCTGCTTCTTCATCAGAAATCTGCTCACCGCTTTTTTGGGGCTTGCATACTTTTAATTTCATACCCTAACCTCCCTATTTAGATAAGATAATATGTTTAATATCCAGTATTTAAAATTCAGGCTTTCTGCCGGACAGTTATACCAACCTTCCCTTAGTGCTTTTAAGCCTTTATATATATAATTGTTGTTATTTTTTATATTGCTTGTATTGTTGTTATTTTTTATATTGCTTGTATTGTTTTGAATTTTCAAAATTTCTTCCTTGGAAAAATTATCTTTTATGATGTTTTTTGAGATTTTTATCTGATTTTTGTATATTAGCCTTATTTTTCAGTATACACTTATGAAAATATTTAAGCAACCCCGATTGCAATTTTTCCTTTATTTTCAAGGGTTTTCAAGTTTTATGCTAAAAAATTTTAAAATTTTTAAAAAATATAAAAAAAAAGCTTGCATTTTTCCCCGGCATGTGTATAATAATGTTTGTGCCGAAAACAAGACACTTATTAAATGTGCGCGATTAGCTCAGTTGGTAGAGCACCTGACTCTTAATCAGGGTGTCCAGGGTTCGAACCCCTGATCGCGCATTAAAGGTACCAGTTTTACAGATGGCTGTGGGGTTGGTGCTTTTAAATAAGCGCGATTAGCTCAGTTGGTAGAGCACCTGACTCTTAATCAGGGTGTCCAGGGTTCGAACCCCTGATCGCGCACTAAAGGTACCAGTTTTGCAGATGACTGCGGGGTTGGTGCTTTTTTTATGCCATTACAATCCGGGAATACAACATGTCTTACACCCGTAGATTAAATCGGCATATTCTGACACCCGAAGCATTCCATTATTTTATGCAATTTTCCGCAAATATTTTTTTGGAGTACCTTACATGAATATTCATATTATTATATATATTATTTCCGCCGTGATATTTCTGGTTCTTTTCATTATTCTCATCCGCTTTCTCACCGACAAAAAAAGACTGCTCGCCGCTGAAATAAAGGGGCGCTATAATGCCACCGCTCTCCTCACGCCTACAGAAGCTGCTTTTTTCCCTGTTATCGATGAAATCGCCGCCGACTATGGGCTGTATCTCTTCTCGAAGGTGCGTTTTGCCGACGTCGCTAAGACCGCCCGCGCTGAGGACTACAACACATATATGAGATACTTCGGCAAAGTAAAATCCAAGCATCTCGACTTTGTGCTGTGCGATTCGGACTTCATTCCGGTGGTTGTCATTGAGCTTGATGACCCCTCCCACCTTAACAAACCCAACCGCGAAAATGACCTTCTAAAGGATGTTGTACTCGAAAGCATCAGTCTTCCGCTCATCCGCGTTCCTGCTGCGAAACACTATGACCAAAAGAAGCTTGCAAGAAAAATCGCCGAATTTTGCTGAGCCATCAGGCACCACCATGCATGAAAAAGGCAATGTGCCGCGGCTCCGCTTTTTCATTCTGTGGCATGTAATGATTCGAGTATCAAAACATACTAATCTAATTTATGAGTGTATAACATATTATATTTATGCATATCAGCTCCGTTGTCCGAAGCTTAGATGTTCCAAGAACATCTAAGCTTCTCCCAAAAGTCGTGATATGCATAAACATAATACGTTATACACAGCTAGGTATATATAGCATATTTTGACACCCGAACCATATAATTATAAGTTGACAGCTTTAATGGATTGTAGTATTTTTAATGTAATTTGTTGACAGGTCAACATTTATGCCATAAATACATACATATATACACGAACAAGAGGTGCCCCATGTTCAATCGCTTTGAACAATTCACAACAGCCATTTCCCAGATTAACAAGAGTGTCCAGCGAATCAAATCGACTGAGGTTAACTCCTACGGTCTGAAGGCTAACCACGTTATGATACTTTTTCAGTTAAAAAGGAATCCTGCCGGCTTAACTCCCTCACAGCTATGTGAGAACTGCGAGGTCGACAAGGCTGCCATAAGCCGTTCACTCAAAGAGCTGACAGGCAAGGGCTTTGTCCGCGAAGCGGAACCGGACGGCAGAAAATACCGCATTCCGCTCGTTCTTACAGCCTCCGGCACTGACGCCGCACAGCACATAGAAAAAGCAATCCAGAGTGCCGTTGAAATCGGCGGAGCCGGATTAACCGACAGACAGCGCGCTGAGTTTTACCACTCACTGCTGCTGATTGCGCGCAATCTCGAAGATTATTCCGGGACTTAACATACATCTGCGAACCAGTGCATTTAACGGCTGTATTTCAACAAGACTGAATTAGAAATTTAAAATCCCATAAAGAGAGGTTTTCCCACATGCATCCATTAAAAAAGCTATACTGCCGCACATTTCAGACTGTCTTCAAGCTTGCAATCCCGTTCCTTCCATACCGTTCCCCTGAGCTTCTTCATGGAATGGACGAGCTCATAGACAAGCTGAAATCCCTTAAGCTTAACCATGTTCTTCTTGTCACGGACAAGGGAATCCGCAGCCTTGGGCTCACAAGCCGTCTTGAACAGCTTATGGAGCAAAACAATATTTTCTGCACCGTATATGACGGCACTGTTGCCAACCCTACCACGGACAATGTCGAGGAGGCTCTGCATTTATATAAGGAAAACAACTGTCAGGCTCTGATCGGCTTCGGCGGCGGCTCCTCGATGGACTGTGCCAAGGCTGTCGGTGCCTGCATTGCACGTCCTAAGACCCCGCTTATGAAAATGAAGGGCATTTTGAAGGTTATCCGCCCACTGCCACCGCTTTTTGCAGTGCCGACTACTGCAGGAACAGGAAGCGAAACCACCCTCGCTGCTGTCATCACCGATGCAAAGACGCGTGTCAAGTACCCAATCAACGATTTTCCGCTTATCCCAAGGTACGCCGTGCTTGACCCGGAGGTTACGCGCTCACTTCCTCCATTTATAACCGCCTCCACCGGGCTTGACGCCCTGACGCACGCGGTTGAAGCATATATAGGACGTTCCACCACCAAAAAGACCCGCAAGGCGGCGCTCAAAGCAGTTCAATTAATTTTTGCGAACCTGCAGACCGCCTACCATGATGGCAATAATATGACAGCAAGAAAAAATATGCTTCACGCTTCTTACTACGCCGGTGTAGCATTTACAATATCCTATGTCGGCTATGTGCACGCTGTGGCACACTCTCTTGGCGGAAAATATAACATTCCTCACGGACTTGCCAATGCCGTCCTGCTGCCTATAGTTCTGCGCGATTATGCCGCAGCAGCACAGAGAAAGCTCCATGACCTTGCCAATGCCGCCGGACTGTCCGACGAAAATGACACCGACTGTGTAGCTGCTGAGAAATTCATCTGTGCCATAGAGGGCATGCTCGACGAATTTTCACTCGGACGCACCCTTGCCGGCATCAAGGCTGAGGACATTCCTGAGCTTGCCCGCCACGCAGACGCTGAGGGCAACCCGCTCTACCCTGTTCCGGTGCTCATGAATGCGAAGGAGCTGGAGCATTTCTACCATGCAGTGAGCCAATGACCACTGAAAACTATCACTTATTACATTAAATAATAGGAGACCCCCACATGACCAACTCAGAAATCCAGGAGCTGTTAAGCTCCCAGCGAAGCTTCTTTGCCACAGGAGCCACACTTAAGACAGAATACAGAATATCAGCACTGAAAAAATTGAAGTCGGCTATCAAAACACATGAAGCCGATATTATGGCCGCCTTAAAAAAAGACCTCGGAAAAGGTTCACAGGAAAGCTATATGTGTGAGGTCGGGCTCACACTGAGCGAAATAAGCTACATGCTCTCCCATGTAAAGCGCTTTGCGCGTGAGCGCACCGTGGCAACACCGCTCGCCCAGTTTGCCTCAAGAAGCTATGTAAAGCCGTCGCCCTACGGAAATGTGCTTATAATGAGCCCATGGAATTACCCTTTTCTTCTCACCATGGAACCGCTTGTCGATGCCCTCGCCGCCGGAAATACCGCTATCGTCAAGCCAAGCGCCTACTCGCCGGCAGCCAGCGAAATTATCGGTAAAATAATCTCCGAGATTTTCCCGCCTGAGTACGTTGCAGTTGTAACAGGCGGACGTGCGGAGAACACCTGTCTTCTCGATGCCGGCTTCGACTACATCTTTTTTACCGGGAGCAAAGCCGTCGGAAAGGAGGTCATGCGCCACGCAGCGGAGCACCTTACCCCGGTCACGCTTGAACTCGGCGGAAAGAGTCCGTGCATAGTGGCTCCTGATGCGAACCTCAGGCTCGCGGCAAGACGTATCGTGTTCGGAAAATATCTGAACTGCGGGCAGACCTGCGTCGCCCCGGACTATGTCCTCTGCCACCGTGACGTCTATGAGAAGCTTATAGAATATCTTAAGCAGGAGACTATAAGGCAGTTCTCCGACAAGCCTCTTGAGAATCCTGAGTACGGAAAGATAATCAACGAAAAGCATTTTAACCGTATTCTTGGCCTTATAGATAAGAAAAAGGTTATTCTGGGCGGTGCCGCGGATACTGCCGCCCTGCGCATTGAGCCTGTCATAATGCGCGATATTACCTACGATGATGCCGTCATGCAGGAGGAAATCTTCGGGCCGCTGCTGCCTGTCATCCCTTACGATGACGAGGACGCAATGATAGAAAAAATCAACTCGCTTGACCATCCATTAGCGCTCTACGTCTTTTCAGAAAACAGGCACTTTATCAGAAAAATCACTTCCGGCATAAGCTTCGGCGGTGGCTGTGTAAACGACACAATAATCCACCTCGCTACCTCCAACATGGGCTTCGGCGGTGTCGGCGGCAGCGGCATGGGCTCCTATCACGGACGCGACGGCTTTGACACCTTCACGCACAAGAAAAGCATCGTCGACAAAAAGACCTGGCTCGACCTGCCAATGCGCTACCAGCCATACAGCTCATTTATGGACAGGATGATACGAATGTTTTTAAAATAGATAACCGCTTCGGTTCAGGTATTAAACAGCAAAAAGCAGAACACAGGTGATTAGTCATCGGTTGTGTTCTGCCTTTATTTTCTTCCCGCACCCTAATGCCTCCGCCAGCTCATCAAGCGACCTCTTAAGCTGGCACAGGTGCTTATTAAGCTTCTTGTGCTTATATGCAAAGCACCGCATTTTACCTTCATAGCCTTTGCCCATATAACAGCACCCACATACTGACTAAGTCTTGATACATTATATGAGGGTGAAGCGAAAAGGTTCTTAATATCAATTGTTTAAATATCCTTCAAGCTCTTCAACAAGTTCAAATACTCTGGTTGCAGGAACCATTGCAGACATACTTGATATTTTTGCATCCAAAAATTCCTGATACATTTTTCGTGCACGTTTTTTTGCATCCTCCAGAGAACCTTTCTCTGACAAGACATCAAATAAATCTTCTCTGGTTTTGGAATAATCAAAATATTTATTGAGCTTTTCAATATATTGTTTTCTCCCATTATTCGCGCGATAATCTTCAAAATACAATAAAAACCATAACTCAATGCTCTCATTTGACCACGCTACTGCCATAGCCGGATCTTTTCTTGCTTCTGCCTCAAACTGAGTATTATCAAAATTATCTATCGGGAAATCATCTTTATCATACATAAGCCAGAACTTTTTATATTGTTTCCACTTCCCATCAGATATCATTTTATCAACAAAGCGAATCAGACCATTTGTATTTCTCCCGGTTCCATATACAACTATATGAGGCTCTTTAGAAATATTTTTATACTTTTCATTTATTTTATTGACAAGACCTCTTATATAAATCGGTTCCGTTTTTATCCCTTCACTCACTATCACTGTATACGGAGGGAGTTTATTTAATGAATCCATTTTGCTGGCTTTGGATTTCATTTTTTCCTGAATTTTCTTTATTTCACTAACCTTTTTCGGTTTTAGGCTCAATCACTCACCTCCCAGTCAATCAATTTTTTAAAGTAAGGATCCGCGCCATATCGTCCTTCCATATACTGTTTAGAATAATTTTCATCATTGCGTGGCTTATTTCCGCCTTCCTTCCTAAAATCAACAAGCGAATATAAAACAGATTCATCATATCCATTGATAGCAGAAAACCATATTTCATCTCTTCTAAGCACATCATTACTCATTGTTGTAAGATCATGCGATGTAAACAATAGCTGAGCTGTGCCACTATTTATTTCCCTGTCAGTAAATAATTCTATTATTTTTCTGAGAAGCAAAGGGTGCAGTTTTGCATCTAATTCATCAATTAAAAATAACGAATTTTTTTCAATACCGCTTAACAGGATTGGAATTATACTTATAATCTTTTTCGTTCCTCCTGATTCTTCTGAAAGACGTAAGGTTTTCTTCTCCCCGGATGATAATTCATGTATTGTATATATTTCATCAATGGAACCATCTTCCTTATATTCAACTCTTATATCGCAAATATCAATTCCCATTGATTGTATTACATTACATACCCTTACTTTGTCATTCTCAATCCGATCAACTAATATACGTCGATCCACATTAGGTTTGTCGTAATTTAACACCTTAATCTGCATAAAGAAGCTCATTGCCCTGTCAATAACCGGTATATTCTTTAACATAGCTATATAAGAAAAAAGCGGAAGGCTTTCATTCATATTCTCTATGTCTATTCCCTCTAGTTCTTCACACAGATATACACCTTCCTTATCTCTCTCAAACACAGCTTTTACGGCACCGTCTTCCTCCATGTAGAGATTTTCAACAATAATATTTTCATTATTTAACTCAAACTCATATCTATACTTATACTTATCAACCTGAAATAATACATTATACTTTGTCGGTTTGTCTTTGCATTCATCATCAAATTTATAATATGATGAGAACGTGTGTCTATCTGTTAATCCTTCCTGCAATTGTAAAATAGAGGTCTCCCCTAGCTCCTCATTCTTTTTTTTCATAAAAGCAAGCTGTATTAAAGGCTGCATAACAATGAAACGCAGTTCATTAAGAGCCATAATCACACTACTTTTGCCGCCACCATTCGGTCCGTATATTGCACAGACCGGTAGCAGCTTCTCTTCATCATTAACTTTAAGCAATGAATTCTCAAATTCATTAATTGGCTTAGCGGTAAAATCTATGGTTGCCTCTTTTCTATATGAACGATAATTTTCAAAAGAAAATTCATAAATCATCTCTATACCTCCGTGAGATTTTTTCTCATATAGATTATATACCACATAAAATTTTATTATTCAATATATTGTGAGAAAAAATCTCACGCTTATTTTTCATATCAGCATACAATACAAAAAAGACCTGATATCTTTAATTTCATGTCTTATATTGTCTGCTGCCTGTCTATAATCATCTTATTGATAGGCGTCCCCAGCCCCGAGAACCGCTCCTCATACTCGGTCATGATATTTCCCTCATTCATCTTCTCATCGTTGTGAAGGTCGTAGGTCAGCTCCTTGATATGCCAGCCTGCCGGCTCAACCTCCTCAACGGAGAAGTCAAACAGGACTCTGTTGTCTGTCTTGAACTCTATCTGTCCGTCCTTTTTAAGTATCTGATTATAGCGCGCAAGGAACTGTCTTGAGGTAAGGCGCCTCTTCGCATGCCTGTCCTTCGGCCATGGGTCGGAAAAATTGAGGTATATGCGGTCAACCTCGCCCTCTCCGAACACATCCGTAATCTCCTCGGCATCCATTCTGATAAAAATAATGTTCGGAAGCTGCGCCTCCTCCTGCTTTTCAAGTGCGCGGATAAGCACACTTGAATATTTCTCAATTCCCACATAGTTGACATCCGGGTTCTCAGCCGCAAGCTGCATGATGAATCTTCCCTTACCCATACCGACCTCTATACGGATCGGATTGCTGTTGCCGAACAGCTCATTCCATCTGCCCTTGTATTCCTTCGGCTCATTTACAACATATTCACTCTCAACCATCGCCTCTCTGGCACCGGGTACGTTTCTAAGTCTCATTTTATTCTCTCCTAATCATTTCTAACAATTCCGGAATATCATGCTTTAAGGTGTCAAAAACAACCCTTAAATCCACATTTCCATAGTCGTGCACAATGCGATTTCTCAGTCCGTATAAGGCATTCCACGGAATATTATTGCATTGCTGCTTATATTCATCGGACAGCTTTCGTGCATTTTCGGAAATTTGTATCATTCGAAACAGCATGGAATCCAAAAGAATTTCATTTGTGGAAAATTCCGTTATGTCAATATTTTTCATATGAAGCACAATAAATTCCAAGTCCTGCTGAATTTTATATGCATAATATCGGTCATTCTTCACATTATCCATATATCCTTATTCCGTCCCTCAATACTTCCTTTATCAGTTCCATGTTGTCGTTTAATTGTGACACATCAAGCAAATCAACCCTTTTGTGCAACGCGGTTCTGATTTCCTCGACCAAGGCATAAAATTTCAAGCCATGCACATCTCCCGAAATTATAAGGTCGACATCACTGTTCGGCTTTGCCTTTCCTTTGGCATACGAGCCAAAAAGAATACAGAAATCCACTTCGTATCTTTCAAATACTTCTGAGCACTTTGACTTTATATCTGCAAGCTCTAATATTCCATTCTCCTCATCAATCAGATTTACTTCGGACAATTTCTGTAAAATATACTTATATTTGATGCTTTCCGATTTATCCTCATCGTTCTCATAGGATTTATATGAACGAAGTGAAATTCCGATCAAATCAGCTGCCTGCTGCTGCGTTAATTTCTTCTCTTTTCTTATATTCTTTAATTCGCCCATTTTGCACCTCCATAATCATAATAGTGTATTTTTTGCACTTCGTCAATTATCAAGGTGTAAATTTTGCACTTTCAAAAATCCAAAAATGTATTTTATATTCTCCCAAACTCCCTCACCGTCTCAATATACATCTGCGGCAGTCCGACATCATAGGACTTACCCTTTATGCGGCAGCCCATCATACCTGTTGTGGCTCTAACCTCCTCAAGTGCATCCGTGAGCTGTATCTCACCGCGGCTTTCCTTATTTTCACGGATATTTTTTTCGAGAACCTTGTACACCTCCTCCGTGAGGATATACTGCCCGAATACTGCAAAATACCTGCTGCCGTTCTTGCACCTGATGCCAAGATTCTCCTCTGCATAGTCCACTGTCGGCTTCTCATATATGCAGTCTAAGCGCATCTGCTCCTCCTTAGGGCTCTCCCACACGCCGTGCATAATGCCGTAATGAACCACCTGCTCCTTAGGCACCTCATGCATGGATACCACCGGAAGCCCATAAGCCTCGTAGCAGTCTATAAGCTGGCTTGAGCAGGTCTTTCCTATATAGGATTCATATATCATGTCTCCGAGAAGCAGAAGCACAGGTTCGCTCTCAGCGAAGTCCCTGCTCTGGTACACAGCGTGCCCGAAGCCTCTTCTCTCATCCTGATAGGCATAATGAATCATTCTGCCTATCTTCACCAGATTATCCTCGTACTTCTGCTTATCCTCAGGAAGCTTGTCATAATTTTCCTTGGACATAGGGGCAAAAAATGACTCATACAGCTTCTGCTCCTCACGTCCGATGATGAGGCACACCTCCTCTATTCCCGACTGTACAAGCTGCTCTAAAAGCACCATGATAACCGGCTTGAAGAGCCCATCCTTATCGAGAACCGGAAGAAAATCCTTCTTGATTGCCTTTGTCGCAGGGTAAAGTCTGGTTCCGAAGCCCGCCACGGGAATAACCGCCTTTCTCACCGCCTGCTTAGGCTTGAGCGTGAGCGGAAATGCCTCCATGCCACGCACATTGCTGAGATAATCTATGACAGCCTTCTGACATTCCTCATCCTTAGCAAGAAGCTGCACTGTTCCGTCCCCCTGTGAGCCTACACCCTTGGCGCCATATATCCACTTGTCAAGCTCCTTATCGTAAAGAACCGAGTGGAGAACCGGGGATTTAAGCTGTGACGGACATGCCGGCGCTACCTTTTTGTCAAAGTTTTCCTGCACCGTGCGCATCAGTCCGCCAAGTCCCTTTGCATCACCTGACTCTAACAGGCGCACTCCTTTTTCAATGTACTCCCTGTTATCAGCTCCTAGTGCCTCCTGAACCGCACGTTCCTTGTCATTCTGCGCAAAAGGGTAGCATTTGTTGAGGTCTGCAAGAATTTTTACCGTATCCTTTCCCGCCTTAAGGTCTGCAATTACCCAGTAGAATGTGCCTCCAAGCTTTATCGTCTGCACTCCCACCTCATTACTGTCAAATGTCATGTGGACCGGCTTGACTCCGAATGCACAGGCCTGGTCAAGTCTGCCGCACCTTGACGGCGTCCTCTGCTCACCTATGAATGCAATATTCATCTCACCGATTGTGTTTAACTTAAGCCCATATATCTGATTGAAGCCGCGTGCCGTGAGAACACATATAGCGGCACTTGATGACAGTCCGCTCTTAATCGGAAGCGTACGTCTGGTTATGTGAATCCTCAGACCGCCGACACTGTAATGCTCATTTATATATGAAGCCACACCTGCAACATAGGAAAAATATCCGCCCTCACACGCAGTCTTTCTAAGAACCTGCGTATCCATCGCACAGGTAAAGGTCTCCTCTCCAAGGTCACTCTCTATTATGAATTTATCCGCCGCCTCAACGGTGGCATATATACCTTCCTCAATTCCTGTTACAATCGCCTCACCCGGTATAATTGCCGAATTGATGTTCCGGTGAAGCCCCGCCCAGTCGCTATGCTCTCCGAACAGACACAGACGTCCCGGCACGAACAGTTCTATTCTCTCAGACATATTCCCTCTTTTCCGGATGACAATGTGCTTATGCGTCCTGCGCTTATCATCCCTATTTTTATTTATAATGTTTTTCTATTTGCTTTCTGACATTGTGCTTTTTAGTCTGATTCAATATTTTCGGGTAAAAATCAGCCTATACCCTTATAATTCTACCAGACAATCCCCCATGTTGCAATTTTTTTGTGGAAAACGGACGTATAATGTACTACAATGAAGTCTGTGGGAGGGATATTTGCTCCCGTGTAATATAAAAAATAAATCGGAGTCCATCATGAACCATAGAATAAAACCACCGTCAAACATACTCAGCACATATACACGAAAGCACGGCCATCTGCGCACACTGTTCGTGCTAATCGCCTGCTTATCCATGCTCACACTCAATATCCGGCCGGATATTGTCTATGCAGATAATCAGTCCACGAACACGGACGAATATCCGATACCACCTGAAATTGAGTCCGGCAACTGCATTCTTATGGATGCCGACAGTAGAATTGTCCTGTATGAAAAAAACAGCGACGAAAAATGTTACCCTGCCAGCGTCACCAAGCTGATGACCGCACTGATTGTCGCAGAAAATGCCAATCTGAGCGACACTCTGACCGTGAGCGCCAACGCAGTATCCAGCGTAAAATACGGCGACGCAAACGCAGGACTTAAGACAGGCGAGGAATTCAGTGTTGAACAGGCACTCAATATGATGCTTATTAAATCAGCGAATGATATTGCCTATGCTCTTGGCGAACATGTCGGAGGCTCGGTCGCCAATTTTGCCAATATGATGAACAAAAGAGCGGCTGAGCTTGGCTGTCTTAACACTCACTTTACCAATGCAAGCGGTCTTACCGATGTCAATCACTACACGACCGCCTATGACATGGCTCTTATATGCCGTGCGGTGCTTGATTACCCTGTCATTATGAATGCGATATCATATAAGAAATCATATTCCGTACCTCCGACGAACAAGACCTCCGACACACGTTATTACAGACTGTCGCACAGCATGGTAACAGGAAAATACCTGTACGAATATTGTATCGGAGGAAAAACCGGCTACACGGATGCCGCAGGACACACCCTTGCCACATTTGCACAGAAGGACGGAATCCGTCTGATATGCGTCATATTCAACTCAACCGATGAACAGCGCTATATTGATACCACTGCCTTATTTGAATATGGATTTAACAATTTTCACAAGCTTAATATCTCACAGAATGAGGATACCTTCAGCTTCAATCAGGGCTTAGGGCTTGGCGGTTTCGGAATAAGCGGAAAGGCCTTGAATATAAATTCGGATATATGCCTGTCCGTGCCTGACTCCGATTGTGTCATAATTCCGGTCAATGTCTCCTTCGGCGACCTGACCAAGGAAATTATATACAGACAGCACGGCAGCCCTTCAGATACGATAAACACCGACAGTGAAACGGCGTCAGCTGCTTCTGACGACAGCAATACCGCCTCAAGCATACTTGCAGATATCTATTACTACTACGGCGCACATGAAGCAGGACACACCAGCCTGTATTTTTCCGGGGCGGCAGCGTCCGGTGACATTCCTTCCGATAACCGGAAGCCGGCAGATGGCTCCGCTGCATCCGATAGCCAGTCTCAATCCGGCAGCTCTGCTGCATCCGATTCAGCCCTCCCATACCTGGCATCGGACACCTCCGCCTCACCTCTGTCAAATGCGGTTACCGTGACCGGGCATTTTATCTACATCAACCTCTGGTTGTTCATCAGCATCGTATGTGTTTTTATTCTGATTGTGCTGTTACTTATTATAAATGCAAAAAAGAACCGCCATGGTCTGCGGTTCTGATTATGATTTCTTTTTCTGTCTCTTATCGCGGCGGCGCTTGCGGACTTCCAGCTGTCTCTGCCTGACCTCCTCAGCGCCCGCCTCGCCTGTAAGCTTAAGCACCCTTGAGGCATAATACTTCCCGTTGTCATCCTCCCTGACTCTGAAACGCCCCTTGATATATCCATGCTCCTTACATTCGGCAAGGCAGTAATGCATCTTGGAATTCATTGAGAACCAGCGAATCTTCTTCCGCGCGGTCTGTCCGCACAGATAGCACCTTGTGGACAGGAGACGCGTATTGTTCACCAGCTCCTCCTTAGTATCATATCCTTTGGTAATATATTTCTCATAGGTTCCATAATTGATTCTTATCTCGTCCTTGACACCTGCAGGTATTCTATAGGTATCTATCGAAAAATATCCCCCTACCCTTCCAAAATCAATACACTCAAAGACCTTAGCTGTATACTCCGCATCACTTATTGCACTATGGAAGTCTATATTTTTCTCAATTCCCAGCATATCGACAGCCGTTTCCAGCGACCTTCTTGACTTTCCGTCTTCCTTGTCAATCGAAAAAAGCTTCTGTATATCATAGTAAAACAGCGGATATTCCAGGGGATTCCCTATGCCGAAATATTTCATGTTGCGCTGCAGCTCCACAAGATCCGAAATCCCCCAGGTGCACATTCTGTACTCTCCGTCCGCACTGCACCAGTCAAGAAAATCCTTCACCGCATCCTCAAAATCCCTTCCGTCCTCCAGAAGCTCCTCCGTGACATGCGTAAGTCCCTTCGCAATATAGTGAAGCTCCTTGTATACCTTCGGCTTAATATAACACGAAAAGCTGTCGATACGCTGCATATCATCATCCAGCTTCACGGCACCTATCTCAAATATCTCGAACGGAAGCTCCGCAACCTCATCGCTCTTGCCGTTCGGACACTGATTCCATTCCAAATCAAATACAATATATCTCATATTAATTATCCAATCCTCACTTCCCCGGCATCCATATCCGGGAGCTGCCCGCAGCATTCCGGGCATTTTTGTATCAAATCACTGACTCACAGCTTTAAAAACATTTATCATTATATAAAAAAATTCTATTACTAGCAATGTTTTTTTACCGAAAGCAGCTTTAAGTATTCCGGATAACTTTCTTTACCAAATCTTAGTTTTCGTTTCGTTGCTACATATTAATATTGGTAGTATAATTATTTTGGTAGTGTGCTTAAGTGAAAGTACTATCATGACCCCACAAGGAGACCTTTAATGAATATAAACTTTAAGAAAAAAGGCTATAAAATCGCTTTAATATCTTTAATAATATTAATTCTTTTCTTTTTTTCCGTAATTTATTGCACCAACCAAATAAGCAATGAGCTGGAGCACCAGCTTGAAACTAATCTGATTGACGTTGCCAACCAGAATGCTCTTGCCATAAGCAACCAGCTCAATGACAACTACATGCTTTTAGATAGTCTTTTTGCCGAGATTAAGGAGCTTCCCGGAGACATATCCGGAAACGTCATGCTTCTCAAGGGCTTTGTCAAGGCTGACAATCTCAAACGCATAACCTACTGCACCCCCGATGGAACAGCATACACCACAGACAATGTCGTAACAAACCTATCCTATAGGGAGCTTTTCAAAAGAGGACTGCAGGGCAAGTCGACCATCACCGGTGTACTGACAGATGCCCTCCGTCCTGATACCGATGAAAAAATCATTATTTTCTCATCCCCTATGTATGACGATACAACGAATGAGCTTCTCGGTGTTTTCGGTCTTGTGTATGACGCTGAGGTCATCAATGCCTCCTTGCAGGTGGAATGCTTTGAAGGGCAGGGCTGCAGCTTTGCCACCAATGAAGCCGGTGATATATCCATTGCCATGAGTTATGATTCCATACAGCTTTCACAGAACCTGTACACCGACATATTATCCAGGAATCCCGGCAACACAGAGGTAATCAATACCATCCGCCGAAATATTTCCTCCAACACACCTAACCTCGGAAAATTATTTATAGATTCTGTTGAATACTACTACTACAGAACGCCTATTCTTATCGCCGATGGGGAGATTGTCTGGAATGTGTTTACGCTGGTTCCTACAGATTATTTATTACAGCGTATCAAGCCTGTCCGCAACACACTGTATCTTATGATATTCCTAAGTATCCTTCTGGTTATTGCGGCAATGGTATCTTACCTGATTATATTCAGCTCCCAGAGGCGCCTTGTACAGCGTCTCGCTTACAGAGACTCCTTGACCGGAGGTGCCAATTATGCATACTTTAAAAGGCAGCTTCTCACTAAGTCCAGAAACCGCTGCGGATATATAATCTCAATGGACATCCAGCATTTTTCGAATATCACCATAACTGCCGGAAATGCTGCCGCCGATGACATGATTAAGAAGACATGGGCGCTTATAAAACAAACGATAAAGGATAATGAATATGCTGCCCGTGTGAGGGACGATTACTTTGTAATGCTGCTCAATATGTCCAGTGATGCCGATGTTTCAAGACGTCTTGAACGGCTCTCCGATGAGGTACATGACCTTGCTATAGCTTATGATGCACCCGGAGTGAGAGCCTGCTTCGGAATATATCCTATGGAGGACATAACAGCTCTTGATGATTCATACAATAAGGCCAAGATCGGATGTGAATTTGCCAAGGAACGGCACGATAAATGCTATGCCTTCTATAGTGAGCTTGACCATGAGGAGCTTCTCAAAAACCAGCAGCTTGAGGAGCGTTTTGATTTTGCCATATCCAACCATAACTTTGAGATATGGTATCAGCCTAAATACTCAGCATCAACCAAGGAAATTGTCGGCTCTGAGGCACTGGTACGCTGGCGTGAGACAGATGGCAAGCTCATTCCGCCCGGACGCTTCATACCGCTTTTTGAGCGCGACGGCTACATATCGCGCCTTGATGAATATGTGTTCAGGGAGGTATGCCATAAGCAGAAATACTGGTTGGATAAGGGCTTCAAGGTATGCCCTGTGTCTGTCAACATAAGCCGTGCGACAATCTACGGTGCCAATGTCGTCGATAAATACCTTGGTATACTTGATTCCTTCGAGCTTCCTCACGAATACATACAATTGGAGGTGCTTGAGAGTGCCATTTCGGGAAAAGCAGACATTGCCAGGATTCTCGAACATTTCCGCCTTAGCGGTGTTCGCATATTGATGGATGATTTCGGTACAGGCTACTCATCACTGGCAACACTCAACATGCACTGCTTTGACACACTGAAGCTCGACAAGAGCCTTATCGACTGCATAGGCGAGAAGGACGGCGAAACACTGCTCCACTACGTTATCAAGATGGGACGTCATCTTGGACTGCACATCACGGCTGAAGGAGTCGAATACGAATCCCAGCTCTCCTATCTTCAGGAACAGAACTGTGATGACATTCAAGGCTACCTCTTCTCGAAACCACTTCACGTCATGGACTATGAAAGGCTGATTACCGGATAGACCTGAACAGTACGCCGGATTATTTTCGGCTGAGTTCTTAGAACATCTTGCTTCGGACAACGGAGCTGATATGCATAAATATAATACATTATACACTCATAAATTAGATTAGCATGTTTTGACACCTGAATCATGTTATCTTTTTTTCAGGAAATGCACTCGATTGGGATACAGCTCGCAGAATACCTCCACCGCCGCCCTCTGAAGAGGCTCGAATTCCTTGTCCAGCCTAAGGATATGCGGAGCTTCATAGGCAAATTTGCTGACCTGCTCCGCAAGCTTTCCGGCAATGCTCTCCTCTGACAGCTGTCCCATCCCGAAAATCACAGACGTGAATCCTCTTCCGCCGGCGCTGATGTCCATATACCTTTTACAGGTATTTTTCAACTCCGACACTATTATTTCCTGCTCCAGCTCACTTTTTTTCTCAAATTCATACAGCCTGAGCCCCATAAGCGCTTCTATGGCAAGCTTCTTCTTCCTGCCTCCCGGATCCAGCCTGTCACTGTCCGCAATATACTTCAAATTCATCAGATATCCGACAAAAGCATCGCTTTTCGGCTTTCCCTTGCCATATCTGGCTGTCCAGAGCTGATGGCGGAGCTGTCCATCCCCGCTCTGCGTATCACGGCTGTTCTCTTCAAGTATCTGCTGTCTCTTTACAGGATCCAGCTCCGCATAATAGCTGTTCAACCATTCTTCCATCTCTGATTTCCTCTCTGATTTTCTATTTTATAATGTTGTTCTAAGAACTCTGATAAAGTTTTTCTATATATGTACCACCGAAGCCGGCATATCCTGATAACCCTTACTTTAAAAACTCATCAACATTATCTTCCGTAACCTTATGATACGGCAGAAAGATATATCTTCCATTTTCAAAATCACTGTCCGGCAGAACCCCCCCAAGGAACAGACTCAGTGCAAGACCTGATATCCGGCTTGCCTGTCCCTCCTTGTCATTGTATACCGTACCCTGGATATAGCCCTTTTTAACAGCTTCAAGAGCACTGTCAAGCCCATCGATTCCTAGAATGACCGGGCGACTGTCCTGTGGATACCCAAGTGCATCATATGCCGCAGCCGCCCCCAGCGCCATCTCGTCATTATTGGAAATCACAAGCTCAATATCGGTTCCATACCGGTTAATAAGCTGGGTCATTTTATTCTCAGCCTGTCCCCGGTTCCAGTTAGCGAATTGATAGCTGAGCTTCTCCAGAATTATGCCCTCCGTCTGAATAGTGCTGACCACACTGTCGGTTCTCATAATGGCATCCTGATGCCCTGCCTCACCCTCAAGCAGGACATATTGAATCTTACCGTCGCTGTTGCGGTCTGCAGCATAATCCCCACATATTATCTCTGCCGCAATCTCTCCCTGCAGCGTACCGGATTGTGCTGCGTCCCCTCCGACATAGTACAGCTTGTCCCATTGCATTATATCCTCATATACCGGCTCACGATTAAAGAAAATAACAGGTATGTTCTGCTGCTTTGCCATTTTAATTATATTTGACGGCTCCGTCCGGTCAACCAGATCAATAATGAGTATGTCACAGCCCGCATCAATCACCTCTCCAACAACCTTGTCCTGGATATCCTGATCATTTTTGCCATCACGAACCGTCATCGTTATCTTAAAAGTATCCGACTCATATTTCTCAAAATTTTCCTTCATACATTCCGTCAACGCATTGATAAAAGGGTCATCCTGCGTGTACAGCACTACACCAACCCTAAGAATATTCCTGTTTACACCATTATCCTTGTGACAGCCCGTCATACACAGTAAAAGACATAATATAATAACCTTTATTATCCGTTTATTTTTCACACTAATCTCCATTCCCCATTCATACCGGCCTCAATCATAGGTATAGAGGAACTGCTGTACATCCTCCCGGAAAATATCCTCCTTATGAATCAGCCTGTACTCAATGACATAATCCGAAGCGGCATATAAACGCTTATTCAGCACATGGGAAAGCTCCAGAATACTCTTATACCCCATGCTGTAGCCATCAACTAAAATAAGCCCGTCAATTACGGAATCATCCAGATAATACACACACTTCATGCTGTTTCCTATTCCATAGAGCTTCGTGCCGGTTCCTTCTTTTCCTGCATACATCGCTGCCGCCTGCTCCAGTGCATTTGTGTCGAGCACGAACAGATAATCAACAGTCCTCTGCTGCCTGAGTGCCTCAGTAATTGACACATCATAAGTCACACCAATATCAAAAGCGATTTCACAGCCCGAGGCTGCGAGCGCATCAAGCAGTCCATGCCTGCTGTCTGCGGCATATTCCGTCCCTCCAAGCCCGCCTACAATTCCAACGCTTCTTCCCTCAATGACATTTCTGTTCACCAGGTCCTCTCCCAGCGCATAGCCCATGGAATAATTATCAGGCATGATAACCGGCAGACCGGAGCGCTTCGATTGACCACTCTTACCGGCGTTGCCCAGAACATCATTGGCTACCAGTATAACCGGCTTCTGTGTGCGAAGCTCCTTTAACACCGTCTCTGTGTCATTCCCCGGTGCCGCCTGAATAATAAAAGCATCCACCTGATTATCCAGCTGCTCATATATCAGGGTTCTCTCCTCCTGTGCATTCTCAATCTCATCCGTATTACAGATAATAAGATGTATATTCTGCATTCTTGCTGCCTGCTTGACACCGTTGAAAAAGGAATCCCATTTTTCATCACCGGATTTCTCAACGATAACTGCTACCCTCTTCTGTGGCTTTTCGTCTGCAAATATCTGACGCACACACAGCAGCAGTAATATGGCAAGACATATTTCAGACAGCAGAAAGGTGGTTTTAGGTTTTTTCATCGTCACCCTCATTCCCGGGCTTTTTAACCCCATTCTCCAAAAGCTCACAATTTTCTTCCGTATACGGTATCGCCGGAAGGTGGATTGTTACCGTTGTGCCCTCATCAGGCTCGCTCTCGACAATAAGACCGTACTCTGCGCCGAACATCAGCTGAATGCGCGTGTGTACATTAATCAGTCCCACTCCCGAGCCGTGCTTTGGCACCTTCTTATTATCCGACAAAATATTCTTAACATCCTCCTGTCTCATTCCCATGCCGTTGTCCGATACTGCCAGATATATATCATTATCCGTCCTCCAGCCTTTAACCAGAATCCTTGGATTATCGTCAGCATCCATATTCCCTACACCATAGTATATAGCGTTTTCCAGAATCGGCTGTATGATAAGCTTCACCGTGCAGAACTGATGGATTTCCTCCGAGACATCATACTCCGTCACAAAGCGTTCCTTATAGCGGTACTTCTGTATATTCATATAGTTTTTGCAATGCTTCAGCTCATCCTCAATACTGATAATTGTCTTTCCGTTTGACAGGCTTATACGAAAAATCTTGGCAAGCTCCGAAATCATAAAAACCGCATCCTTATTTTTGTTGCCCTCAATCATCCAGGTGATTGACTCCAGAGTGTTATAAAGAAAATGCGGATTAATCTGGCTTTGCAGTGCAGCCAGCTCACTCCTCCTGCGCTTGTTCTGCTGGGCGACAATCTCCGTCATCAGGTGTTCAATCTCCTCATAGGACTTCTGGACAGAATTTCCCAAATGTCTGATTTCGTATGAACCCCCTATATAAATATCCGGCTTTTCACCCGCCTCATATGCTGTCACAGATGCATCCAGCTTGATAATAGGGCTGGAAATCTTCCTCGAGACAATCCTGTTGACCACAAGCAGCATCATGATAAGCATGATAACAATAATTACCATGTACATACGGAACTGCTTCACACTGTCCGTCCTGACATCCTGAAGTACAACTCCGACCAGCTTCCAGCCGGTATAAGAAATAGTATTTACTATAATAGTCCGTTTTTCGCCGGAGGGACTGAGCTGATTCCGGTATATTCCATCCTCATTGCTGCATGGAATATCCACATTCTCACTGAACATGCCATTGCTGATTTCATTCGCGTAAGGGTGGTAAATCAGCTTTCCATCTCCGTCACATATATAATAATAATGCTCACTGCTCTTATAATTGATCCGGCTGAACAGCTTCTCAATAAAGGAATATTTCATATCCACCAGCAGTATTCCATTTTCCGGACGGTCCCCGGATATGAAATCGACCGCCTGGCTTAAGGAAATAACCCGGTAATACCTCTTCGCATCATCCCGGAACAGGTTCTGTATATGCGGCGTGGAAAAATGCATATTTGCAACCTTCTCTGCCGCATTCACAAACCATGGCTGTCCTGTAACCTTGATACCCTCCTTCTGAAGTGTGACCGGTTCCGCCACAATCAGCTCTCCTTCCATATCATAAAGTGCAATACTATGTATCTTATCCTTGTCCGCTTCATAAATAAGATTGAGTTGCTGGTTGAACTCCGGATCGGAAACATCATATACCTGTATAATATTATAGTTTATTGTGTTCGCAAGCTGTCTCATGCTCTTAAGGTATTGCTCCGTCGAGCTGACAATGGACTCCATCATGTTCTGTGTATTGCTGACATCATTATGACGCATTGCCGTTTCATACCGGTTATAGACCAGCAGACCAATGAATATCGAGGTAGTCACCGTCATGAGCGATAGTGCCAGCATAATAACCGATTGTATATCAGACACTTTTGTTTTCTTTTTTTTCATACCTGTTTTCCTATATGCTCCATACGATATTTTGAAGGAGACATTCCGTACCTGCGCTTAAAGACATAGCTGAAATAGTTGGCGTCTTCATAGCCTACATGCTCTGCAATTTCATAGCTTTTCTCTTCTGTTTCCAGCAGCAGCCTTACCGCCTGCTGCATCCTGTAATCCGTCAGATATGTTATAAACGAACTTCCTGATTCCTTTTTAAACATGGATGAAAAATAGGAGTTGGATACTCCAAGCTTAGAGCACACCGTATCCAATGACAAATCCGGCTCCGAATAACAGTCACGGACAATATTTTTTGCCTCCTCAATCAGATAACATAATGAAGATTTCCTGGCATTCTTAAATTCCTCCGAAATTGACAGTGACACCTTCACAAGCCAGTCTGATAATGCGCTTTCATCCATCCTGGTAATCTCTTCATAGTCATTCCTGATATTTCCTGTATGGTCCTCAAACTTCATATGGTTATTTCCGCAGAAGCGGTACAGATTTCCCACAATCTCCATGACGGTAAAATTATGCTGCACAATTGTTTTGGCACTATCCTTAATCTTCTTCACCAGTGCCAGAACCGCATGCTCGACATCCTCACGCACACCAATGCGTATTGCCTTGAATACGGCATTCATATCAATATCCTCAAGCTGTGCCGAAGGCTCCTGCCCCTTCGGTGCTATATCCTCAATATTGATAGAACGTCCGGCTCCGTATATTACGCGATATGACAGTGCCTCTCTTGCACCCTCATAGGACTGCCTTACAGACAGCAGCTCCCGGCACACCTTGCCGATTCCTACAGTTACAACCGCCCCCAGAAAGCGGTCTGCCCATCTGCAGAACCTGTCGCTGTCATCCGTAAGCCTCTTAATGCTGTCCTCGCTCTCAAGATTAAAAATCAGGACGATATTCCCAAGATAAGTAAAATACCTGTAATCCCACCTTGCGCTCAGTCTCTCCTGAACCTCCCGCTGCACCGACATGGAAAGCAGCAGCGGGGACATGCCATCCGGAACATGATTCTGCGATGTATGCATGACTGCACAGCAGTAATAAGGTCCCGGCAGCGAAATTTTATAATCGCTCAGAAATTTGCTGACCTCGCCTTCAAGAATACGCCCCTCAATAAGCGAACAGAAAAAGTTCACACGCAGCGCAGGAAGGGAATCTGCATAATACTGCTCCAGCTTGATGACATTGAGCTTCTCATCTCTTTCCTTATCGAGAACACTCTTCAGGCGGCTCAGGCACTCTGAAAGCTCATCGGCATTGACAGGCTTTAAAATATATTCATCAATCTCAAGATGAACCGCCTCCTTGGCATATTCAAATTCATCAAAGCCGGTCAGAATGAGAATACGCACTCCGGGATTTTCCTGCTTCATATAACGTGCCAGCTCCAGACCGTTCATATACGGCATCTTAATATCCGTAATTACCACATCAGGCTGTACCTTTTCTGATAACTCCAGTGCCTTAACGCCGTTCTGAGCCTTGCCTGCCACCTCAAATCCAAGTCCCGCCCAGTCGATTCTCTCTTCAATCATATTGGTAACTTCTTCCTCATCATCTACAAGAAGCACTTTATACTTAAACATCTGTCTCCTCCATACTTGATAAGATTTCTTTCTTTATTTACAAAAATGGCACGAATTACCCAATAACCGATTCGTGCCATTTTTTCTTTATTATACTCTTTTTTTCTCCAAAAGCCTACTATATCACAGTTTTTTTCTACTTTTTCTTGACATACTTAAGACAGTCAAGTGTAACTGCAACCAGAATGATAATACCCTCGAATATAAACTGCAGGTTAGTATCAATACCCAGAATAGTGAGTGAGTAGGTAAGTGCCGTAAAAATCATTACTCCTGTTACAACTCCTGAAATCTTACCTATACCACCTGTAAATGATACTCCACCCACAACACATGCGGCGATGGCGTCCATATCCCAGCCCTGTCCGTAAGCGGCACTACCGGAACCAACCATACGGTTACACTCCAGCCATGAACCAAATCCGTAAAGTATACCCGCCATAACGAAGGCTCCCATTGTAACTGCAAATACGGAAATACCCGATACTGCTGCCGCCTCCGGATTACCTCCGACCGCATACAGATTCTTTCCGAAGGTTGTCTTGTTCCAGATAAACCATACAACCACAACCGCAACAACCGCCCAGAGAATGATTGTCGGGAATCTTCCTATTTTAGGAATGAACATTGCCGGAATCGAGGACTCAATTGCTCCGAAGGACACGCCCTTGGTAGCATAGGTTACAAGTCCGAAAATAATAAGCATGTTTGCCATTGTCGAGATAAATGGATGCATCTTAAATTTTGCCATGAAGAAACCCGCACCGGAAGCAAAGGCAGTTGTCAGAAGCACGCACACAACCAGTGCAAGAATCGCCCTCATAGGTATCGGAATACCCGTGAAATCAAATATATGACCGAATACTCCACCTGTATTAACACCCTTATGCATGATTATTGTCGCCGTTACCATACCCATGCCGACCATTCTTCCTACGGAAAGGTCTGTACCGGTTAAAAGAATCAGACCTGCAACACCAAGTGCAAGAAATACTCGCGGTGATGCCTGCTGAAGAATATTCAGGATGTTCGCCATAGTGAACAGTTGTGTATTCTTTACAATCGGCGTAATAAAGCAGAGAGCAATAAATATTAATATAATTACAATATAAAGACCATTTTTATAAAGGAACTGTGAGGTATTAAATGTATATTTATAATTTTCCAGCTTCTGCTTACGTCTCTGCGCGTAAGTAAACTTCGACATACGGAGCAGATCAATCAGATGATATTCATGCACAAATGCCTCATGCTTTCTGTCCTTTATTTCCTGAAGCTTGGATTCATGCATCATCTGCGCATCATACAGGCGGTTCTTGTATACATATTTTTCATCCTTGATTTCCTGTCTATCCTTAAGCTCAGAAAGTGCTTTCGTATGCTCCGCCTTAAGCCTTTCGCGTATTCCTTCATACTCGGCATTCTCTGCTTTTGTTGCAGCCGCACAGCTCTCAACTACTTTTCTATAATAATCATTTTTATAGTGGGCGGCAAGATATGCCTCTGCATCCGCAATCAGCCCGGAGACCTTGTCCTTATTCTTATTCTCAATCTCCTTTGCCTTTTTAAGCTGTTCCTTATCCTCGCGGATTATCTCCTGCTGCTCCTGTTTTGTATAATTTTTATCCTCCTTTGTCAGTGCTATATGTGTTTTCAACGCCTGAACCCGGTCGGAACCATCTACACGCAGGGCATCTATCTGCTCCTGTATTTTACCGATATATTCGTCTATCGGTGCTAAAAGCTTAGCTTCATCTTCTATAGAAAGACATCTGATATCATTTGCCATAGCTCTCGTACTCCTCTCTGTTACAAATACTTTGCACTAAGTCTAAGCAGCTCTTCCTGATTCGTCTCCCTGGTATTAACAATCCCAGCAAGATGTCCGTTGGACATTACACCGATTCGATTGGTAATTCCAAGAATCTCAGGCATCTCAGATGAGACAACAATAATTGTCTTTCCCTGCTTTGCCATCTCTATAATCAGCTCGTAAATCTCATACTTGGCGCCGACATCGATACCTCTTGTCGGGTCATCCATCATGAATATATTAGGTGAACGCTCCAGCCATCTGCCAAATATTACCTTTTGCTGATTTCCTCCGGAAAGATTTGAAATCATATCCTCCGGTCCCATGCACTTTGTATGCATGATTCGTATTTCCTCTGCCGTTGCCCTTACCATATCATCCTTAGAAAGAGCTACTCCCGATCTGTACTGCTTCATATTAGCAATTGTAGTATTAAAGGTAATGTCTGATTTCAGGAACAGACCATCCGCCTTACGCTCCTCTGTAATCAGCGCAAAGCCGTGGTTCATTGCATCCCTGGAGGAGCGGAAGTTCATCAGCTTATTATTGTAGTAAACACGTCCCGCTGCTCTTGTACGGATACCAAATATTGTCTCAAGAAGCTCTGTACGTCCTGCACCGACCAGACCGTAAAGTCCGAAAATTTCTCCCTTTTTCACGTCAAAGGTAATATCCTGAAGCTTCGGTGCATATTTTGTAGATAAGTGTTCTACCTTAAAGACCACATCTCCCGGTGTATTATCCACCTTAGGGAAACGATTATCCAGCGACCTTCCTACCATAGCTGAAATCAGCTCATTCATGTCGGTGTCCTTGCTGTTCTTCGTCATTACCAGCGCACCATCCCTGAGAACAGATATCTGATCACATATCTCAAAAACCTCATCCATTTTATGGGAAATATATATCAACGAGATACCCTGCTCCCGTAGCTGCCGCATTATCTTAAAGAGCTTTTCAACCTCCGGTGCCGTGAGGGAGGATGTCGGCTCATCCAATACAATAACCTTAGAATTATATGAAATAGCCTTGGCAATTTCACACATCTGCCTCTTTGATACAGACATTTTTTTCATCGGCTGTGAAAGGTCTACCGTTATTCCAAGCTTACGGAACAGCTCCGCAGCCTCTTTTTTCATTTTTCCTTCATCAATTACTCCCAAAGAATTCTTTGGGTAGCGCCCGAGAAACAGGTTATCAATCACGTTTCTCTCCAGACACTGGTTCAATTCCTGATGAACCATCGCAACGCCGTTTTCCAAGGCATCCTTAGGTCCGGCGAAGCTGATTTCCTTTCCATCAAGAATTATTGTGCCCTCGTCTTTTTGATATGTTCCAAAAAGACATTTCATCATTGTCGACTTGCCGGCACCATTCTCGCCCATCAGACCCATTATCGAGCCTTTCTTTACATCCAGATTAATATGCTTTAAAACCTTATTTCTTCCGAATGACTTGCTCATGCCGCGGATCGACAAAATAATATCCTTCCTGTCTTCTGCCATATCACCACTCCTCTTTTAGAAAAGGGGGTGTCAGGATACCCTGACACCTCCAAAGCCTTTGCTGACATATCTCAATCATTCTACTGCTGAAGGAGAGATGTATAAGATGTTGCATTATCTGTTTTAACCATATTTATAGCGAATGCATCATACTCACCAGGGTTGCCGAGACGGTTAGTAATATTAGACTCTGTCTGTCCGTCACCGCCGATGTAATCAACCTTGAGGTTCATAAGATCATCATAGTTCTGGAGAAGCGGCTGGTAGGTTGAGCTTAAGAAGTTATCAGATGCATTGTAAATATTTAACCATACCTTCTTCTCAGGGCTCTTAGCTGTATCAAGCTGGTGTGATACCTTGCTGTATACCTTGGTGGAGTCAGTGAAATCCTGATAATTAGCTGCTGTAACCGCAATGTTCAATGCATAATAGGATCTCTCAGCCTCGCTGTATCTGTAGTCAATGCCCTCATCAAGCTTATTGCCTGCTTCATCGGCAACACCGATACCTGTATTCACATCCACACCGTCAAGAGCGTTTCTGAGAACTCTCAGGGTGAGGTAAGCCTGAACATCTGCATGCTGTGAAATTGTTCCGCCATATCCTTCGGCAATCGCAGCAACCGCATCGCTGTTGGCATCATATCCAAATGTAGGTACCTTATTGTCCTTTGCCCATGCGTTAAACATTGACATTCCCATACCATCATTATTAGATACTACAACATCAATCTGATCGCCAAAGGAGGCTGACCATGTTCCAATTGCATTACCTGCTGTAGCTGCATCCCATGTAGCACCTGCCGAGTTCTTCATCTCCTGTGATGCAAGCTCACGAACGGTATAGGTCTTTCCGTCTATCTCGATTGTCGCATCCTTTACGATGGAGGATGAGCCGTCTGCATTCGTTCCTATAGGCGATGGGTCAACCGCTCCTGCCTTATCAACTCCTGTTCCGAGTGCCGAACGAACACCGCGGGTACGTGCAATGGAATCGTTATGTCCAATATCACCGATTGCAAGTATGTAGCCGATTACGCCGTCACCGTTACGGTCGATGGTTGCTGCATTAGCCTTGATGTAATCAAGTACCATCTGTCCCTGAAGCTCTGCACCCTGATTGGCATCAAAGCCAACGTAGTAGGTCTTGTCATTAAATTTGAGTGCATCCATGTCAAGCTCTCCCGTTGAGCTGTTGGATGGCTGACGGTTAAACCACACCAGTGGTTTCTTGCTGTTCTCGACATTGCTGCCCGATGTTGAACTACATGCTGTAAGTGCTGTTGTTGTCATTGCTGCTACTAAAAGCAGTGGTAAAATTTTGTTTTTTCTCATAGCTTAATTCCTCCTTATGAAGTATGTTCGTTTATTAAGTGTCTTAATTATATTGCACACGCGAAGATATATATATAGAAAATTTTTATATCAACCATGAATTTTTTGTGCATTTTTTATGTTTTTGATGTTTTCAAAGAAATTCTTTTATTTTTCTTTCGGTAATCATGCTTATTTTTTATATTCTGCTCCCTGCTTTTATATGCACTATGCCACATTCACGCAGCCATGTGCTGACGTATCAGTCCTTAAGCGGAAGCTAAGCCTTTTCCTGCAAGCTGTCTTCTGTCGTTTTCTGTAACTATTCAAAGCCAGGGCAATTTTCATAAATCTGTGAAGCATGCTTGCATGAATGATCAGATTTATGAAAATTTCTTTGGCGAAGTAACCACATGAGCAAAAAGTAAGCTCTGAAAGAGCGGTTTTGCGAATGGGGTTCTGAATAGTTACCAATTTCTTTAATATCATGGCAGACCGCTTCTGACAGGCAAAAAAAGCGGTAATGAAGATAAGCTTCATTACCGCCAAAAAACATCCTTATATTATTTCTCGAATTTTGCAACCTTAAATTTTCTTATCATTTCACGCAGATTTTCTGCCTCATTGCTCATCTCCTGACTGGCAGCCGCACACTCCTCTGCTGTTGCCGAGTTCGTCTGTACAACATCATTGATCTGTTCAATTCCTTCATTAATCTGCTCGATTTCTGATGCCTGCGTCTCTAAGGTCACAGCAATATTCGTAACCTCCTCCGTGATTATCTTGGAGCTGTCAGCAACCTCCTCCAATTGCGTCGCAGTCTGTCCTGCAATCACCATACCCTTTTCTACGGCTTTTACCGAGGTCTCAATCAATGCAGAGGATTCCTTTGCCGCCTGTGCACTCTGGTCTGCCAGTGCATTTACCTGATTTGCGACAACCGCAAAGCCTCTTCCCGCCTCTCCCGCTCTTGCAGCCTCGATAGAAGCATTGAGTGCGAGCAGATTTGTCTGGGCGGCAATTTCATTGATTGTTGCAATAATCTTGTCAATCTCCTTTGATGCCTCATTAATCTCATTCATGGAGCTGACCATTTCATGCATCTTTCCATTGCTCTCAATAATTGCATTTCCAAGCTCATCAACCTTAGCACTTATTTCCTTTGCGGATTGTGAATTTTTGTCTACCTGCTCGGAGACACCTGCTACAGTCGCTGTCAGCTCCTCCACAACCGCTGCCTGATTCGTTGCTCCGTCGGCAAGCGCATTAGAGCTTGCAGCCACCTGCCCCGCTGAGCTTGAAACACCGTTGGAAACACCCTGTATTCCCTTAATCGTTTCCGCTATGCTTTTCTCAAACATCATAAAGGAATCCAGAATCCCGACAAAATCTCCCTTCCACTCTACCTCAGGCTTTACATCAAAATTTCCTTCCGCAAACAGCTTCATTGCACGACCGATATCATCCACATAGCTTCCCAGAATACGGATGGACTTACGCATGCTATGTGCCAGACTTCCAATCTCATCATCGGAGTGATACTCCAAGGTGCTGTGCAGATTTCCTTCTGTCAGCTCCTTTGCAACAGCCTCAACCTCATGTAATGGCTCCAAAATCGTTTCAAGCACTCTTCTGCCTATTCTCTTTGCAAAAATCCATGCCATAGACAGGCATACAATGATACACACAATTCCTGCGGCTGCATATATAATGGTGGTTCTCGCAGTCCTATGACTGACCTCATCCGTCATCTCGTCCAGACCGATTGCAACATCAACTGCCTTATTCAATGCCGGCGTACAATTATTGAAGATTTCATTAACTGCCTTTTCCTTATCACCGCTTTTAATTTCTTCCATAATGGTATAACCGATATTTCCCCATTCGGAAAGTGCCGCTGAATATTCCTTATAGTCCGATTCCGGAACCACCCCCGTTTTCTCCAGCTTCTTTAACTCAGAATCAACCTCTGCGAGCAGCTTTTTTACAGTCTGCTCATAACCGTCATAAGCTGAAGAATCATTATCCAATGCCATCTCCCTTATATTTCTTGCAGCCGCATTGACATTCTTCCTACAGTTCTTTACCGCCTGGTCTGCTACAGTAACATTGTTTATATAATACAGCATATTTGAAAATAGCGCACCTATGACTATTATGGAAAACAGTCCTGATACTAACATCATAATAATGACTTTTCTGTAACCATAATTTATCCTTTCCTGCAGATGCATATTCTCCAACTTCGTTTTCATCATACCCTTCTGTGACGACATAGGTTGTTACTTCCTTTCTTTTTTCTTTTTGATTTCTGCATTACCTTATTTCTGTCCCCTTTATATCAAAAATTTTTTTGAAAGTCAATATGTTTTCTGGGTTATTTTTTATTTTATTTTTGTTGTTTTTTTACATAATTCGCCCGCCCCCCCCCCCCCCCCTTGATTTTTCAGCATTTTTACTATATTTTGATACCTGGGGCAAAACATGCTCTATAAACTCAGCGTGTGTAACGTATTATATTTATGCATAGCACGACTTTTTGCTGAGGGTTTTATAGTGCTATCACAGCGGCATCAAGCCCCTCCACTTTTCCGTCAAAGAGGCTCTCACCGAGCAGATTAACCTTCTGTGCATACTCATTAAATTCCTTCACATTGCTGCTGCAGTTGAAAATCAAGGCAATGGTCTCTTCGCCGTTTTTCCGGAGCATAACAATCGTCTCCTCGTCGTCACTTGTGATTGTCTCAATCAGTTCGCCTTCCACGATGCAGGCATGTGTTTTTCTGACCTGCATCAGCCGCTTATACCATTCATACATCTCCTTGTCCCGGTATTCCTCATCCCAGTACATGCCACGTCTGCAATCCGGATCATTTGCTCCCGGCATCGCCGCCTCGTCTCCGTAATAAACCATAGGCATTCCCGGCAACAGCAATTGAAAGGCTGCTGCCAGATGCTGTTTTTTCTTATCATTATTACATAGGTGCAGGAACCTTGCCGTATCATGGCTGTCAATCAGATTCCACATAAGCGGATAGCACTTTTTATTAAGCCTGCCCTCCAGATATCCAAGATTCTGCACGAACCGGCTTACACTGATTTTTTCATCCGCAATCAGATCTATCAGGTTAAGATAAAACGGATAATTCATGACCGTATCCCACTCATCCCCTTCAAGGAAATCCCCTGCATAATGCCATATTTCTCCAACTATCAGCGCATCCTTCTTCACTGCCTTGACTGCCCTTCTGAAGCGCTTCCAGAAAAAATGGCTGATTTCGTCGCCTACATCCATTCTCCATCCGTCGATATCACATTCCTCAATCCAATAGCAGGCAACGTCCGTGACGAATTTCTCAACCTCAGGATTTTTCAGATTAAGCTTTGGCATTCCGCCGTAATAAGCAAAGCATTTGAAGTTCGGAAGCTGCCCCGGTTCATTTCTAAGCGGAAAATCATCGATAAAATACCAGTCACGATATTTCGATTTCTCTCCTTTTTCCAGAATATCCGCAAATGCAAAAAATTCTCTTCCCGTATGGTTGAAAACCGCATCCATAACCACCTTCATTCCAAGCTCATGCGCCTTTTGTACAAGCTCCCTCAGCTCCTGCTTTGTTCCGAATGAAGGATCTATATGGTAATAATCAATGGTATCGTACTTATGGCAGGAATTGGCTTTGAAGATAGGTGTCATATATAAAACATCAATTCCCAGCTCCCGGATATAATCCAGATGCTCAATAATACCTCTGAGATCACCATGCAGATTATCGGCAGACGTAATCGGTGCCTTATACCACTGACTCCTGTCCACCGGCTGTGAGGAGGCAAAACGGGCCGGGAAAATCTGGTACACCACCTTGTTCGCCGCCCACTCCGGCACCTCAAACATTTCTTCCTCTCTCAGATTTTGCGGACAGTCAAACATTCTGTCCCTGTTCGTAATACATTCCTTGCTGAACTCATAATTACCGTAATATACCTTTTCCCCCTGCATATCCGTAAATTCAAAGAAATAGCGGAGGCATACCAGATGCATCTGAAGCTGCACCTCATAATAATCATGAAACTGTGATGTGGCAGCCTTCTTCATCGGAATCGTCTTTCTGGTATCCTTCAATTCCATCGGGATATACTTATCCTCATAGTGAAGAATTATCTCCTTCATATCATCCTTCTTTACCTGCACGCGTATCACGAATAAATCCTTATCGACCGCATAGCAGAATCTTTTGTCCATATCATGAAAAATTGCTGAATATTCCATAGAAGTTCCCCTTTACATTTTTTTGCTTTTATTGTATTTTAACTCACTTTTTTGTTCAATTCTAACATTATATCCATGATATCTTTAACTTTTTCTACTATTGGACTTATATTACGGCAGCAAGCTCTTTTAAATAGACATCATAATAATACTGCATGGAATCATAATGGCTGTCAAAAATAACAGAAGAAAGATTATTACAAAGAAAATTCTTAATGATTCCCTGCTTGAACTTATGCAGACAAAGCCTATTTCAAAGATTACCATTAAAGAAATCTGCGACTTATCCGATATGAGCCGCTCAACCTTTTATCTTCATTACCAGGATCAATCTGCATTGCTTGAGGACATTGAAAAAAAGGTTCCCGAAAAATAATGCACGGCTGCCTTAATATAATTGTTGACTGGATCAATAATGATTTTAACTTAAAACCACACAAGCTCGCAGAAATAATATATCATATATGCAACATCATTGTAACATAAGCCAGCTCCTGGGCAGCATTTTAAATCACTATCCGAACAAAAGAAAAACCTTGCGGTATGGTCAGTAATTTGCTAGAATGCTAAGTATTATATAAAACAAATGGAGGTATCGCATGAACAGGCTGATTTTTATTCTGGCGTTAGCTCTCCTCGCCGGTATCATTTCCCTGATCACGGGGCGGAACAGACGGCAGATCAAAAGAATTCCTCCGGGGATGTCAATCTTATGCCAGCCGCCCGGAAAACGATATTTGCTTTATGCACTTGGTGTTATGGTGCTGGTAGTTGTGGGATTTTTTTCGGTGCTGTTTGTGATGGATGGAGCACCGGAGGAGGCCATAGGAATGTGGGGGCTATGCGTGGGCATGGCTGTGTTGGTGTTTGTTCTGACGATCTTTGGCGGAAATGTGATGGCCAGAGAATGCACATATTTTGACCAGGAGCGGATTCAGATTGAGCGGGCATTCCGGAAACCGAAAACATTTGCGTGGGAGAATATCCGGCGGATCGATGGAGGATTTGACAGGAAGATAAATCTGTATTTGGCAGATGGTACGAAGATATTTACGGCGGATATCAGCATGGTCAATTATGAAACATTCTGTCAGATGGTAAAAGTCCGGTGCCCGGAGGCGGTCAAAGGATATTACCTGTCACAGGCTTATGACCGTCCCAATAAGCGTATCCTGCGCTATGGTTCGGAGTACTACGTGCTGGCGATTATTGGGCTTATGATGCTTGGAATATATGTAGCGGCGCTTTTGTCTTCCGATGGCAATATATTCTTGCAGGAGCTTTTTAAGCAGCGTTCATCGTTTTCTGAAATATTTTCAGTATGGTTTGCACCTGTCTGCGGCGTGGTAAGCCTGATTGGTCTGTTTATGCTTTGCAATACAAATATCCGATATTTTGAAGAAAAAATGACGGTGAAATTTCCTCTGCGAAGGAAGAAAGATGTATATTGGAGAAATATCCGGCGGATTGAGGGAATCGCAGTGCAAGTGAACGGCAGAAAAGTCTGGAAAAAGCTACGGCTGTATACAGATGATACTGTATACAAATTAAATGTTGGATATCTGACCTATGGAAAAGATGATTTTCTCGCAGCGCTCCAGAAAATGGCTAAGCGGTATGAGATCCCATGGACGACGGAGATACGATAGGCATCCCGCATTGATAAGTATTCCGGGTGATTATTTTCACCTAAATCGAAAAAAGCAGCAATGCTTTCTCCATTGCTGCTTTAAATGATGTTGAGGTCAAAACATGTGCTATAAACTTATTTTCCAAAGCCTTCAATGAAGTTGATACCATAATAGCTGATATTCGGACAATTTATACTGCAAAAAACTTTCCAGATATGATCTATTAGGCAGCCTGGTCAGAGAATCGTGCATCGCCTTTTCAGACAGATTTTCTATTAAATTATCATCATATGCTTTGGGAGAATTCCGAGTAAAAGCTTCAACTGATCCCTAATAATTCTCTTCATGTACCTCAAAGTAGCTCTGTGGATGATTACATACCGGACATACCTCCGGAGCCTTAGTTCCTACCACAATATGTCCACAGTTACGGCATTCCCATACCTTAACTTCACTCTTTTCAAATACCTGTGCAGTTTCAATGTTCTTAAGAAGTGCACGATATCTCTCTTCATGGTGCTTCTCAATCTCTCCTACGGCCCTGAATTTTGCTGCAAGCTCAGGGAAGCCTTCTTCCTCAGCCGTTTTTGCAAAGCCCTCATACATATCTGTCCACTCGAAATTTTCGCCTTCTGCAGCCGCCGCCAGGTTTTCCTTTGTATTACCGATTCCTGCCAATTCCTTGAACCACATCTTTGCATGTTCCTTCTCATTATCTGCGGTCTTTAAAAATAATGCTGCCATCTGCTCATAGCCTTCCTTTTTCGCTACAGATGCAAAATAGGTATACTTATTTCTTGCCTGAGACTCTCCCGCAAATGCCTCCTGTAAATTCTTCTCTGTCTGTGTTCCTGCATATTTGTTTGCTGCCATCTCTTTTACCTCCGTTTTCTTTACTACTTTTTCAAAATCTGATGCCGGGTGCTTGCACAAAGGACATATAAAGTCATCTGGTAATTCCTCGCCTACATATTCATATCCGCAAATTCTGCAACGCCATATTGTCTGACTGTCCTCTGTTTTTCCAACCTCCTGTGGCTTAGGCTTAATATTATTCTGATAATAATCATATGTTACTGAAGGAACATTGCTTAAAACTTCCATATCGGTTATCTCACCGATAAACATCGTATGTGAACCCAAGTCCTCTGTTTTAGTAACTGTCACAGAAATGTATGCATTTGTACCTTCTGTAATATAATAAATACCATTTGTGCCCCTGGCACACTGCTCAAATGCTTCAAACTTATTGGTATCTCTTCCTGATTGGAAGCCAAAATGTTTGAACAATTCAAATTGTGCCTTCTGACTTAAGACTGATACAGTAAATTTTCCGGTTCTTTGAATCATATCATGCGTATAATTTGCCTTATTTACACAGATACTTAACTGGTTTGGTTCCGAAGCTGCCTGAATGGCTGTATTAATGATGCATCCGTTATCTTTTTCTGCTTCTTTAGCGGTCAATATAAACAGTCCATAACTCAACTTATACATTGCTTTCCTATCCATGCTGTTCCTCCTTTACCTTCTCCCTGCATTTCGGGCAAATGCCTTTAAATGAAATATCATAATCCA